>Ga0209317_1001461_pt1 | contig 20599 bp, 14 predicted proteins | sample RifGroB2_FD_183994 | JGI IMG/M metagenome (GOLD analysis project Ga0209317, IMG submission 183994) | Soil microbial communities from Rifle, Colorado, USA - Groundwater B2 (SPAdes) (version 2) | ecosystem: Environmental > Terrestrial > Soil > Unclassified | place: Rifle, Colorado | collected... | reverse complement strand
ACCCCTGCGCGCGAGTGGGACTGGCAGGGGATCACCGACACCGTCTACAAGGTGTTCGGCTACAACATCGACCTCTCCCCCGAGCTGATCGAGCGGATCACCACGGTGAACTTCGACGACACACTGAGGGCGGGCGGGCGCCAGCGCTTCGCCGAGAAGCTCTCCGAATTCGGCGACGAGCTGATGGACCACCTGATCAAGGTGATCATGCTCCAGGTCATCGACGCCCAGTGGAAGGACCACCTCCTCTCCATCGACCACCTGAAAGAGGGGATCGGGCTGCGCGGTTACGGGCAGAAGGACCCCAAGCAGGAGTACAAGAGAGAGGCGTACCAGCTCTTCATGGACATGATGAACCGCATCAGGGAAGAGGTGGTGGAGAAGATCTTCTGGGTGCAGGTCGCCCGCGAGGAGGACATGGAGCAGTTCGAGCTGGAGCAGCCCGCACCGAGCCGGATGGTGTACAACCTCGTCGAGGAGCAGGAGGAGGCCCCGGCAGCCGCACCGTCCAAGAGCAAGAGGAGCGCGGGAAGAAACGACCCCTGCCCCTGCGGCAGCGGTCAGAAGTACAAGAAGTGCTGCGGCAAGTAATCAAACACGTTCAAGGTTCAAGGTTCAAGGTTCTAAAGGGTTAGAACTTCGATATGACCTGCAAGGGTGGCTTGTCACGTATCCGTTGCCCGAACGTGAACCCTGAATGTTAAACAGTCTTTTGGTTTGGGCGCGCGATGGCGCCCGTAACACCTAGTCCTGCCATGGGGCAGAAGGCCGCTCAAACGTCGAACGTTGAACGTTGAACAGCCTTTGGGTTTGGAGGTTCTATGAAGGGTTTTCGTTTCTCCGCCGTCGAGGCGGCCATCAAGAAGCCGGGGCGTCTCGACCTCGCGCTGATATTCTCGGACCTCCCCGCTCAGGTGGCGGCCGTGTACACCACCAACCGCGTTCAGGCGGCACCGGTCACCATCTCGCGCGAACGCTCGCAAAACGGCACCTGCCGCGCACTGCTGGTGAACAGCGGCAACGCGAACGCCTGCACGGGCGGGCAGGGGATGGCCGATGCGCTCGAGTGCGGCAGAAGAACCGCCGAGGCGCTGGGGCTCCCCGACGAGGAGCTCCTCATCGCCTCCACCGGCGTCATCGGCCAGCCGCTCCCCATGGAGCGCTTCAGAAAGGGGATCCAGCCGCTCGTGGACGGGCTCGACCACGGCACGCTGGAGGACGTGGCCGCCGCCATCATGACCACGGACACCTTCGCCAAGATCGAGCGGCGCCAGGGGGAGGCAGGCGGCACGCCTTACGGCATCTGGGGCATCGCCAAGGGGGCCGGTATGATCCAGCCCAACATGGCCACCATGCTCTCCTTCCTGGTCACCGATGCCGCTGTCGACGGCGCCTTCCTGCAGAGCGCCTTCCGCGAGGCGGTGGACGGCTCCTTCAACGCGATCACCGTGGACGGCGACACCTCGACCAACGACACCGCCCTCATCATGGCAAACGGCGGTGCCGGGAACCCGGCCATCAAGGAGGGCACTCCGGAAGGGGAGGCCTTCAAGGCGCTCCTGCACGACGTTCTCCTCTCGCTCGCGAAGCTGATAGTGAAGGACGGCGAGGGGGCCACGAAGTTCGTGGAAATCAGGGTGAAGGGGGGAGCCGATCACGCCGACGCCAAAAAGGCGGCGCTCTCCGTTGCCAACTCCATGCTGGTCAAGACCGCCTTCTTCGGGCAGGACGCCAACTGGGGTAGGATCATCGCGGCGGTGGGGTATTCCGGGGCGCGTGTGGAGCAGGAGCGGGTCGAGATCCGGTTCGACGACGTGGTGATGGCCTCGGAAGGGATCTTCGCCGGCGGGGACGCCGAAGCGGCCGGCACCAAGGTGCTGCAGCAGAAGGAATTCAAGGTCGTCATCGACCTGAAAATCGGCGCGGGGCAGGCGGTGGTCTATACCAGCGATCTCTCCTACGACTACGTGCGCATCAACGCCGATTACCGGACCTGAACCCCGCAGCGACGGGCCGGACGGAGGGGCGAAAGCGCCTTCTTAACCCTTAATAAAAATAATGCTTTACTTAACCTGTCTTGATGAGGTAAACCTGCATCGCATTCCTATTTCTCCGCGAACCGCTGCTGGAGGCACCATGAGTCGCACCAGGCTTTTATCTGCAGTCACCTTTTCCCTGTTTCTCACCCTCGCCGGGTGGAGCGAGTCGCGGGCGGGCGAGCTGAAAATCACGGAGATGGCGGTCACCACGAAGATCGTCAAGGGGAACCCGATCGACTCGGTCCGGCGCATCTCCTCCACCTCCGTCAAGGCGCTTTACTGCTTTACCAGGTTTACGGCCCCCAAGGGGACCGACACCACCGTGAAGCAGCTCTGGTACCTGAACGACGAGGTGGTGGCCGAGTACGAGCTGCCGGTGAAAGGGGCGCACTGGCGCACCTACAGCCGGAAACTGGTCGAGAAGGGGCTCTCCGGCGAGTGGCGTTGCGACGCAGTGGACAGCGAGGGGAATCTCCTGAGATCCGTCAGCTTCAGGATGAACTAGGGCCTTCCTTCAGGCAGCGAGCGTGCAATTGAGATTGAAGAAGTTTTTTTTTAGAAGCCTTTGCTGCTCCTTCTTGCTCCTCGTCCTCTCCTCCACCTGTTTCGGGGTGGAGCAGGAGAGGATAGACGCGCTTATCAACGACGCCATCGGCCGCAACCTGATCTCCGGGGGCGTCGTGCTGATCGGGAGCCGGGACAAGGTCCTCTTCGAGAAGGCCTACGGCCGGACCTCCCCCTTTCCCGACGCGCCGGCCATGGCGGTCGACGCCGTCTTCGACATCGCCTCCCTCACCAAGGTCGTCGCAACCACCCCCGCGATACTGAAACTCGCCGAAGAGGGAAGGCTCTCCCTGCTCGACCCGGCGGTGAAATGGTTCCCCGAGCTTGCCGGCCGCGGCAAGGACGCCATCCTGGTGCTGAACCTCTTGACCCACACCTCCGGCCTCGACGACGTGCCGCTCTACGGCGATAACCCCATGGAGAGCGCCATAGAGGGGGCAGCCGCGCAGAAGCTCAAAGGCGAGGTGGGGAGCCGCTTCAGGTACGCCGACCTAAACTTCATCCTCCTTGCCGAGCTGGCGCGCCGCGCCACCGGAGCCCCGCTCGACCTCTATGCACATGTCTCCTTCTACCGCCCGCTCGGCATGGCCGATACCTCCTTCAAGCCCAGGGACCAGGGGCGCTTTTGCCCGACTCTTTTCGACGGGCGCCTGCTGCTTGGCGAGGCGCAGGACCCCCTCTGCCGCCAGCTCGGCGGGGTGGCGGGGCATGCCGGTCTCTTCTCCACGGCCGGGGACCTCGCCAGGCTCTGCCGCATGATGCTCTCCGGCGGGACGCTTGACGGGAAGAGGGTGCTCGAAAAGCGGACCGTGGACCAGATGACCGCCCCGTATTTCTCGCGCCGCGGAGAGGTGGTGCGGGGGCTTGGCTGGGACATCTCGTCCCCCTTCTCCTCGCCGCGCGGCAGCGGCTTTTCCAGGGTCTCCTTCGGCCACACCGGGTATTCCGGCTCGTCGATCTGGATAGATCCGGTCTCGGACACCTTCGTGATACTCCTGACCGCCCGGCTGGAGTACAGGAACACGCAGGAATTCAGCAGGCTCAGAGGCGAGCTTTCCACCCTTGCGGCCCGGTTTTTCGGGGTTCCCCTGGAGCTGGGCGAGATGGCGCGCTTCGATGACCAGTGATTAATAAGAAAAGGGCAAATACCTTGACACCCTACGCCCTTTATGCTAGCTTTTTCTACCGTTTTGGCTTGAAACTGGAACTATTTGCGCTTGGCTGCTCACTGTCATCTCCGTCAGTCCTGTCACAAGAGAAAATCCATTGAGCTGTAGCTGGATGCCTTCCTTGTCTTAGCCGGACGATTCGACTTTCTCAGTGCAATTAAACTCCTGACCATAGGCTCCAAAGTAGGGAGGTATCGATGGGCAACAGACTGCTCCTCGCCGATGACAGCATCACCATACAAAAGGTCGTGGCGATTATCTTTGCCAACGAGGAGTTTGAGCTGACCGTGGTCGACAACGGGACTGCGGCCGTTGAGAAGGCGCGGGAGATACAGCCTGACGTCATGCTGGTCGACGCGCTCATGCCCGGCAAGACGGGGTACGAGGTCTGCGCCGAGATACGCCGCGACCCGAAGCTCGGCGCCGTCCCGATCCTGCTCCTTATCGGCGCTTTCGAGCCCCTTGACGAGGAGAAGGCCCGCGACTGCGGCGCCGATGCCTCCATCTCCAAGCCGTTCGAGTCCCAGCAGCTGATCGACCGGGTCAAGGAAATGCTCGAGCTGGGCAAGACGCGCACGGTGCCCCCTGCGGCCGCTCCCCAAGCGGCCAGGCCGCTTCCCGTCGAGTCCGCCGCCGAAGAGCTCTGGGGGGATCTTTCCTCCTTCGACACCATGCCCCCCGCTGAGCCGGCTGCAGCCGTCTTCCCGGAGGCGGAGGACGTCTGGGGGGAGATGGCAGCGGCCGAGCCTGCCCCCGTGGCGCCGGCAGCGGCGAGCGAGGAAGAGCCGGTAGAGGCGAGTTTCGAGGACGACCTTTGGGGAGCCTTCGAGATGGAGGAGCCCACCGGAGCCCCGGCGGCACCCCCCTCCCGGGTTTTCGCAGCAGCGGAGCCCGAAGGGGAATTCGAGGCTGAGGAGTTCTTCAGCTTCGAGGACGAAACCGAAGGGATCGAGGAGACCGGCCCTGCGCTGGAGCTGGAGCAACCGCTCGCCGTCTCGGAGGAGGAGTTCTTCGCCTTCAGCGAGGAGCCTTCTGCCGCCGAACCGGAACCTGCCGCGGAGCCCTTTGAGTTACCCGAGTACGAGCCTTTCTCCTTCGACAGCGGAAAGCTCGAGCCGCAGGCACCGGTGGCGGCTGCCGCCCCCTCGCCGGAGCCGGTCGCGGCACCCGAGCCCCCGCCTGCGGCAGGCGCCAGGCCGGCGTCGGAGCCCGCGCAACAGCCGCAGCCCGCCGTTGCCGCCGCTCTCAGCGAGGAGCAGCTGATCGCCGCGCTCTCCAAGGTTTCCCGCGAGGTGATCGAGAGGATCGTCTGGGAGGTGGTACCCGACCTCGCCGAGTCGATCATAAAGGAAGAGATCAGGAAACTCAGGGGCGGCGTGCGCGGCTAGGGAGCATCTGGCGCCGCATAGTGTTAGAACGAGGGGATTTCACGATCCCCTTTTTTACTTTAAGGATCAGCGCATCATTTTTAAGAGGTAGATCAGATGGCAAACAAGGAACTGGAAAAGGTTTACGAGCCGAAGAGCGTGGAAGAGCATTGGTACCAAAAGTGGGAGCAAAGCGGGTACTTCCACGCCGAGTCCCCCTCCGACAAGCCTTCCTACAGTATCGTCATACCCCCGCCGAACATCACGGGCGTGCTGCACATGGGACACGCCCTGAACAATACGCTGCAGGATGTCCTTTGCCGCTGGAAGAGGATGAGCGGCTACAACGTCCTCTGGATGCCCGGGACCGACCACGCCGGCATCGCGACCCAAAACGTGGTGGAGCGCCAGCTCGCCGCCGAGGGGAAGGACCGTTTCGAGTTGGGGCGCGAGGCCTTCATCGAGCGGGTCTGGAAGTGGAAGGGGGAGTCCGGCGGGCAGATCATCGGCCAGCTGAAGAGGCTCGGCGCCTCCTGCGACTGGGAGCGCGAGCGTTTCACCATGGACCAGGGGCTCTCCACGGCGGTGCGCGAGGTGTTCGTCCGTCTCTACCAGGAGAAGCTGATCTACCGCGACAACCGCCTGATCAACTGGTGCCCGCGCTGCCACACCGCGCTCTCCGACATCGAGGTCGAGCACGAGGACAAGGCGGGGAACCTCTGGCACCTGCGCTACCCGGTGGTTGGGAGCGACCAGCACCTGATCGTCGCCACCACCCGCCCCGAGACCATGCTGGGGGACACCGCCGTGGCTGTCAACCCGGCCGACGAGCGCTACGCCCACCTGATCGGCAAGAAGGTGCTGCTCCCCCTGGTGAACCGCGAGATCCCCATCATCGCCGACGACTACGTCGACGTGGAGTTCGGCACCGGCGTGGTGAAGATCACCCCTGCCCACGACTTCAACGACTTCGAGGTGGGGGTCAGGCACAACCTGGACCGGATCAACGTGTTCGACGAGTCGGGGGTGGTGAACGCCGCCGGCAAGCAGTACGAGGGGATGGACCGCTTCGCCGCCAGGAAGCAGGTGGTGGCGGACCTGGAGGCGGCGGGCCTTTTGGAGAAGATCGAGGACCACGCCCTTTCCGTTGGAGGGTGCTACCGCTGCAAGACGGTGGTCGAGCCGTACATGTCGCTGCAGTGGTACGTGAAGGTGGCGCCCCTGGCCGAAAGGGCGCTTGCCGCCGTGAAAGACGGGCGCACCAAGATCGTGCCGCAGCAGTGGGAGAACACCTACTACGACTGGATGGAGAACATCCGCGACTGGTGCATCTCGCGCCAGATCTGGTGGGGACACCGGATACCCGCCTGGTACTGCGACCACTGCGGCGCCATCACGGTAGCCAAGGAGGACCCGACCCGTTGCGACCAGTGCGGCTCCGACGAGATCCGCCAGGAGACCGACGTCCTGGACACCTGGTTCTCCTCGGCCCTGTGGCCCTTCTCCACCATGGGGTGGCCCGAAAAGACACCCGAACTCGCCTCCTTCTACCCGACCTCGTGTCTGGTGACCGGTTTCGACATACTCTTCTTCTGGGTCGCCCGCATGATGATGATGGGGCTCCACTTCATGGACCAGGTACCCTTCACCGACGTCTACATCCATGCCCTGGTGCGCGACGCCCAGGGGCAGAAGATGTCCAAGTCCAAGGGGAACGTGATCGACCCCCTCACCGTTATCGACGCCTACGGTACCGACGCCTTCCGCTTCACCCTGGCCGCCTTCGCAGCGCAGGGGAGGGACATAAAGCTCGCCGAGGAGAGGATCGCCGGGTACCGCAACTTCGCCAACAAGATCTGGAACGCCTCGCGTTTCGCACTTATGAACCTGGAAGGGTTCGAGCCGGATGCGGTCGATCCGGCGAGCCTCAAGCTATCCAGCGCCGACCGCTGGATACTGTTCCGCCTGAACGAGGCAGCCGCCTCGGTCGACGCGGCGCTCGGCTCCTTCCGCTTCAACGAGGCGGCGGGCGATCTGTACCGCTTTACCTGGAGCGAATTCTGCGACTGGTACATCGAGCTTGCCAAGGACGACCTCTACAAGGGGGACGCCGAGCGGCAGGCCGCGGCAAAGTACGTCCTGTGGCTCGTGCTCGAGAACCTGCTGCGCCTTTTGCACCCGTTCATGCCGTTCATCACCGAGGAGATCTGGCAGGCGCTTCCGAAGCAGGCGGGCTGCGCCGAGTCCATCATGATCGCCCCCTTCCCGACCCCCTGCGCGGAGTGGTCCGGCTTTGCCGGCGACGCGGCCGAGATGGAGCTGGTCATGGAGGTGATCAAGGGGATCAGGAACATCAGGGGCGAGATGGAGGTGGCGCCCAGCAAGCAGATAGCCGCCATCCTCGACTGCAAGTCCGAGGCGAGCCTCAGGCTTTTGAAGAGCAACGAAGCGTACGTGATGAGCCTCGCCCGCCTTTCCGACCTCGCCATAGGGCAGGGGATCGAGCGCCCGGCGGAGGCCTCCCTGCAGGTGGCAGGCGACGTGGAGATCATCGTGCCGCTAAGAGGCCTGGTGAACGTGGAAGAAGAGGAGAAACGCCTCAACAAGGAGATCGCGAAGATCGAGAAGGACATCGAGTTCCTCTCCAAGAAGCTCGAGAACCCGAGCTTCGTCGAGCGCGCGCCGGCAGACGTGGTGGTGAAGGAGCGCGAGAAGATAGCGGAATTCGCCGGCAAGAAGCAGCTCCTCGAGGAGAGCCTGGCGAAGATCCAGAGGCTGCGGTAAACCCTAAAAACCGTTCAATGTTCAACGTTCAACGTTCTATGTTCTATGTTCTATGTTAAAGTCGCTGCTTGTGCGTCAAACCAGCCGCCGGCGGTACTGCCAAAGCGCTAAAAGCTGGTTGATTTTAAACGTTGAACGTTGAACGGCTTTCCAGAGGTTTTTTTGAGCACACCCTACATCATCTATTCCGTTTTCGCCTTCGTGCTGGGAGCCGTGGTCGGTTCCTTCCTGAACGTCTGCATCTGCAGGATGCCCGATGGCGCATCCGTCGTCTCTCCCCCCTCGCACTGCCCCAAGTGCGACTACCGGATCCGCTGGTACGACAACATCCCGATGCTCAGCTACCTCGTCTTGAAGGGGAAGTGCCGGGGGTGCCAAGCGCCGATCTCGCTGCAGTACCCGATGGTCGAGCTTTTGAACGGCCTGCTCACCCTGGGGCTTTTCCTGAGGCTTTTCCCGCTGCGGTTCCTCACCGAGGCGCCGGCCGAAATCATCCTGAGGCAGGGGGGGGTCTTCGCCGTTCTCTTCATGTTCTGCAGCGCACTGGTGGTGGTCACCTTCATCGACCTAGAGCACCAGATCATCCCTGACTCCATCACGCTCCCCGGTATCGTGATCGGCTTCGTCGCCTCGTTCTTCATCCCGCAGCTCGGATGGGTGAACTCGCTGATCGGCATCGTGGCCGGCGGAGGAAGCCTCCTGCTGATCGCCTACGGCTACGAGCTGGTGGCCAAGAAGGAGGGTATGGGGGGAGGAGACGTGAAACTGCTCGCCATGATGGGCGCCTTCCTGGGGTGGAAGGCGATCATCTTCATCATCTTCACCGCTTCCCTGATAGGGTCCGTGATAGGTGTCGGGGTCATGCTGGCGAAGAAGAAGGATGCCTCCCTCGCCATCCCGTTCGGACCCTTTCTGGCGGGGGGCGCCATACTCTACATCTTCTACGGCAAGAAAATCATCCACTGGTACCTGACCATGGGAACCTGACCCCCCCTATGAAACCCTTCCGTTTCAGCCTCACCTTCTATATCCTCTCCGCCTTGAGCGCCCTGCTGCTGCTCACCTGGATACTCCTCTCCCTTATCTCCTTCAACACCGCCAAAAAAGACCTGCTCGAACAAAAGGGAGAACAGGGGAGGCTCCTTCTCTCCGGCATCGCGCTGCTTTTGCCGCGCCCGCTAGCTCCTCCCGGGGAGGGGACGCCGGCGGCACGCTACATAGAGCACTTGCGAGGCGACAGGGGGTTCGGCGGCCTGCTCGTGGTCGACGGCGCCGGGAGGAGCGTCTACGCGGTCTCCGATCCGGCCGGACCCGACGCCGCAGTGCTGGGCGCGTTGCAAAGCGGTCGCGGCTCCTTTCAGGTTTCCGCGGACGCCCGCACTGCACGCTGCTACCAGGCCGTCATGGAGCAGGGGCGGGTGATCGGCGCGGCGCGCCTGACCCTGTCGCTGCTTCCGGAGCAGGAGAGGCTGCGCGGCTCGCGCAACCTTTTTCTCGCCTATTTCGTGCTGGATTTCATGCTGCTGCTGGTGGTCGGCTCCTACCTCCTCTCGCAGAGTGTCGTCGCGCCGATAAGGAGGCTGTTGAGCGCCACGCGCAGGATCGCCGCCGGAGATCTGAGCGGCAGCGTCGCCGTTCCGGGGAGCACCGAGGTGGCGGAGCTGTCCGACGCCTTCAACTCCATGGTGGTGGCGCTCAGGGAGAAGAGGGATGAGGTCGAGGAGAAGGTCTCCTCCTTGAACCGCGCCAACAGGGAGCTCGTCGAGGCGAGGAGCGAGGCGATCCGCAGCGAGAAGATGGCTTCGGTCGGCCTGCTGGCAGCCGGCATGGCGCACGAGATCGGCACGCCGCTGGCGGCGATCATGGGGTACAGCGGCATCCTGGCCGATGAGCTGTCGGGAGACCCCGAGAAGTCCGATTACCTGCGCCGCATATCCGAGGAATCGAGCAGGATCGACAGGATCGTCCGGGGACTGCTGGATTATGCCCGGCCCAAGGGGGTGCAGGCCGAGGAGGTCGAGGTGCTGCCGCTTTTGGAGAAGGTGGTCGAGCTCCTTGCGGCGCAGGGAGTGCTGAAACTCATCCAGGTGTCGGTGGAGGCCGAGCCGGCGCTGCCCAGGCTGCATGCCGACCCGTATCAGCTGGAGCAGCTCCTCATCAACCTGATCATGAATGCCAAAGATGCCATGCCCCAGGGGGGGGAGTTGCGGTTGAGGGGGGCAAGCGAGGGCTCCGAGGTCGTCATCGAGGTGGCAGACACCGGGCACGGCATGCCGCCTGAGCATCTGCCGCGGGTGTTCGACCCGTTTTTCACCACCAAGGAACCGGGAAAGGGGACCGGGCTGGGGTTGGCAGTAGCAGCGAGGATCGCCGAGTCGTGCGGCGGGAGGCTGACCGTGCAAAGCGAGCTGGGGAAGGGGAGCCGGTTCGTGCTTAAGCTGCCCATCTGTCAGATCCGACCGATCCGGCAGATCTGACAGATCATGGGAGCAAGCTTGTGACCGAGAAGAAAAAAATACTGGTGGTGGACGACGAGGAGAACCTGCGCCACATGCTCCAGGTCATGCTCAAGAAGCAGGGGTACCTCGTGGAGCAGGCCGCGGACGGCGGCGACGCCCTCGACAAGGCGCGCCACGGCAACTACGCCTTCATCCTCTGCGACATCAGGATGCCGGTGCTGGACGGCAAGGGGTTTCTTGCCGGCCTGGGCGAGGCGGGAATCGCCTCCACGGTCATCATGATGTCGGCTTACGGCTCCGTGGAAGACGCCATCGGCTGCATGAAGCTTGGCGCCTACGACTACATCTCCAAGCCGTTCAACAGCGAGGAGATCTCGCTGGTGTTGAAAAAGGCGGAGGAGCGCGAGCGGTTGAAGGACGAGAACAGGCGGCTGCGCGAGGAAGTGGAGCGCGGCCGCTACCTTGGGGACGTGATCAGCAGAAACGACAAGATGTCGGAGATCATGCAGCTGGTGAAAAAACTCTCCGACCACAAGACGACGGTCCTGATCCTCGGGGAGTCGGGGACCGGAAAGGAACTCGTCGCCCGCGCGCTGCACGACTGCGGCGGGCGCAGGCTGGCCCCCTTCGTCGCGGTGAACTGCGGAGCGATCCCTGCTTCTCTTCTGGAGAGCGAGCTCTTCGGCCATGTCAGGGGTGCCTTCACCGATGCCAGCCAGGACAAGGCAGGGCTCTTCGAGGAGGCCGACGGCGGCACCTTGTTTCTGGACGAGATAGCCGAGCTGCCGCTTTCCCTGCAGGTGAAGCTCCTGCGCGTGCTGCAGGAGGAGGAGATACGTCGGGTGGGGGGCGCCGCTTCCCGCAAGGTGAACGTCCGGGTGGTTTCCGCCACCTCGCGCGAGCTCTCGGGGGAGGTGGCCGCCGGGCGCTTCAGGGAGGACCTCTATTTCAGGCTGAACGTCTTCGCCATTGCGCTCCCCGCGCTTCGGGACCGCATCGAGGACGTGCCGCTGCTCGTGGAGCATTTCCTGCAAAAGCACGGCGAGCGGATGGGGGTGCCGGGGGTGCGCCCGACCCCGGAGGCGATGCAGGCCCTGGTCCGCTACCGCTGGCCCGGGAACGTGCGGGAACTGGAGAACTGCATCGAGAGGGGGCTCGTGCTCTGCGAGAAGGGGAGCCTCGGGCTGTCGTGCCTTCCCGAGGCAGTGCGCCGGGGGGCGGGGGTGGAGAGGCGGGCCACCGACATCCCCGCCTCCCTCTCGATCAAAAAGGGGACCGAGTCCCTGGAGCGCGCGCTGATCGTCCGCGCCTTGGAACAGACGGCGGGGAACCGGACCCATGCGGCGAGGCTTTTGGAGATCAGCCACCGGGCGCTTCTGTACAAGCTGAAGGAGTACGGGCTGGACAGGGGAGGAGCTTCAGCGTAGAGCGCCGTTCCTGCCGCTATCGCCATGGCAATGGTCGCGGCAGGAATGCCGCCCCGCAGGGTGGGTGTTGACCTTTTTGCACATCTGGGGGTCCAGCTATGCAAAAAATGCGTAGTTTTCGACCTCCTCTTCGTGTTATGGTCATGCCTCCCCAAGTAAAACCGGCCGCTTAGCGCCCGGCCCACGGCGCCGTTGCCGTGGCGCGGTTCTTGCTGAATATTTCTGAGTAATAAACCGGAGGTTAGCTCGATGTCCGTCTTGAAACGTCTCCCTTCACTTGCCGCGACCGTTTTCGCCATCGCCCTCTTGACCGTCGCCGCTCCCGTTTTCGCCATGTCAGGCGACGGATGCGGTGGGGACTGCGCCTCGTGCCACTCGATCACCGTCCAGGAGGCAAAGAGCCTTCTCAAGGAGATCGGGGTAGTGAAGGGCGTGAAGCCCGCTCCGGTGCGCGGCCTCTACGAGGTGACCATAGAGCAGCAGGGAAGGACCGGGCTCGCCTACATGGATTACGGCAAGAAGCACATCATAGCCGGGCAGGTCTTCGACATCGCCTCGCGGCAGGCGGTCGGCGCGCCCGCGCCTGCCAAGCGTGCGGACCGGCTGGACCCCGCGACGCTTGAGACGGAGCACTCTCTCGTCATGGGGAACCCCAAGGGCAAGAAGAAGCTGTTCGTCTTCACCGACCCCGAATGCCCATTTTGCAGCAAGGCGCACGCGGAGCTGAAGAAGCTCGCGGCCCTTGAGCCGGATCTCGCCATCTACATCAAGCTTTACCCCTTGAAGATGCACCCGAAGGCGTACGACAAGGCCCGGGTTATCCTGGGCGAGGGGTCGCTGGAGCTTCTGGAAAAATCCTTTGCCGGTGAGGCGTTACCCGCTCCCCGGGCGAAGGATGCCAAAAAGCCGGTGGACGACACCATCCGCTTCGCCGAGTCGGCCGGCATCAATTCGACGCCGACCCTGGTGTTCCCCGACGGGCGCATCGTGCCGGGGTACAAGGACGCCGGCAGTATACGGAAACTGTTGTCGGAGAAATGAAAAGCCGAAGCGCCGGCTAGCCGCCTGCTCCGGGGCGTTGCCGTCATTTTCGCCGCAAGAACAAAGGATGAGGTATTCACATGCAGAAGATTGTCGACAAGCTCTTGATCAAGACGTTGTGCCTTATGGCATTGTCAGTCGTGACGCTGCCAAGCATTGCCAGGGGGGCCGATGCCGGTGACAACTACTGTGTCACGCCTCCGTTCATCACGAGTTCCATAAAGCCGAACCTGCTGCTGCTGATAGACAACTCTTCCAGCATGTACGACCTCGGGTACATTGCCGGATCAACCTCCGCCGCCCCTTCCTACTCCTGTGGCTCGGCAGTCGTCTCGTCCGCCTACTGTTTCGACAACACCTACGACAACACCGAGCACTACGAGGGATACTTCAGCAAGTACAACGCCGCTGACAACAGCACTTCCTACCCTGTCTACCAGTACTCGGCTGGCAAATTCGTCGAGCTTGCCTCGGGCATCCCCGCGACCACCGGCGCCGGCATATACCGCACTGAGTATCTTCATGTCACCATGTCCGGCAGCAGCAGCGACACGCCGTCGACCAGGGCGGTTTCGTCCTTCATCGCCAGCGGCCGATTCCTTAACTGGCTCTCCGCCTCGAAATTCGACATAGAGAAAAAGATCCTGACCGGAGGGAAATATGACACGGCCAGTGGGACGCTGGTCGGCGAATCCAGGGGATGCGTGGGGAGAAGGTTCGTGAAGGTGATACCCGACCTTCCTGCGCTCTCTTTTGCCGTCAGGGGGCCCACCGCCGTCGAGCCCGTTTACGATCCGAAGACCCAGGGCGGGGAGACCGTCATCGAGATCTTCGAGGGGGACTACAACGAGAATGCCTGCCAGTGCGCGGTCTATAACTGGACCAACGGCAACTACGGGCAGGCAGCCACCGATACCAAGTCCTGCCTCGGGACGTCACCTTCCGACAAGGCCCTGGCGACGCTGAACCACACGCAACAGACCTGCTGGCTGTTGAAGGACAACTACTACAACAAGGGGTTGAACACAGCCGCCACCATCTGGCAGGGCATCAACACTCAGGACATCGAAACCGCCTGCGCCAACGTTTACACCGACAGCAAAAATCCTGTCCTTCCTTCGGAGATCACCAACGAATCGAGCGGGAACTATATCTGCACCTCCGCGAAGCCCCATGGCACGCCGGTTGCGCCGTACAACCTGGGCGGCTCCGACACCACGGGATTCGTGGGGAGCTGCTGGCAGGGGGGGAGCGAGAAATTCCAGAACAGAAACGACTGCGTGAAGAGGGAGATCCTGCACTACTGCATGGGGGTCAACTTCACGGAGGTCACCGACCCCACCACGAGCGCGGCTTCCAGCGGCAACATCCCCGCCGTCATCATGGACGCCGGGGTACGGGCAATCGGCGAGCCGGTGGGGAGTTTTCCCGCCAAGGTGCAGGCCTCCGTGCCTACCGGCCTGATCCAGCAGTTCGCCAATGACATACGCTTTGGCGCCATGCGCTTCAACGATGCCGGGTCCAAAACCGAGTGCGGGGCCGGCACCGCCATCCCCTGCACAGACGCCAGCAACCAAGACGGCGGCAAGATGATGCCGAATTCCTATATCGGCTCCCCCCTGGGCGACCACGGCACCGGACTCATCAAGGACATCGGCGATATAGAAGCCAAGACCTGGACTCCCTTTGCCGAGGCGTTCTACAACGCGATAGCCTACTTCGTTAAGGATGCCACCGACACAACACCGAGCCTCAACGCGGCCAAGTTTACCCCCAGGACCACTGCCCCGCTCCCCATCAAGGAGCCGCTGTCGGATAGCGATTCCTATGAAAACGTGAACCCGATCCAGTTCCGCTGCCAGCAGAACAACATCCTTTTCATCTCGGACGGCACCTCTACAGCGGACCAGAACTCCGTGATGAAGTCCAAGGTGACCGAATCCTCCAACGTCTTCAGGGACCCCAATACCATAGCCGAAACTGGCTCCGCCTCCGGCGTCTGCGGAACTTTCTCCGGAAGCCCTTACCTGCATGACCTGAGCTACTATGCCTATCACCGCAACATCTTCAACCCCGCCCAGGTATGCCGCCCTGCCGGAAGCGAGCTCTGCGAGACCGCCCAGACCATAAAGACTCATGTGGTGTACAGCGCGCCGGTAACCGCCAATCCCACCAACGTCTGCGATTCCTACACCCAGATGAGTCTCACGGCAACCAACGGCGGCACCACGGTGAGGACCCCGGCGAAACCCAGTGCCCTGAGAAGCGAGCTGAAGGCGGCCTTGGAGAGCATAGCCGCCGGGGCCTCTTCGGGTACGGCAGCCTCCATCCTCAGCAACAGCGAGGGGAGCGGGGCCAACATACTGCAGGCGGTCTTCTATCCGGAGAAGGTTTTCGAAAGCCAGACCAGCGTGGACTGGATCGGCGAGATGCAAAACCTCTGGTATTTCGTCGACCCGCAGATCAGCCGCAGCACCATCAGGGAGGACAGCGGGCCGACTCCCGACAAGGCCCTGAACCTCGTCGAGGACAAGGTGGTGAGTTTCCGGTTCAACACCGCCGACAACATCACCTATGCCTATCTCTCCGATGACAGCAACGGTGACGGTCTGGGGGACACGCCCGAGGTCAAGAAAGACAGCGACGACGTGGAAAGCCTCTGGCGTGCCGGAAAGAAGCTGCACGAGCGCAACCTCCAGGACAACCCGAGGGTCATCTACACCCCCCATATATCCGGCGGGACCCAGGTCGCCGGCACCGGCCTGATGCGCTTCAGCTACGGGGCCAACTCGCTTCCGGACCACACCAACCTGCTGAAGCCTTACCTGCAGGAGTCCGACACCGAGAAGGCCAAGGACATCATGAAGTACGTCCATGGATTCGACTTTCCCGACAACGCCTCGATGCGCAACCGCACCGTCAAGAAAGGGAGCGTCCCGGCAGGGGCGGTCGGGAGCGAAACCTACAAGGCGGACGCAGCCACAGGCCGCGGCGTCTGGAAACTGGGCGACATCATCTCCTCCACCCCGCGCATCCAGTCCATCAGCAAGCTGAACAACTACAACCTCCCCGCGCCAAGCGGCTACAGCGACAGCTCCTACAGTTCGTTCATCGCCTCCAGCGACTACAAAAACCGCGGCATGGTGTACGTGGGAGCCAACGACGGCATGCTGCACGCCTTCAAGCTCGGGCTCCTGAGCGTGAGCGCGAGCAGTTTCCAGAAGGCGACACTCAGCAAAGACGCCGACCTGGGCGAGGAAAAGTGGGCCTTCATACCGAAGAACGCGCTCCCCTATCTCAACTACTATCCCAGCAGTAACTACAACCACCTCTACTACATCGACGGTTCGACGGTCCTCTTTGACGCAAGCATCGGCGAGCGCGCAGGGGAGGGGGGGTGCGAGGCATCCAACTACTGGGAGTGCACGAAGCTGAACTCTGTGGTGGACGGGGACAACGCCCTGGTTCCCGCGAATAACACCTGGAGGACCCTCCTGATCGGCGGGATGGGGCTTGGGGGCGCTTCGAGCAAGAGCTGCGCCAGCGGGGCGAACTGCGTGCAGACGCCGGTAGCGGACCCGGCCAACGCGAGCCTGGGGCTCGGTTATTCCTCCTACTTCGCCCTGGACGTCAGCAACCCCGACTCACCCAAGTTGCTCTGGGAGTTCAACGACCCCGCCCTTGGCTATGCCACCACCGGCCCCGCCATCATCAGGGTGGGGGAGCGCGGCAAGAACGGGCGCTGGTTTGCCGTCTTCGGATCGGGCCCGACAGGACCGATAGACACAACCAACAACCAGTTCATGGGGCGCTCCAACCAGAACCTCAAGTTCTTCGTGGTGGATCTGCGCACCGGGTTGCTGGAGAGGACCATCGACACCGGCATCACCGAGGCGTTCGCAGGGTCGATGCTCGGGGCCGCCATAGACGCCGACCGTTGGAACCAGCAGGGAACCGGGAACTACGTGGACGACGCTTTGTACGTCGGGTACACCCAGAAGGTCTCGGGCACCCCCGATACCTGGACCGGCGGCGGCGTGGGTAGGATCTCCACCAAGGAGAGCACGGACGTCTCCACCTGGGCCTGGAGCCCCGTCATACAGGACACCGGCCCCGTGATCACCGCGGTCTCCAGGCTGCAGGACCGGAAGAACAAGAAGCTCTGGCTCTATTTCGGCACCGGAAGGTATTACCACAGGTCCGGGACATCGGTCGACGATTTCAGCACCAGGCGCGCCATCTTCGGCATCAAGGAGCCGTGCTACAACACCGCGGCCAGACCCGGCAACTACCTTGACAAGAACTGCACCGCGGCCGTCACTGCAGGAATCACGAACCAGTCCGACACCATCTCCACCGATGTCGGCGCCGGCGGCTGGAGGGTCGACCTTGACAGCGCCACGACGGACAACGGCGCGGAGCGCGTGGTCACCGACGCGGTGGCACTCACCAACGGCACCGTGTTCCTCACCTCCTTCGCCCCCACCGCGGACGCGTGCGGCTTCGGGGGTAACTCATACCTCTGGGCGCTGGATTACGACACCGGTGGGAGACCAGACGACGCGGCGCTCGCCGGAAAGGCGCTGATCCAGCTCTCCACCGGCGAGTTCAAGCAGGTCGACCTCGGGTCGGCATTCGGCTCCGGGTCGGCGCGGCTTAGGCGCCGCACCAGCGTCCCCATGACCGGCAAGCCTCCCGCGGACGCCTTCCCTATCGTCAGCAAGAGCAACAACAAGCCGGTCAAGCGGATCATGCACATACAGGAGCGGTGACCAATGGGACAGCGCGGTTTCACACTGGTGGAGCTGGTGTTGGTTGTCGCCATCATCGGCACCCTGCTCAGCATCGGCACCATGCAGTTCAATGCCATGCAGAAAAAGTCCGCGATCGAGCAGCAGGTCAGGAAGATCTACAGCAAACTGATGGAGGCGCGCGTGGACGCCCTCTACACCAAGACGCCGCGCACCGCCGTTTTTAGCGGCAGCAAACTCAGCATCTACCCTACGGGTGACGGCAGCGGCTCGCCCGTATCGGAGCTGCCGCTCAGCTACCCGACGGTGATGGGCGGAGGCTTCGACCGGGTGACCTTCAACGCCGGCGGCATGATGCTCACTTCCGATGGCGACCGGGCCATTTGCGTGGAGCCGGGCGGCGTGGCGGCCAACAACGGCAACAGCGACAGCGTGGTTGTCTCGGCCGTGAAAATATACATGGGAAAAAGACAATCGGGAGGGGCATGTGTCCCAGATAAGATCGATCAGAAATAACAGCGGGTTTACCCTGGTTGAGCTGATGATGGCCATGCTGATAGCGGTGATCGGCATGTTCGGCGTCCTGGAGACCATCAACGTCACCCTGCAGCACAACCTCAAAAACGAGCTGCGCAGCGAGGCGATCAAGGTAGGAGAGAGGTACATGACCGAGCTCAGGGGAAAGAGGTTCGATCGCCTCTCCACCGCGTACTCCTCATTCGCAGCCACCAGCAAGGTCAGGGGGGGGAGCAAGTCGTACACGGTCGAGCGGACCACTGCGCCCCTCGCCTATGACGACTTGGGCGAGCCGACCTCGAAGCAACTCCAGGTGGTTGTCAAATGGGCCTACAAGAACATCTCCTCGCAAAACCGCGTGGTCTCGGTGGTGGCCAGGCCATGATGCGCAATCAGCCGCACCGATCAGGCAGGGGTGCTCACATGCTAAGAAACAACCGCGGGTACACCATCACCGAGCTGATCGTCGTGATGGGGATCTTCATTGCCGTGATGCTGGTGACATCCAGCGGATTCAAGACGGTGCTTACCCAGGTGGGGCAGCAATCCAAACTCATGGAAACGGACATCGGCAGCGTGGTCGGGCTCGAGGTGTTCCGCTCCGACCTGCAGACCGCAGGATACGGCCTCCCCTGGAGCTTCCAGTCCACCCCCGCAGCCGCCAACTACACCGAGGTCACCACAAGCGACGATACCATGCCGGTCGGAGCTTCCTTCTGGGAGTCGGGGAAGAGCCCGCGCAGCTTCAACGACGCCGGCACCGGCACTGGTGTCCCGCGTGCGGTGCAAAGCGGCGACACCGCCTTCAACAAAAGCGGCACGGTGGGCTCGAAGTACCTGGTGGTGAAGTCGCTTACCGTGCACCCCAACGCCACCGCGAAGAAATGGGTCACCGTGAACTATGGCGATGCCGGCAAGAGCGTCTCCGACTGGAATAACGGGGACCGTGACTTCCCTTCCACCGATACTTCCCCCGAGAAGGTAATGGTGGTCAGGAACGTTTTCCTGGACGGGATACCGAGCAGGCAGCTGCAGGTGGACAGCAGCGGGAGCTACTCCACCATCTTCAAGCACTACACGACACTGACCTTGCCGCATTCCTCCGGCGACGTCTTCCAAGTGTACGGAGTGAATAACTCGGGCTCCCTCAGGATGCCCTTCAATCGCGCCGACTACTACGTGCGCCGCCCCGACAACCCGCCTCCCGCCTGCGCCCCGAAAACCGGGGTGCTGTACAAGGCTGTGTTGAACCAGGGGTCCCCCGGCTTCACGGAAACATCGCTTCTGGATTGCGTTGCGGACATGCAGGTAGTCTATGGCCTGGGCCCGCTCGGCTCCGCCGAGGTCAACCTGCACCAAACCGCGGCCCCCGCCAGCGCGCAGGAGATCCGCGAGCAGCTGAAGGAGATCCGGGTCTACATCCTTGCCCATACCGGGAAGAAGGACACCGGGTACAAGCACCCAAACAGCGTAGTCGCCGTCGGCGAGGACTTCGGAGGCGGGGTGCTGGGGAGAAGCTTCGACCTGGCGAACCTGATCGGCACCGGGTGGGACAACTACCGCTGGAAGGTGTACACCATCGTCGTGCGGCCGCAAAACCTCATACAATAAACAGCTGGACGGTGCCCTTATGAAAAAGATCCACAACGAAGACGGCATTGCGCTGGTGACGGCACTGATGTTCACCCTCATCTGCCTCGGCATGGTGGCGGCGCTCATGCAGATGCTGCTTCTCCAGACCAAGCTGTCCGGCAGTCAGAAGAACTACCGCAACTCGCTGGAAGCCTCCTATGGAGGCACGGAACTTATCACCAGGGAGTTCATACCCAAGCTGTTCACTAACTACTCGAGCGGCATCGGCCCCCTGCTGACCGCTTACAACAATGGTGGAATCGGCGATATAGACCTGGTCGTCAACAGCGCGCTTGAGACCAAGCTGATCACCCCCACGGGTAGCTGGGACGCGACGCTTTCCAAGACGCTGGACGCCAAGGACGCGCCCGACCTGCAGTTCAGCCTGAAGTCGATCGTCTCCGGCGGCAACTTCAAGGTTTACGCGAAGATCGTCGACACTGTCGAGGGCAACTCCGACACCACAGGCGTCGACTACCTGGATAGCGGCGCGGGGGTTGCCGGGGCCGGCGCCGGGATCTCGCCCAAGCACAACCCGGTACTCTACAGCATCGAGGTGCGCGGCGAGCGCGAGACCAACGCGAAGGAAAAGGCGCTCCTCTCCGTACTGTACGCCTACTGATCCTCCCTCCATCATTGCTTCACGAGACCCTCCCCGACACCGGGGAGGGTCTCTTTTTGTTTGCCCAGCGTAGCGGGCAAACCCGGCCTGTTGCAAGAAACAGGCGTCGCCCCGACCAGGGGGAAGACAATCCGAATCGCAAGGGCGTTGTCGCCAACGGCAGGGTCTGAAGGAAGCGATAGGAAGTGAGCTGCACATAGCGCAAGTGAACCTGATTCGGCGCGGCAG
>Ga0209317_1001457_pt1 | contig 20677 bp, 26 predicted proteins | sample RifGroB2_FD_183994 | JGI IMG/M metagenome (GOLD analysis project Ga0209317, IMG submission 183994) | Soil microbial communities from Rifle, Colorado, USA - Groundwater B2 (SPAdes) (version 2) | ecosystem: Environmental > Terrestrial > Soil > Unclassified | place: Rifle, Colorado | collected... | reverse complement strand
ATAATCAAAAAGGAGTTCGCAACATTGATTGATGACAATCGAAAGATGCCTGAGAAAAATAAATTCGTCTGGGACGTACAAACAGAACCCAGATTGAAACTCACCAGCCGTAAAAATGAACAGGCGGCGGTGGTGATGGCGTTTCGAGGTATCGATATGAATGATAAGCGAAGATGGGCCTTGGAGCTAGTCAATATTGTTTTGGGTGATGGCTGGATATCCCGGCTATTTAAAGAAGTCCGTGAAGAGAGAGGGTGGGCGTATGCAATAGGCTCCGACGTTGATCAATTTTCAGATGCGGGCTGTGTTTTGATTGGAGCTGGTTTGTCAAAAATTAACTTAAATGAGGCAGTGAAGCTGATTACGGAAATTTCATTCGGTCTCGCCGGCGATAGTAAGTGGCAGATAACTGCTGAGGAGCTGGCCACAGCTAAAGACACTTACAAAGGGCGGTTGGCTTTGTCCTTTGATCGGCCAGAGGAAGTGCTGGGGTCGGCCTTGGAAGATACGACTTTCCGAGAGAAGATATATAGTCCTGAAGAAATGATTGAAAAGGTTGAAAAAGTCACCTTGAAAGAAGTCCAGGATATTGCGAAAGAAATATTTAAAAGAGAAAACCTGAGCATTTCGGTAGTGGGTGACTATAAAAAGTTGGATTTTAAGATCTAATCGGTGTAAATTTGATAAAGATGGCAAATACAAAAACAGGACCGAGGGAGTACAAGACACTGGCAATAAACAATACGGTAATTATTGACCCGACCAAGTACCCGAGTAAGCCAGATGGGTGGGTGATGGAGGCGGCGGACTTTTCTGAGCTGTCATATTTCTTGGGTTATAAATTCGATCCGAGAAGTATGTACACGATATTTTCGACCAAGAATATCGGTCGGGGTGGACACATGGAGAGCAGGTCGAAAATGGTGACGGTAATCTCCGGAATGGTCTATTACTGTCTGGTGGATATGAGACCGGGTGAGGAACAGGGTAAGGTGTGTGAGTTCTTTTTGGGTGAGGGAGAAAAATCGATGGGAAAATCAGTACTTGTTCCAGAAGGGGTGATTGACTACTTTGTGCCGGTGGGTGGTCCGGCCATGACGCAAGGAATTGGGAACCGGCCATACAATAAATTTGATAACAATATCACCTTAGACATGTTTGATCCGGAACTGGGCTTGAAAAAATTACCCAAAGAGGTGGTTCATCATGTACCGGAGGGAGAAAACTTGTCTATCTTAAGTCTTAAACAATTTATGAAAATATCAAATGAATAAAATGATTAACGATGCGACTTATGCTGTGACCGAGATGGCCGGAACGGGTAGATATTGGTTTAAAAGAGAGTTTTGCGATTTGAGACATGGTCGAACCAGAGTAGTGTTGGTTGCGGTAGAGAATGCTGGCTGGCAAGGGCCAGACATGATAAGCGGACTGTCTTGGAATGTATCCGTAGAAGATAGAAAAATACAACAGACATGGAAGCTAGTGTTGATGAAAATAAATGGTGAAGACAAACTGATTTTTGAAAGATATTCTAAAACGAGAGATGGAATAAAAGGGGAAACTTTTAATTTGGCTTATTTACCTACATGGATCGTTGAGGAAGTTTCTCAGGTGGCAATGGAAATGAAGCAGCAACAAATGGATAACGGTGGCGTGAACTTTTTGAACAATCTGGTCACAAAAATTGAACAGGAAAAAGTGGTGGCAAGGTCCGGTTTATCAGCCAAAGTTGAAGAGTTGGGAATTGGAGGGTTGTATCATATTTTGTCTACGACACGGGGAGATGAAAGAGGTAGTTTTAGAGAAGTTGCCAGATTTCCGGAGGTAGAACTTTTGACCGGTTATGACTTTGTCGGGAAACAGGTTAATCATTCATTTTCGACTTATGGAATTTTGAGAGGCTTCCATGTGGAGCCGTGGGCAAAACTAGTGACGGTAGTTTCCGGGCTGGCCTTGTCATATCTGATCGATTGCCGACCAGGATCCAGGACCTTTGGCAAAATGGCTAAGGTTTTTTTGGGATATGGCCGGACGCCGGAGGGGGAAGAGATCAAAGGAGGGGCTCTGTTTATTGAGCCAGGTATTGGAAACTCGGTTTTGACTCTTTCAAACCACATGGACTATAGCTACGTGGTCGATGATCTATGGCGGCCGGATACAGCTCTCTATGCTGTGAACCCGATGGATCCCAAGCTGGATGTTCCATGGACCGACTATGTGCCGGCGGACAAGATAGTGAGATCTGAGAGAGACCAGAAATCACCGAGCTTTGCAGAATTTACGCAGAAAATTAAGGTAGGGAAATAGAGCCTAGATTGATTTTATAGGGTGTTTGCGGTAAAATCTATGGGCACAATAACATTTCAATTGGAGGTCTCATGTTTACAAGAAATTTAGATTTTGTCCTGGGTCAAGGCTTGCGTGAGGTCGAGCGACGTAACGGCAAGGTTTCTGGGCGTTTCTATCATGGTTTCAAGCATTCTTCGATGGTAGTGGAGGCTGTCCTGACCCTGGCTTTGCGAGCAGGATTATCAATTGAGACAAGAAATTTGGTTGTCATTGCAGCCGCATGGCATGATGTGGAGCAATCGCTGGGGTCCGGAAAAAACGAGGAAGAATCGGGCAGGCAGGCCAGCGAGTTCATGGGTAAAAACGGATACTCCGAGATGGAGATGCGTGTCGTTCAGAGCCTCATCTCAGGAACAGTCTGTACTTGGACCGATGGGGTGATGCATCAGCAGGCCGAAAATATGGACTATGTGGCCAAGTTGCTGGCTGACGCCGATCTGTGCTCATTGGGAGCAAGCCATGAAGATTTTGCTGAGATGTCTCTCCGGCTGATGGCAGAGCTTGCCAAGAAACCAATTTCCACACTAACCCGAGAGGAGCTTCTCGGTGGATGGAAGAATCAGGTGAGGTTTATGACCGGAAGAAAATTTCTGACGGCTGAGGCCAACGTGCTGATGGGGAAACAGTTTCTGGAAAATTTGGAGTATGCCAAGAAAATGGCCGGTCTGTAAATACTATTCTCTCGGGTAAAACCGGGGGAATTTTTTTTGATATGCTCACCAACCTACCTTGTGGAAAAACTCAACTATTTTTTTGGTTTGGGAGGGTGTTTTTGCTCACTTGCCTTGATACTGGCGCAGATAGGGCAGTAAACCGGCTCAGATTTTTGGTTTCTTTTATCTAGGTTTTGTTCGTAGTCAGAGTATACGAAAGTATTTTTGCAGTTTTGGCAGATGAGAATTTTGTCCGGCATATGGATGTATTATACGCATAAAAAAAGCCACCTGTGAGCAGGTGGCTTGATCGCGAGACTAACAAACTAGTAACAGTCAACCTGCTCGGGGAAGGTGAGGAACCAGATACCTTCCTCGTTGGTCCATTCCAGAAAATTTCTCGAATCGAGATTGTAACTGACTCGCCATTCCCAAGATAACGACTCAACCCCATTATCTGTTTTGGATTCGAAGAGTTTTATGCCGTCCTGATAACACGCCAAGACGGATGGAGTGGTTGATGGGGTGTATGTGTTGTTATTTGCGTCGTGGGTGACAAGGCCAAGGCAGGGGGCTCCTTCCTGTCTGGTGATTATTCCCATCGGGGTAAGGAGGGAGTTGAACACATGCGTTCCCTTATTGTCTGACCACTTCCAAGTGTTTCTTACTTGATGGATGTTGGTGGCTGACTCGTCGGTCTCAACGATTTTTGACCCACTATCCCAGCAGATCAATTTCAGAATGAGCGGTGGAGAGGGTCGAACGGGAGGGGTCGATGGTTGAGCCTGGCTGGGGGCACAGGCGGCAAGAAGAACCAAAGCCAAAAGGCTGATCAAGGCAAAACGGAATTTCATGATTATTCTCCTGTGTTAGGGTACAAGTTTGAGGAACAACTGATTGTACCACGATGCTATGAGATACCTTCATCTTGTTCTAATAAAGACCCCGCCTGAGGGCGGGGATGAAATTTATTTGAAGGTAGGGGTCATGTAGCCGTGAACGGTGAGATTCTCGACCGAGTTTGAGTAATGGATGTTTGGATAATAGAACTCGATTAATTCGCCATTGGAATCATACCGAACACTTTTTGTGAGGCGACGGGCGAAGATGTGTTGGACATCGTTATTTTCGAACTCCGTTTCGATGCTTTCGATAACGAATATGGCAGAGCCTCTGGAAGCATCAAAGGCACCTTTATCAGATTTGCTTTTTTTGGGCAATTTTTTGCTGTAACGGAGTGCGTGTGCTACCCTCTCCTCTTCAGAGAACGATTCCTCAATAATGTGGGTGCCGGGTTCACCGTCAATAGCAATAACCGGTGTGTCGACGGTGAAAAAATCTGCTCGACTTCGGTAGCCATAGGCGAACTCAGCAGAGCTAATCTTGGCACCACGGCGAAGTTTGGAATTAGGCATGGGGGACTCCTTTTGTGAATGGGCGAATCGATCTGAGTGTATTATATACACTAATAGCCTATAAGTCAAGTGGGGGTTTGTGGACTTGAGGGGACGCATTCCCCTGTCTTGGCAATGCGAATGCCATGTTATACCGCTTAACTACAAGCCCTTCAGAGGCGCCCTGCCTGCCGGCAGGCAGGTCTACCAGGTGAGCTACAAGCCCGTGACTAGATTTTAGCAAAAAAGCCATGAAAAACCCGCCATCATGAATGGCGGGTTGATATGAGAAATTATTGAACTACACCTGCGTGGAGGAAGTTTTCGAGTAGATTGGGTGAGGTAAATAGATTTCCCATTTCCCACGCTTGGCGATCCATCTGAGAGCAAGCGGCTGGGAAGGCATACACCTTTCCAATGGCGTTCACAAACGTGAGTGTTTGGGAAGGAGTAACCTCGACCCAGCTAACTTCGTGAGCCCACCAAGCGTCGTCACCAGTGACGTAGGGGAACGCGACTTCGATGAGATACGTTTTTCCCGCATCCAAGGTAAAGTTCCCTGGAGTTTGACTTTCCCAGATAATTTCAGGGGAGCAATTGGCTGGGATCACGCTCACGGTGTAGGCCATAGTGAACTTTATCTCACCGACTACGCAGTCTGCGTGGATAACTTGGTTTACTGTGGGGTAAAAGGTAGAAGACAGTTCGGTGCCTGTTTGGGAGTCTGTTAGGATACACTGTCCGACGAGACTATTGGAGAAGAGGCTCTCGATTTTGGCATAGGTGATGACAGTGACCGGCTGACCGGCAAGGACCGGGGAAGGTGTGGTGAATAGAGCAGTAGTCAGAGTACCTTGCCTGAGAGCGAATCTGATTTCCTGGTTTGCGCACCAGAAGTCGTAGGGAAGGCTGGTGCGAAAGACGGCCACGGTTTGCTGGCAGCCGTATGAAACAACTGTTGGCAATTCCGCAGGTGTCTCTGTCGGTGCGGGGATGCTGGTAGCCGTGGGAAGGGTGGTTGTGACAGGGAACGTAGTGGTTTCAGTGACTAGATAGGTTCTTCGACAGGCGGAGACCAACAGCATTATGGCACAAAGTCCAAAAATTGTTCTGCGCATTATTTACCTCCTCCGCCAAAGGCGGATCAGTGATTTAAAGTTCTAAGTTAATGAGGTTGACAAAAACCTATAGACATTATACAATATGCCGTGTAACTAACCTGATCTTTGGAGGAGTGTATGGACCGTTTGTTGTTTTACATCATGGCTATTGCTCTGTTGGGTATGGTCTATTCTCTGGGGAGGCTGAGCAAGTGCTATATCATGCGATATAAGTACGATGAGAGATGGTGGAGAGAGTGGAAGCAGTATTTTTTAAATATTGCGTATACCTGTGCAGCCGTTGCCGCAGCCGTTGCCGCAGTAAGGTTGTTTTTTTAATAATGTCAGCCTGAAGCCCCTTTTTGGTGGGGCTTTTTTTGTGCCCAAAAACCACCCTCTCTTTTTCTTTCATTAGGGAGAAACAATAGCAGGAATGTATTTTTTTAAAGTCCTCGCGAAAATGAAACAGATTTGAGATATTTTATGTCGTGTAGGTGATATCATAACACTAAGTTGGACATATTAGAGGCTAATTGATAATATGTCGGATTGGACGAGCGGGAATAAGGTTTTTATTTGTCTGATGATAAGGTAAAATATATTGTGTTGGGCCTGTAGTTCACCGGTAGAATATATCCATGGCATGGATGAGAAGAGGGTTCAATTCCCTCCAGGTCCACAAGAAAAACCCCGACACTTGGTCGGGGTTTGCGGATCAGGCTGTTTCTTGAGGGAGAGTCACTCCCAGAACTTCAGTCAAGTATGTTTCGATGGCCGTTTTAAAGAAGGCGGTTCTGGAGACATCGTTGATTATTACCCAAACCATGCCTTGAGTTTTGGCCGCTTCAAAAGATATGTTTCCAAACTGTCGGCCGTTCTGGTCCAGAATATAGATATTTGTTTGTTTTGAAGGATGGTGAGTGTCAGAATGGGCTTTGACTCCGGAAAAATGAAGCGCCCAGATGGCAAGTTCCTCGGGAAAATCATAAACAGCCAATCTTTGGGCGGGGACGAGATACTTTTTGTGAAGTGTGGGTGTCGATTTTGGTTTTAACAAGCTGACCACCTTTCGATATAAATTGTCAAGATTACAAATACATATTGTACATTGACGCGACAGTCTGAGGAGGGAGGAAAAGATTATTTGGTGGTTGCGGAAGGGGTGGCGGAACCGCTTGTTGGAGGAATTAGTTTTTCGAGTGATTTGATTTCCTCAAGAACCTTGTTGTAATCGTCCGAGGGTTGAGTGTATTGCAGACCCGCCTTTGCGTACTGTAACGCACGGGGAAAATCTTTTTTGTATTTGTAAATGGCGGACAAATTGTAGTATGGAATGTCCCAATTTTGTTTTAGCTCTATGGCCTGGCTGAATAGTTTGATCGCCTGATCCGTATCTCCAAGATTAAAGAATAAAATTCCAAACTGAAGTCGAAGACGAGGATTGGAAGGGTCGAGAATAATGGCTTGGTTAAGGTGAGCGATAGCAAAGTTCTCGGCACCGTCTGCACTGCCGATGAAAGATTGATAAATATTGGCCAGGTTTTCGTGGGAGTTTACGTTTAGTGGATCAAGAGTGGCGGTCTGTCTGCCGGCATCAATGGCGCGTTGCATATATTCGGTAGCGTTCTTTTTTTCTTCCGCAGTAGCATCCTTTTTGTTTAGGATGGCGATGGCTATGGTCTTGTAGAACTGTGAGAGGGAAAGGGGGTAGGTGCTGTTAAAGGGGTCGAGCTTTTGGGCGTTGATTGCTTTGAGATATGCTCCGACTGAATTTGTCTTGACGAGTTCTCCGGCCTGTCTGGAGGACACTGAAGCGGCGTAGGCCGGCAGAGCGTAGAACCAATAAATCGAGATTAGAAGGGTGGACGCAAGAGTAAGAATCCAGGGAAGGATAAACGCGGAAGGTGAATAGTGTTCGGACTTCGATAGCTCATGATAAATACTTTCCTGTTCAGATTTGGCAGAGATGCTGAGATTAATATCCTTGACTCCCCTAAGTCCAAATAGCTTAAATTCGACCGTGAGGGCGATAAGAGAAACAAAGCCAAGAACAATAGAGACTATACCTGCAGGAATAAAGATGAAGGTAAGAAGGGTGGAGATGAGAGTGAGTGTCAGGAAAACAAAGGAGGGGTTATCTATATTGGCGGCGCGATGCTTAATAGAAATAAGAATTGGCTTGGTAAAAGAGATGAGGAAAGAGAGAGCCCCGATAATACCGGTGGTAGTAATAAGGGTTAGAATAAAGCTACCTGATTCGGGGAATCGATAAACCCAGAGAGTATTATTCAGATTTAAATACATTGGTCTGAGCCGAGTGAAAGTGGTGAGATATGTTTCCGGTCCGGAGCCGAGTAGAGCCGTTTGCCAATTTTTGAAAGTGTCGACTGCGATAGACCAACTAGCCCGATAGGGAAGTAAAAACAATACTTGTTTACCGTTTTGAGGAAGGATGAGGGTAAGGTTGATAAGACTAGCAACAATCATAAATATTGCCGAAGCGAAAAAAAGAGATTTGGTGAGCCGGTTTTTACTAACTATCAAATAGCCGATGGAGGAAATGAGAATAGGAATTGTAAAGGCCAAGGCGGGAAGGATGCCTCCGGTGGGGTTGAAGGACTTATTGCTAAGTAAATCGGAGGAAATGACTTTTGAAAGTATGTCGAAGCGGTGCAAAATGGTAACCAGACTAAGGACTGTGGCCGAAGAGATCAATCCGAAAATGACCGAATTGATAAGTGTGCGATTTTTTTGTGAGGAAGTTGAGGTGATAAAGATAATGACCAAAGAAGTAAGAAGAGCGGTTTGACCAAAAAGTGAAACGTGTTTCACCGGACTTAGCCAGACAGACGAGACTATGTTGGCAAAAGATAAGGCGATCAGGGGAAAAAAAGAAGGGGAGGTGGTGATGGTAACCTTGCCTCTCGTTAGACTGCGGACACACCAGGCAATAAGAGATAAGCTAGCTAGAAAGCTGACTAAATAAAATTTGTTGAAATTGAAAAAATCGGTAGTGGTGGGTAAAAAGAAAAGTGGAGTTAAAAAAGCCAAAATTAGAGGTATGAACCGTAAAATTTGAGTTGAGAGCTGGTCTAACTTTCCTCGCATACAGACATTTTAGGGATTAACGATATGGTAGTCAATGTATCGAACCGAGTCAGAAGGAGTATTAACGGAAATAACCATTTGGCCACCCTGTTTGCTTTTGACCGAATAGATGGATTTGTCGTCAGAGCGAGGTGTCAAATATATTTGACTAGTGGCCTTGATGTCAGAATCGGTGATGGAGACTTCGACTAATCCGGCTGAGATGGTGGCGGTTTTGTCCGTGATATTGCTGGCACTTTCTGGAACTACTCTCGTTTGTGCCGGAACGGTGGATTCGTTGGGGGCGGCGATGAGGGGGAGTTCGCGGTTATTAGTTGTTGGTTGTTGGATAGGAGAGATGGATGGAGTAGGTTGGGCAGGCGAATCATGATTCGCCCCTACATTCGAAAGGATGCCTTGTGGGAGGGGGGAGATGAGAGAGCCGGTGGGCTGGGAGGACAAATAACCGAGAATGATGAGAGTGGTGGGAACAAAGAAGAAGACGCATGAAGCGACAACAATAGCGACCGATATGGTCGAATGTCCCTTGGGAGGAACAGCATTGGTAAATTCGATGATCATAACGTAATTGTAGTACAGACGGAAGGGTTAGTAAAATGAACTTGGAGTGATGATATAATTATAGGATGAGCATTGAGCTTAAACATACAATGTTTCTTCCTACAGAGGATAATTTTGCGACGAAAGGTTCTCGATCACTCAAAAAAGAGGTCTGGGTTAGTCGCAGATCAGCTCTTTCTTGTGGTGGTGTATCAGTCATACCTTTGGTCGGTTTGGACTCCGCTATCCAGGAATATTCTCACAATAGGCGGATTTGCTGGCAATTTGAACCACATCCTGGATTTGAAAAGATGATTTCTAAAGATAATACGGAGGGAATTGGGTCATTTGAGATTAGCATAATGGGAAAGGATAAGCTGTGGAAGTATCTGAATGAGACCGCTGAAAGGCTTTCGAAAGAAACCGAAACATCTGTTGATCTCAATTTTCTCACTCCGTATGAGGCGATTAAGCTTGTGTGCGAAACAATTCAGGACAGGGTTGCTTACGAGTACTTGATTATCGGAAAAGAAGGTAAAAGAATGGTTGAATGTGGAGAAATAAAGAAGACGTTACGGCCGGAGTTAGTGGATCTTTGTAAAGCTAATCCAGACAAATTTGATAGTGAAACGAAAAAGCTTGAAATTAAGATCGACTCAATGACTGCGGACCAAATATTGGAAGGTGGTTTTGGAGTGTGTCGTCATATAGCAGCTACGGCGTCGACGATGTATGGTCTGTTGAAAGAAAGACAAAGAGGATTGATGCTAAATGGAACTTATTTGGCATATCACGGGCAGAATGTTGGCAATCAACAATTGCGATCGATAATTGAAAGTCATTCGTACAATATTTTTTTGGTGACCTCACCAAGTGGTGAAGTGGCTATCTCTATAGTCGATCCCACTTGGATGCTTGATGAGGACTCTGAGCTTGACTATACGTGGAAGAGGATTTCTCAAGCGTGTTCATTTTTGAGTGAATACGGAAGAAGTATCGGAATGAAGGATGTAGAAAAGACCGTGTCAGCATTGGTCTCAGAGGGAGTGTCAAGAATGGAAAATTATTTCTCCGAAAATAAATTGTCTCTATATTCTAATGGAGATGAACCGTGTGTTTCTGAGTTTTTGAGTGACTACATCAGCCTGATAGATCAGGGCAACGTGGGGAGATCCGGTGAGACACTGTCGCACATGATTAGGTTTCTGAGCAATTATGATTGTGATCGGGTAAGGGCGTTGCTCGAAGTTTTGGGCCGACCTTCGTACGAGTTTGTCAACTGTCAAGATGAAAAAACCATCCAGAGAGGAAGGTTCGCTGAGCTAAACAGGGAACTTAAAAACATCGATTTTTTGTCAGGATCGAAGATGGATAACCTAGTACTTACTGAGACACTGATGAGAACGATAGACCAATTTTCCTTGAAATGGTTATTATTTTTGGAAAAGAGAATAAGAAATCTTGACGCTGAAGATTTCGAATATTTAGGGTTGGTTGGCCATTGTGTGCGAGCCTGTATTGCTTTGAAAACTGCTCCAAGTGAGGTTAGTCAACTGCAGAAAATTCAACAAGCTCTGAATGTTGTCCGGGCACATAGAATTCTAGGTGACCTGCTAAGTTTTGGTGGAATATATTTAAATGTTTAATTGCTGTAAGAATACATAAGCTAGGGTACAATTTTTGAATGGAGTTGCCTAAGGAAAGATGGGGTAAGAATTTAAAACTGATAAAGCCGGAGATAAAAAGCTTGTATTATAAAGGGGATATTGATCTGCTGTTGGATGAAAGTCCGAAGTTAGCGATTGTGGGATCCAGACGGATGACAGAGTATGGGCAGAGAGTAATCGAGAAATGGATGCCCGTGCTGGTTGAGCGGGGAGTGACGATTGTGTCCGGATTCATGTACGGAGTGGATCAGACGGCGCACAAGGCTTGCATCGAAAATGGGGGGAAAACTATCGCGGTTTTGGGCTGGGGTATTGATTGGCCAGTGGCCACTCAGGACGAAGCACTGTATCAGAAAATACTAGAAGTTGGTAGTTTGATGGTGTCCGAGTACGAAGAAATGACCGCTCCTTTGTTGTGGTTTTTTCCGCAAAGAAATAGGATTGTGGTGGGAATTTCCGGTGCTGTGCTAGTGGTAGAGGGATCGGCCAAGTCCGGAAGTATGATTACGGCACGTTTGGCCAACAGATTTGGAAAGAAACTTCTAGCCGTACCCGGTCAGGTGACTAGTCGGGTGGCAGAAGGGACTAATGGTTTGATCAGAGACGGCATGGCCAAAGCGGTGACTAGTGCAGAAGACGTGCTTAAGGAGATGGGGTTGTTACCTGGTCAAATGAAGCTCCCTTCGGCTATGCTCAGGACAGGCTCAAGTGATCCGATGTTGTCACTGCTGGCCGATGGTGAGAGATCTGTGGATGAGCTATCTAGACTTCTTAAAATGAATGTGGCACAAGTACTTGGAAGACTAACAGAACTAACTCTCAGCGGGATAGTGATTGAGGCTGGAGGGAAGTATCGTGTGGTGTGATCCAACAGAGGCGGATCGAAATACAAAAAAGCTCCACGTATGCGGAGCTTTACGAGCGATCGAAGTGAATCAGTTGCCAGGCCCCTTCGTGCCCGCGGATATGGGCGATACCGCCATGACGAAGGTAGTGTGATCTGGCCAGATCGAACACTGCCGAGATTGAAGCTTGTTTACCCAGAAATAGCCTGGACATGAAAAAAGCCAGGAAGACACCGTGGCTAACAATGGCCACTTTCTTCCCGCGGTAGCGTTCCAGAATCATCTGGATAACTTTGTCTTCTCGGACAAGAAGCTCCACGGTCGACTCACCTTGATCATCTAGCTTCCAGGACCCGTCATGTGCTGACAGAGCATCGATCCACGCTTTTTTGTATCTCAGGTTTTCCGGTCCATTTCGTTTGGCACCGTAGACGTCCTCTGGAAGATCGATCTCCCTTAAATCATTTACAACAATAAAGGGGAGTTTGATGTCCTTGGAGATAACTTTGGCCGTGTTTTCTGCTCTGGCTAGAGGACTGGAAAGTAAGACGTTTACTCCCAGATCGTTCAGTTTTCTGGCTTGATGGTAAGCTTGGTATCGTCCATGGCTGCTTAGTTCAGCCTCAAGCCTGTGACGACGATAGGAGGCAGTGGAGTCAACACCATGCCTCAGAAGAAACAAGTCGGTAATTTGTGCTGTGAGCATGATTATGCCTCCTTTATTTGAATGTTCGTGCTTGTGAATTCTACCATATCAGAGGCTAAAATGCAAGTATATAGGTCTTATGAGCTTAGGCACAGGAGGTTTGTCGGTGAATTTGTGAGAAAATCTGGCTTATAATATTGACTTTTTGACGGTAGCGTGATACTATTACCCGTAAATTGAATCTTTGTAGCCGGAGGCTTTTGATGGATAACGTAATTAACTGGATATATAAGCGTTTTGGTTCCACAGGGGTGATCATTGGATTTGTTCTGATATTCATGGTGGTGTTGTCAATTCAACCCATCGATGGATTACGGACTGACCCAGCCAAAGTTTGGAACGAGACAAAGGCTCAGTACACCAATGTAGTGATGAACGAAAGGCAGTTACTTTGGGCGTTTTCGCTGAAGGGGTGTTCAAGAGACGATTCTGCCGCATACCGATTCACCGGTCAAAATATAAACGGTGATACCGTATCCGGCGTTGCATGTGTGCGCGCCTTCACCCACAAAGTATCTTTCCGCATTGCCAGCTCCCCGTAAATGGGGAGTTTTTTGTGGCTTTTTGAGATTAATAGTGAAATACTGAGTAATGTTGGCGAGAATTGAAAGTGTCGCTTGTGTGGGACTAGAGAGTTTTTTGGTGGAGGTGGAAGTAGACGTGGCTGAGAAAGGTTTCCCTGGGTTTAGCATTGTTGGACTTCCAGATAAGGCTGTAGCAGAAGCACGGGAGAGGGTGAAGACAGCTTTGGTAAATAGTGGATTTTCCTTTCCTCAGAAAAAAATAATTGTCAACTTGGCGCCGGCTGATTTACCTAAAGAAGGGTCGGCCTATGACTTGCCGATTGCGGTAGGAATTCTGGTGGCGAATGGAGATATACAAGTAAAGGAATCAAGAACGCAAGAACTCAAGGAATCAAGACAAGAAAAAGAAGAAGATGGAGTTGTTGAGGGGTTGTTTTATGGGGAGTTGTCGCTTGACGGCAGTTTGAGGCACACAAAAGGAACTCTCTTGGTAGCCCTTTTTGCTAAAAGGGAACACAAAAAGAGAATTTTCTTGCCGGTACTTTCGGCCAACGAGGCAGCAGTAGTCAGAGATATCGAAGTAATTCCGGTAAGAAATTTGAAAGAATTAATTTGTCATTTAATGGGGGAAAAGAAAATTGAACCATTGAAAAAAATTGAAATAAAAAGTTTGGTAGAGGCCGCTCTACCCGAGTTTGATATGGCAGATGTGGTGGGTCAAGAAACGGCCAAAAGAGCTTTGATAATTTCGGCCGCAGGAGGACACAATATTCTGATGTCCGGTCCACCCGGGTCGGGAAAGACGATGTTATCCAGAGCCCTGCCGGGCATCATGCCTCTGATGAGCGAAGAAGAAAGTATGGAAGTGACGAGAATTTATTCGGCGGCGGGACTGATGACGGCCGGTGAAGCGGTGGTCAGACGAAGACCCTTTCGCTCACCTCATCATTCGACCAGTATGGCGGGGCTGATTGGTGGAGGAAGCAGGCCGGTACCGGGAGAAGTGTCTCTAGCGCATCTTGGAGTATTATTTTTGGATGAGATGGCGGAGTTCCCGCGAAGTGTATTGGAATCGATGAGACAACCAATGGAAGATGGCAAAGTAGAAATTTCCAGAGTGGCCGGCAGGGTAGAGTACCCCGCATCGTTTCAACTGGTGGCGGCAGTGAATCCTTGCCCTTGCGGGTACTTAGGTCATCCGACAAAAGAATGTAAATGCTCAATGAGAGAAATTGAAAAATATAAAAGAAGAATTAGCGGACCGATTTTGGACAGAATTGATTTGCATATAAATGTACCGGCAGTAGAAACGGAAAAGATTTTGGGGACGGTGGAAAAAGGGGAGGGGTCGAAAGAAATTAGAGAAAAAGTAATGAAGGCGAGGCAGAAACAAAGTGAAAGATTGTTAGTTTTTGGTATTTTTTGTAATAGTCAGATGAAGAATAAGCAGGTGAAAGAATTTTGTAGACTAGATATTGATGGGGTACATATCTTGCGACTAGCTATGGAAAAGTTCGATTTGTCGGCCAGGAGTTATTTCCGAGTTTTGAAAGTAGCCCGGACTATTGCAGACTTGGAGGGAAGTGAGGCAATTTCTGCGGGGCATTTGGGGGAAGCGTTGCAGTACAGGGAAAGGGTGTTTTAGACCTATAAGCTTGCAATGTTGGTGGTTCTGTGCTAGAATTTGAGCTGTTTGAAAATCTGAACGTTGAAAAGAGGACAACATGAAGAAATTTCTGGCTTTGATTCTGATCGTACTTGTGCTGGCCGTGAATACCATTCCGGTGATGGCCAAACCCCAAACAGCCGTGGCGCCATTGAGATTGGCTGTTGTTTCCCCCACTAGTGGATACCCTGGGGAAACGATCCAGGTATCTGTGATGGCGAGCAATGTGGGGAAGCGACCTGCCAGAATCGTCGGGTGGATAATCCGTTTTCCGAAGGACCTGGTCTCGGCGGTTCATGTCGAATCGGCTGATGGTCGGATCAAAGAGGTTTCGACCACTTCAGAATTTGTATTTGTATGGAATGGTGTTGTAAAGGGAGGGAAAGTTGCTGAGGTACGGATGAGCGTGACTCTGCGGACTGATGTCGAAGTTGGGACGCGGACTTTGGTATCTGCTCTGGACGCGGCCAACCTACACATGGCAGTCATCGAAATCCTCGAGCCGAGATTGACCGTCACCTCAAATGCGCCCGACGTGGTCTCAAAGGGAGGAGTAATCTTTTTTATTGAGGTCACCCTGACCAACAGCACCCCTGTCGGCCTGCCTTTTGATATGGCGGCGACAGTTTTCTTCTCTGGAACCAACAGAAACATTGAGTATTCATTCACCGGAGGGGAGATCTGGGGCTTTGACGGAAGCTACACAGGCGCTATCCTCTGTTGGCGCGGGGTGGTCCCGGCAGGACAGTCCTTCACCCTGACCGTCAAGACAGCATCTGGCAGGTATCCGGGAACCTTTGATCTGCTGGGACTGACAGACTTGCTTCACCCGGAAAACTTGTACGCAACGCGGATGATTATTATCCAGTAGAATTTTGCCCCGCCCTCGAAAGAGGACGGGTTTTTTGTGCTTGTGAGTACACAAAAAACCGGATGCATTTCTGCACCCGGTAAACTTTCATTCTGATACATTCACTGTTTTGTCTGGGTCAAGCCTTGGGACCTTTGAGCATTTCTTCAATCATCTTGTCGATGTCAGAAAGATTCATGTTTTTCCAAGCGTCGTTGATCTTTTTGGCATAGTCTGAGTTGGTAGGTGGAAGATCGGTATCGGGGCCTGAGGTCCAGGAGTCAGGTGAAAAGACTGTACCGGCATTGACTTCTGCCATATCCAGCTCGTATTCGAAGATTTCCAGGTAAGTGAGAGCGGTCTGAATGGTGGTGTGTTGCTTGGTGATTAAGAAACCAAGTTTGGAAGTGGCATCATCTGGGAATCTTGCAAGGAGTTCAGAGAGTTCCGAAAGCTGTTTCTGCCAGATAACTTTTCGTTTTGCTATATCGGCTCTGGTTTGATTTATCAAGGCACTATCGTGTACGGTCATCGCTTTGTAGCTGTTAATGATCAAAGATAGTTCTCGTGCCTCTTTTTCACCAAGGTGGGTGATATATTCCGCGGAAGGATAGGGATTGGTCATGTGACCTCCGTATTTATGTTAAATGTGCTGGCCTATAATAACACTTTGAAGGAGATAGAGCAAGGCCCTTGATCCTTTTGGAATAAAAAAACCGAGTGCAGGGTGCACTCGGCTGTAAAACTAGAACTTGATGATTTTGGTGCCGACGATGGTCAAAAAGATGTTTCTGTAGACCAAAGTTGCACTGTTGGATCTGAGGTCGTATACCGACCAGCCTTGGGCCAACAGGCTCACGATTTCTTGATGAGTTTTCCCTTTGGTAGCAATGAGGAGCTCCCGTTCCATGAGCATTTCCTGGCTTATCGGCTGGAATCTCCGGAGATAGTCCTGGATCCGATGTTTCCAGGCCAGGAAGAAGTCTTTGACGGCGCTGTTCGGCTTATTGCCGTCAGAGATGAAGGTGGCGATGTCCCAAGGTTTGCCATCTCTTGTTCGGAAAGCCTTCAAGACTTCAGCGATGGCTTCGGCAGCTGCCTCTGGGCTGGTGGTTGCGGTGAAATCAGTGTTATTTTTGAGGGTAAAACCCTGTTCGATGGAGCGGATTTGGGCGTTTCGACCATCTGTCATGGTTCCAACCTCGAAGAAATACATCTTTGTAAGCGCCATGTGCAGATGAATCTTCTTTGCGAACACGACCGAAGCCATTTCTGACCCAGGGGGGTCGGATACGTGGATTTGGCTCCACCAATCCAAGACCGCGACGGCATTTTTGATGGTTTCGCGGATGGTGGCGAGAAGGGCGTGAGTCTCTTCGTTTTGTTCTCTCGTCACGCTCGGGAGGGCCTGGCGGTAGGTAGCCATCAGATCCGCCATCTCATCCGTCTGGACTTTGGCCAGGGCGCGGACATCGGCTGGAGTCTTGAGGGCCAGGACGGTTTCCAACATTTCGTCGACATGGTTCATGAATGCCTCCTTAGGCGGGAATAGATTGTCAAGGTTTAGAAGCCCTATAGTATCACATTTTTAGGCATAAGTCAAGTAGGGATGAGCTATGATACAATTATGGGGTAATTGTACACTAATAACCTGTTTTGGAGGAAAAAATGAAAATTGTGATGCCGCTCGATAAAGATAATGTTCGCAATCGAAGGTTAACGGATGAGACAGATGGGGGATCATTCCTGAAAGCAATATTGGGAGACGGTCGAATCCGCTTCTCGACGAACACTGGTATGATCAAAGCCCGCTTTGGTTTTGGTATGCCGGCTTCGCCGTTGATTCAGGCTAGCTTCTGGGCCTTTTCTCAGCACCTTCCGCTTCGCTTGGAGCCGGGACATTTCTGGACGACGATCATTCAAGAAGTAGCGACGATGGTCAAGCTCGATCCGGAACGCTTCGCTGCGCTTTTCAACGGAGATCCGAACAATAAGAAGAAAGTCATCGTGCGTTGTGATGAACTGTTCGGGGATGACTCGGCTTGGCCGTTGGCTATTGGCCGTTTCCGATCCGCTTTGGCCGTGGAAACCGACACGGAACTGGTTGAGGGCTTCTTTCCTCATTTCACAACCGATGATGAAACACATGAGCTGGCCTATTTGGTCTCGGTTATGGATGCCGCCTCTCCCTATTTCGACTTCGAAGTCCACACTCTTTGTGGCATCCCCGAGATTCACTTGGATGGTACCCACGCCGACTGGCTGTCTCTCTATGAGCGTATCGAATGGCTGGAGAAGAACTTCGGTCAAAACGTGTACTTTGATCGCATCAAAGCCCGTGTGCGTCAGATTGCCGATCAGGTGGGGAGGAATACCCCTGACATTGCCATGTGGCGGTCGTTCTTTAAGTACCGCCAGAGGAGTGGCGGAGCTTTGGCCAACGGTTGGCTGACAGATTTCTACGCTTATGTGTATGGCAAGAACGGTCCCCAGTTCAAGGCTGAGGTAGCCGGAGACGGTCGGTATGACGGTTACTCCTTGAACGAATTCCCTTCCGGCATGTCCGTTGTGCCGTTTATCTGGCAGGTCATGGACTCTCGCTATCCGATGCGTTTCTTCGCCGGTTTGACCGGCATGGAGATGCAAAATGGCGTGCTGACGCCCCTCATCGGCTACGGGGTGATTGAAGGGGAAAAGTAAATTTGTTTAAATAGCCCTCGGGAAACCGGGGGCGTTTTTGTGGTTATTGTTGGTGGTGTATCATCTTTATATATATGGATAAAAAGAAATCTCAAGACAGACAGGTGGTATACGCTTTTATCGATAGTCAAAATTTGAATCTGGGGGTGAGAAATGACATCCGAACTGCTGATGGAAAGCATTTTCGCTACAAAGGATGGAATCTGGATTTTGGAAAGTTTTACGAGTACTTAAGAAGTGATTTGCATGTCCAAAAGGCTTTTATCTTTATTGGATATATGCCGGATAATCAGGAACTGTATGACGCATTGAAGCAAGACGGGTTTGAGCTAATATATAAACCTATTCTTGAAATACTAAATAAGGAGGCGACTGATATCAAGATAAAAGGGAACATCGATGCCGAGATGGTACTACACGCCATGATCAACTACCAGAAGTACGACAAGGCAATCATAGTTTCCGGTGATGGCGACTTCTTTTGTTTGGAAGAGTACCTAGAGCAAAATGGCAAACTGGGAAAAATTATTGTGCCCAATAAGTGGAACTATTCTTCGCTGATTGAGAAGTATTCTAGTTATTTTATTACCATGAGTGATTTGAGGAAGAAGTTGAGCTATACACGCAAGAAACAGACGGATCGTCCAAAGAAAGAGGCTCTAAAGGAAACGGCGTCCGAGCCGTCAGAGTCAGTGGTGGCGGGCGACGGCAAGGGGCCGAAGTATTTTGGCATGTGACGAAAGTGAATGAAAAGAGATAACAAAAAGACGGGGAATCGAGGAGAGGATTTGGCGGCTGAATATCTGGTGAAAAAAGGCTACAAGATAGTAGAGAGGAATTTTCGTACCCGCTTTGGAGAGATAGATATTGTTTGCTGGGACGCACAGACTTTAGTGTTTGTAGAAGTGAAAACAAAAATAGGGCATGATTTTGGCGAACCAGAGGATATGTTTAATAAAAACAAGATGGGACAAGTCAAGAGGATGGGGGAGGTGTATATGAGAACTCAAGAACTCAAGGAATCAAAAACTCAAGACGAAGAAAAATGGGGCGGATTGTGTCGGGTGGATGTGGTGGCAGTGGTACTAAGAGAAAATGGAGAGGTGGAAAAGTTAGAACATTATCAGGCGGTCTATTAGGGGGCTTTGTAGGATAAAATAAGGGTATGACAAAAATGGAAAGATCGCTCGTTCTAATCAAGCCGGATGCTCTACAAAGAGGCCTGATTGGAGATATCATCAGTCGGTTTGAAAAAAAAGGATTCAAGTTAGTAGCCTTAAAAATGATTCAGATGGACGACGAGATACTGAAAAAATGGTATCACCAGTATGCCGAAGCACCATTTTTTCCCAAAATAGCTAAATTTATGAAGTGGACGCCGATAGTGGCTATGATCTGGGAAGGATACAACGCGGTAGATCTAATCAGGAGAATTATAGGCACCCGTAAGGGGTACGAGGCTGAGGCTGGATCGGTCCGGGGTGACTGGGGGATGAGTGGGGGGAACAACTTGGTCCACGCCTCCGATTCTCTGGAAAATGTGCAGAGGGAAATCGATATTGTGTTTTCTGAAAAAGAGATACATGAATATCAGACAACTATGGATCAGCTTGTGTACAGTGAAGAGGAGCTTGGTGGTGAGTTTCGATAGAGGTTGTTGGCAATCATAGATGCTGGTAAAATATCCAGGTAGATTGAAAATTCAGATTGAGAGGTGAACATGAGCTGGAAAGATTGGTTTAAAATCAAGGTTACCCGTCCGTGTAACCGATTGCCGGATGCCGATGAGTTTTGGGTGGTGATTAAAAAGGCCATTCCGGCCAATACTCTGATAGATATCCAAGGAGCGGATAGATTTTTTGAACGTGAATCTGAAGTCGGCATTATGTATCTCCTGAAAAGGGTAATCAACCCCTTTGGATACCCCGATCCCTGGTTGATGACGAGTGGGGGAGTAATTGGCGCTTCGGAGCGCTGGTGGAAAGACCAGATCGAGTCCGGTGCGGTGGAAGTCGAGACCATCGTCGCATAGCAGTTTGCCCCGCCATTTGGCGGGGCAATTTTTTGTGCCAAGGTAACCCCGTACAAGGGTTTGTAGGGTGGAGGGTCGCAAACCTTGTGCGGGGCGGAATTGGAAGAGCATGTCATCGCCGAAGGCGATTATAATAGTCAAGAGAACGCGAAAATTAACATATTCTAAGCTCGTTTCAAGGAGAAACCATGAAATCTGTATTGTTCAAGTGGCTCACATTAATAGCATTGTGTTCGTTACTTCTTGCTTCATGTAACATGGGGTCAGACACAGCTACGGAAGTAACTGAGGTGCCTGCAACTGCTGACCCCAATGAGCCTGTGGTGACAACTGTTGAAGCGCCAGGAAGCTATACCGGGTCGGAAGGTACATACCTTGTGGATTGTAATGAGCAAACAGGGATGGGCGCCCCAAGGAATAGGTGTACCGCAACTGTCTCGACAAGTACGATTTGTTTCGGTGTGGTTGAGAATGTGCAAGTTGAAATCAAACCAACGATTTCGATAAGCCATAACAGTGAGACTGCCGAGACGAGGCTGT
>Ga0209317_1001456_pt1 | contig 20687 bp, 18 predicted proteins | sample RifGroB2_FD_183994 | JGI IMG/M metagenome (GOLD analysis project Ga0209317, IMG submission 183994) | Soil microbial communities from Rifle, Colorado, USA - Groundwater B2 (SPAdes) (version 2) | ecosystem: Environmental > Terrestrial > Soil > Unclassified | place: Rifle, Colorado | collected... | reverse complement strand
GTTACAAAACCCACAATGCTGTTTCGTCTACTATTTAGTTTTCAAAGACCAAGCCGCTTGTTGCTTGCTGCGACAGACTCGGCAATCTACCTGAACCGGGGCCACCTGTCAACCTTTTCTTTTCGGAAAGTTTTGAAGGTTTGAAGGAGGGGCGATCCCGATGGATCGATCCCGACTGAGAGAGCCACGCACCCTGAGGTACTTGAGCCTTCAATCTTTTTCCTGCCGGTTCTATTCGGTTGCAAAGAGCTGCCCTGCGAAGTCAAACTTTATAACAAACGGATTCCCGACCGTCAACCCTTTTCTGCCAACTTAATGAGTAAAATTCCCTAATGCGGAAAACGCTCATCGGACGACCAGCTGCCGACGTTATTTATAAGATCGGTTCTGGACAGGTGCAGCGCCACTTCAGTTCAGGGAAGGGAGGGAGGCGACCAAGACAACCATCAATCTATCGGCAGAAGGCGGGAACAAGTTTAGATAATAATCGCGTGAAAACCGGTTGTCAAACACAAAAGAAGGTAACCCCGCCCGCCACAACAGAAAAGCCAGCCGACTGCAGGTCAGTTCCCGCAGAGCGCCAGGCTCTTGCCTTACTACTCATATATAAGAAGCGTTACCCCTTGGTGTAAAGAACGGCCACCGCACGGGCTCGGACCTCGCCGACCGAGACGTAGCCATGGGGCTCGGACGATTCGTAGTAGATACTGTCGCCCGGAAGCAGCCGCATCACCTCGTCCGCGTAATGGAACTCCAGCTCGCCGTCCAGAAGGTAGAGAAACTCCACACCCTCGTGACTGTAAAAGAGGCTGCTGTCCCAGGCCCGCTGTTCGAACTCCACCAGGAACGGCTCCACCTTCTTCTGGCGCATGCCGGGTGCGAGCGGCTTATACATATACCCCTGCTGCACAGCGTCCTTGCCGGGCCGGCGCTGGCTCCCGACCGACTGCTCGCCGCGGGTCAGCATGAATTTCTGCCGGTCCCCCGCCTCCTCGAAGAAGTAGTGGATCCCGACCTTGAGCCCCTTGGCGATCTTCAGGAGCGTCGCAATGGGCGGTGTGACCTGATCGTTTTCGATCTGCGACAGGAGCGGCTTGGAGAGCCCGGTAATGTCGGCAAGCGCTTGAAGAGTGAGCCGCTGTTCTTGGCGCAGGCCGCGAACCTTCTCGCCCAGCTTCATCTCCCGAATTTCCTGCTTGATCCTCTCTTGCACGTTAGCACCCCCGTTTAAGCCTAGTTGCATATATATGCAAAACACCATCCGGCGTCAAGGGGTATTTACGCACCGGGCAGGGAGCCCCGCAAATGAGCGAAGAGGTTGACATCAATCCATTTTTTGGCTAGGCTTTTACGGTTCCAGGTCTACCGCATCAACCAAAGGAGCAATAAATGAAAAGCGCCAGAGTCCTCATCGCCTGCCTCATCATTTCCAGCGCCCTGCTCGGCTGCAAGAAAAAGCAGGAAGCGGTCCTGTACGAATCGGACAGGAAGGAAAGCGCGGCGGCGCCGGTGCAGGATGTGCCCAAGGATATGCTGGCCACGCAGCAGGCCTTCACCAACCTGGTGAAGAGCGTCACCCCTTCGGTGGTGAACATCTCAACCGTAGGGAAGAAGAAGCTGGTGCGTCCGTTTTTCGAGTCCTCTCCTTTCTTCGAGGACTTTTTCGGCGAGAGAGGAGGGCGTCCCCAGTACCGAAGGGAGCACAGCCTCGGCTCAGGGTTCATCGTCAACAAGGAAGGCTACATCGTCACCAACGACCACGTGGTAAGGGACGCGGAGACCATCCAGGTTAAGCTGTCCAACGAGAGCGTTTACAGCGGCAAGGTGATAGGATCTGACCCAAAGACCGACATCGCGGTCATCAAGATCAACGCAAAGGAGCCGCTCCCTGCAGCGGTCTTTGGCGACTCGAACAAACTCCAGGTGGGGCAGTGGGCCATCGCCATAGGTAACCCCTTCGGCCTGGACCGGACCGTGACCGTCGGGGTGGTTTCAGCGACCGGCAGGTCGAACATGGGGATCGAGACCTACGAGGACTTCATCCAGACCGACGCCTCCATCAACCCGGGCAACTCCGGTGGACCGCTCCTTAACATATATGGAGAGGTGATCGGGATCAACACCGCCATCGTCGCCACCGGCCAGGGGATCGGCTTCGCGATTCCCGTGAACATGGCGAAGCAGGTGGTAACCCAGCTGATCAGCAAGGGTAACGTGAGCCGCGGCTGGCTGGGGGTCTCCATCCAGACGGTAAACGAGGAGATGGCCAGCTCCTTCGGCCTCCCCAAGGCTTACGGGGCGCTGGTAAATGACGTGGTGGCCGGCGGCCCGGCGGCCAGAGCCGGCATACTGCAGGGGGACATCATCACGGGGTTTGGCGGCAGCAAGGTGAAGGACGTGCGCCAGCTGCAGCGGCTGGTAGGGGAGACCCCCATCGGCAAAAAGGTCGAGGTGGAACTGTACCGGGGCGGCAAGCCGCTAAAGGTGTTCATCACGACTACCCCGGCTGAAAGCGCGCCGCCCCAGACGCAAAGACCTACCGAGCGCGAGGCCGGAGTTCTGGGGCTCTCGGTGGAGGAACTGGGGGCCGAGATGAGGGGGCGCGGCATCGCCGGCGTGGTGGTAAGCGACCTGGAACCGGGCGGGCTGGCCGAGGAAAGCGGCATCCAGCGCGGCGATATCATCGTCTCCGTGAACCAGAAAAAGGTGCGCAACCTGGCCGAGTACCAAAGGGCCATGAAAGACGCCGCCAGCAGGGGGGCCGTGGCGCTGCTGGTCAAAAGAGGAAGCGCGAGCATCTACTTCGCCCTAAAATTAAGATAGTATCTTAGGCAAAAACTGCGTATAGTGTTTCGCTGATATTACCAGCCGGGGGAGATCCATGAGCCTCATAGAAAACAGCGATCAGGCCAGAAGGCTAGCCAGAGCCATTGTTTCGGATGTAGCAGTCTACAACCGCGACAAGGTGGAGCAGGGGATCAAGGACGACAACATCTTTGAGGTGCTGCACGACCAGTTGACCGAGGGGAGGGAGCACTTCGAGTCCCGGGTCAGCAAGGAGCTGGCTGGTTCCAACATCTTCGACATCGCCGTGGTCGACGTACTGATAAAGCGGGCGGGGAAGATCGAATCGACCATCTGGTAGGCAGTACGACTTTTCAGTGCACATAAGGCCGGGCGCGCTTCCATTCGAAACGCGCCCTCGCTTTTTTTTACGGGAGGCATTTCCCTCCCTGGAGAATTAAAATATGGAACCGATTGAACTCACCTTTCCCAGCGACGTCGAACCCGAGCGGCTGGACAGCTTCATCTCCCGCAGCGTCCCTGAGATCACCCGCTCCGCCGCACTCAGGCTGATCGAAACCGGGTCCGCCACGGTGAACGGTCAGAAGCAGAAACCGGCCCTAAAGCTAAAGGGGGGAGAGGAGGTTTCCATCATCATCCCGCCCCCGGCACCCGCGGAACCGCAGCCTGAGGATATCCCGATCGAGGTACTCTACGAGGATTCGGAAGTCGTCGTCGTGAACAAGGGGGCCGGCATGGTGGTGCATCCGGGCGCCGGTAACCCGGAAGGGACGCTGGTTAACGCGCTGCTCGCGCACTGCAAGGACCTCTCCGGCATAGGGGGGGAACTGCGCCCCGGGATCGTGCACCGCATCGACAAGGACACCTCCGGAACGCTGGTGGTCGCCAAGAGCGACCGGGCGCACAACGCCCTGGCCGACCAGTTCAAGGAGCACACCATCAAGCGTGTCTACCTGGCGCTGGTGTACGGCAACCCGAAGGAGGACAAGGGACGCATCGAGACGATCATCGGACGCCACCCCACCGAACGGAAGAAGATGTCAAGCAGGGCGCGACACGGCAAGGATGCCGTCACCCATTGGCGGGTGGTGGCGCGCTACCCAGGCGTCACCCTGCTACGGCTCAAGCTCGAGACCGGGCGCACCCACCAGATCAGGGTCCACCTCTCCGAGGCTGGGCACCCGCTGCTTGCCGACGAGATGTACGGCGGCGGCGGACGGCTTTCGGGGCTACAGGACCCGGTCCTGAAGCAGATGATCAGGGCGATGGGGCGACAGGCGCTGCACGCGAAAACCCTCGGGTTTCTGCACCCGATCTCCAAGGAGTACCTGGAGTTCGACACGGATCTCCCCCCGGACATGGCGGGCATCGTCGCCTACCTGGACAGCAAGTACAAGGCGGAATCGGAATAGACCCTGTAAAAAACTGACCCTCAAGAGGATTTTCATGGAAATGCAAAAGGCAGGAAAGATCCAGTACCTGAAACCGAGTCTCGGCGCAAAGGGGGCCGTCGCCGGCTTCACCACGCGCCATGAGGGTGTGTCGCGCCCGCCCTATAACTCGCTGAACCTGGGGAGCAACACCCTCGACTCCTCCCATAACGTGGAAGGGAACCGCAGCCTCCTCGCCCGCAGCATCGGCGCCACGCTGGACCGCTTCCTGACGGTGACCCAGGTGCACGGCACGGACCTGCTGGTGATCGACGCCCCCAATGCCGAACTGTCGCACTTCCTGAAACTGGAATGCGACGGCATCGTCACCAACCAGCCGGGCATCTGCATCGCCGTCTGCATCGCCGACTGCGTCCCCATCCTGCTGCACGACCCGGTCAAGGGGGTGGTGGCAGCCCTGCACGCGGGGTGGCAAGGGACGGTCGGCAACATCGCGGGAAAAGGGGTCGAGGCGATGGTGAACATCTTCGGCTGCGAGCGCAAGGAGATCCTTGCCGCCATCGGCCCCAGCATCGCCGCATGCTGCTACGAAGTGGACCGCCCGGTACGGGACGCCTTCAAGAAGGCGGGCGCGGCCTGGGACCTCTTCGCCACGGAGCAGGGCGAGGGGAAATGGTTGCTCGACCTCGGTTCTGCGAACCGGCGCCTGTTGAGCGATGCCGGTCTTGGCACCGGGCAGATCCAATCCAGCGAATTCTGCGTCAGCTGCAACCAGGAACTCTTCTTCTCGTACCGCCGGGACGGCGGGGATACCGGGCGGCAGGTCGGCTTCATCATGCTGGAGGACCGGCAATAAGCTGTGGCACTTCAGGTGAGCTTCTGCTATAAGACGGCAAGGCAGTTAGAATCCTTTACAGGAGGCGTTAACCCCATGCGGACCCTTTTCAAGCTGGCACTGCTAGTCACGGCAACCTGCACCATGTTCGGCTGCGCGCACAATTACTACAACATCCCACAGGAGACCCTGGAGAAAAAGGTGAAGACCGTCGGGGTCGCCCCCATCTTCACCGATGCCGAGTCCGACATCAGGCACCCGGAAAAGGGCGCCATAGTCTCCCTGATACGGGCCCACAACGCCAGAAGCGAGAAGGAGCTGATCGCCAGGCTCAGGGGAACCGGCATCTTCTACGCGGTGCGACAGGTGGAAGGAGATCCGGCACGACTCTTCTCCGCCCTGGTCTCCCACAGGGAGCGGCGCGACGATGCCGGGATCATCTACAACAAGTACTTCTACAAGAAGGACGAACTGAGGCAGCTGCTTGCCGAAAACGGCCTGGACGCCATCATGTTCATCACCGTGAGCGGGCTCAACAGGCAGGGCAAGGTCTTTTCGAGCAACTACCTCTCCTATCTCGAAACGGACTTCAACTACCTGATCATGACGGCCCAGATACTGGATCGCGATGGCAACACCATCTGGGAATACCCCAACTTCAGGCGCAGCGCCCTTGACTACCCGCTCTTCTTCCCGCTGCAGTACCCGGATTTCGACGAAGCCGCGGCCAACCTGAGCGAAAAGGTGGACGTCAAGTTCAAGACCGTCGCGGGTGTCACCGCGGCCTTTGCCAAGTCCCAGCCGTCCGCCATTGCCAACGGCCCGCAGGTCTCCACCCTCTATGCCAAACAGTGGGATGAGATGCTCTCCCTGATGAAGACCTACAAGCCGCTCTTCGGCGCGAAACCGGACGAGAAGGGGGCACCGGCGCCTGCAGCACCGGTCCCGACTCCGGCCCCGTCCGCAACGCCTGCCCCGAGCGCGGCGCCGGTCCAGCCGCCACCTGCCGCCGCGCCGGCTCCGGGTGCGCCCAAGCCGGCGCCCGTCACCGTCCCATCGGGTGATATCGTGCCCGAGGAGCGCCCCGCCAACTGACCGGAGACAAAAAGGACGGCGCTTGAGAGTTTTCTCTTGAGCGCCGCCCTTTTTACATGTCCTGCACGAAACCGCTTCAGCTTGAGGTCGCCCGGTCAGAGCTCCTCGTAATCGTCCGGCCCCGATGCGGGCTCCGGACCCGACTCCGCCTCGTCCTCGTCCTCGTAATCCTCGTCGTTCACCCGTTCCAGAAAAACCCTGTTGCTCTCGATGAGCCTGCGGACCTCGCTGGTGAGTTCCTCAAGATCGTCACTTTCCAGCGTCACCCTTCACCCCCCTTGCGTGCCAGCGCCCTGCGATACAGTTCCAAGTACTTGTGCACCGAGTTCTGCCAGGAGTAGTCGCTGCTCATGCCGCGGCGCATCAGTTTCTTCCAGAAAACCTTGTCCTGATAGGCGGTCATCGCCCGGTTCATGGCGGTCCAGAGCGCCTCGGGCGCGTACTCGTCGAAGAGGAAACCGTTGGGCGTCTTGTCGCTGTCCAGCGGATCGAACACGCTGTCGGCGAGCCCGCCGGTGCGGCGCGCCACCGGGACCGTACCGTAGCGCATGGCGATCAGCTGCCCCAGCCCGCAGGGCTCGAAGAAGGAGGGCATCAGGAACATGTCGCTCCCCGCGTAGATCTTGGGCGCCAGCGCATTATCGAACCCGCTGGCAAAGGCGATGTTGCGGGCCCCGGCAGCCTTGACGTCGGCCAGCGCCTTCATGTAGCGCTCCTCGCCGTTGCCAAGCAGAACCAGTTGCAGCGGGGCCTTGGCGAGCACGGGGAGCAGCTCGCTGATCAGGTCGAACCCCTTCTGCGCCACCATGCGCGACACCATGCCGAACACCGGGATCTCGGGGGCGCTGGCAAGCCCCATGAGCCTTTGCAGCCCGATCTTGTCAACCATCTTGCCGGAGAGGGAGGCATGGCTGTAATTCTTCATGATATCCCTGTCCATGGCGGGGTTCCACTCCTCGTAGTCCACCCCGTTAAGGATGCCGACCAGGTCGTCCTTCCTGGCCTGCAGCACGCCGTGCAGCCCGCACCCCATCTCGGGAGTCTGGATCTCGCGGCAGTACGCCTCGGAAACGGTGGTGACCAGGTCGGCGGTCAGGATCCCCCCCTTCAGGAGGTTCACCTTGCCGTAGAACTCCAGGCCGTCGATGGTGAAGCAGTCCCGCGACAGCCCCATGGTGGCCAGCCCCTCGCGCGGGAAGAGCCCCTGGTAGGCCAGGTTGTGGATGGTGAAGATGACGCCGGTCTTGGCGAAGAACGGGTCGTTCTTCCTTTCGTGCTTCAGGTAGTGCGGGATCAGCGCGGTCTGCCAGTCGTGACAGTGGATGATGTCCGGGCGGAAGTCCATCTTCTTCAAAAGTTCCAGCACGCACCTGCAGAAAAACGAGAAACGGTGGGCGTTATCGGGATAATCGCCGCTCGGGGTGCCGTAGAGTTCCTCCCTGGCGAAGTACTCCTTGTTCTCGATGAGGTATACCGGTATCTCACCTAGTGAGGCCTGGCGCAGGAACCCCTTCTTCTCCACACCGTCGACCATGACCGAGGCGCTCTTGCGCCCTTTGCGGACCGCCATGCCCCCCTTCTCAACGACCGAGTAAAAGGGCATCATGATGCGGACGTCATGGCCGAGGGTCTTCAGTGTCTTCGGGAGCGCGCTGGTCACATCCGCAAGACCTCCGGTCTTGGCAAAGGGCGTGACTTCGGACGCTACAAACAAAATCTTCATGTAAAACCTCTAAGACCTTAGAATTATGAAGGTATTCTAGATTAAGACGACGAATAGGTAAAGGTTTTTCTAAAATAACAATTTCAACCGGTTGTCAACTTGGCGTGGCACGGGCAATCGCGCCTCGCCGGCATCTCATTATGTATTTCTTCGCATGTTTCCATTGCTTTGCTATCGCACCTGAACTTGATCGCATGGCGATCCTCGCTGGTCCGTCGGTCCCGGCACGGCCCGCTTCGCCTCGCATGCCCCGGGCCACGGCACGAGCAGCCCCCGCTTAAGGGTCGGCATCTCCCAAGGGCGCGCCTCCACTTTGAAGTTCCAGGGTGGAGACCTGCTTTAATTGGCAGCTCTCCAGATCCAGGCCCGGGCCTGCATAGGTGAGTGGCAGCGTGGCGTCGGCCGGCCAACGGCCGAGTTGGTCGCCTCGGCGGGTGAAGGTGAAGTAGCTTGAGACCTTGTCCCCCGCCTTCAGCCCCAGAGCGGAGAGTGGTATGCGCGCCTCGGCGATCCGGCCGATGCTGTAGCGGGTGACGCTCCCGCTTCCGTGCCATCCCCCCCCCTTTTTCACCTGCAGCTCCCGCTCGCCGGCACCGAGCTGCATTTCCAGCCTGAACTCGCTGCCGTGGATCAGGTGCAGCGAGAGGAGATCATCCTGCTGCAGCGTCTTTTCCAGCGACTGCACGCCGTCGACGCGGAAATAGAAGTAGCTCAGGTCAAAGCCGTAGAAGAACGACTGCAGCAGGCCCTCGGTCGCGTGCATGGTGGAGGACTGCCTGGTCAGATCGTAGAGCCCGGCGGCGAGCCACTCGAAATAATCGTTCACCACCCCCGTTATGGCGGGCGTTATCAGCGCCGCCGGGTCCCGGACGAACCCCGCCGGGAGCTGCTTCTTGATCGGCTCGTGCAACTCGATCGGGATCTCCAGCGCCAGCAGCCGGTAAACGTTCATCAGATGGCTGCGAAACAGCCGATCGAAGCTACCCGAGTGCGGGGAGAAGTGGTCGTCTCCGTACCACCAGAACCAGTCGCTCCCCTGGGCGGCGTAGAGCGCCTTGCACACCTGGCGGGCCGTCTCGTCGCTGCTGTGCCCTCCGGAAAGCAGGCTCGCCACCTCCGGGTTTCCCTGCACCGCGGCGGCACGCGCCTTCGCGATGTAGTCCCAGCCGAGGTTCTCCTCGGGGTGCCCGATCCAGACGCCGTAATTCGCGTTGATCCAGGAGCCGGGATGGATATGCCCCAGGGGCCGTCGCTCGGAAACCAGCTGCAGCACCTCCGAGAAGGTGGCCGGCATGAGACCGGGGGTGTGCGCCAGCGCGCCGTAGAGCCTGGAGAGAAACGGCAGCCCGTTCTCCTGGTAGTACTCCCAGGCGTTCTCGCCGTCCAGGATGATCGGCACCACGCTGGCCGAGCGGCAATGCTGCCGCACCTCCATCAGCTTGCCGACGAAATCGGCCACCGCCCGGTCGGTCTCCCACTGCGAGTAGGTGAAGCCGATCAGGTCCGACAGTCCGTGATCCCGGAAAAACAGGGCGATGTCTCGCCCGTGCTGGTGGAAGGAGTAGGGGTGGTACAGCGCCTCCCGATCCCGTCCCAACCCGCCCGGCAGCGTCTGCGAGAGCACCCACTCGTCGGAGGCGGTCCAGGCGATCCCCTTTTCCGCCATGATGGCGAGCGCCTCGTCGCTCACCGACCCCTCCGAGGGCCACATCCCCCTGGGGGTGAAGCCGAACAGCTTCTCGAAGCTGGCGATACCGTGGGCGACCTGGCTCCTGGCATCTTCCGGATAGCGAAAGCGGATACTCGGCAGGTTCGCCTTGGGCATGGCGACCTGGGCGATCCGGGTATCGCACAGAAGCGGCAGGATCGGGTGGAAATACGGCGTGACGGAGAGCTCGACCTTCCCCTCCTCGTGCAGCCTCTTGTAAAGGGGGATGATCTCCCCGATCAGCTCACGCTGGGTGTCGAAGAGGAGCAGCTTGTCGGCCGCGGTGAAATTGCGCCCCTTGCGGAGCAGCTGCGTGAAGACGGGGAAGCGCCGCCTCGCCGCCTCGCCGGTCCAGGAGAGGTAGAACCAGACCTGCAGGTCGAGGAGATCCTGATCGGACAGGGAGCGCAGGCGATCAGCGGCGCACCCCGGTGCGCCTTCACCTGCCAGGCAGTACAGCTCCAGGTAGCGCTTGTGCGGCTCGATCATGCGCTGCTTGTTGGCGGAGAAGAAATTCTCCAGGACAAAGAGCTTGTCCCTTTCATCCATGTCTGCCGGGGACATGCGCGCCCGGGCGAGGAAGGGATCGACCGCCACCCCCGAAGCGTAGTCCAGGATCTGCTCCAGCAGGGAGGGGACCAGGTTGAACACGACCTTGGCGCCGGGCGTCGCATCGACAATGGCCGGCATGTCGTAGTAGTCCTTCACCGCATGCAGGTAGGTCCAGGGGAGGATGTACTCTCCCCGGACCGGGTCTTTGTAGAAGGGCTGATGCATGTGCCAGAGAAACGACACGTACAGTGGTTCGGTCATTGTTAACCTCTTTTTGGCGGCGGTCCTGACGTTTGCAACGGCAGGCATCCCCGCCCGCACCCACCCTCTACACCTCTACAGCGGCAACTCCTTCTTCCACGTGTCGACCTTCAGCATATACTCGTCCAGAAGTTTTTGCGCGGTCTTTGGCTCCTTCGCCTCGGCCACCACGTGGATCACCGGCTGGTACTGGTCCGGCAGCACCAGCACCCAGTCCTGTCCGTAGGAGACCTTGATGCCGTCGATGAAGCTCGCCTCCTTCTCCAGGCTGTCCTCGCTCATCTTGCGCATGACCCCCCCCTTCTTCTCCCAGACGCAGGGGACCCTCCCCTGCAGGAAGGTGCAGCGCGGCACGTCATTGAGCACGCGGGAAAGGGGCATGCCGGCAGTGGTCGACAGCTCGATGGTCTTCGCGATGGTGAACATCCCGTCGAAGGCGGCCTGGAACTTCGGGAAGGCGAAGCGCCCACCCATGGAGCCGGCCATGACCACCTCCGGAGAGATGGCCGCCTCGATCATGGAGCGCTCCGCGCTCTTGGTCCGGCGCACCGAGCAGCCGTTTTCCACCGCCAGCTGCTCGATGACGGAAGGGGCGGAGACCGGGACGGCGAAGGCCCCCCTGGCGCCGCTTTTCAGCATGAGCGCGGTCATGAGCGGCAGGAGTTCCTCGTGCGGGTACACCTTGCCGGTCTCGTCCACCAGCACCACCTCCTCGGCCGTCGGGTCGAGCCAGAAACCGGCCCGGGCCTCCAGGGTGACCACGATCTTCGAGAGCTGCTGCAGGCTGTGGGGCTTTTCATCGGCCGTCTTGGAGCCGCGCTGCTCGTCGAGGTAGGTGTTAAGGCCTATCACCTCGCACCCGAGGTCGTTCAGGATCTGCGGCAGTATCTGCCCCGCCGCGGAGTGGTTGAAATCGATGACCACCTTGGCGCCGGCGCCCCGGATCAGCTGCTGGTCCAGGCCGCGGAAGAACCCCTCCCGGTAGAAGTCGATCACCTGCGGCAGCTCGGTGATGCCGCCCGGCTCCATGTGGTGGGCGCGCCTGAAGTTCTCCTTGTAGAAGATGCGCTCCACGTTTTTCCCCATCGAGCTGGAAAAATCGAGGCCGTCGGCATCGAGGAAGACGATCTCGGTGGAAGCCGGGTCCTCCATCGCCTGGCGGAAATGCACCCCGCCCACCTCCCCGAAGGTACGCAGCTTGTAGCGCAGCACCGGCAGCGACACCATCCTGATGTCCCGCACGTTGACCCCCGCGGACAGTATCCCCCCGAGGAAGCTGCGCTTTAGCATGCGCGAGGAGAGCGTGGCATCGCGGCCGACCAGGACGTGGCTCCCCTTGGGGAGCGAGGTGCCGTAGGCGCAGCCGAGCTTCGCCACGAATTCCGGGGTGAGTTCGATATTGGTGAGCCCCTTGATCATCTCCCCTTCGAAGAGCGACTTCTTCCAGCGCTCGCCCCAGATCAGGTTCCCGGTGACCGTGGAACCCCCTTCGATCACCTTGCGGGGCCAGATCTTGACGTCCCTCTTGATGTAGGACTCCTCGCCGATCGAGGTGTCGTCCGCGACCACCCCCCCCTCTTCCATCACCGTTCCCTGCCCGACGCTTACGTTGTTGCAGATCACGCAGTCGTTGATCTTGGCGCCCTTCTTGATGTAGACGTTGTCCCAGATCACAGCGCGGTTCAGCTTCACCCCGGGCTCGATGGTGCAGTTGCGGCCGATCACCGAGTCCTTGATCTGGGCGCCCCCCTTCACCTGGGAGTTGTCCCCCACCACGACCGTCCCCTCGACGACGGTCCCCTCGCCCAGCCGGACGTCGAGGCCGATGCGCAGATCGGTGCCGGCCATCTCCTTCCTCGGCTCGTCGATCTTCACGCTCACCTTCCCCTTCAGGATGTCGTGGTGAGCCTCCCGGTAGGAGTCCGTGTTGCCGATGTCGCGCCAGTACCCCTTGACCGGAAAGCCGAAGAGGGGAGACTTTTTCTTCAGAAGAAGCGGGAAGAGATCCTGCGAGAAGTCGAAGTTTTCCCCTTCCGGGATGTACTTGAAGATTTCGGGCTCCAGGACGTAGATCCCCGTGTTGATGGTGTCGGAGATCACCTCGCCCCAGCCGGGCTTCTCCAGGAACTGGGTGATCCTCTTCTCCTTGTCCGTGATGACGACGCCGAACTGCAGGGGGTCCTTGACCGAGGTGAGGGTGATGGTGGCAAGCGCCTTGTTGCTCTCGTGGAAGTCGATCACCTTCTGCAGGTTGAAGTCGGTGAGGAGGTCGCCGCTTATGATCAGGAAGCGCTCGTCCAGGTATTTTTCGGCGCACTTGACGGCCCCCGCCGTTCCCATGTCCTCAAGCGGTGTCACGTAGGTGATCCTGACCCCGAGGTCAGCGCCGTCCCGAAAGAAGTTCTTGATCATGCTCGGCTGATGGTACAGCAGCATGACCAGGTCCGTGATCTGGTATTTCTTCAGGAGTTCCACGATGTGGAGCATGATGGGACGGTTCATGAGCGGAACCATCGGCTTTGGGAGATTGCAGGTGAGCGGTTGCATGCGGGTACCGAAACCACCCGCCATAATGACAGCCTTCATAGACGAACCCTCCAGGACATAACAGATTAAGATTAAGATTAAGATTGAGGCTAAGACTAAGACTAAGGCTTATGGAAGAAGATTGGCATCAAGATTAAGCCCCGTGACTGGGGTTTTTCTGTCTTCACGTAATCTTAATCTCAATCTACACCTCAATTAGTCGCCGCCTTTTGCTTCTTGGCCAGCACCCGGGCTATCTCGTCCTTCAGCTCCTGCATGTCACTCGACTTGACCACGTAACCGTCGGCGAGCCAGGCTGAAAAGTCGTCCTTGTAGCAGGAAAAGGCGGTGCAAAGTATCACCGGAAGGGTGTGGCGCTCCTTGACGATGCGCTGCAACAGCTCGATGCCGCTCTCGTTTTTCAGCTTTATGTCAAGGACAGCCAGATCGAAGCTCTCCGCCTCCAGTTTCTCAACCGCCTCCAGCGCCGACGCGGCGGTCACCACCTGATACCCCTCGTCGCTCAGCTCCTGAGCGTACAGCAGCCTGATATTCGCCTCGTCATCAACCACCAACAGCTTTGCCATGTCAGATGTTCTCCTTTCTCGTCAAGAGCCTGATGCTATAGGTATTGCCGCCACCGGGGCGGCTGATTATCGATAGGGAGTTCCCCTGTCTTTCCAGTATGGTTTTGCAAAGCGACAGCCCGACCCCCTCCCCCATCTCCTGGGTCTGAAAGAACGGGGCGGTGAGCGCCTCCTGCGCCTTCTTGGTGAGGGGCTTGCCGCTGTCGCTGATCCGCAACATGACCCCGTCGCCATCCTGCATGCTCTCCACCCTGAGCTCCCCCCCCCGGGCCATGGCTGCCAGTGCCGTGGAGGTGATGGTTTTCAGGCAGTAGCTGATCTGCTTGTAGTCGATCCGCACCATCGGCAGCTCGGGCGAGAGTTCCTGCCGGCAAACCACGCCGGCCTGCTCCATCCCCACTTCCAGGTCCGCCAGTACGGTCGCGATCAGCTCGTTCAGGTCCCAGAAATCCATCACCGGGAAAAGGGACTCCGAGTAGTCGAGCACCTCGCTCAGCACGTCCTCGAGCTGTCTCGTTTCCCGCACGATCGATTCCAGGTAGCTGCGCTTCTCGTCATCCTCGGGGCTCCCCTTCAGGAGTGTGCGGGCAAAGCCGCCGATCACCATGAGCGGGTTGCGGATGGAGTGCGCGATGCTGGAGGTGATCTTTCCCACCAGCGCCATCTTCTCCATTTTCACGATCAACTCCTGCTGCTCGCGCAGCTTGAGGTTGGCCGCCTTTTGCTTGGCCACCTCCTCCTGGAGCCGCTCATAGAGCGAGGCACGCTCGAGGGCGAATGCGACAGGGAAGGCGAAGGTCTCCAGGGACTGCATGTCCTGCAGGGTGATCGGCTTGTGAGTGATGCAGTTATCGGCGATGATGACCCCGATGCGGCGGTTGCGGGAGATAAGCGGCATGACCAGGAAGCAGTCCACCCCGAGGATGCGCGCCAGGCCGCGGTCAAGGTCCGGGTTGTTCAGCGCGTTCTCCACCAGGATCGGCTTCTTGCCGTGCAGCGCCCGGTTGAAGATGTGCCCCTGCTCAGCAAGCGGTACGGTAAGCTGGTTCAGGATGTCGTGAAACTTCACCTTCTCCGAGGAGAGCTTGGTCTTCTGGAAGTCCCGGGCCAGTTCCTTCAGGGAGAAGTTGCTGCGACCGATGTCCTCCCAGGTCCTCCATGCCTCCTCGTAATCCTTCGGGCCGACCCCAAGGTAGCCCCTGATGTTGCGGCGCTCCTTGTCCGTCATCAGGAGAAAGGCCCGGTTCATGCCGAAACCCTTGCCGGCCGTGATGGCGGTCATGGCGATGGAAAGCACTTCGTCAAGATCCATGGAGGTCTGCAGCACGAGGCCAACCTCGCGCAGGAACTTGATCTCGCGGGTCTTGCTGTTCAGAAAGCTCAGCATCGCCCCCATCTGCGCCTTCTGCTCCTGAAACTCGGTCAGGATAAAGGGGAGCACATCCGAAAGCGGGTATCCCGACCCCTTCATCCGGGCCAGATCGTTCTTGAAGCGGGGGCACTCGACGCACTTCTCCACCACCCTGCGACGGTGCGAGGCGTAGAGATCCTCCTCCCCCTCCCCTACGTACGGGCAACTCTCGGGCGCGATCTCATCCTTACTCCAACAACATTCCCAATCCAAGCTACCTCCACGGAACCTGCTTCATGATCTGGACAGGCAGAAACGGCAAAATTATAGCAGTCTGTTTCGTTATATCAAGCTGATTCTTCACATTTAAGTAAAATTATTAATTAATGTTTTTGATTCAAATGCTTGGCCGCCACCCGTCGTCGGATACCGGAAGCGCCCCCCTGGAAGCTTTCCCGCTAAAGGACGGCAAAAGCCCGTTCCGGGAGAACGGGGCCAAAACGGATAAAGGCAGATTAGACAAAAGCAGTTTTTCGGGTCGGCCCTGAAAATTGCACTTTGCTTGATCTGCCTTTATCCATCCCCGCGCGGGCAGGGAAGGTACGACCTCTGGTTGTCGGCGCGGCTTGCCGCGAGCGGCCTTGCTTACCTCCCCGCCACCATCTTCAGCTTTTCCATGTGCATGATGGTCACCTTGTTCCCGTCCACCTCGATGACCCCCTCTTCCTTCAGCTTCTTGAAGGTGCGGGACAGGGTCTCGCTGACGGTGCCAAGGCGCGAGGCAAGTTCCCCTTTGCGCATGTCGAGTTCCAGGTAGGTTTTTCCCTGGAAGCTGGTGCTCTTGCGGCCGGCGAGGTCTATCAGGTAGGAGGCGAGCCGTGACGGCGCGTCCGCGAAAGAGAGTTCCTCGATCTGCCGGGCGAACCGGCGCAACAGCAAGGAGAGCGACGCGATCAGGTTCATCGAGAAGCGCGGGTTCCTCTCCAGGAGCCCCATGAAGGAGCCCCTCGGGAAGAAGAGCACCTCCCCCTTCTCCACTCCGCGCGCCTCGGCGGGATAATTGCCGTCGCCGAAGAATGCCGCCTCGGCGAACGTCTCCACGGGATGCACCATGTGCAGCACCTTCTCCCTGCCGTCGGGGGAGATCTTGCACAGTTTCAGCGCCCCGGAGGCGAGCAGGTAGAACCCTTCGGCCTTCTCCCCCTCGGTGAAAAGGGTCTCCCCCTTGGCGAAGGGGCGCCGCACGGCGATCTCCGCGACCTCGACCAGGTACTCTTCGTTCAAACCCGAAAACAGCAACGCTTTTTTGATGATCTCTTTATTTTCCATGTCCCCTTTTTACCGCAAAGCGGCTAAAGACGCAAGGTTAAGGTTGAGGTTGAGGTTTAACGCCGCAGGGCCGCCCCGAGGGGCGGCAGGGGTGTTCCTCAACCTCAACCTGCTTCTCAACCCTAACCTCAACCTCAATCCGGTTTTCTTTACTTCCCCTGCCATCTCATGTATCATGCGACATTCATGAAAAAGACCCTTTACGCCTATATATTCAAGGAGATACCCCCACCTTTCCTGGTCGGCATGGTGACCTTCACCTTCGTGCTCCTGATGGGACGTTTCCTGAAGCTTGCCGAGATGGTGGTTGAGAAGGGGGTCCCCTTTGTCGACGTGGTCCGGATGGTGACCTACCTGCTCCCGGCTTTCTGGCTTTACACCATCCCGATGGCGCTGCTGCTGGCAGTCCTGCTCGCCTTCGGGCGTCTCTCCGGCGACAGCGAGATCACCGCCATGAAGAGCTGCGGCATCAGCCTGTACGGCCTGCTCCCGCCGCCCCTCCTCTTCTCGCTGTTCGCCTGCGTCGCTTGCCTTTGGGTCACCGTCTACGCGGTCCCCTGGGGCAACAGCTCCTTCAAGAAGCTGATGATCGACATCGCCCAAAACAGCGCGGGGATAGCGGTCAAGGAGAAGGTGTTCAATAACGCCTTTCCCGACATGGTGATCTACGCGGAGACCCTGGACCCGAAAGCGCAGACCATGGGCGGCGTGATCATCCACGACGAAAGGGACCCGGATGCGCCCGCGACCATCTTCGCCACAGCCGGGGCGCTGGTTTCCGACGCGAAGAACCGCTCCATGGAGTTCCACCTGCAAAACGGCTCCATCCACCGCAGCGAGGAGGGGGCCGGCTACCGGATGGTGCAGTTCCAGGAGTACAACCTGCGGGTAGCGCTCTCCGAGAACGGGGCCAAGGCGCCCAGGAAGGTGGCGGAGATGGCGCTCGGCGAACTGCTGCACCCGGCGCCGGGAGCGAAGGCGAAAGAGATCAACGCCATGCGGATGGAGTTTCACAGCCGCCTGGCCCTCCCCTTCTCCTGCTTCGTCTTCACGCTCCTCGCGATGCCGCTCGGCATCCAGAACAGACGCTCGGGCAAAGCCTCCGGATTCTCGCTCAGCATCGGCGTGATCCTTTTCTACTACGTCGCACTCTCCGCTTTCGAGGCGCTCGGGGACAAGGGGGTGCTGCCCCCCTTTGTTGCCGGCTGGTCTCCCAACCTCCTCTTCCTGCTGCTGGGCGCCTACCTGTTCATAAAGACCGCGGCCGAGGAGCCGCTGCCGCTTGCCGCGCTCTACCCGGGCATCAAGGCGGCGCTCGCGGCGCGCTTTGGCGGGAGGGGCAGGGGATGAGGATACTGACCCGCTACGTCGCCCGGGCGTACCTGAAGATGCTCTCGCTCTGCCTGGGCTCCTTCATCGCCATCTACCTGGTGGTCGACTTCATGGAGAAGATCTCCCGCTTCACGCGCGGCGGCGCCAATTGGCAGCACATCGCCCTCTTCTTCGTCGCCAAGACCCCGGAGATCGTCATCGATTCGGCTCCGCTTGCCGTCCTCATGGCCACCCTCCTGACCCTCGGGACGCTCTCGCAGAACTCGGAGCTGACGGCCATGCGCGGCTGCGGGTTGAGCCTGGCCCGCATCAGCGCCCCCATCCTGGTCATCGCCACGCTGGTGAGCCTCGCCATCCTCTTCATAGGGGAGCTGGTCCTGCCGACCAGCTACGCCCAGCGCACCTATATCCAGGAGGTGCTGATCCAGAAGAAAAGCCCCAGCACCTACTTCCGCCAGCAAAACATCTGGCACCGGGAGGAGGGGACCGTCCTCAGGGCGAGCCTTTTCGACCCCGGGAAAAGACAGCTGAAGGGGATCACCCTCTGGGAGCTGCAGCCCGGAACCGGGGAGCCGGTCAGGCGGACCGATGCCGTGTCGGGGCTGCTCGGCGAAAAGGGGTGGCTCTTCAAGGAGGTCCTGGTGCGGCAGTTTCAGGGGGGGGAGGTGACCGGCACCAAAAAGGTGGCCGAGCTCCCGGTCCTTTTGAAACTGAAGCCGGCCGACCTGAAGGTGCTCGGCAAGTATTCGGACAGCATGACCCTGGTGGAGTTGAACCGTTACTGCAGGAAGCTGAGGTCAGGCGGGTACGACCCGACCAGGTACGTGACCCAGATGCACAGCAGGATCTCCATGCCGTTTGGCTGCGCCATCATGGCCTTTCTCGGCATCCCCTTCGCGCTGCGCGGCGGCCGGTCCAGCGGTATCGCCTTCGGCATCGGGCTGTCGCTTGGGGTCGGCTTTCTCTACGTCATCGCCAACTCCGTCATCATCTCTTTTGGCCAGGTGGGCCTGCTGCCGCCGGTGGTCGCGGCCTGGGCCACCAACTTCATCTTCCTGGTGACCGGCATCTGGCTGTCGCTTACAATTGACAATTGACAATGGACAATGTCACGCGCTGACATTTGACAATGACACGCGGGGTGGTTTTATTAGCCATTGGAGGATTCGCCCATGTTCCGTCACCTGATCGTCACCATGATAGTTTTCGCACTCCTGGCCGCCTCGGCGCCGGCCCAGGAACCGGCACGAAGGCGCCCGGAAGCGGCGAGGCTCGCGCCCCTTAGCGTGGTCAGCATCATCCCGGCGCAGGGGGAGCCCGGCATGACGGTGACCCTGAACGGCACCGGCTTCACCAAGGGAACCACCGCCTTTCTCGGCAACCGCGAGCTCCCTGCCGCCGTTGTTGGCGGCCGGATCCTGACCATGCAGATCCCCGACCTCCCCCCCGGCGTGTACGCCCTCTACCTGAAGAGGGAGGACGGCTCCACCAGCAGGCCCTACAACTTCGTGCTGCAGGCGCAAAAGCCGGTCGCCTCCTCCCTCTCCCCCGACACGATCACCAGCTGCGCCTCCGGCGGCCAGCGCGAGGTGGTGCTAAGCGGCGCGAACTTCCAAAACGGCGCGCGGGTCCTTTTGGACGGCGCGGCCCTCACCACCCGCTTCATATCCCCCTCGGCGCTCTCCTTTGTCGCGCCGCAACTGAGCGCGGGGCTGCACCAGGTGCAGGTAAAGAACCCCTCCGACGCCGTATCGGGTGTGCTGGCGCTCTTTCTCGACTCCAAGCCGGAGATCGCGAGCGTCGCCATCGGCAGCGAATTGGTGAGCCATTATGAACTGATCGTGACGGGGAAGAATTTCCAGCAGACCTCGGTCCTGGTGGCGGACGGCAACAGGATCGGGACGGGGAAGCAGGTGGTGGGTGAGAGGGAGCAACTGATCTACCTGGGGTGCAACCAGCTGATCTACCAGCGCCACCCGTACGACCCGACCCCGAAGGAGATCAGGCTGCAGGTGGTGAACCAGAACGGGGAGGAGAGCGGCATCTTCACCATAAACGCCCCTTAGGTCCCCACGACAAGACTAGCGGATCGGCTCCTCCAAAACGACAAGGTAGCCATCCGGGTCGAAGCACCAGAGCTCCATGGTGCCGTACGGCTTGCGCTCAAGGGGGTAGAGGATCTCCAGGTCCTCCTCCATGAGCTCCTGATAGATATCCTGAATTCCCGTGACCCTCAGATGCAGCGTCATGCCGACCCCGCGCGGGTACCCCTCCAGGCGCGCCTCCAGGATCGGATGCAGCTGCCCCACCGCGCAATCCTCCACGAAGATCACCTGGCACCCTTCCCCCTCCAGCACGAGATGCTCGGGCGCGCCGACCGGCGTGATCGCCCTTTGCACCGGCAGCTCCAGTATGCCTGCATAGAAGGCCTCCGTGGTCCCGAGATCGGCTACCGACAGCTGAATGGAAAACGGTGCTTCCGCCACGGCATCTCCTCCCCCGGGTGAACGCCAGCGAGCCGCGGCAAGCCGCCGCGACCGGCTACTGCCCGAACCAGCTGCTGGTATACCTGCTGATCAGCACCAGCGAGTTGGTGAAGATCAGTATCCCCACCACCACCATCAGGATGCCGGTGATGATCTCGAACAGGCGGATGTGCCGCTTGAAGCGCTTGAAAAACACCAGGAACTGGTGCATGGCGAGTGCCGCGAGAAAGAACGGTATGGCGAGCCCCATGGAGTAGGTCAGTAAAAGCCACACCCCGCGCCCCTCGGTTGCCGCCACCGCCAGGATGGTGGCCAGGATCGGGCCGATGCAAGGGGTCCAGCCGGCGGCGAAGACGATCCCGACGATGAAGCTGCCGAGATACCCCGCCGGCTTTCGGTGCAGGGTGAACTTCCTCTCGCCCAGCAGCAGGCCGATGTCGAAAAGACCGGAGACGTGGATGCCGAAGATCACGATCAGGACGCCGCCAGTGCGCCTGATGGCGGTCTTGTGGTCCTGCAGGAAATCGCCCATGAAGGTGGCGGATGCGCCCAGGAGGACGAAGACGCAGGTGAATCCGGCGATGAAGAGCAGGGAGTGGATGATGGTCTGCTGCCTCACCTTGTGGGTCGGGTGCTCCGCCTGCAGATCGGCGAAGGAGAGCCCGGTGATGTAGGTGATATAGGAGGGGATCAGCGGCAGGACGCA
>Ga0209317_1001455_pt1 | contig 20695 bp, 21 predicted proteins | sample RifGroB2_FD_183994 | JGI IMG/M metagenome (GOLD analysis project Ga0209317, IMG submission 183994) | Soil microbial communities from Rifle, Colorado, USA - Groundwater B2 (SPAdes) (version 2) | ecosystem: Environmental > Terrestrial > Soil > Unclassified | place: Rifle, Colorado | collected... | reverse complement strand
AGCCTGATCCTCTCGATGCCCTTGCCGTCAATGCGCGGAACGGCGGACAACAGCGCCTGTGTATAGGGATGTTTGGGCGCACGCAATACCTCCTCCGCTGTGCCGCGTTCAACGATGCGCCCCAGATACATCACGCACACTTCATGTGCGAGGTATTCCACCACCGCAAGGTTGTGGGTGATGAATAGGTAGCCCAGGTTCAATTCCTGCTGCAACGATTTCAGCAGGTTCAGAATTTGCGCTTGCACCGAGACATCCAGCGCGCTGGTCGGCTCGTCGCAGATCAGCAGTTGCGGCGACACGGCCAGCGCGCGGGCGATGGCGATGCGCTGGCGCTGGCCTCCCGAAAATTCATGCGGATAACGCCATTTCGCGACGCGATCAAGACCGACCTTGTCCAGCAGGCCATCGATATGCGCCTGGCGCGCCGCACCATTGCCGCCGATATTCAGCGCGGTCATACCCTCTTCGAGAATCTCCGCGATGCGCATTTTCGGGTTCAGCGAAGCGTAGGGATCCTGGAACACCATCTGCATTGCCGCGCGCCGGGTGCGCAGTTCGCGCGGCGCGAGCCCGGTCAGCTCATGCTCAGCAAACTGCACGCTGCCCGCCGTAGGTGAGATCAACTGCAGCAACGCCTTGCCCAGCGTGGTTTTGCCGCACCCGGATTCGCCGACCAATGCCAGCGTACGTCCCTGCGGAATCTCCAGCGACACCCCATCCACCGCCTTCACCAACCCGGTCACGCGCTGCAAAATGCCCTTGCGGATCGGGAAGTGGACTTGCAGGTCTTTGACTTGCAGGAGCTTGTGGCTCGTATCAGGTAGGATGGGTTGAGCGTAGCGATACCCATCGCCAATATTGAGCAAATGATGGGTATCGCTGCGCTCAACCCACCCTGCGCTTTCTTGTTTCTTGCCCTTGGCCCCTATTTCCTCATAAAGATGGCATCTCACCCCTCGTCCATCCTCCAGCCTTGCCCACTCCGGCGTCTGTTCACTGCACAACGCCCAAGCCTTATCGCAGCGCGACGCGAAACGGCAACCGTATGTGATGCTGCCAAGCGGCGGCACGTTGCCGGGGATCGCAGCCAATGCCTGCCCGCTGTGCCGTGCATCCGGCAAGGCAGCAAACAATTTCTGCGTGTAGGGATGCAGTGGTTGATCGAACAACTGCTTGCGGCTGGCCTGCTCGACGATCTGCCCGGCATACATCACGCCGACCCGGTGCGCCATTTCCGCCACTACGCCGAGATCGTGGGTAATCAGCAGCAGCGACATGCCGGTGGCATCCTGCGTGTCGCGCAACAGTTGCAGCACCTGCGCCTGGATCGTCACGTCCAGCGCGGTGGTCGGCTCGTCGGCAATCAATAATTTGGGCTGCCCGGCCAGCGCCATCGCGATCATCACCCGCTGCTTCATCCCGCCGGAAAGCTGGAACGGATATTCCGTCACGCGCCGTTTCGCGTCGGGAATGCCGACCTGATCCAGCAACTCGATGCAGCGCTGCGTAATCGCCTGCCCCTTCGGTAGGTCGGGATTCATCCCGACACGGTCATCATGTCGGGATGAATCCCGACCTACAGCCGAACTACCATGCAACACCAACACCTCGGCGATCTGCTGCCCCACCGTCATCACCGGGTTCAAACTCAGCCCCGGCTCCTGGAAAATCATCGCCGCCGTGCCGCCGCGCACGTCGCGCATCTCGCGTTCGGGCAAGCCGAATATATCCACGCCATCCAGTTGCGCCGCACCGCCCGCATGCACCACACCGTCCGGCAACAGACGCAGCAGCGACAGCGCCGTCATCGACTTGCCGCAACCCGATTCGCCGAGCAGCGCAAAAGTCTCGCCCTGGTCGATGCCGAACGAGACGCCATCGACGATGGGCACGCCGTTGCGCAAGGAAGTAACCAGTGACTTGACGGACAGAATTTCGCTCAAGGTTCCACCTGTTCAATGGACTCATAACATCCCTGCCACTCTTGTTTTGTAGATCCATTTCTGAAGTACACATCGCGCAATGACTGCAAGCTGGCCGCCCGCCGGCTCGGAGGGCTTATGATGGCAGCAGGGGCTGATGGGAATGGTCTGGTGTTCATGGTGAGTTTGCGCATTGTACGGACAATCGTTTGATTGCCAAACGGCGATGCGTAATAAAAAATTCTGGCAATACTACAAACAAAGAAGATAGTTCCATTTTTCATAGGGCCGGCCTGCGCCGAGCGAAAGTATATAGGCCGTTTGGCATATTGACTGTGCCACAGGCGCGGGTTACGGTGCGACTTATGAATTACCTGAACATGCTTGCCGTGACGAAATACAATTCGAGCCTGACCCCTTTAACCTTTGCCCCACGCACTTAACGGGCTGGCGGGTTGTGATGCACGCACGCTCTACACGCTGCTGTTCGGCGCGGTGGCGGATACGCTGAATGCGTTTGCCGCCAGCCCGCGCTGGCTGGGCGGAACACCAAGCTTTACGCTGGTGTTGCATACCTGGAAGCAAGACCTCGGGCGGCATATTCATGTCCATGCTCTGGTCGCGGGTGGGGCGCTGGCGGCGGACGGCAAGTGGGTGAGTCCGAAACGGGGCTTCCTGTTTCCGGTAAAGGCGCTGTCGAGCGTGTACCGGGGCAAGTTTATGGACGCGCTCGATGGGGCGCGCAAGGCGGGTAGTCTGCGCCACGATGCAGCAAAGGACGATGGTTTGTGGCGGAATCTGTTTGCCGCTTTGCGCCGCCACGACTGGGTGGTTTATGCCAAACAGCCGCTGGGCGGTCCGGCGCAGGTGCTGGAGTATCTTGGCCGCTATACGCACCGGGTGGCGATTTCCAACGAGCGTATCCTGGGCATGGACGGAAACAGCGTGCGCTTCCGGGTGCGCGCGCCGGCCAATGCCAAGCGCAAGAAGGTGGTGAGACTAGAGGCGGGCGAGTTCATCGGGCGCTTCATGCAGCATGTGTTGCCCGGCGGCTTCAAGCGTATCCGTCACTACGGTTTGCTGGGGCCAGCACACAAGGCCGCGAATCTTGCCGCCGCACGCGAAGCGTTGAAAGCGCCCGCTCCTGATCCGGTCGTGGTGGAATCGGTGGAGGCGTTCATGCGGCGGGTAGCGAGCATCGGGTGGCTGGACTGTCCGCACTGCCGCGAAGGCCGGTTCCATGTGGTGCAGGCGATTCCGCCTTCGCGTGGCCGGGCAAAGGGTTTATGCCTGCCGCGCGCCCCACCGCATAAAGCCTCATGAATTCTTTTTGTCCGCACTCTCGTTTTGCCCTTCGGTTGAGTGTTCGAACCAGCCGGGGATGCGTTCGCCCATGCGGCATGGATGGCGCTTTGACCGGCCTGTTTGTGCGGCCTTCCGGCGCCGGTGCAAGCCACAAACTTGCTCCGGGGTGTCCGTTTCTGCCTTACCTATTGCAGCGCCTTCCCGATATTTGGTTGACGCCTCGTTTCAAAACCTTACAATCCCCATAAGTACCGCTCTCCGTGGTTCAGTCCAACGAGGTTTATCCGCCGCTGATACGTTGCGGGTCGAACAAGCTTGGGGAGGGCGGCGGATAAACGCTATTCGTTGGGCGTCATACTCGGCACATCCCACGCTCCAGACAATGGAATTAATGTCGAATGATTGAATACCGCGATAACCAGCCACTTGAACCTGTCGAAATTGCTCGCGTCTTCGAGGCATCTGGCATTAGCAGACCAACGAAAGATATTCCACGCATCGCGCAAATGTTTGCGAACGCAAACGTTGTCATTTCAGCATGGGACGGAGCTCGCTTAATTGGCGTAAGTCGGGCGCTGACGGACTACAGCTATTGCTGTTACCTCTCCGATCTTGCAGTTGACGTCAACTATCAGAAGCATGGCATCGGCCGGGAGTTAATTCGACGCACTCAGTCCATTATTGGAGAAGAGGTATCCCTTATCCTGATGTCCGCGCCCGATGCGATGGCCTATTACCCCAAGGTCGGTTTTGCGTTGGCAGACAACGCCTATGTCATTCGGCGGAAGCGTTAATGACGCCCAACCCTGCGGTCAACACGGACGCTCCGCCGAAAAGCCGGCGGAGCGCCGGTTACCTTGAACGTTGGGCAGCGACCAAATCTATTCACCCCCGTAAGGAGATTTTCCCCAATGGACATCCCACGAATATTCAACATCACTGAAAGTGCTCACCGCATTCACAACCCGATCACTCCCGAAAAGCTCGCCACTCTCGGCGCAGCGCTGCGTCTGGAGTCAGATGCCCGCGTACTCGACCTCGGCAGTGGTTCGGGAGAGATGCTGTGCACCTGGGCACGCGATCACGGCGTCATCGGCACCGGCATCGACATGAGCCAGTTGTTCACCGAGCAAGCGAAACTCCGTGCTGAAGAACTCGGCGTCGCCAATCAAGTCAGGTTCATCCATGGCGATGCGGCGGGCTACGTCTCTGACGAGAAGGTCGATGTGGCAGCCTGTGTCGGTGCCACTTGGATCGCCGGGGGAGTCGCCGGCACTATCGAACTTCTGGCACGGAGTCTGCGCACCGGCGGGATCATCCTCATCGGCGAGCCCTATTGGCGGCAGTTGCCGCCGACGGAAGATGTTGCCAAGGGGTGCCTTGCCAACTCAATCTCCGACTTTCTCATGCTTCCGGAACTTCTCGCGTCTTTTGGTCGCCTTGGCTACGACGTCGTTGAAATGGTTCTGGCCGACCAAGACGGCTGGGACAGATACGAGGCGGCCAAATGGCTCACCATGCGCCGATGGCTTGAAGCAAACCCCGACGACGAGTTGGCGAAAGAGGTTAGAGCCCAACTGACCTCGGAACCCGAGCGCTACGCCGCTTACACGCGTGAATACCTGGGCTGGGGTGTGTTCGCGCTGATGCTGCGGTGAGCATTGGCGTCTTGGTCGCCGTCTCGGCAGCGCCGACTTTTGCGCTATTGGCTAGCAGCCCAACCCGGCAGTCCACACGGACGCTGCGCGATACAGCCGCGCAGCACCGGTGACTTCTACGTTAGGCATCTCCCCCCAAGAGTAAAGCGTTGCCATACCTTGCGTATTCCCCTCTCGCCACACTGTAAATTATGGTTGACATTGCGTAATCCATGGATTACGCTTTACTCATGATGAAACTTGAGAAAACCGACGAATACCAAGACTGGTTCACGGGCTTGTCGGACAAGTTGGTGAAAGCTCGGATTGAGGCGCGGATTCGTCGGCTGCAAGATGGAAATCCGGGCGATGTTGAACCTGTTGGCGAGGGTGTCAGCGAATTGAAACTGCACTTTGGTAGTGGCTGGCGCGTGTATTACACCGAGCGCAACGGGCAAATCATTATCCTGCTGGCAGGCGGCAACAAGAGCACTCAAAAACGTGACATCAAACTTGCGCTGACGCTGGCGCGCAACCTCTAGGAGAATTCCATGGCAAAAACTAAAACCACACCTTACGATACGGTGGACTACCTTAAAACCGAAGAAGACAGGGCATTGTATTTTGAAGCCTGCCTTGATGAAGCTGGCGACGACCCCGCCTTTATTGCCAAAGCGCTGGGCGACATTGCCCGCGCCCGCGGCATGACACAATTGGCGCGAGATACCGGACTGGCCCGTGAGGGACTTTACAAAGCCCTGTCCGGTCAAGGAAACCCTGAATTTGCGACCATCTTGAAGGTTATCAATGCACTCGGACTGCGTCTGCACGCTGGTGTATCGAGCGTAACTCATGCCTAACCCTACGCTCAAGCGGGACTGCGCAAAAGCGCGCAGCCCCTTAGCTTCACGTTGGCAGACAACAGGTCGCCCTGGGCCAGTCGTTCTACAATCGCCCGGCATTGGGTCTCGGAAAATAATAAGGGACGTAGCCCGATTACCCCATCGAATAACAGTTTCCGGGAATGCCCTTGCATGGAGCAAGCGGGACTGCGCAAAGATCGCAAGGGTCTTCGACATCATTGGCGCTAAAGCACCTATGTCGGCGTGAAAGCGCGCAGCCCATTAGCTCCATTACGCCAGGCACTGCCATAAAGTGTTTTGCATCAAATTGACGTTGACCTGTTGTAATCGTTCGACTACAATTTTCCCATGTTCTCGATCAAGCGCACCGATGAATTCAATGACTGGCTCTGTGGCATCCGTGATGGCGTGACACAACGCCGTTTGGTGAAGCGTTTGCGCAAAGTCACGCTGGGCAATCTGGGTGATGTCTCGCCCGTTGGCGATGGTGTGTTCGAGATGCGCGAACACTTCGGGCCGGGCTGGCGCATGTACTATATCCAACGCGGATCGGTGTTGATTGTGATGCTGGGCGGCGGTGATAAATCCACACAAACCGCCGATATTACCAAGGCCGTGAAACTCGCGGCGATGATTGAGGAGTAAACCATGACGAAGAAAACCCGCATTGCCGACCTGCCTGATTTTGATGCTGCCGAGTATCTCGATAGCGAACAGGCGATTGCTGAGTATCTGACTGTTGTTTTGGAAGATAACGACGCATCCTTACTGGCAGCCGCCCTGGGTGACATTGCCCGTGCACGGGGTATGAGCGAGATCGCCAAGCAATCCGGTCTGACCCGCGAGGCTCTGTATAAGGCTCTCAGACCGAATGCGCACCCGCGCTTTGACACGATCAGTCGTGTCTGCGCGGCGCTGGGCGTACGGCTGGTGGCGCAAGCTGTGCATGTGTGAGCCTCCGTGGCTAATACTACGCTCAAGAATAATAAGGTGAGAACAATAAGGTGGAATAATAAGGAACGTAGCCCGATTACCCCTGTCACTGCCGGATGTAAATTGATACAGAGCGCCGATTGAAAACTGATACACCGATTTGAGAAGATGGCCGATTTTGAAAGCGGCCATACGAGGTAACTGATGGAAATATTGGCTTGGGCTTTTCTGGGAGGTGTTGTCGGTGCCGTGCTTATGGACGTTACCGAAACTTATGCCGCCAAGGCCGGAATTACCAGCGGCGTAAATATCGCTTTGGTTGGCCGTTGGTTCTTGAGTTTGCTGCGCGGGCAGTTCGCCCATGCCAACGTCCTCGACTCCAAGCCATTCACCCACGAGGTAAAGGCTGGCTGGGCATTCCATTTCCTTGTTGGCGGGGGCGGTGTAGCACTTATCTATCCGCTCTTTTTCCAAGCTACAGGTCTGCCCTTTCCCAACAATCATTTGATTGGCGGCCCGCTCTTCGGCTTGGCTACGTCATCGCTGCCTTGGTTCGTTCTTCTACCGTCTTTCGGCTGGGGTTTTTTCGGGCGGCGCGGGCCGCAAGGCTCCAATGCTTTGCTTGCAAGTACGCTTTCCCATATTCCCTATGGCTTCGGGGTTGGGGCTGTTATCGCGGTGGGCTTGCATGTATAGCGGCCTAACACTGCATTCGAGCGGGACGCGCCAAAAGCGCGCAGCCCCTCAATTTGAACATTAGAACTTCTTACGCTCTTTTGCTATGATGTTGATTAAGGAGATCAAGTTATGAATTCAAACTACACAGCAGTAATTAAGCAAGATGCCGATTGGTGGATTGGCTGGATTGAAGAGGTACCTGGCGTAAATTGCCAAGAATCTACACGTGAGAAGTTATTGAAGTCTCTCCGAGAAACATTAGCTGAGGCCATCGAGTTAAATCGTGCAGATGCGCTGGAAGCCGTAGGCTATGGTTTTGAAGAGCTTTCGATAGCCGTATGAAGCGGCGAGATTTACTGGCACACCTCACTTCACATGGCTGCGCATTGCTCCGCGAAGGTGGCAGCCATTCTTGGTGGTGCCATTCGGAATCAAACAGACGAAGTGCCGTTCCAAGGCATAGTGAAATCAACAACCACTTGGCGGTTAAGATTTGCCGCGACCTTGGCGTCTCCGATCCAAAGAAGTTCTAACCCTACGCTCAAGCGGGACTGCGCAAAAGCGCGCAGCCCCTCACTTTTACGTTAGAGGTCGCGCCCTGTGATGCCATATCCATCACCCCGCCCGGCGCGTAAAATCCCTCAAACTCTCCGCTCCACTCCACAAAGCTGCGGGTTGCATCGTGCATTGCCCAATGGTTTCGGCAGCGCGTACAAGCGTTTCTCCCGATATTGTTTTGATTTGCAAACCGCTTGACAAGCGTATCTATTCGGATACGATGTGGGGCATGAACACGTTTCTGAAATCGGACGAATTTAATAGCTGGCTGGTTGACCTGAAAGATCAGATCGGGAAGGCGCTTATTACCAAGCGCATTCGGAGTGCCGAAGCTGGGAATTTTGGCGATTGTGAACCAGTCGGCAAAGGAGTTTCCGAGCTGCGGATTCACTACGGCCCCGGCTACCGTGCCTATTTCACCCGTCGCGGGTGATGTGGTCTATTTTCTGTTGCTGGGCGGTGATAAGTCCACCCAGAAACGTGATGTCAAGCGCGCCAAGGAAATGGCGCGCACTTTGCCCAAGGAGTGACCATGACTAAATTTACCCCCTTTGATGCAGCCGATTATCTCGACAATGAAGAAACGATTGCCGCTTATCTCACTGCCGCACTTGAAGACGAAAACCCTGACATATTCCTTGTTGCCGTCAAGGATGTGGCGCGCGCCCGTGGTATGACTCAACTCGCCAAGGATACCGGGCTGGGGCGTGAAAGCCTGTACAAGGCTCTTGCTCCCGGTGCGAAGCCGCGCTACGACACGCTATTGAAAGTGCTGCGTGCGTTAGGTGTATCGCTGCATGTCAAAAGCGCACATGTTTGAAATGCGCTTCGTTGTGCGTAGGCTGTGGATGTTGTCGCGGACTCACTCAAGAAGCGGTCGCTGATCGCATGGGCACCACGAAGAGCGCCGTCTCAAGGCTAGAAGGCGCGGGGAAGCATGCGCCTTCCATGGCATCACTCAAGAGATATGTCGATGCTGTAGGTTGTACGCTTAAAATTGAATTCATTCCACAGCCAATGAAGCGACGTGTCGCAGCCCAACTTAACGTTGGGCATCGCAGACCCAGCGCAGCGGTCGCACCACTGTGACCGCCACTCGCTGTGATAAACTGCGAATTATCAGCATCTACCGCATTGGGAGGTCCGCGTGAGTACGAACCTAGAAGTCCTAGAAGCCGAAGTCCTGCAATTAGCCCGTGTCGAACGATCGCATCTGCTTGAGCGGCTGATCGCTAGCCTTGATTCAGACCCCGAAGTCGAGGAAGCTTGGGAGCGAGAAGCGGATCGAAGGGAAGCCGAACTGGAATCAGGTTTGATCGCGGCAGTTCCAGGGCAGGAAGCCATCGCTCGGCTTCGAGCAAGAATTCCGCGATGACCTTCTCGCTCCACCCTGGGGCGGAGCATGACGTTGCTGAGGCCCAAGATTTTTATAGCGAACAAGCTGGCACTGTGGTTGCCGGACGTTTTCTTGAAGAATTTGAACGTGTCGCCAAGCTCTTGGTTGAACATCCCGGCCTCGGAACGCCAACAACGAGAGGACGAAGAACATTCCCGCTGAGAGTTTTTCCGTACTCGGTCGTATATCGAAATCTTGAAAGCAGCATTCGAATCCTGATCGTGCGTCATCAGCATAGAAAGCCCGGCTACGCAGGTGGTAGGCGGTAGGTATGAAACTTTCGTGCGCAGCACAGCGATGCCCAATCCTGCGCTCAAGCGGGACTGCGCAAAAGCATGTCGCCCCTTGACTTTGCTTTAGCCTTTACCTGAATCAAGTCTCCGTCCGGTTCAAACGCGGATCAAATGCATCGCGCACCGCATCGGCGAACAGGTTGGCCGCCAGCACCAGCACCAGCATGAAGCCGAACGCCGCCGCCAGTGCCCACCACACCATCGGTTCGCGTCCCATTTCCAGACGTGCCGCGTTGATCATGGTGCCGAAGCTGATCATCGAGGGATCAACGCCGACGCCGACGTAAGACAGCACCGCTTCGGCCAGCACCAGTGCGGAAAAGTCCATCACCAGCGCGATCAGGATGATATGCATCACATTGGGCATGATGTGGCGCGTCAGGATGCGCATCGAGGAAACGCCGAACGATTGTGCCGCCTGGATGTATTCCATCTCGCGCAGCTTCAGCGCCTCGCCGCGCAATAACCGGCACAGGCCAGTCCAACTGGTCAGGCCGAGGATCAGGCACAGCGCCACCAGCCGCAGGTCGGCACGTGCGGCGGTGGTGTCAAACCATTCCGGATGCGTGTCGATAGTCACCTGCATTATCAGCACCGCCGCCGCGATCAGCAGCACGCTGGGGATGGAGCTCAACACGGTGTAGACATATTGAATCACGTCATCTACCCAGCCGCGAAAATAGCCGGCGGCAACGCCGAGGAACAAGGCCAGCGGCAGTGTTACCAGTGTCGTTACCGTGCCGATGATGAGGCCGGTGCGGATACTTTTCAGCGACAGGTACAGCACGTCCTGGCCGACTTTGTCGGTGCCGAGCACATGGTAGGCAGTGGCAAGATAGATGGTTGCGCCGATCAGGACGGCGATGGCAAGGGTGGCGATCAGCAGGGCGCGCAGCGGCAGGTTGCGTTGCAGCAGCCATCGCCTGCAGCCCAGCGCAATCAGCAGCCCCGCGAGCAATCCGCCCAGCGCACCGAGCAAGGCGCGCTTCGCCACATCACCGTTGCGCTGCGATTCGTCGGCCAGATGCGCGCCGCCGTAGCGTAACCTCGGATAGTCGCGCAGCACGTTACCCTGCGTATCGGTGATGCTTTCCTTGGCATAGAGCGTGATCGCGAAAGGCTCGGAATAGGTTTTTTCGGTGCGGACGCGCAATGGTTCGACCAGTTTGTCGAACACGCTCAGCACTTCCGGCGAATACACCGTCTCACCATTGTTTTGTTCTGGCAGCGCCGCACGGTAATGCAGCGTATCCAGCAGCCCGACCGCAATGAACAGCGACAGCACCAGCAGCGACACCATCGCCACGCTACTCTGTGCCACGCGCCGCCACGGCAGCAGCAGATGTTCGCGCCGCCGTATATACCAGGCCGTCGCGATGCCTGCCGCCAGCAGCAGGAACACCAGCGCATCGCTCCATAAAATGACCGGCGTGAAACTCACGACAGCCTCACCCTTGGATCGACCATCGTGTAGGAAATGTCCGTCAGGATCAGCCCGGCGATGTACAGCGCCGAACCGAGGAACACCATCGCGCGCACCACGCTGAAATCCTGCGCGTTGATCGCGTCGATGGTGTAGCTGCCGAGGCCGGGAATGCCGAAAAACGACTCGGTGAGCAGGCTGCCCATAAACAGCAGCGGGATCACCACCACCACGCCGGTCAGGATCGGGATCATCGCGTTCTTCAGCACATGCGTGAACAGCACGCGCAATTCCGACAGCCCCTTGGCGCGCGCGGTGCGCACGTAGTCTTTGCCGATTTCCTCGAGAAAAATGGTGCGATACCAGCGGCTGCTGGAGCCGATGCCGCCTGCTACGCCGATGAGGATAGGCAGCGCCACGAATTTGAAAGCGCCTGCGCCGCCGTCATAGCCCGAGATTGGAACCAGATGCCATAGCTTGCTCACCACGAACTGCCCGCCGATGATATAGAACAGGCCGGAAATCGACATCAGCAGCACGCATAACGCCACGCCCGCGATGTCCAGCGCGGTGGCGCGGAACAGAGTCATCAGCAGCGCGAAGCTGACATAGGCGACGAGGCCGATCAGGAAGGTGGGCAGCGCGATGGCGAGGCTGGGCCCCATGCGCGTGACGATTTCGCGCTCGATGCTGCGCCCGTCGTCCGAGTAGCCGAAGTCGAATATGAACATGCTGGCAGATTTTTGCCAGAAGATGGTGTCGGTTACCTTGTTCATCCCGGCCGCTGCCGGGTCAAGGAAAAGCGGCTTGTCGTAGCCGCGCTGCTGCTTCCATTTCTCGATGGCTTCGGGGGTGACGCGCTTGATGCCCAGTTGCATGCGCGCCATATCGTCCGGCGTGTTTACCACGAAGAACAGCGTGAAGGTGAGCAGGTTCACCCCAATCAGGATGGGGATGGCGTAAAGGATGCGGCGGACAATGTAGGTAATCATGGCTGGTCGCCATTGTACGGGCAAAAGGTTGCAGGATAAATGCAGAATCAGGTTCTGCCGCAACGGATTACTTCGGGCAACCGCTGTTGTTAACGCTCTTGTCCGGCATGGTGGTTTTGCAAAACTTTGCGCCTTTCAGAATGGCGTTGCGCATATCCGCGCCGACCAGCGTGGCCTCGGTCAGGTCGACGCGGGTGAGGTTGGCGTCGACCAGGTTGGCCATGATAAATACTGCCCCTCTTGCGGTAGCGTCGGTCAGGTCGGCTCCCTTGAGATCTGCCATCGACAAATTCGCGCCGGCAAGGTTGGCTTCCCTGAGATCGGCATCCGGCAAGGTGCTTTGCGACAAATCGGCTCCGGTAAGATTGGCGCGGGACAAGTTCACGTTGTTCATGTAAGTAACCGACAGGATGGTTCCCGAGAGGTTGGCGCCGGATAAATTTGCTTTTGTCAGATTGGCTTCCGTGATCCTGTCGGCACTCAGGTTGGCGCCCGACAGGTCAGCGCCCGACAGATTGGCATTCGATAGATTTGACCTGGTTAGGTCCCTGCCGGAAAGATTGACGCCGGGGCAACTGGTTCGCCGTTTGATCTGGCATCCATTGATGGTTTGCTGTGCTTCTGCGGCGGAAACAAACAGCATGGCGGCAATGACGATAAAACAGCCTGAAAGAGTTTTCATGGGATTTCCCCCGTATCATAGAAAAGAATTTTCAGTAGTTTACCGCCTCTGCCCATTTTAATCTTTTGCCGAGCGGGAAAATTCGCGCGAAATGACGGATAATTAACGCCAGACGAAATGGCGTCCGAGTACTTTTTACCTTTTTGATTAAACCCATGAACCTCATCATTCAAGCCACCCATCCCATTGCTGCCGTACATTTGAATCATCTTGCCAAATTGGCGCAGAGCAAACAGCGCGAACAGATTGCCGAGCATGTTTATCGCTTGCAGGAAGCGCAGGCGCATCCTGAAATTGCATCCTACTGTTTCGAACATCAACTGGACTACGGCTTTATGCCGCGCGGCCGCTCGCTGAAGGATTTTGGACTGGTGGTGATGGATATGGATTCCACGCTGATCGCCATCGAGTGCATTGATGAAATTGCCGACATGCAGGGGCTTAAACCCGAGGTTGCGGCGATTACCGAAGCGGCGATGCGCGGTGAGATCGACTTTGCCGAAAGCCTGCGCCGCCGCGTGGCCTTGTTGAAAGGATTGGATGAACATGCCCTGCAACGGGTCTATGACGAACGCCTGCAACTCAATCCTGGCGCCGAAATCATGCTGGCCAAACTGAAGGAGCACGGCATCAGGACGCTGCTGGTTTCCGGCGGGTTTGTGTTTTTTACCGAGCGGCTCAAGGCGAGATTGCAGCTCGATTTTTCCCATGCCAATACGCTGGAAATCGTTGACGGCAAATTGACCGGCAGGGTGCTGGGCAAGATACTCGACGCGCAGGGCAAGGCTGACTGGCTGGTAAAAATCCGCGAGGAACTGGAGCTCCGTCCGGAGCAGGTGATCGCCATGGGCGATGGCGCGAACGACCTGAAGATGATGGCGCGGGCGGGCATCAGTATCGCCTACCACGCCAAGCCGGTGGTGCGCGCACAGGCCAGTTACGCGCTGAACTTTGTCGGGTTGGATGGCCTGGTGAATCTGCTGGCTTAGTGGCGCCCTTGATTATTTGGCCGGCTGTGTTCTTACCTCTGGTTTTACCGGGTCGAGGTGAATCAGCCTTACATTGAGAGCTTCGCTTTTTTCCGTAATATATTCGCTGCCATAATCGAAGCGCCATGCCCATGCGCCGGCACGGCGGGTTTTGAATGTCGAGTCAGTCCAGTATTTTCCGCCCAGCGATTCGGGGAAATAATCTTTCGGCAAGGTCGGTCCCGGATAAAAAACGCTTTCGTCCACGATGGTGCCCATCTCAAAGCGGCTGGGCAGGTGCCAATCGCCGAAGCCGCAAAGTTTCATCGCATTGATCGCCTTGACATACGATTCGGTATCGCAATCGCTGCCGGCGCATACGCCGCCCTTGGCCTTGCCAGGAAAACCGCCGTTGGTGTCCTGATTCTGGTCATGCCAGCTGTAGGTATTGTTCATGTTTTGCAAGCCGGGCTCGGATTTCTTCACTTCCCATATCAAACCGGATTTGTTGTCCAGCACGCATGCCCATGGCTGTTTGGCGTAGTCCTTGCCGTCATTCACGCTGCCGTCCTGATTGAGGCGCGTCATGTCAAATACGTACGGCGTGAGGGCGGGGATATCGCCACAAGCAGCGATGGTCAGTGGGCATAGCAGCGCCAACACAATGTTGCGGCAAGAAAACACGGAATTCCTGGATGTCACGATTTGATTGATTATTTTTTTCATTTGGCGTAACCGGAGTGAGGTCAGGAATGCGGATGGGGATTATCGTGGAATTACCCCAGTTGTTCAACAAAGGTCTGACACAAAGGTCTGAGTCAATTCGGCTTCTGCGGTCCGCTTTACAAGCATAGGTCGCATCACTATAATGCGCGCTCTTTCGAGGTACGGGGGTATAGCTCAGCTGGGAGAGCGCTTGCATGGCATGCAAGAGGTCAGCGGTTCGATCCCGCTTACCTCCACCAAAAGAGCTTAAGAATCAGAGTCCCTATCGTCTAGAGGCCTAGGACATCGCCCTTTCACGGCGGTAACACGAGTTCGAATCTCGTTGGGGACGCCACTATAAATTAAAAAGCCATAAATTAAAAAGCCCGTTGAAAAACGGGCTTTTTTATCGCCATAACGAATATCAATAAATGAGCCGTTCGCACCTGTTTTTTATATAAAGCTGTCGATATATAATCCGGACAGCGCAAAAAGTGTCAGCAGCTTTGCGGCGCGAGACCGTCAAGCGGTCTTGAAGCGCCCATAGCACATTCATCAGCAAGCAGTGAACAAGTTCCTTAAATTGGGAATGCCGGAGAAGGGATTAAGGAATATGAAATCATTGCGTATCCTGATTGCTGAAGACCATAACTTTCAGCGCAAGGCGATAGTGCACATGCTGAGTTCTCTGGGTATCGAAAATGTATGGCAAGCCAGTAATGGCAGGCAGGCGCTGGAGATACTGGGCAGGGAGCAAGGGCGGCCGATGGACATCGTGCTGAGTGATCTGGACATGCCGGAAATGGACGGCATGGAATTTATCCGGCATATGGCCAGGCAGTACCCGGATATCTCAATCATCATCATGAGCAGCATGGATCGCACATTGATTACCTCGGTGGAGAAAATGGCCAGGTCATACGGCCTCAGGTTGCTGGGCGCCGTGGAGAAACCCCTGTTGCTCGAGCAATTCAGAAAAATGCTGGTACTGCACCAGCAGACGCAGAAAAGAACCACGCAAGCAACGGCAACGACAGCCATCTTCACGCTGGAGGAGGTTTTGCAGGCGGTACACGAGAAGCAAATCGAACCATTCATGCAACCCAAGGTAGGGTTGCAGGCCGGCCGGCTAATCGGTGCGGAAGCGCTGGCGCGTTGGATTCATCCGCAGCATGGAGTGATCGTACCGGAGGCATTTATCCCACTGCTTGAGCGGAGCGGCCACATGGAAGAGCTGACGCTTCTCATGCTTGAAAAAACCGCCAATGTATGCCGCCTGTTGCACGATAAAGGCCATTCGCTTGTCATGTCGGTCAATCTTTCGCTGTCCTCGCTCGACGACATCACGCTGGCGGAACGGATTACGCAAGTGGTACGGAGAGCCGGGGTTGACCCGCATCACATTATTCTGGAAATTACCGAGTCGGCGGCCATGACCGATACCGCTCACGCATTGGAGAATCTGGCGCGGTTGCGGATGCACGGCTTCAGCCTGTCCATCGACGATTACGGCACCGGATTTTCCAGCATGCAGCAACTGACCCGGATACCGTTCGGCGAACTCAAGATTGACCGGTCTTTCGTGGCGGACTGCGCCGCCAACCACCACTTGCGCGTGATTGTCGAGTCGAGTATCGATATGGCGCGCAAGCTGCGCGTCAAGAGTGTTGCCGAAGGGGTGGAGACGCAGGATGAGTGGGATATGCTGAAAAGCATGAACTGCGATGTGGCGCAAGGTTACCTTGTCGCCAAGCCGATGGATACTGCCGCATTCCTTGATTTCTGCGTCTGTTATGTGCCGGGATGAAGAACCGCAACCCGATCAACCGGAAGCAAAGCCGGGGCGCACCTTATTGCTGATAGACGATGAGGAAAATATTATCTCTTCCCTGGCACGGCTGTTGCGCGGGAGCGGCTATAAAATTCTGAAGGCCTCCAGCGCAGGGCAGGGACTTGAACTGCTGGCGGAGCATCCGATAGGCGTGATCATTTCCGACCAGCGCATGCCCGAAATGACCGGCGTGGAATTTTTCAGCATGGTGAAGGAGCTTTACCCGGAAACGGTGCGCATGATTCTCAGCGGCTATGCCGACATCGGCTCCGTGACGGCCGCCATCAACCGCGGCGCCATATACAAGTTCATCACCAAACCGTGGGACGACGCGACGCTGTCCGCCAATGTGCTCGAGGCGTTCGAGCACTACGAACTGATGCAGCGGAAAGAACGGCTGCTTGGGGAAATCCAGTCCGCGAACGAAACGCTGGAGCGCCTTAACGGGGAGATGGCAACCCTGATAGAACGAAAAGACGGCCAGATCGAACACGCCACCCATTACGACGCCCTGACCGGCCTGCCCAACCGCCAGTTGTTCCTCGACCGCCTGTCCCAGGAACTGGCGCACGCGCAGCGCGACAACCGCCTGGTGGCGGTCATGTCCGTCAATCTGGACCGATTCAAGCAGGTCAACGACTCATTCGGACATCCAGTGGGAGACCAGTTGCTCCAGGCGGCGGCGGAAAGGCTGGAAAGCCATGTGCGCGCGGGCGATACCGTGGCGCGCACCGGCGGAGACTATTTCGGTTTTGTGCTGACCGGCGTAAAGGCTGCCCACCAGGCCGGCGAAATCGCGCAGAATATTCTCGACTCATTTTCGCGCAACCCCATAACGGTAGGCGGCAGCGAAATTTTTGTCACGGCCAGCGCCGGAATCAGCATTTATCCTTTCGACGGGGTGGAAACGGCAATGCTGGTCAAGAATGCGGATGCGGCGCTGCATCATGCCAAACGCGAGGGGCGCAATAACTTCCAGTATTACGCCGCGCAAATGAACGCCATGGCATGGCAGCGCCTGACGCTGGAAACCGAGCTGCGCCGGGCGCTGGAACACGAAGAATTCAGGCTCCATTACCAGCCCAAGATTAATCTTGCCGACGGCAGCATCACCGGCATGGAAGCGCTGTTGCGCTGGCAAAGCGCGGGGCGCGGTCTGGTAGCGCCCGACGAATTCATCCCGCTGCTGGAAGAAACCGGGCTCATCCTGCCGGTCGGGGAATGGGTCCTGCGTACGGCCTGCCAACAGGTACACGCGTGGCAGGTCGCCGGCTTGTCTGGCATCTGCATCGCGGTCAACCTGTCGATGCTGCAATTCCGGCAAGCTGACCTTGCCGGCATGGTTCTTGGCATCCTGAAGGAAAACCATCTGGAACCGGAATCGGGGACAATCGAACTGGAGTTGACCGAGAGCCTGCTCATGAACAATGCGGACAGGACAATTGCCACATTGAATGCGCTGCATGAAAAGGGCGTGAAATTTTCTATTGACGATTTCGGCACCGGCTATTCGAGCCTAAGTTATCTGAAACGCCTGCCGATAAGTAGCCTCAAGATCGATCGTTCTTTTGTGCGCGATCTCGCCAGGGGCGGAGACGACGCGAAAATCGTGGCTGCCATCGTCGCCCTGGGGCGCAGCCTTGACCTGAAGGTCATTGCGGAAGGCGTGGAAACCCCGGAGCAGCTTGACTGCCTGCGGGAAATGAAATGCGATGAGGTACAGGGTTACTTGTTCAGCCGCCCTGTTCCTGCCGCAGAAATGACGCAACTGCTGCAAAGCGGGACGAGGCTGGATATGGTGATGGGGGAATGATGGAAAGAACGATCTTGCTGGTTGACGACGAGGAAAACATCACCGCCTCGCTGGTCAGGTTGTTGCGCCGCGACGGTTACACCATCCTGCGCGCGAACAGCGGACAGGAAGGCCTGGAATTGCTGACGCAGCGCGAGGTTGGCGTGATCGTTTCCGACCAGCGCATGCCTGGCATGACCGGCGTGGAATTCCTGAGCGAGGTGAAGGAGCTTTATCCGGATACCGTGCGCATCGTGCTGAGCGGCTATACCGAGCTCAACTCGGTCACGGATGCCATCAACCGTGGCGCGGTTTACAAATTCCTCACCAAGCCGTGGGAGGACGACCTGCTGCGCGCCAATGTGGACGAAGCGTTCCGCCGTTATGAAATGAAAATGGAAAATGTCCGGCTGAACCGTGAAATCCGCGAGGCGAATGAAAAGCTGCAGCGCGTCAACCAGGAGCTTGAAGAGCGCGTGGAGAATAAAACCCGCGAAGTCGTACGCAACCTGAATGTATTGCAGGTATCGCAAGAGGTGCTGGAGCATTTGCCGGTGGCGGTGATCGGCATTGGCGAAGACGGCATGATCGCCATCGCCAATAAAATGGCGCGTCAGTTGTTTGGCGCCGAGGTGCAGGCGTTGCTTGGCGAAGCGGCAGACACGATTATTGCGGCTGACCTGTTGGCATGGGCATCGTCTGGCGTGCATCAGCGGCACGAAGACGCTGAATTATTTTCCGTGGCCGGACATGATATCCGTTGTTGGTGCCGCACCATGGGCGAGTTCTCAACGTCGCGCGGCACACTGCTGGTCATGGATGCTGGTTCGCAAATCAAGGTGTTGCAGGTCGGCCTGCAACACAGGAGACGCGACGATGCCCGCAACGATCAGTAGAAATCTTACTTACATCGTTTCCACGCTCTGCGTGGGAACGCCTCAGGGGACGCTCCGCGTCCCGTACCGCAGAGCGGCACACGCTGCATTCCCACGCGGGAGCGTGGGAACGATAAGATTCTGGAGCGCGGATGCCCTCGCCCGCGTTCCCATGAACACGCGCCGGGTAACAACCGGATAAGCACGTTTGATTTTTTACCAGAACTAAAATAAAAGAAGAATGATGCCTGCCGTAACGACCAAAGATGAAATCCTTGCCAGGCTTCACCAATTGCCGGCGATACCGGCAGTGGTGCAGGAGGTGATCGCCAGCTTCAAGAATGCCGATCTGGACAGCGCTGAATTGGCGCGCAAGATCGCGCAGGACCAGGGCTTGAGCGCAAAGGTGCTGCAAGTGGCGAATTCCTCGTTCTATGGCTTGCCGCGCAAGATCGGCTCGGTACAGGATGCGGTGACGGTAATCGGGATCAGTTGCGTGCGTTCGCTGGCATTGTCAGCCGGTTTCGCGCGCACTTTCCCGCCGGTCGCACACGGCCTGTTCGATCGTACCGCATACTGGCAGCGCAGTTTTCGCGTGGCGGGTTACGCTAGGGCGCTGGCGCAATGCCTGCGGCAGGATCAGCAGATGGCCTTTACCGCAGGCATGTTTCACGATATCGGCGAACTGGTGCTGGATGTTTGCATCCCGGAACAGTTCGCCGGCATGCTGGAACGGCAGAAAACCTCTGGGCTGAGCCTGGTCGAGATCGAACAATCCGAGCTTGGCTGCGACCATGCGCTGATCGGCGCCGAGATGGCCAGGCGCTGGAATTTCCCGCCAGAAATAGAACACGCCATCCACTATTGGCGCATGCCCGAGCATGAGCCATTCGAGTGGGTCACCGCTATGGTGTATGTGGCGACGTTGCTCGAAAACGGGCTGAGCGGCGATGCCTTGATAAACCATCTGCCGGAAACGCTACGCGGCCGGCTGAAGATAAATTGGGAGCGCATCGAGGCATGCATGCCGGAGCCGGGCGAGCTTGATGCGATGGCCAATTTGATGCTGGCGGCATAAGAAGACAAGGTGGAGATGTGCCCCTAGACCAGACAGACAGGATCTCCTGGATTTACGAGTTGTATCGCCTCGGCCAGGATGCGGCGCTGAATGAAAATACTTCATTCATCTACCAGCAGATATTGACCCACATCGTGGATGGATTTGAGGCAAAGAGCGGTTCGCTTGTGCTGCGTGGCAATAAAGAGGGCGATCTTCTTACTATTATCGCCGGCATCGACTTGCCGGCCGGCGTGATCGGCAGCCGGGTGGCGCTGGGCGAAGGCGTGCTTGGCTGGGTAGCGAAAGAGGGTCAACCGCTGTTGCTGAGCGGCGACATCTCGAACGATCCGCGCTTCCGGTTACGGCGCAGGGAAGGCGGCAAGCCGACAACCAACTCGGCCATCTGCTGGCCGCTGAAAATCGACGGGAGCATCATCGGCGCGGTCAGCGCGAATCGCCCCGGCAGCATGACAATGTTTACCGAGGCTGACGTGGAGCGCGGAGCCGCGCTGCTGGATATGGTCAGCCTGGTTCTGGCCAATATGCAACTGCATATCGACCAGAAGCAACGGCTTGAAGAACTCCAGCAAATGAACCAGCAACTGGAAGAAGCGCAAAACCAGTTGTTGCAATCGGAGAAGATGGCCTCGATCGGCCAGTTGGCGGCGGGCGTGGCGCACGAGATCAACAACCCGATCGGCTACGTGTATTCCAACCTGGGCACACTGGAAAAATATGTGCAGGACGCCTTCGGCATGATCGAGCAATACGAACAGGCG
>Ga0209317_1001454_pt1 | contig 20698 bp, 17 predicted proteins | sample RifGroB2_FD_183994 | JGI IMG/M metagenome (GOLD analysis project Ga0209317, IMG submission 183994) | Soil microbial communities from Rifle, Colorado, USA - Groundwater B2 (SPAdes) (version 2) | ecosystem: Environmental > Terrestrial > Soil > Unclassified | place: Rifle, Colorado | collected... | reverse complement strand
CCACGGCTCGGCGCTCTACACCGACATAATGAAGACCGAAGGGCTGAAGCAGGCGCTGGACCGCTACAAGTTCGATGCCGCCTTCGGCGGCGCGCGTCGCGACGAGGAGAAGTCCCGCGCCAAGGAGCGGATCTTCTCCTTCCGCAGCGAGAAGCACCGCTGGGACCCGAAGAACCAGCGCCCGGAACTCTGGAGCCTTTACAACACCCGCATCAAGCCGGGCGAGAGCATCCGGGTCTTCCCCATTTCCAACTGGACCGAGCTGGACATCTGGCAGTACATCCACCTGGAACAGATACCGATCGTGCCGCTTTACTACGCCGCGGTGCGCCCGGTAGTGGAGCGGGACGGGATGATGATCATGGTCGACGACGACCGGCTCGAACTGAAGCCGGGCGAGACCATCGAGCACAAATCGGTCCGGTTCCGCACCCTGGGGTGCTATCCCCTGACCGGCGCCGTCGAATCAGAGGCCGACACGCTGCCGGAGATCATCCAGGAAATGCTGCTCACCCGCACTTCCGAGCGTCAGGGGCGCCTGATCGACCACGACCAGGCAGGTTCCATGGAGAAGAAAAAACAGGAAGGGTATTTCTAATGGCACATCAATCAGAACTGATCGAGACGGACATCCTTGCCTACCTGAAAAGCCAGGAGGAAAAGTCCCTTTTGCGCTTCATCACCTGCGGCAGCGTGGACGACGGCAAAAGCACCCTGATCGGGCGCCTTTTGTGGGACTCCAAGATGATTTTCGAGGACCAACTGGCGGCCCTGGAGGCCGACAGCAAGAAGATCGGCACCCAGGGCGGGGCGATCGACTACGCCCTACTTCTGGACGGCCTGCAGGCTGAGCGTGAGCAGGGTATCACCATCGACGTGGCCTACCGCTTCTTCTCCACCGACCGGCGCAAGTTCATCGTGGCCGACACTCCCGGCCACGAGCAGTACACCCGGAACATGGTGACCGGCGCCTCGACGGCGAAGGTGGCGGTGATCCTGGTCGACGCCCGCAAGGGGCTTTTGACCCAGACCCGCCGTCACAGCTTCCTGGTTTCCCTGGTCGGCATCCGGCACATCGTGCTGGCCATCAACAAGATGGACCTGATCGATTACGACGCGCAGAAGTATGCCGCCATTCTCCGGGACTACCAGGAGTTCGCCGCGCCGCTTGGGTTTTCCTCCATCACCGCCCTCCCGATCTCCGCCTTGAACGGCGACAACATCATCGAAAAGAGCGACAATACCCCGTGGTATGACGGCCCGCCCCTTTTGAGCTTTCTGGAGACCGTGCAGATCGATGATGACCGGGGGGACGAGCCGTTCCGGTTGCCGGTGCAGTGGGTCAACCGCCCCAACCTCGACTTCCGCGGCTTCTGCGGCACCATCGCCGCCGGCACCATCCGCCCCGGGGATGAACTGCGGGTAGCCTCGTCGGGGCTCGTGAGCCGGGTAGCGCGGATCGTCACCATGAACGGCGATCTTCCCGAGGCGGAGGCCGGACAGGCGGTGACGATCACGCTCACGGACGAGATCGACATCAGCCGGGGAGACATGCTGACCACGGCCGATGCTCCGCCGCTTTTTACCCGGCATCCGGAGGCGCACCTGGTCTGGCTTCACGACGAACCGTTGCAGCCCGGGCAACTCTATCTGGTCAAGACGGCGACCGGCGTCACCCCGGGCCGGGTCACCGCGGTGCAGTACGCGGTAGACGTGAATACCCTGGAACAGAAGCAGGTGCCGACCCTGGGACTGAATGAAATCGGCCTGGCGCGCCTGGAACTGGATCGCCCGGTTTCCTTCGATCCATACCGTCAGAACCGTGATACCGGCAGCTTCATCCTCATCGACCGCTTCACCAATGCCACCGTGGCAGCCGGCATGGTTGTCGAGGCGTCCCTGGAATCGGAAAAGGCCCCTCCTGCCGAGCTGAACACACGCTCGCTCGGTACGTCCGACCCGTTGATCCGGCGTATCGCCCTGGGTGAAGTCAGGGCCAGCACTCTGCACGTGGCCGATCTGGCCGAAGAGTTCGGGCCCTTCGCCCTGGATGCGCCCCAGAGTCTTATCGACCATCTGGAAAAGGGTAACAGGATGCTGTTCAGGCTGCGGGACTTGGGACAGTTGCCGGCGGTGGCGCTTCTGGCCTACGACAATACCCTGGCCTTCGAGTTCGATCGCACCCCCGACGGGGTGAGTGTCCTGGTCTTCAAACGGAGCACGAAGCCAGAACCAAGACCGGATGCCGACGACGGAATAGGGATATGAAGGCGCTCGCGTAAAGCCCTTCAAAGCCTTCCTCATCTAACCGCCAAAACGAAGCGCGGCTGCCGGTCACCGGTAGCCGCGTTCTCGCATCATTCCAAAAAACCTCACTGCATCAGTTCCAGAAACTCCTCTTCCGTCAGCACCTTCACGCCAAGTTGCATCGCCTTCTCCAGCTTGCTCCCGGCCTCGGCGCCCGCGACCACGTAATCGGTCTTCCTGGAAACCGACCCCGCCGCATGCCCCCCTTCCTGCTCCACCATCTTCTTGGCCTCGTCCCGCGTGAACTTGCTCAAGGAGCCGGTGAAGACGAAGGTCTTGCCGGTGAACCTGCCGCCGACTCGCTTCTCCTCGATCTTGGGGCTCACCCCGGCTGCGGCCAGCCGCTCGATTACCCGCAGGTTCTCCTCGTTCTTGAAGAAGTCAGCGATGCTCGCGGCCACCTGCGGCCCCACTTCCCGAAGGGAGACGAGTTCCTCCTCGCTTGCCCTGGCGAGATTGTCCAGGCTCCCGAAGGCATGCGCCAGAAGCTTCGCGGTGTGCTCCCCCACGTGCCTGATGCCGAGGGCGAAGATGAGACGGGAAAGCTCCCGCGTCTTGCTCCCATCGATGGCTTGCAGCAGGTTCTCGGCCAGTTTCTTCCCCATGCGCTCGAACTGCATGAAATCCGCTTCCTTCAACGAGTAAATGTCGGCTACGTCCTGTACCAGCTTTAACTTCAAAAGCTGCTCGATGAACTTCTCTCCCAGCCCGTCTATGTCCATGGCGCGGCGGGAGGAGAAATGCTTTATCCTTTCCAGCAGCTGCGCCGGGCACGCGAGCCCGATGCATCTCACCGCCACCTCCCCCTGTATGCGCACCACTTCTCCGCCGCACGCGGGGCAGGCCTCGGGAACCGGCAGCAGGGCCTCGGTTCCCTGCCTCCTGTCGGTCAGGACCTGTACCACCGCCGGGATCACGTCCCCGGCGCGCTCCACTATGACCGTGTCCCCCTTGCGGATGTCCTTTCGCTCCATCTCCTCCCAGTTGTGCAGCGTGGCGCGGGAGACCATGACGCCAGAGACGTTGACCGGTTCCAGGTGCGCGACCGGCGTGATGACCCCCGTCCTGCCGACCGACGGCACGATGTCGTTGACGACGGTGGTCGCCTGGCGCGGCGGGAACTTCAACGCAATGGCCCAGCGCGGCGAGCGGCTCTTCTCGCCCAGGTCGCGCTGCATCGGGAAAGAGTCCACCTTAACCACGACTCCGTCGATCTCGTAAGGGAGATCATCGCGGCTTTGCATCAGCTCGTGGTAATAGGCAAGCAGCGCCTGCAAGCCGGAAACCACTCGCGTCAGCGGATTTACCGGGATGCGCCATGCGGGAATGGTGGCGAGGAATCCGCTTTGCGATTCGAAGGCTACGCCGGCAAGTTCGCCCGGCGCGTAGCAGAAGATGCTGAGAGGCCGCCTGGCGGTGATTTTCGAGTCGAGTTGCCGCAAGGACCCTGCAGCGGCGTTCCTCGGATTGGCAAAAGGGGGCTCGCCCGCCTCCTCGCGCTCCTCGTTGAACTTCCGGAAGGGGGCAAGCGGCAGGTACACCTCGCCGCGCACCGTCAACAGTTCCGGCGGATGTTCCATCTCCAGGCGCAACGGGATGTCCTTTATGGTCTTCAGGTTCTGCGTCACATCCTCGCCCACCAACCCATCGCCGCGGGTGGAACCGATCTCCAGCAGGCCGTCGCGATAAACCAGTTCGACCGCGACGCCGTCCATCTTCGGCTCGCAGATGTAGGAAATTTCGGTATCCGCGCTAAGCCCAAGGTTGCGCTTGATGCGGTCGTCGAAATCGACGATGTCCTTTTCGTTGAAGGCGTTCTCCAGCGAAAGCATCGGCGTACTGTGGCGCACCTGGGAGAACTTGGCCAAGGGGCGGCCGCCGACCCGTTTGGTGGGGGAATCGGGCAGGGCAAGTTCGGGGAAGCTTGCTTCCAGAATCCGCAGTTCCTTGAAGAGGGCATCGTACTCGGCGTCCGGGATTTCGGGCATGTCCATTTCATAATAGAGACGGTTGTGCCGCTCCAACTCCGTCGACAGCCGTTTGATCCGTTCGGCCGCGGTATTTTCTTCCATGTGCAGACCTCTTGTTTTTTATGTTCATATCGTTTCAGGGCGTTACCTTTTCTGTTTTTCCTCGGTGTCCTCTTCTGTTGCTGCTTCGCCTCTGCCTGAAGTTTTGCTGCGCCGCTTTTCCCCTGTCGGAGAGACGCAGCCAGGGCGAACGATGCTTTATAGCACAGTGCGCCTGAGATTGAAACTGGCAGTGGATATAGCTCCTTGCATTGCCCCTGCCATTCTGGTAACTATGTGGTGCCGCGCCATTCAATGGTGGCGGCTCTTTTTTCGCCCGATCCTGGCAGGCGGCTGGATGCCGCCGCCGCGGGCGAAAAGGACCGCTCAACCCCAAGAGGTTTTCATGCTCGACCTGTCACGATTGAACCCCGAACAGTTGGCCGCGGTAAAACATACCGAAGGGGCGCTCCTGGTCCTGGCCGGCGCCGGCTCCGGCAAGACCGGAGTCATCACCTACCGGATCGCCCACCTGATTCTGGACAGGAAGGTGCCGCCCGACCGGATCCTTGCCGTCACCTTCACCAACAAGGCCTCCAAGGAGATGAAGGAGCGGGTGGAGCATATCGTGGGGCGCAAGCATTGTAAGGGGATCGTGCTCTCCACCTTCCATTCCCTGGGCGTACGGGTGCTGAAAAGGGACATCGAGCGGCTGGGTTACAAGAAGAACTTCTCCATCTACTCGACGGCGGATCAGGTGGGGCTGGTGCGCCAGATCGTTCGCGAGGTGAATACCGACAACAAGAAGTACGATGCGGAGAGCATCATCTGGCGCATCTCCGGGGCCAAGAACAAGCTGATCCCGCCCGCGCGCTTTACCCCCAGCCCAAGCGACGATATCGACATGATGGCGGCGCTGGTCTACCCGCGCTACCAGTCCGCGCTGAAGGCGTTCAACGCCATCGACTTCGACGACATCATCATGCTGACGGCTGAGCTCTTGCAGCATCACCCGCCGGTATTGACGCACTGGCAGGAGCGTTTCAGCTACATCATGGTGGACGAATATCAGGATACCAACTCCTCGCAGTACCTCCTGGTTAACCTGCTCGCCGCGGGTTGCGGCAACCTCTGCGTGGTTGGCGACGACGACCAGTCCATCTACGGCTGGCGCGGCGCCGACGTCGGGAACATACTGGACTTCGAGAAGGATTTCGAGAGGTGCAGGACCATCAAGCTGGAGCAGAACTACCGCTCCACCGGCAATATTCTCGAAGCCGCCAATAGCCTGATCGGCAACAACAAGGTGAGGAAGGAGAAAAAACTCTGGACCGCCGCGGGAAGCGGCCCCCCCATCGATCTCTGCGTGGTGCAGGATGACGAGGAGGAGGCGACCTCGGTCGTGGAGCGGATTCAGTTGGAGCGTTTCAAGCGCGATCTTCCCTACAGCGACTTCGCGATTCTGTACCGCACCAACGCCCAGAGCCGCGCCTTCGAGGAGCAACTCCGCTTCGAGGACATCCCTTACGTGCTGGTGGGCGGGACGCAATTCTTCGAGCGCAAGGAGGTGAAGGATTCCATCTCCTACCTGAAGGTGATCGCCAACCCGCTGGACGAGGTGGCGCTTCTGCGCGTGGTGAACTTCCCCAAGCGCGGCATCGGCGACGGGACGGTGATCAGGATCAACCAGTGGTCGCTGGAGAAGGAGTGCCCGCTTTTCGTGGCGTTCGGACGCGTGGGGGAGATCGAGGGGATCACGGAAGGGATCAAGGAGAAGGTGCTCGGATTCCACCAGACGCTCCTGGACGCGGCCGACGGCTTCACCCGGGAGGGTGGGATCGCCGAGAAGGGGAAGGCGCTCTTTGAAAAACTCCGCATAGAAGAGGAGATCTTCCGGACCATAGACGACGCCAAGGCCGCGCGGAGGAAGGTGGAGAACGTGGAGCAGATCATCAACTCCATGGCGGCCTATGAGGAGCGGGTGCCGCAGGCGACGCTGGGAGGATTCATCGAGAAGATCTCTCTCATGGACGAGGACCGTTTCTCCAGCAAGGACAAGAAGGATCACGGCCGCGACGCGGTGACGCTCATGTCCTTGCACTCCAGCAAGGGCTTGGAATTCCCGTTCGTGTTCCTGGTCGGCATGGAGGACGAGATACTGCCGCACAAGCGGGCGATCTACGAGGATTTCACCGTGGACGAGGAGCGGCGGCTTTGTTATGTCGGGATCACCCGGGCGCGGCAGCAACTGGTAATGACCCGGACCTTGTTCAGGAAGAAGTACGGCAAGCTCCAGGAGCGCATACCGTCGCGCTTTCTGGAGGAACTTCCCGGAGCCGTGATGAACGTGCAGCACAGCGGCGTGGTCAAGGAGGTAGCCCCGGAGGAGGCGGAGAAGAGCGCCGAGGGGTTTTTCGCCAAGATGAAGGCGATGATGGGGTAGGGGAGAGCGGCCGGTTGCCGACGATTTGATTGTGGCGCCGGTAAAGGGGCGAATGCCGTTCGCCCCCCCCGTTGATGCCTACTGTTTGATGGTTTTCTGGCCCGGCTTCCAACCCAGGGGGCAGAGGGCGCCGGTTTGCAACGCCTCCAGCACGCGTAGCGTTTCATCCACGCTTCTCCCCACATCCTGGTTGTGCACCACCTGGTACTGGAGCACCCCTTCCGGGTCGATGATGTAAAGCGCGCGCTGGGCCACTCCCTCTTTTTCGTCGAGGCAGCCGTACTTTCGGGCCGCCTCCTTTTTCAGGTCGGAAAGCAGCGGGTATCGCAGCGCTCCCAGGTCGCCGCGCTGCACCCAGGCCAGATGTGAGAACTTGCTGTCGGTGGAGGCGCCCAGTACGGCCGCGTTAAGTTTCTCGAACTCACCCAGGGCCTGGTTGAACCCCTTGATCTCCGTCGGGCAGACGAGGGTGAAATCCAGCGGATAAAAGAAGAGCACCACCCATTTGCCGCGGTACTCCTTCAGGGTGATCTGCCTGAACTCCTTTCCCTGCGCCGTTCCGACCATAGCATCGAGTTCGAAGTCGGGGGCCGGTTCCCCGACCTTGGCTGTCTGCTGCTGTTGGGCATTAGCGGCAGTATTGGCAGTGGCAGGAAGAGGACTGGTGCAAATAGCGAAGATGAGCGAGGCAAACAGTGTCACGGTGGAGATTTTCATGTATGCTCCCGGTAAGCCTTGGTGTTTGACACGCTTTTTCAAGCCGTATCTGGTACAATCAGTGGCAGGTGCATGGCCAGGTAGTAGATATGGTGCGCTCCATTGAGAGGAAAAACTTTTCACCAGAACTGTTGTGTGGTATTGAAGTCTTCTATGGTAGCAACAGGTGTATCAAACTCAAAGAAAAGGAGCAATAGGAAATGACTGAAGAAAAAAACCCAGTGGTCATCATGGAAACCTCGATGGGAACCGTGAAAATCGAGCTTTTCAAGGATAAGGCACCCATTTCCGTACGTAACTTCCTTTCCTATGTCAAGGATGCCTACTACGACGGCACCATCTTCCACCGTGTCATCAAGGGTTTCATGGTTCAGGGTGGCGGGATGGATGTCGACATGCAGCCGAAAAAGACCAAGTTCGCCATCAAGAACGAGGCGACCAACGGCCTGAAGAACACCCGCGGCACGCTCGCCATGGCGCGTACCAGCATGGTGGACAGTGCCACCTCGCAGTTTTTCGTCAACGTCGTGGATAACGCTTTCCTGGACCATACCGGCAAAACCCCGGATCGTTTCGGTTATGCGGTGTTTGCCCAGGTTGTCGAAGGAATGGACGTGATAGATGCGATTCGCGAGGTGAAGACCGGAAACAAGGGGGGACACCAAGACGTTCCCGTCGAGCCGGTGTTCATAAATTCCATTCGTCTGGTCGAGTAGCTCCGATTCCTGGTATTCCCACAGGCAGGGCAGGTCCGTTGCGCGAACGGTCGGCGGTGATCCGCCGGCCGTTCGCTTGTATCAATACGTCACTTGCGCCGTAATACCCGGTATGGCCGCACCGTCCGAATCATAGGCGGAGAACCCGTCCAGCGTGAAACCGCCGACACCGACCGCTGCTCCAGGCGCGAAGATGCAATTGAGGCTGACCAGCGGACCTACGGTAAACCCGCCGTGATGATAGATGTTTACCCGCAGCGATGCGCCCGCGTCCAAGGTGGCGGGTTGATAGCTCGCCCCGGCATAGCTGCCGCTTGGCGCTTGTTGCAGCACATCGTCCGGCAGCATCCCTTCCGCCGGGTCAGCCGGCAACGAGACATCTAGCGGCAGACGGAGCGTGAACTGAGCCGCATAGAGCACGGTTTCAGCAGTTGGTCCCTTTGTGCCGATTTTAATACGCGCCGTAACCGGCACTTGCACCGGTATCGGAACATCGTCATCCGTCCCGGAACTCGAACCGGAGCCGTCTTTGGAACCGGAGCCACAACCCGTTAGCAGCACGCAAACGATGATCAGCCATGCAAGTCTCATCTTCCCCCCTCTCTTTGGAGATGCAGGTTGTTGGAGAAGAAGATTTTACTGGAATAACGGTTGGATTCAATTAATCTTAGCCGTGGTGCCAGTCAGGAGGCCGGCTTCGGGGATGGAAGCCATAGAGGTTGGTTGTATTTAATTATTGACAAAGGCTATTGGCAATTATACAATCCCGACCTTTAACTGCTACCTGCTGCACATACCGTAAGGGGGTTTTTACCATATGGAAATGAAGGATTTTATTTTCACCTCAGAATCTGTCTCCGAAGGTCATCCGGACAAGGTTGCGGACCAGATTTCCGATGCCATTCTTGACGCCATCCTTACCCAGGATCCCAAATCACGCGTCGCCTGCGAAACCATGGTCACGACGGGCATGGCGGTCATCGCCGGCGAAATCACCACCAACGCGATCATAGACTACCCTAAGGTCGTCAGGGAGACCATACGCGAGATCGGCTACAACGATTCCGCCATGGGCTTTGACTGGGAAACCTGCGCCATTCTCACCTCAATCGACAAGCAGTCCCCGGACATCGCCCAGGGCGTCACCGAAGGCGAGGGGATGTACAAGGAGCAGGGCGCGGGCGACCAGGGGCTGATGTTCGGCTTCGCCTGCAACGAGACCCCCGAGCTGATGCCGATGTCGATCCTTTTGGCCCACAAGCTGGTGTCCAGGCTTGCGGACGTGCGTAAGAGCGGTGTTCTGGATTTCCTGCGCCCGGACTCCAAGTCCCAGGTATCGATTCAGTACATAAACGACAAGCCGGTCCATGTCGACACGGTGGTCATCTCCTCGCAGCATTCCCCCGAGGTCTCCTACGAGATGATCAAGGAAGGGATCATCGAGGAAGTGGTGCGAAAGATCATCCCGGCCGAGCTCATGGACGACAAGACCCGCTTCCTGATCAACCCGACCGGTCGCTTCGTCATCGGCGGGCCGATGGGCGACTGCGGTCTCACCGGCCGCAAGATCATCGTCGACAGCTATGGCGGGCACGGAGCGCACGGCGGCGGCGCCTTCTCCGGCAAGGACCCCTCAAAAGTGGACCGTTCCGCGGCGTACATGGGTCGCTATGTGGCGAAGAACCTGGTCGCTTCAGGCGTATGCGAGAAGTGCGAGGTGCAGGTGGCGTATGCCATCGGCGTCGCCGAGCCGGTATCGGTCATGGTGGATTGCAACGGCACCGGCAAGATCCCTTCCAAGCGGATCGCCGAGATCGTGCGCGAGGTGTTCGACATGCGTCCGCGCGCCATCATCGAGCAACTCGACCTGCTGCGTCCCATATACAGGAAGACCGCAGCCTACGGACACTTCGGCCGCGAGCTCCCCGAGTTCACCTGGGAGCGAGTCGACAAGGCGGACATCATCCGGGAAAAAGCCGGGCTGTAAAGGCAGTTCAACGTTCTATGTTCTACGTTCTACGTTAGTCAAAAGCAACATGTGCCATTGCAAAGGGGCCTTCTGAATACTCAGAAGGCCCCTTTGAATTTGAACGTAGAACGTAGAGCGTAGAACGGTTTTAAACCTTCCTGCTGAACCTGTACCCGACGCCTCGCACCGTCTGGAAGAAGACCGGCCGGGACGGCTCGGGCTCGAAGTACTTCCTGAGCCGCACGATGAAGTTGTCCAGGGTTCGGGTCTCGGCGTCGGTCGAGTATCCCCAGACCGTCTCCAGAATGACCCCCCTGGGTATCGCCTCTCCCTCGCGATGGAAGAAAAGCGAGAGCATGCGCACCTCCAGGTCGGTCAGGTCGATCTCACCCTGCCTGGTCCTGGCCCGATAGGAGAGCAGGAATACCTCGTTGTCGCCGAAACGGTACCCTTCTTCCACAGGATCGGGGCGGTACCACGCCGAGCGCCGCAGCATGCCCGAAACGCGCAGCAGAAACTCCTTCAGGTTGAACGGCTTGGTCAGGTAATCGTCGGCGCCCGCGGCCAGTCCGGCTATCCGGTCCCGTTCGGCGGAGCGCGCCGTCAGCATCAGTACCGGAACCCTTGAGTCCAATTCCCGCACCTTGCTGCACACCTCGAACCCTCCGATCCCCGGCAGCATGACATCCAGAATGATCAGCTCGAACTTCTCAACCTTTACCTTCTCCAGGGCCTCTTCGCCGCTTTCCACGTGACTCACCAGATACCCTTCATGCTCCAGGTTGAAGGTGATGCCGCGCGCCAGATGCATCTCGTCTTCAACCAGGAGTATCTGCGGTCTTTCTCCGGACATGCCGCTAACCCCTCTGCTGTTGCCCGCCCGGAAGCGGCAGCGTGATATGGAAAGTACAACCCTTGCCGAGCCCTGCGCTCTCGACGGAAATCTTGCCGCCGTGGGCGTTCACCACCGACTTCACTATGTAGAGCCCAAGGCCGGTGCCCCTGATGTTCTCCCCCGGCGTGCGCACCCGGTAGAACATCTCGAAGATCTTTTCACGCTCGTTCTTCCTGAGCCCCACGCCGTTGTCCTGGAACTCCAGCAGGCAGTGCCTGCCGCTTCGCTTGAGGGAAACGCGGATTTCCGGGGAGACCGGCGAATAGAGCAGCGCATTCTCCAACAGGTTGCGCAGCGCCATCTCCATCCCTTCGACATCTATGACGGCGAAAATGCCCGGCTCGACGTCGGCCGTGATCCGGCTCCCCTCGGGAAGGTCGTTCCGTTTTCCCTCCAGGTACCCGGAGACGAATTCCGAGAAATCGATCCGCTTCGCCTTTTCCCCCAGTTGACGGAATTCGATTCGGGTCGCCATCAGCAGGTTGCTGGTAAGCACGTTGAGCCTCTCCGTATCCGAGAGCATGGTGTCGATGAAGCCGTCCAGCTTGTCCTTGGGGAGGTCCCTCATCTTTACCGTCTCCAGGTGGAGCTGGATCGAGGCCAGGGGGGACTTCAGTTCATGGGTCAACTGCGAGATGTAGGTGCGCTGCTGCAGGTAGAGCTTGGCCTGGCGACGCCAGTAGAGGAAGATGACGTAGACGCCGGCCAGAACGGCGACCAGCATCAGTAGGCCTTCAACAAGAACTATCCACTCCACCCCTTGAGTCACAAGCTCCGGCTTGTAGCGCAGCGCCAACTGACGGAATTCATGGTTCTTGCCGATGACCCAGTAGATCCAGGAGACCACCATGACCACCCAGATCAGCTGGATTCCTATCAGTGCAATCAGTGGGTTGGACAGTTTTCTGTGCAGTTTCATGCTCTCACCTGTAGCATTGTGGATTCTATTTTGCAAGGGGTATCTCGGCTGCGCTGGGGTCGGCTGGTTTTACATTAGTATTACAAAAAAAAACGCCGTTCTCTGCTAATGTGTAACCATAGCAGTCGTCCTTCAGGAGGGAAGCATGTTCAAACCGTTGCGCATAGGAAAGCATGAGGCACGTTATCCGTTGATTCAGGGGGGGATGGGAGTGCGGATCTCCGCAGGCTCACTCGCCGGGCACGTTGCCAAATGCGGCGGGGTCGGCTTGGTCGCCTCTCCCGGCATAACACTCAACAGTGGGTTGTTCAACGGGAAAAACTACCTGCAGACAAATTCCCTTGCACTGAAGGCCGAGTTGCGGAAGGCCTACGAGATCGCTCCCGACGGCATCATCGGGGTCAACGTGATGGTCGCGCTCACCGATTTTGAAGAGTTGGTGCAGGCTGCCGTCGAGGGTGGGGCAAAGGTGCTGGTGTGCGGCGCTGGACTGCCGATGACGCTGCCCGGTCTCACCGCCCATGCGCCCGACGTCGCCCTGATTCCGATCGTATCGTCCGTGCGCGCCGCGCAGCTTATCGCCAAAAAGTGGGACAAGGCGTACAACCGACTTCCCGATGCCGTGGTCGTCGAGGATCCGGATACGGCGGGGGGGCATCTGGGCGAGAAGCTGGAGAACATAGGCAACGGCGAGTACAACCATTACGAAACGGTCCGTGGCGTAAAAGAGTTCTTCCGTTCGGAGTACGGCCTGGATATCCCGATCATCGCGGCGGGAGGAGTCTGGGACAGGGCCGACCTGCAGCATGCGCTGGCGGAAGGGGCAGACGGCGTACAGATGGCGAGCCGTTTCGTGCCCACCATCGAGTGCGACGCCGAGGACGCCTTCAAGCAGGCATATCTTGACTGCAAGAAGGAAGATATCGGCCTCATCATGAGTCCGGCAGGTCTCCCCGGTCGCGCCATCCTCACCAACCAGGAAGCCATAGTCCAGTACGACAAGGACAACGACTCGTTCTGCACCATGGGGTGCCTGAAGAAGTGTTCCTACAAGGAGGGGCGCGAGCGGTTCTGCATCATAAAGTCCCTGGACCGCGCGCAGCGCGGAGAAGTCGACACCGGTCTCGTCTTCTGCGGCACCAACGCCTGGAAAGCGGACCGCATCGGCACCGTGCAGGAGATCTTCGACGAGCTGTTCGCGGAAGAGAGCGCGGAAACGGGCGTCGGAGAGGATCACGAGGCGGCCTGATCAAAATTTCCCTAGCCGGATAGCAAAGAACAAACCAGTCATTCAAGCTCCCCCTGTCGCGATCGATGTGACAGGGGGTTTTTCGTTCGATAGAGCAGGAGGATCAGTAAAATCGGCAAACTCCGCTCCTGAGAGCTTTATAATTGCCGTCTTTCTTGCCAATCCGGAGGCCATATGGTATATCAAGAAAACTTGATTTAATACAATTGCCAAGGTTGATACAAGAGATGATCGAGCTTTTCAAAGCATTGGCCGATCCCTGCCGCCTGCGACTTGTGGCGGTGCTTTTGCGGGGAGAATTCACCGTGCAGGAGCTGACGCAGATCCTCGGCATGGGGCAGTCCCGCATCTCCAGGCACCTGAAGATTCTTACCGAGGCGGGGGTGCTCTCGGTGAAACGGCAGGGAACCTGGAGCTATTACCGCGCAGGAGAGGATAACGCCTTTTTCGGCGCCATCCGTCCCGCCTTCGAGCGGGAGCTGGACCGGTTGCCCGAGCGGCGCGACGATCTCTCAGCCTTGACGCTTGCCCTGGAGGCGCGCCGCAAGCGCAGCCTGGAGTTCTTCGACCGGCACGCGCGACAGTGGGACAACCTGTCGCGCACCCTGCTGCCGGTGCCCCGGTACCTGGACCGCTTGCTCGCGCTGGTTCCAACGGTTGCGGCACTTTTGGAGATCGGGGTCGGAACCGGCACCCTGCTCCCCGACCTCGCGGGACGGGCGACGCAGGTGATCGGCGTGGACCATTCCCCGGCAATGCTGGAGGAGGCGCGCCGCCGCCTGGCTGCGGACGGGCAGGGGGGAGTCGAACTGCGGCTTGGAGAAATGACGCATCTGCCGCTGGCTGACGGAGGCGCCGGGTGCGTGGTAGCCAATATGGTGCTGCATCATGCCGCCGACCCCCAGGCGGTGCTTCACGAGATATTCCGGGTATTGCAGCCGGAAGGCATCCTGGTCCTCGCGGACCTGGCGCGCCACGAACGGGAATGGGCCCGAGAGCAGCTAGCGGACCAGTGGCTGGGTTTCGAGGAGTATGAGTTGCAGGGATGGCTGCAAGCGGCCGGACTCGCCAAGGTAGAGGTGCAACGGATCGGCGCGCAGGGGCAAGAGGACGTGCTCCTGATAAAGGCAGTCAAATGCGCTTAAGAAACAGAGATAAAACTAGGTAATCAACCCAAAAGGAGAATCACCAATGGCAGAGAACGATTACATCGTCAAGGACATGTCCCTGGCAAGCTGGGGCCGCAAAGAGATGATCATTGCCGAGACCGAGATGCCGGGCCTCATGGCTATCCGTGAGGAATATGCCGCATCCCAGCCCCTGAGGGGGGCGCGCATCGCCGGCTCGCTCCACATGACCATTCAGACCGCCATGCTGATCGAGACCCTGACCGCTCTCGGCGCCGAAGTGCGCTGGGCCTCCTGCAACATCTTCTCCACCCAGGATCATGCCGCCGCAGCCATCGCCGCAGCCGGCATTCCGGTTTACGCAATTAAAGGCGAGACCCTGGCCGAGTACTGGGACTACACGCACAAGATTTTCGAGTGGCACGACGGCGGCGCACCCAACATGATCCTCGACGACGGCGGCGACGCGACCCTGCTCTTGCATCTTGGCAGCGACGCAGAGAAGGATGCTTCCGTGATAGCCAACCCGACCTGCGAGGAAGAAGAGTTCCTTTTCGCCGCCATCAAGAAGCGTCTGGCCGAGCAGCCCGGCTGGTACGCCAGGACGGCAGCCAGCATCAAGGGTGTCACCGAGGAGACCACTACCGGCGTGCACCGTCTGTACCAGATGCATGAAAAAGGGACGCTCAAGTTCCCGGCCATCAACGTGAACGACTCGGTCACCAAGTCGAAGTTCGATAACATCTACGGCTGCCGCGAGTCCCTGATGGACGGCATCAAGCGCGCCACCGACGTCATGGTGGCCGGCAAGGTCGCCGTCATCTGCGGCTACGGCGACGTGGGCAAGGGCTGCTCCCAGGCGATGCGCGGGTTGCAGGCCCAGGTCTGGGTGACCGAGGTCGATCCGATCTGCGCCCTGCAGGCTGCAATGGAAGGATACAAGGTCGTCACCATGGAGTACGCGGCCGACAAGGCGGACATCTTCGTCACCACCACCGGCAACATCGACGTCATCACCCACGACCACATGAAGGCGATGAAGCATAACGCCATCGTCTGCAACATCGGTCACTTCGACAACGAGATCGAGGTCGCAAAGCTCAAGCAGTACCAGTGGGAGAACATCAAGCCGCAGGTGGATCACATCATCTTCCCCGACGGCAAGCGCATCATCCTGCTGGCCGAAGGGCGCCTTGTTAACCTGGGTTGCGCCACGGGGCACCCCTCCTACGTCATGTCCTCCTCCTTCGCCAACCAGACCCTGGCGCAGATGGAGATCTTCTGCAACCCCGACAAGTACCCGATCGGCGTCTATACGCTCCCGAAGGAACTGGACGAGAAAGTGGCTCGCCTGCAACTGAAGACCCTCGGCGCCATGCTGACCGAATTGACCGATGCCCAGGCGTCCTATATCGGCGTCAAGAAGGAAGGACCGTACAAGTCGTCGCAGTACAGGTATTAAGAACAGGTTGAGGTTTAGGTTAAGGTTGAGATCAAGATTAAGATTAAGATCAAGATTAAGATTAAGGTAGGATTTGAGGGAAAGGAAAGGGCGCCTGGTTTAGAACCGGCGCCCTTTCTTATGCATCATGTTTCTCATCCTGCTCTTTCTTGGCTTTCTCTTTCTCCCCCCGGTCCCCGGGGGCGCACGATGGCGACATTCAGGTCTGCACTCCGAGTTTGGGCAGGATGTAGCGCTGCAGCACGATCCAAAATACAAGAAACCCTATCATCATTAATATTTCGTTCATTTCCAGGTCACCTCCCGATGCACTATATCGCATATTCGAGAAGGTGTATATAGTTGTTTCTTGATTGCCGGATCATGCGTCAGGTCCGAACCGGTAGTCTTTATGCCGCGCTCACCAACTCTATCGGCAGATCCTGATAGGAGATCTCCTGCACTTCCATCTCCAAAAGATCGATGCTCAGTTTGCGGTTGCGCAGCAACTCGCCCTTGCCTAAGAGGACCTTGCACACCTCTGCTACTTCCAGGCTCGCAACCACTGCCGGGGTGAAGGAGGGGTTGCCAAGCTGCTGCTCGATCCCTTTTCCAGCCACCCAGTGGCGATAGATGCTCTGCACCGTGGTGTCTCCCGGTAGCTGGGTGGCGACGTGGCCGTACCAGCCGCCGATCGCTCCGTGCACCATCGGGATGCCCGCCGTGGTGCATACCTCGGCCAGTTCCAGCCGGTAGGAGATGCTGTCAAGCGCGTCGACCGCCACCTGGACCCCGGCCAGGAACTCGAAACCGTTCGCCAGGCAGAAGGCGTCCCTGATGGGGGTCACCGTGACTGCGGGGTTGATCTCGGTTACCCGGTGGAGGGCCGCGTCCACCTTGGCCTTGCCGAGGGTCGCAGGGGTGGAGAGGATCTGCCGGTTCAGGTTGTGCTCCTCGAAGATGTCGGGGTCGATGGCGACGATATGTCCCACTCCGAGGCGCGCCAGCTCCTCGATGACGTAGCCCCCGAGGCCGCCGCATCCTATCACGGCGACCCTGCTTTGAAACAGCCGTCTCTGCTCATCCAGGGAGATCATGTTCCGGTTGCGCTGGTAGCGCGCGGGAAAGAGCCCGTTATCCAGGGCAAGCCCCTCAAGTTGCGCGTGGCTCAGGCCGAACCGCCCGGCGGCCGCACATTGCGCGCTCCAGGGGAGCAGTCCGTCCCGGGTCCCCTCCTTGAGAAAGTCAAGGGCGTCTTCCATATCAGCCTCCTCCGACCAGGGGAAAGAGCGAAAGGGTGTCGTTCTCCGCCAGCTTTTGCTCCAGTTCGCCATGCCGGCCATTGATCATGATGATGCCGATCTCCTGCTCGGTGAGCCCCAGGCTTAGCACCACGGTGCGGACATCGGTCCCCTCGGCAAGCTCCCGTTCAGCGATCTTGAACCTGCCGTTTCTGAATGTGGCGAACAACTTTACTGTGACATGCATGGTGGCACCTGTTTTATAGTTCCTGATCGTCGTCCAATGCTTATTTTGTGAAATTCCTGCTGGAACGAAAAATCCCGGCGTGACTGTTGTCACGCCGGGGGTAAGGCTGCTGCCGACTGCTAGAAGTTCCAGAACTCGTCGATCTCCGCGTCGGTGAAGTCCCAGACCGCGTTATGCGGTGCTACCGGCTCGGTCTTGAAGAAGTCCGGCAGGCGGTCGTGCACGTTGCTGAAACCGGCCTCGATGTTGAACTTGCGCTCGAGCTTCAGGATGTGCTTGCCGAGGTTGGTGACGTCGTCGCCGGTGAGCGCTATGCCGAAGCGGGCGTTGATCATGTCGATCAGGGCCGGCAGGCACTCCGGGATGTCCAGCGCCGGGAAGGCGACGAAGATGCACATGCCGGTGGAATCGACCGCGGCGGTCGCGATCTGCAGGTTGCGGGAAAGTTCGACCTGCCCTTCCTTCTTGAGCGGGTCGACGTAACCGCCGACGTTCAGGATGTTGGTGGCGATGGTGTAGCCGGAGGTGTGGTCGGCTCCCATGGTGCTGGTCGCGTAGGTTATGCCGATCCCCTTGACGGAGCGCGGGTCGTAAGCCGGGATCCCCTGGTTCTTGACCACCGGGACGCGGGTAACGCCGTAGGCCTTGCCGACCGAGCCTGCGCCGCCGCCCATGATGCGGCCAAGGGGGGTCCCCTTGCCGATCTCTTCGCTCAGGATGCGCAGCATCTCCTTGGAGTCGCCCCAGGGGAGGATGCCCGCTTCCATGGCGACGCCGAACATGACGGCGGTCTCGATGGAGTCGATGCCGATGTCGTCCATGATGCTGTCGGCGCGCGCGATGTCGTCCAGGTCGTCGATGCAGCAGTCGGCGCCCAGACCCCAGATGGTCTCATACTCGAAGCCGGAGGTGATGTACTTGCCGTCCTTGTCGTTGTACACCTGCGAGCACTGGATGATGCACCCTGCATGGCAGCCGTGCTTCACCTTGCCGCCGCGTGCCGCGATGGTGTCGTGCATGGTCTCGCCGGAAATCTTGTCGTGACCTTCGAACTGCCCCGTGGTGAAGTTCTTGGTGGGGAGACCGCCGGCCTCGTTGAGGATGTTGACCAGCACGTTGGTGCCGTAGGTCGGCAGGCCTTCGCCGCTGACCGGGTGGTCGAGGAGCGCCTTGGCGAATACCTTCGCCGCGGCCTTGAATTTCTCCGGATCGGCGATCTTGACGCCGGGAGCGCCCTCGCCGTCTATGGAGATGAACTTGATCTGCTTGGAGCCCATGACCGCGCCGAGACCGCCGCGACCGTGGCTGCGGATCTTGCTGTCGGGGTCCTTGACGGAGATATTGGCCGCGGTCATCTTCAGCTCGCCGGCGGGGCCGATGGTGAGGACGCCGGTTTTCTTCCCCAGGCGTGCCTCGACCGCGTCGATGACGGCGAAGTTGCCGAGACCGAGCAGTTCCTTCTCCTCGCTGATGACCACGCCGTTGACGCCTACCGAGAGGTTGTACCAGGCGCCGTCCTTCGGCGCGCCTTCGATGATGAGGGCCTTGATGCCGAGTTTGGCCAGCATCTGCGCCGCGGTGCCGCCTGCGTTACTTTCCTTGATGCCGCCGGTCAGCGGGCTCTTGGCGCCTGCGGAGAGGCGGCCGGAGTTGGCTGCGGCGGTACCGGTCAGAAGTCCCGGTGCGAAGCAGAGTATGTTCTGTGCCGAGAGCGGGTGGCAGGTAGGCGGTACTTCGGCTGCAACGATGGTGGAGGTGAGGCCGCGGCCGCCAAGCCCCGCCCAATCTGCGGGAACGGCTTCGACTTTGGTGGTCAGGTCGGTCATGTTTACGCGAAAAATCTTATCCATGCTGTTCTAGCTCCCTGTTTGTATGTATTTCCTCTTACGCCTGAAGCGAAGGGGCTCCTTTCCAGAGGGAGGCTCCGCCGTTTCCAGCGAAACCCGTTGGCCCGGCGCCGTGAGGTTTCCCTGTTAGGCTGTCTTGGCTCGGAGATTTCCGATGCGTTTTAATGATCCGACACCAGCTTACGCATCCCTTCGCATGTAGTCGGCTGTTATGAAGGATGGGCAGGATAAAAGCCCTGCCCATCCCGGGTAATGCAACTTCAAGCGGCTCCTATCCCACTGCCGTAAAGCTGACTTCTGCTTTGGCTCCCCCTCCCGCAAGGGGAGGGGGGACTAGAGGCGAGGGGAAGTGTCATTATTACATCGCTGCCTTGAAGATGTCCACAACTTGCTCAAGGGTCGCCTTGCGCGGGTTGGTGAACTGGCAGGCGTCTTTCTTCGCATTTTCCGCCATCACCTTGAGGTCTTCCTCTTTCACGTTGAGAGCTTTCAGGCCGGTCGGGATGCCGATGGAGGCGGAGAGGGTGCGGATCCGGTCGATCGCCTTCTGTGCCGCTTCGACAACGGATAGGCCTTGCACGTTCTCGCCCAGCGCGATTGCGATGTCGGCGAAACGCTGCGGGCAGGCGATCAGGTTGTACTGGCTTACCACCGGCAGCAGGATGGCGTTGCAGACGCCGTGCGGCAGGTTGTAGAAGCCGCCCAACTGGTGAGCCATGGAGTGGACATAGCCAAGGCTTGCGTTGTTGAACGCCATGCCGGCCAGGTACTCGGCGTATGCCATCTTGTCGCGTGCCTCAAGGTCTTCGCCGTTGGCGACCGCCGGGGAGAGGTACTTGGCGATCAGTTCGATTGCCTTGATGGCGCAAGCGTCGGTGATCGGGGTGGCGATGGTGGAGACGTATGCCTCGACCGCGTGGGTCAGTGCGTCCATGCCGGTTGCGGCGGTCAGTGCCGCGGGCTTGCCGACCATGAGCAGCGGATCGTTGATGGCAACGTTCGGAGTGCAGCGCCAATCGACGATGGCCATCTTCACGTGGGTGTCGGTGTTGGTGATGATGCAAAAGCGGGTCATTTCGGAAGCGGTGCCTGCGGTGGTGTTGATCGCCACGAATGCCGGCATCGGCTTGGTGGTTTTGTTCACGCCTTCGAAGTCGCGGATGTTGCCGCCGTTGCCGATGACCATGCCGATACCCTTGCCGCAGTCGTGGGAGGAACCGCCACCCAGGGAGATGATGGCGTCGCAGCCGTTGTCCTGGTACACCTTCACGCCGTCATGCACGTTTTTGTCGGTCGGGTTCGGCTCCGCGCCGTCGTAGATCACTGCCTGTACGCCGGATGCTTCAACCTGGGCCTTGATCTTGTCGGCAACGCCCATAGCGGAGAGGCCTTTGTCAGTCACGATCAACGCCTTGGAAGCGCCCAGTGCCTTGACCTGGTCGCCGGTCTCCTTGGCGGAACCGATACCCATCAGTGATACTGTCGGAATGTAAAACCCGTACGTCTGCTCTCCTAATGCCATTTTTCATTTCCCCCTGTTGGTTTTTCCGGACGTTGCCGACCGGTTGTTT
>Ga0209317_1001453_pt1 | contig 20708 bp, 15 predicted proteins | sample RifGroB2_FD_183994 | JGI IMG/M metagenome (GOLD analysis project Ga0209317, IMG submission 183994) | Soil microbial communities from Rifle, Colorado, USA - Groundwater B2 (SPAdes) (version 2) | ecosystem: Environmental > Terrestrial > Soil > Unclassified | place: Rifle, Colorado | collected... | reverse complement strand
CAGCAGATGTTGCGATTATTACAGATGAATTTGTTCGAGCGCCGGAACCTCGAACATCTATTTCGACCACCTCAAATTACGCCAAGCCCACAGCTGGCGCTGCTTTGAAAGCTATGGGACAGCAGTGGCTGATACCAACAGAGGAGGCCAGTTTAACGATAGTTTAAGGGGCCGACAAGATGGGCTCTGGTTGACGGTTACTCACAAAGAGCTCTTTCACAAGCCCAATACGCGTATATCAGAGTGATCAAACGTCGCAACAAGGTCCCGTCTCTGCCTGTGCCCTGGATGTAAATATTTGAAGAACCAAACCCTCAAAAATGAGGGGCTGGAGATCTTTTGTTTATTGACCTGACAGCCATATCAGATTGATGAGCGCTTCATTGCTTCCTTCTTTAATCCCTACGTCGCGCTCGCCTACTAGCCTCGCCGCCGCGGACCACCTTCCTGGCGCGCGGCATCGGGAGCCAGGTGGTCGGGGTCGGGTAAATTCTTCTTGTAGAGAGGGTAGCGACGGAACGTTTGCCGATCTCATAGTTGAAGGTCGGATGGCTCACGGGTGAATCATTTATGGGGGATCTCAGTGCAAATGGTTCAGAGTTGGCAACTGTGGCCTTTGATCACTACCAGAAGTACCATCTGCCGGTGTATAGGACATAGCAGCCCAGGGCAAGGTTTGTAACGGCATGGGCAAGGACGCATTGTGCAAGACTACGTGTCGTGTATAGTGTTATGCTGTATATGGCTCCAGCTATCATGCCTGCAATGAAAAGGTGGTGTTCTAGCCCGAACAGGACCGTGGAAATGAGGAAGGAACTCCAGGTAAAGCGACCCATAGGAACTGACTCAAAGTCCACGTCTACCAAGTAGCGTAGCAAGAAGGATCTCCAGAAGAGTTCCTCCATTAGAGGTACGATAAGAACGGCACCAGCTACACGTGTTGCTGTCATCAAACCTCTGGTTGCTCCTTCAGGCAAAATCGTTGGGTTGAACCCGCTGGGGGGACCTGTTAGGGGTAACATCCAATCTGTCGAGATCCACATTATGAAGGTAAGCAGCCCGAGCCCACATACGGCTGTCGAGGTCTTCAGTTGCTGGAGATCCTTTAGACGCAGTTCTTGGTACTGGTCCTTAAATTTGTAAAGCAGCAAACCGACTGATATGGTCTTGAGGGGGTAGAGGTAATATAGCGTGCTGTCTGGCAGCGCAACCCACTGTCGATGCACTGCGAAACGCAAAGCCTCCTCTGTGGCAATGAACGCCATGAAAAGAAGGAACGGCGCTATGCGGATGGTAGCGTTGTCGAGTCGAAGCGTCTGGGCTGTTTTGGTTGTCATGGGGGTCCTATTAGCATGCTATTGCGTGTACCCTAGACTGCACGCACAGGAAAATTTTATGGTTAGGCGCCCGCAATAGCATACCGTAGGGTGTCGGGATCTTTTACAACAGCTGCCGGCGTGTCGATTTTTCTAACAGTAGATAAAAAAGGGGCGGCACCTAATAGTACCGCCCTGATCACATTGCTGCGTGGAACCCTAAATATTCTTGCGGCGTTTGCAGTAAATGGCCAAACCGAGAAACCCGGCACCGAGCAGAACCATGGTCCCAGGCTCAGGTGTGGGAATGATGCTAACTCCTGCGTCAAAACTGCTCATCCCTCTCGTGCTTCCAAAGTTGATGGTCACGATCTCACTCAGTGTAAAAGGGTTGATGAGATCGAAGTATGTGGTGGCAGTGTCGTTGAATCCCAAGTCGCCGGCCGCTGTCCCAGAGAGGACGCCCAGTTCCTTGTCATTATACAGTATTGTGTTGGTGATGGTGTTCCCATTCTGAGTGAACGTGTTTATGGAGTAAGTTGCCACGGCGTTTGGCGACACGGTCGGGTCTAGTTGGGGTAAGGAAAGGTTTGAATCAGAGAGAATGAACTTCAAGAACCCTCCCGTCGTCGTGCTTTTCAGTTCCACGCCGTTTAGGTGCAGGGCTTCAGGCCAGAGTAGGAACGGATGCCCGACTCCAGTCGCGGAGTTGACGGTAATCGAGTAGGTGCCCAAGACTAGGTTGTAAAAAGAAATGACTCCGGAAGTCGGATCTGCATCTGTGGCCCCGCCGTCTACAACGGTCTGCGTGGTGATCCCATCGGTCACGGTTAAGGACATTGGAAGAGCTTGCGCGGTGCTTCCGATTCCCATCAATAACATAACCCCTGCCAGTATTGCAGCTACGCGTTCCATATCCGATCTCCTTGTGGGTTAATATTTGTCACAATCAGCCTGTTACCCTTATGCTGACATTGCAATTGGAATACCAATCCTTCTAATCGGTGATTTCATGACATTTTTCCTGCGATGATGGAAAGGGTCGATGAGGTGTGTAAATAAATCCGACACGCCGTTCCACGATACTCCGCGGTAGAAATGGTCATAAACAATTGCAGACGTTTGAAGGTTTGCTTGCCACTTTTTTTGCAAGAGGTATTCTTCCTGTGGCTGTCACCTCTTAGTCCCAGATAGTCTGTTGCTATGAGTGACGGTTGTGGCGTGATTATCTCGACGTTTTGAAACTGGATGCGGTGACAACTGATATGGCCTTGATTTTGCCGATTGTGGCTAGCACAAGAGATGCTAAGGCTGAGACAATGAATGATCCTGGGGCTTGCAAATTTATTAACAATCGGCAGAGCGGCATGCCGCTTATCTATTCTGACGAGTCTGTTTGATTGTAATTTAATGAATGAGATTTTGTAGACCTACGGCAAGCGGTGGCGCACAACTGGTGGGTAAATCTAAAGTTGGTGCAGAACGTTTTTGTGAGTGCCGTTGGAGCAACTTGTTGTTTTGGCTTATTTTAGAGGTGCTAAAATACCACACTTTCCTCGAAAATTTAGCTTGATAATTAGAGGCCCTTCTGTTAAAAATCCCGACAGCAAGTTTTAATATTATTTTTCTCTCGGAGCTGCTCAATTACGCTAACTCAGAGGTGTGGTCATGAAGAAGCTTTGTCTCGTGTTGTTCCTGCTGTACACTTGCTTTGGGTGCGGTAGCAAGACCAAGGAATCCCTTTACAACGAAGGTGTGGAGCAGATGAAAGCCGCCAATCCTGGCGCTGCTGTAGTCTTTTTCAAAAACGCCTTGGAAAAGGATGGCAACTTTCTTGAGGCGCGTTTCCAACTGGCCAAGGCCTATTCCGCGCTGGGAAAACATGACCAGGCGGAAAAGGAATTCACCAAGGTCCTGACGCAGAATCCGACACGTGATGAGGTACTGCTGGAACTAGCCAGGCTCAATAATACGGCTGGAAAGGGTGAACAGGCCTTCAGCTATGGAGAGCAGTACCTCTCCAAGCACCCCGGCAATGCCGAAGGACTCGAGGTGCTTGGCATCTCTTGCCTGGTGAGGAAGCGGTACCAGGAGGCCAGCGACTATCTGACACAAGCGATTAACGCAGACCCTCGGCGCACGGCCACAAAGCTGGAGCTGGCCTCGGTTAAAATGGCCACAGGCGACGTTGATAAGGCCAAAGCCTTATTGAACGAAATCACCCAGACCGACCCCAGGAACTTCAAGGCGCTTTACATGCTGGCAACGTTGGAAAAAGGGACTGGCAACAACGACAAGGCTGTCTCCTTCTACCAGCAGATATTGCAGCTTGATCAGACCCAGACTACTGCGAAGTACAAATTGGGACTGCTACACCTGGAAAAAGGTGAGATCGATAAGGCTGAGGCGGCCGCTGATCAGATGATCAAGACCTTCCCCAAAAAAGGGGACGGCCACCGCCTCAAAGGGTTGGTAGCTTTCTATAAGAAAAAATACGACGATGCCATAACCTCACTACAGCAGTCGGTGAAGTTATCTCCCAGTCTGGAAGCCTTTCATTTTCTTGGGCTTAGCTATTACAGTAAGGGGGAGTTGGAGAATGCTCTTAGTCAGTTCCGTATCGTGGTGGATCGTGTGCCCGAAGCCCGCAAGTCGAGGCTGATGATCGCGCAGACCTTGTTGGCGCAGAAGCGCACCGATGATGGGATAGCCGAGATAAAGAGAGTGCTCGCCGTAGATGATAACGATGCTGCGGCGCACAATCTGCTAGGAACCGCCTACATGTCGCAGGGGCACTTCGATGAGGGGATGCGCGAACTCAATCGTGCCACTCAGCTCGACCCGAAGATGGTTAACGCGCACCTCAAAAAAGGGGCCTTCTACTTCAGCAAGGGGCGCAACGCCGAAGGGGAGACCGAACTTACCACCGCAGTGCAGGCAGCACCTAGTGCCCAAAACAGCAGGCTCCTCCTTGCCTCCTACTACCAAACCCAGAAGAAGCCCACCAAGGCACTCTCGGTTTTGCAGGCCGGACTGACCGGCGGCAAGCAAGACGCACCTCTTTATAATGCCATAGCCGCCCTGCAGATAGCCTCGGGCAACAAGGGGGAGGGGGTCAAGAGCCTCGAGCAGGCAAAGCGGATTGATCCTTACTTCCTTGCCAGCTACCAAAACCTTGCCACCTACTACGCAGCCACGGGTGACTACCAGAAGGGAATGGCCGAATTCAACGCCCTGCTAAGCAAGGACCCGAACAATTTACGAGCGATGTTTGGTCTAGCGGCGCTGAGCGATGTTAGTGGCAAGGAGAGCAACGCCGTCGCCTACTACCAGAAGGCGACCCAAAGCAAGGCGCCCGAGGCTTTTCTTGCCCTCGCCGGCTACCACAAGAAGAAAGGTGCCCCCGGCAAGGCGCTGGCTGTGCTCGACGAAGCGATCAAGATCGACCCCCGCGCCATTGCAACTTTGGAAGCAAAGGGCCGGATTCTGGTAGAGCAAAAGGACTTCCGCAACGCGCTTAAGGTGTACGACCAGGTCGAGGCACTGGACGAGGAGCGTGGGGTTGCCTTGAAGATAGGCGCTTACGTGGCTATGAAAGATTCAGCCAAAGCGGTCGAACAGGCGGGAAGGCTGATCTCCAAACGCCCCGGCTCCAGCCATGGATATCTTCTGCTCGCAACGGTCTACCAAGTTCTGAAGGATATTCCCTCGGCGATGAACGAGGTCAACAAGGCCATCACTGCCGACGGCAAGAGCATGGAAGCACGGCTGACTCTGGGGAACCTCTACCAGGCGAACAAACAATATGACAAGGCGCTTGCCGCGTACCAGGAGGCGCTTAAGCTAAAGCCCCGCTCCGTGCAGGCCCAATTCGCGATCGGCGCCCTCTACGATGCCACCGGGAAGAAGCCGGAGGCCGCCGCCAAATACCGTACGATCTTGCAGCAAAACGACAGTTTCGTTCCTGCTCTCAACAACCTCGCATATCTCTGCGCCGACGGTTACGGAAAGAAGGAAGAGGCGCTGCAACTGGCCATAACCGCTTTCAAGCTTGAACCGGGAAATGCCGGTGTCATGGATACGGTCGGTTACGCCCTCGCTAAAAACGGCCGCACCGCCGACGCGGTGAAGGTCATGGAACGGGCAGTGGTCCTGCTCCCTTCCGACCCCTCGGTCCGATACCACCTGGGCCTTGCCTACTTTCTGGCAGGGGACAAGGCAAAATCCGAGCAGGCGCTGCAGAAATCCCTGTCACTTGGACAATCTTCAGACACAAAGGCAGCGCAGGTGCTGCTCGCACAGCTGAAGAAATAACTTTTCTGCTCCGGTATTGCTGCAGCGGTTTCGATAGGAAGTTGACTTCACCCGCAACGGTAGGAACAGTTATCTTTTTTCCAGCGCAGAAATCAGCAACCGGGAAGCTCGAGCCATATGAACCTGCGTGTAGCCTTTAACCTTTTCTCCGATGCCTTACTGGCTCTGGCCTCCCTTGTTTTTGCGGCCGGTGCCCGTTTTGGCGGCTTCGATCTGCCGGAAGACTGGCAGGCTGAGCATGGGATCAAGGCCGGCGCGATCTTCGTCGCAGTTACACTTTTCTCCTCTTACCTCATGGAGGTGTACTCCCTTCCCAAGGAGAGCCGTAAGCGTGAGATCTTTGCAGCCTGTCTGCAGTCTGGATGCGCCGCTTTCTTCCTGCTTTCCGTACTCTACTACCTGGAACCGAGCCTGATGCTGGGGCGTGGTGTCCTCTTTTTTGCACTTGGGTTTTTCATTGTTTTCCAGTTTTCCTGGTACGCCCTCTCCGGCATTGGGGCACGCAGCGTTCCATTCGCGCAGCGCGTGCTCATCCTAGGGACCGGGGACCTCGCCTGCCAACTTGGCGGGCTGCTGACTTCTCAAAGCGGTTCCTTTACGCTGGCGGGTTATCTGGAGTGTGGTGAGGGGCAGGCCCCCCTGGAAACGGTACATCAGCCGGATCTCTTCAAGTCGCAACTCGTCAAGAAAGAGGGGGACCTGCTGCAGACCGCCCGCAACTACAAGGCATCCATCATTGTCGTCGCGCTTGCCGAAAGAAGGGGTGTGCTGCCGCTGCAGGAGATGATGCGCTGCAAGCTAAACGGCATCGAGGTGGTGGATGCTCCCACCTTTTACGAGATAGTTCAGGGAAAGCTCATGCTGGAGGAGATGACCCCCAGCTGGATCATCTTTTCCTCCGGCTTTCGGAGGAACCCCCTGATCAATGTCTGCAAACGCGGTGTTGACATAATCCTTTCCATGATCGGACTTTTGCTAAGCGCCCCGTTCTTCCCGCTGATTGCCCTGGCCATCAAGCTGGATTCCGCGGGGCCGCTCTTTTTCAAGCAGGTCCGGGTGGGGAGCGGGGAAAAAACGTTCTTGCTCTACAAGTTCCGCTCTATGTGTCAGGACGCCGAGCGCGACGGAGCGGTCTGGGCTGCGAAGAACGATGCGCGCATAACCCGGGTGGGAAAGTTTCTGCGCAACTCGCGAATCGACGAGATCCCGCAGCTCTACAACGTCCTCAGGGGAGAAATGAGCTTCATCGGCCCGCGGCCGGAGCGCCCGGAGTTCGTCGAGAACCTAAAAAAAGACATCTACTACTACTCGAAGAGGCACACGATCAAGCCTGGGCTCACCGGATGGGCCCAGGTGCGCTATCCGTACGGCGCCACCGTCGAGGACGCAAAGGAGAAGCTCCGTTACGACCTGTACTACATCAAGAACCTCTCCTTCATCCTCGACACGCAGATCATTTTCGAAACGGTGAAGGTCGTCCTTTTTGGCCGGGGCAGGTGACGGGGGCTTTTCACCCTTACGCAGAGCACCCGGAGCTAAAACTATTCTTGCAGTAAAAACATGGCAGAGCCGTATTGCCTGCCGCTAATGAGTTGGAGGAGAAATGAACTTCAGAGTGTTGCTTTTGTTGTTCCTGATGCTCATCGGCGTGCCGGTTGCCTCCCTCGCGGCCGACTACCAGATCGGTGAGGGGGACAGCCTCGACATTTCGGTCTGGGGGGTAAAGGAGCTGAACTTCCCGGTGAAGGTGCGCCCCGATGGCAAGATCACCGTCCCCGGTCTTGGCGAGGTGGTGGCAAGCGGCATGTCTCCAAGCCAGCTGCAGAAGCTTCTGGGGGAGCGGCTGAAGGAGCTGGTGAAAAATCCGATCGTCACGGTCACCGTCCGCGAGATCACCAACTCCAAGGTTTACATCTTCGGCTCCGGCGTGAAGGCTGTGGTGTACGATCTTTCCCGTCGCACCACTCTTTTGCAGCTCCTTTGCACCCTGCCGGAGGTAAAGTTCGCCGACCTAAGGAGCGCCTACCTCCTCAGGGCCGGAAAGAAGGTCAAGACCGACCTGCACCGGCTCTTCATCCAGGGGGACATCGAGCAGGATCTGCTGCTTGAGTCCAACGACTCCCTGTTCATGCCGCTTCTGCTGGACCGCAGCGTCTACGTGCTTGGAGCGGTCAACGCCCCCAAGGCGATCGAGTACCGGGAGGGGATGAAGGTCATGGAGGCGATCCTCGAATCCGGAGGGTTCACCAAGTTCGCCGATCAGAACGAGGTCGTGGTGCGCAGGAAAAACGGCGAAAAGGAACTCTCACTCGAGGTAAAGGCAAAGCGGCTGTTCAAGGAAGGTGACCTGAGCCAGAACATAGAGCTGAAGGCTGGCGATTACGTGCTGGTGAAGGAGAGCTTTTTCTAGCGTGCCGGGAGGGGGCCCCTCGCAGCCGGTGCGTGATTACCCAGGTGCACCTTACCCCAGGCGGGAAAGGAATCTGGAAAACAGCACCTCATTCAGGATAGGAGCTATATGCAGTCGCCAGAAACCGATTACAGGAAATACCTGCAGCTTTTTGTGAGGAGCAAGGAGCGTTTCGTGGTCATTGCCTTGCTGCTGATGACCGTCGTGTTCGTTATGAGTTTCGTGCTTCCCCGAAAGTACGAGGCCACCAGCATCGTCTTCATCGAGAAGAACGTCATCGGCGAGCTGGTCAAGGGGATCACCGTCACCCCCTCTATGGAGGACACCATAAACGTCCTCACCTACGAGATAACCAGCCGCACCCTGCTCACCAAGGTGATGGACAACCTCGACATGAGCATCGGGAAGAGCGAGAGCGAGACAGAAGAGCTCATCAAATCCCTACAGAAGAACACAAAGGTCAAGGTGAAGGACAGGAACCTGTTCACCATCTCCTTCTCCCACACCAACCCGAAGATCGCCAGGGACTACGTCAACACGCTGGTGCGCCTCTACATCGAGGCGAACAGCTCCTCCAAACGCGGCGAGTCCTATGACGCCACCAAGTTCCTCTCCGAGCAGATCCAGACCTTCAATACCAAGCTGGAAAAGGCCGAAAGCGAGGTGAACGCCTACAAACGCGACAAGGGCGGCATCATATCGATCGACGAGGGGAAGCTTTTCGAGGAGATCAACGTAGCGCAGCAAAAACTCTACGACCTTGAGCTCAGGCGGCGCCAGCTAGAAGGGATGCGCCAGATCACCAAGAAAGCGAGCGACCCGATGCAGGCGAACCTCAACGCCCTGTACAAAAGGCTCGACGAACTCCTCGTGGAGTACACCGAAAGCTACCCCGAGGTGATGAGGGCCAAGGCGGATATAGAGACCGTGAAGTCGCAGATGGCTGAGCGGAAGGCACAGCATCGCCTGCCGCTCGACCCGCAGGAGTTGGCAAAGATTGACTCTGAGATCTCGGCCATCAAAATCTCCGAAAGTGGCCTGAGGCGCTACATAGCCACCAACCGCAACCTCTTGCAGACCATCCCCTCCGCCAAGGCCGGGTTGGAGAAGTTGGAGCTCGAGAAGAAAAACCAGAAGAACATCTATGACCAGCTCTTTGCGCGCCACGGGCAGTCCGAGGTCTCCAAGCAGATGGAGGTGCAGGACAAGTCCACCACCTTCCGCGTGGTGGACCCGGCGGTGCTTCCGACCAAGCCTTCCAGCCCGAACCGCCTCAAGCTCATGCTGATGGGGATGGCAGCAGGGGTTCTCGGAAGTTTTGCCCTCCTTTTCCTGCTCGATCAGTTGGACGGCTCCGTGAAGGATCAGGAGTTCGTGAAGGAGTTCGGGATGCCGATTCTGGCGGTCATCCCGCGGCTGCACGACCCGTTGCTGAATGCCCGACAGATGAAGCGTTCGCGCCTGATCCTTGGGGCCTCCCTGTGCTACTTCCTGCTCCTGCTCTGTTTCCCCACCATGGAGTTGATGGGGCTCCCCTACATGGACAGGTTGCTGGACGCCCTCTCTGGTCCGGATGTGGCCGGGAGCATCAAGGAACTGTTACGCTGATGGCTGCCAAGCTAGCGAGGTTTTTTTATGAGTAGGATCGAAATTGCGATGGAAAAGGCGGCACGCCTCAGGCAGGGGCTGGAGCCCCCGGCCACCGATGTGCCACAGCATGCACCGGCGGATATCCCCGTCCCTCCACCGGTTGCGCCGGTTTCTCCGCAGTACGGCAAGCTCTCCCCGGACAACCCGTACCTGGTGAACCTGCACGCCCCCCACTCGCCCGCGGCCGAGGAGTACCGCAAGCTCAAGTCGGCGCTAGTGAAGATGACCACCGGTGAGGTATTCAGAAACTGCCTGATGGTGACCAGCTCGGTCCCCAGCGAGGGGAAGAGCCTCACCGCCTTGAACCTGGCTCTCAGCCTTGCCCAGGAGCTGGATCACACGGTGCTCCTCATCGACGCGGATCTACGCCGCCCGTCGGTGCACCGCTATCTCAACGTGGAACAGGGAGTGGGGCTCTCAGAGCTTCTCACCGGGGAGGCCCAGGTCGGTGAGACCATCATCGCAACCGGCATCGGCAAGCTCTCCATCATCAGGGCGGGGCGCTCCATCGACAACCCGACCGAACTCTTCACCTCCCAGCGGGGAAAGGCGCTTTTAAGCGAACTCAAACTGCGCTATCCGGACCGTTATATCATCCTGGACACCCCCCCGGTGCTCCCCTTTGCGGAGGCACGTTCGCTTGCCCATCTCGTTGACGGTGTATTGTTCGTGGTCATGGAGCGGCTCGTGTCGCAGACCAACGTGAAGGACGCGCTGGAGTCGCTGAAGGCGTGCCCGATCCTCGGGATGGTGTACAACGGGGCGACGCTGGACAGCAAGGACAGTCGTTACTCCTATTATCGGTCTGTAGAGGGAAAATAGCCGGTATTTCCCGCCTTTCCAGCCTTTACCGATGATGTCGCAGCAGCCGCTACCGGGAGTTTTCATGTACGAAGCATTTTTCAAGCTGCGCAAAAAGCCTTTCGAACTGGTCCCGGACCCCGGTTTCATCTACCTGAGCCGCTCCCACAAGAAGGCACTCACTTATCTCGACTACGGCATCCGCGAGCGGGTGGGGTTCATACTCCTGACCGGGGAGGTCGGCTCCGGCAAGACCACCATCATCCGGGACCTGCTCAACAAGCGCTACGAGCGGGTGGTCCTGGCCAAGGTCTTCAACACCCGCGTCAACTCCGATCAGCTCCTGGCGATGATCAACGACGACTTCGGCCTCGCGGTGGCCGGCAAGGACAAGGTCTCCCTGATCCGGGACCTGAACGATTTCCTGCTGGAGCAGTACGCGGCCGGGAACCACCCGATGCTCATCATCGACGAGGCGCAAAACCTCGCGGCCGACCTCCTCGAGGAGATCAGGATGCTTTCAAACCTGGAGAGTTCCCAAGGCAAGCTGCTGCAGATCATCCTGGTGGGGCAGCCGGAACTGCGCGACACCCTCGGCAGGCCCGAGCTTTTGCAGCTGCGCCAGAGGATCAGCATCAACTGCCACCTGAAGGCGCTCTCCCTGGACGAGATGTCCGAGTACATCGTGCACCGCATGGCGGTCGCGGGCAACGGCGAGGCGCTCGACTTCCCCCCCGGCACGCTCGGCCTGATCTACCAGTTCAGCCGGGGGATCCCGCGCCTTGTCAACATCATCTGCGATTTTCTGATGCTTTCCGCCTTTGCCGAGGAGTCCACCGTCGCCTCGCCGGAGATGGCGCGCGACGTTCTGGGTGATCTGGAGTTCGAGCAGCACTTTTGGGGTGACGGCAAGACGGGGTCCAGGCCGCCTGTCGCGCAGTCCGGCTTTCCCCCGGAACTGGAAGGTGACGGCTCCCTGTCGGCCGCGCTCAAAGAGATGTCCGCCACGCTCTGCCTGCTGCGGCAGGATTTCAACGCGCACGTGGAGAAAGTCGATACGGAAGTGGCCGAGCTCTCCAAAAGCGTGGCGACCCTGGGGGCCACCTTCGAGCGGATCGGCCAGCACGTTTCTCAGGAGGGTACTGCAGAGTCAGGCTTCGTGCGCAGGCTTTTCGGCGGCACGGCCAATGGAAACAAATGAGGGCATTCATGGCAACATCGTTAAAGGTGAGTTCGCTTTTTGTGTTCCTTACAGTTCTTTGTCCCTCCCCTCCGGCCTCTGCAGCCGAGTTCAGCTTCACACCGTCGATCTCGGTGAGCGAGGAGTTCAACGACAACATACTGGGTTCTGCGCATGACAGGCGCACCGAGTTCGTGACCCGGCTCCAGCCCGGGGCGGCCGTGATCTACCGGGCACCCTCCCTAAACGGCGATCTTAGCTACAACTTCGACTATCACAACTACGCGCGCGGCATCAGGGAGGACCAGGAGAACCACCTCCTCGCGCTGCGCGCGGGCGCCGAACTGGTGCAGAACTTCTTTTTCCTCGAGCTAAGCGACAGCTTAAGCCGCGTCTCCCTCGACGTGGCCCGCGATGTGACCACCGAAAGCCTCTTCGCCGATCAGGCGGACAGGAACCAGGGAACCGTTTCCCCCTACCTCCTCTGGCGCTTCGGGATGAAGAGCGCGCTCAAGACGGGGTACCGGTTCACCGACACCAGCTACTGGAGCGCCCCGGGGATCGACAAGCGGGAACACCGGGCATTCGCCGACCTGACGCTTGAGCCTGCCGAACGCTTGAGCATCTCCGCCGGTTATTCCTTCGGCAGGGTGCTCACCGACCTGGTCGACTACGACCAGCACGACATCAACTCCGGCTTCAGGTACGAGTTCGCGGAAAGATCTTTCATCTACGGCGGCATAGGGAACAGCTGGCAGTCCTTTTCCTATGGGCGCAGCGCAAGTAACCTCTTCTGGCATGGAGGTCTCAGCCGGGAATCGGGCCTTTTCCTGGCCGCGCTGGAGAGCCGGGTCCGCTATACGGACGACCCGCTGGCGGTCTCCACCAAGGAGACGCTTTACACGGCCTCGCTGGAAAGGAAGCTGGAGCAGGGGAGGGTGGGGGTCTCTACCGGTTACTCCAAGTACCTCGATACGAGCACCGACGCCCGCGACCGGCGCAAGGCGATCGCGAGCGGCTTCCTGAGCTACGAGTTCTCCCCGCACCTCGCCACCTCTTTTACCGTCACAGGCGACAAGGTGAGCCGCAGCAGCGTGTCCGACTATGCCTATCGCCTGAGCGGGACTGCCGGCGTGAGTTACGTCTTCAACTACGACGTCACGGCCTCGCTAAGCTACAGCTACATCGAGTACCGCCGCGACTGGGAGAACTCCGCTGACGCGAAGCTGACCAACCGGGTGATCCTGTCGCTGAAGAAGACATTCTAGCCCCCGCTTCCCGGTCTCCGTCACTACCCGTAAAGAGGGCACCCGAGGTGTAAAAGTGCTGAACGCTCTCACCATAGACGTGGAGGATTACTTCCAGGTAAACGCCTTCGAGCCGTACATCCCCAGGGAGAGCTGGGACGGCTATCCCCTGCGCGTGGCGGACAACGTGGCGCGCCTTCTCGACCTTCTCGACGAGTACGGCATCAAGGCGACCTTCTTCGTGCTCGGCTGGGTGGCGGAGCGCCTCCCGCAGGTGGTCAGGGAGATCCAGGCGCGCGGCCACGAGATCGCCTGCCACGGCTATGGCCACCAGCTGATCTACCGGATCGGGCCGCAGCTTTTCAGGGAGGACATACGGCGGGCCAAGGGGGTGCTGGAGGGGATCACGGGGGTTGCCGTCAGGGGGTACCGGGCTCCCACCTACTCCATCACCAGGGAGTCCCTCTGGGCCTTCGATCTCCTGCTGGAAGAGGGGTTTTGCTACGATTCCAGCGTCTTTCCCGTGCACCACGACACCTACGGCATCCCCGACGCGCCGCGCTTCCCCTACACGGTCGAGCGACCTGGGGGCATCCTCCGGGAGTTCCCGTTGAGCACGCTCCCGATGAGCTTCCTCGGTGCAACCTTCCAGCTCCCGATAGCCGGAGGAGGGTACCTGAGGCTTTTGCCGGTGCCGCTCATCAAGTGGGGCATAGACAGGATCAACCGTATCGAGGGGAAACCGGCCGTTCTCTACCTGCATCCCTGGGAGATCGACCCCGGCCAGCCGCGCATCAAGGCGGGATGGAAGTCGCGTTTCAGGCACTACAACAACCTCTCCAAGACCGAGGCGAAGCTTCGCTACCTCCTCAAGGGGGTGCGTTACGGCACCATGAGCGAGGTGCTCGGGATCTGAAGGAAGGAGCGGGCGCCATGCAAAGGTACACCATAACAGAAGAGCTGGACCAGCCGCTTTGGGACGACTTCGTCCGCTCCGCCCCGGGGGCCACCTGCTACCACCTCTTTGCCTGGAAGCGGATCGTGGAAGATAGCTTTGGGCACCGGACCCACTACCTGGCGGCACTGGACGGCACCGGTCTGGTGCGGGGGGTGCTCCCACTGGTGCACATGAAGAGCGTGCTCTTTGGCAACTTCCTGGTCTCGGTCCCCTTCGTGAACTACGGAGGGCTCCTCGGCGAGTCGCAGGGGGGCCGGCAAGCCCTGGTCCGGGCGGCTGACGCGCTCCGCATCTCCCTGGGCGCCCGCCACGTGGAGCTGCGCCACTTGGGGCGGGGGGTCGAGGGGCTCCCCTCGCGCGAGCACAAGGTTACCATGATCCTCTCCCTTCAGGAGAACCCCGAGGCGCAGTGGACCGCCTTCAACGCGAAGCTGCGCAACCAGGTCAGAAAGGCCGAGAAGAGCGGCCTCACCTGCCGCAGCGGAGGGGCTGAGCTTTTGGACGGCTTCTACGACGTCTTCGCCAGGAACATGCGGGACCTGGGGACTCCGGTGTACGCCAGGGTCTTTTTCCGAAACGTCATCGGGGCGCTCCCCGACACGACCCGCATCCTGGCCGTGTCCCACGAGGGGAGGACCATTGCCGCCGGCATCGTCTCCCGCTTCCGGGACTGCATGGAGATGCCGTGGGCCTCGTCCGTCGCCGATTACAAGTCCCTTTGTCCGAACAACCTCCTCTACTGGGAGGCGATCAGGATCGCCATCGGGCAGGGGTGCACCGGCTTCGACTTCGGCCGCTCCACCCCCAACGAGGGGACCTTCAACTTCAAGAAGCAATGGGGGGCCGAGCCGGTGCAGCTTTACTGGCAGTACCTGCTGAAAGAGGGGACCTCCCTTCCGGAGCTAAATCCCAAGAACCCGAAATTCGAGGCGGCCATCAAGATTTGGAAGCGCTTGCCGGTGGGGCTCACCAAGCTGGTGGGCCCCGGGATCGTACGCAACATTCCGTGAGGCTGCATGCTATTTTCCGTCATCATACCGGCTAAAAACGAGCAGGATAACATCGGGCGCTGCCTCGACTCCATCTTCCAGGTGGAGTTCGACCCGCGGCAGTTCGAGGTGATCGTAGTCGACAACGGCTCCAGCGACGACACCCCGCGGCTGGCGGAGCAAAAGGGGGCCAGGGTCTACCTGCAGCCCGATCTCACCATCTCCGGTCTGCGCAACTTCGGGGCCTCCAAGGCTTGTGGCGCGCTCCTCGCCTTCATGGACGCCGACTGTACAGTGGAGCGCTCCTGGCTGCGCGAGGCCGCCAGGTACCTCTCAAGGGAGGATATCGTCTGCTTCGGAAGCCCGCCCCAGGTCCCACCTGAAGCGACCTGGGTGCAGCGGGCCTGGTACCAGGTGCGCCGCAAAAAGGAGGCGCTCGGGGAAACCGCGTGGCTTGAGTCGATGAACATGTTCGTGCGGCGCGACCCCTTTGTCCGCTGCCATGGCTTCGACGAGACGCTCGTGACCTGCGAGGACTACGACATCTCCCTGAGGCTAAAGGCGTTTGGCAAGGTGTTCGCCGATGCCGCCGTGGTGGCCTACCACTACGGCGAGGCAAGCACGCTCTCCCACTTCTTCCGCAAGGAGAGGTGGCGCGGGGTGGGGAACCTGAGGGGGGTACTGCGTCACGGCGTCAGGCTCTCGGAACTCCCCAGCGTCTGCCTCCCCCTGCTGCACTGCCTGGTCCTATTGGGGCTTGCCGCGGGGATGGTGGCAGGATGGATCGACGCCGCCCTCTTCGTGGCCGCCACCTTGCTGTTCCTGGCCTGGCAGTCCCTTTTGTTGTCACTTTCCTTCGTGAAGTACTACCGCGGCTCAATAAGCCACGTCGCACAGATCTTCGTTCTCTTGAACGTCTATTATCTGGCGCGGGGCGTTGCCTGCCTGAGGCACTCCTGATGGTCTGGACCGAGATGATCATGATAGCGATTTTGGCACTTCTGGCCTATGTGTACCTCGGGTACCCTGTGCTCCTGTGCCTGCTGGCCCGGGTGTTCCCCCGGCCGCACCTGATAGATCCTGGCCACACCCCAAGCGTCACCCTGGTGATCTCTGCCTACAACGAGGTCGACGTGATCAGGAGCAAGATCGAGAACTCGCTAGCGCTCGACTATCCGGCCGACAAGCTCTCCATCGTGGTGGTATCCGACTGCTCAGACGACGGGACCGACGAAGAGGTACTCTCCTTTGCCCACCGCGGAGTCGTCCTGGTCCGGGCCCACGAGCGGCGCGGCAAGACCTCGGCCCTGAACCAGGCCATGCAGGAGGTTGAGAGCGAGGCGGTGGTCTTCTCCGACGCCAACGCCATCTACGACCGGGGGGCCATCAGGTATCTGGTGCGCCACTTCGCCGACCGGGGGGTGGGGTACGTGGTGGGGCACGCACGCTACCAGGAGGAGACCAGGACGGCTGCCGGGGCGAGCGAGGGTGCTTACTGGGACCTGGAAGTGCTGGTGAAGAAATGGGAGTCGAGCTTCTCCTCGGTGGTCGGTGGGGACGGTGCCCTCTACGCCATCAGGCGCTCCCTCTACGAGCCGATGCATGAGAGCGACATCAACGACTTCGTGAACCCGCTGCAGATCGTGGTCAAGGGGTTCCGCGGCGTCTTCGACAGCGACGCCTTCTGCCTGGAGCAGCCTGCGGGGAAGTTCGAGAAGGAGTTCTCCCGCAAGGTGCGCATCGTGAACCGCAGCTTCAACGCGCTCTTCCGGGTGCCGCAGGCGTGCAACCCGCGGCTCACCGGGCGCTTTGCCTGGCAGCTCGTCTCGCACAAGCTGCTTCGCTGGTTCTCCCCCTTCATACTGGGATTGTTCCTGATGGCGCTGCTCCTCGACTGGGTAGTTCGGCCGCTTTCCACGGCTGATCTGCTGGTGGCGGCCGCGGGAGGGGGGGGGCTACTGCTGGCGGTGGTGGGCCGCTTCCTGGACCAGGGGAAACAGCCGCACCTACTTTTCTACCTGCCGTACTACTTCGTCCTTTTGAACGTCGCCTCCGCCAAAGGGATACTGCTCCGCCTGCGCGGGACGACCATCACCACCTGGGCCACGGTACGCCAGGGGAATGCCGCGCCCCCCGCGGCGGAGTCCCTGCTGCCGCGTTTGACACTGCTCTTCTTGTTGTCTTCGCTGGTGCTGGTGAGCTGCGGGGTGACCCGCGACCTGCAGGCGCTCACCACCGCCGCCTGGTTGCTGACGCTCTCCCTTGCCCATGCCTTCGTCATCTACCCTGGGCTGCTCCTGCCGCTGGCGCGCCTGCTGAGAAAGAGCATCAGGCACGACGAGTCGTACCTCCCCGCGGTGACCCTTTTGATCGTGGCGTACAACGAGGCAGCCGTGATCGAGGCGAAACTGCTGAACAGCCTCTCGCTCGATTATCCCCCCGACAGGCTCCGAATCGTGGTGGCCTCGGACGGTTCCATCGACGGCACCAACGAGATCGTTGCCGCCTATGCCGGCCGTCGCGTCGAGCTGCTCGCCTTTCCGGAGAACCGCGGCAAGACCGCGGCGCTGAACGACGCAATGCGGGGGATTGATTCCGAGATCGTGCTCTTTTCCGATGCCAACGTGATCTATGACGGCTCTGCCGTCAGGAAGCTCGTCCGGAACTTCGCCGACCCCCGCGTAGGTGCCGTCTCCGGGAAGGTGGTCCTCTGCAGCGAAAACCTGAGCTACAGCCTGGGCGAGAGGGCCTACTACGGCATCGAGCACGCCATCCAGAGGTGCGAGGGGGCTTTGGGCGCTCTGATCGGCACTGACGGCGCCATGTACGCCATCCGCAGGTCCCTCTTTTGTGCCCCCTCGGCGGACACCATCCTGGACGACCTGGTGATAGCGCTCGGCATTGCGCGCACCGGCTACCTCGTGCTGCACGAGCAGGAAGCGCTGGGGTTCGAGGAGAACCTGCTGGAATTCCCCAGGGAGTTCCGCCGCAAAGCGAGGATCATAGCCGGCGGCTACCAGTGCCTGTTGCGCGGCACCGTCCTCCCAAGGTGGTCCCAGCCGCTTCTCATGTTCTGCTTTCTATCCCACAAGGTGCTCCGCTGGGGGAGCGGCCTGCTGATCCTCGCCCTTCTGGCGGTGCTGGTGCAGATCCAGCTCCTGGACGGTCCGGTGCAGATGCCGCTTTTCAAGCTGCTGCTCTCCGTCATCTCGGCCGGGGTGCTGCTGGCGCTTCTGGCGCAGTTCTCCCCCGCCGTGCAGCGCGTCAGGGTGGCGAACCTGTGCCACTACTTCTGCATGCTCATGGCGGCCTCCCTTTTTGGGTGCTACCTGGGGATCACGGGGAAGCAGCAGGTGACCTGGCGTGGGGAGGTTACCTGACATGTGCGGCATAGCCGGATTCTTCAGATCGTGTGCCCCTTCCGGAGACAGCGCGCTCTTAAGGCGGATGGGGGAGGTGATCAGGCACCGCGGCCCCGACGCGTCGGGGGAGTACCTGGACGAGTTCGTCGGGCTCGCCCACAGAAGGCTCAGCATCGTCGACCTCTCCCCGCTCGGGAACCAGCCGATGCACTCCCTGGACGGCAGGTACGTCATCGTCTTCAACGGCGAGATCTACAACTTCCTGGAGCTGCGACGCGAGCTGGAAGGTCTGGGCGTCAGCTTCAAGAGCAGGACCGACACCGAGGTGATTCTCGCCCTCTACGCGAGGGAGGGGGTCGGCTGCCTCAAGCGTCTGAACGGGATGTTCGCCTTCGCCCTCTGGGACAAGGAGCGGCAGACCCTGCTCCTCGCCCGGGACCGCATCGGCAAGAAGCCGCTTTACTACTACCACGACGGCGGCGACCGGATCGCCTTCGCCTCGGAGATAAAGTCGCTGCTGCAGATCCCCGGGATCGAGCGGAAGGTGGACCCCACCGCCGTCGCCGATTACCTGAAGTACCTCTACATTCCGGCGCCAAAGAGCATCTACCAGAAGGTCTACAAGCTCCCCCCGGCGCATTACCTTGAGCTTCTAGCGGGGGGCGAGCCCCGCATGGCCGAGTACTGGGACGTCGACTTCGGCGTCGCCGGCGCTCTCTCCGCCGGGGAGGCCGAAGAGGGGCTTTTGGAACTCCTGCAGCAAAGCACCGCCTGCCGGATGATCGCGGACGTGCCGCTTGGCGCCTTTCTGAGCGGCGGGGTCGATTCCAGCGCCGTGGTGGCGCTCATGTCCCGGGCCTCGTGCGAGCCGGTGAAGACCTGCTCCATCGGCTTCAACGACAAAAGGCACGACGAGACCCCGTACGCGAGGGAGGTGGCGGCGCTCTTCAAAACGGAGCACACGGAGTACCAGGTGAGCGAAAACCTGGCCGACACGGTGGCGCTCCTCCCGAGGTTCTTCGACGAGCCGTTCGCCGACTCCTCGTCCGTTCCCACCTACCACGTCTCGCGCCTTGCCAGGCAGTCGGTGACCGTCGCGCTCGCCGGAGACGGCGGCGACGAGAGCTTTGCCGGCTACCAGAAGTACGCGGTGGAGCTCAAGGAGGACCTGGTGCGCCGCAGCGTGCCGGGGGCGCTCCTGTCCCTTGTCGCCAGGGCGACCCGGGGGGCGGTGCACCCGCTTTTGCGCAAGGCGGGCTCGCTCAGCAAAAGCGCGCTCCTGGAGCCGGGGAGGGCCTATTACCGGACCAACAGCTTCATCGAGGACGACCTCCTCTCCGAGCTCCTGTCCGACCCGTTCCAAAGGGCCTGCTCGGGCTATGACCCGGGGAGCCACACACAGCGCCACTATGACAGGGTGCGCGGTGCCGACCACGTGACGGCCATGCTCTACACGGACCTGAAGAGCTACCTGCCGGGGGACATCCTGGTCAAGGTGGACCGCATGAGCATGGCCCACTCGCTCGAGGTGCGCGCCCCCTTCCTGGACTACCGCATCGTGGAGTTCGCAGCCAGGCTCCCCTCGTCTTGGAAGATCTCCGGGGGGGAGAAGAAGATCATCCTGAGAAACGCCTTCGCCCGCCTGCTGCCGCAAAACGTGCTGAACCGCCAGAAACAGGGGTTCACCGTGCCGCTGGACGGCTGGTTCCGGCAGGAGCTGAAGGGTTTCGCGCAGGAACGTCTGTTGTCCGACCCCTCGCTCGCTCAGTACCTGAACCCGGCGGGGGTCAGGCGCATATGGGACGAGCATCAAAGCGGGAGGGTGCAGCACGGGACCCTGCTCTGGAGCCTGCTCATGCTGGCCCTTTGGCACCGCGAGTACCAAGGAGGTGTGCCATGTTCGAACTGATCAGCAAGGACCTGCAACGGCTTGACCCGACAGGGGAGGCCTCGCTGCGCACCCTTGTCGCCGGGCTCCTCTCACAGGGGTTCCAGGCGATCATCGTGTACCGTTTCTTCCACTGGCTGCAGGAGAGAGGACTTTCCGGGCAGCCGCTGCGCTTTTTCTGCGAGAGGTTCGTGGAGATCACGGCGGGGATCTCGATACCGGCCAGCTGCAGGATCGGCAAGGGGTTCCGCATCCACCACTTCGGCGGGATCATATTCCATCCCACCGTCTGCATCGGCGACAACTGCACCCTCTACCAGGGGGTCACCATCGGCGACCGCGGGGGGAGCGGGGGGGCGGCCCGCATCGGCGACAACGTGCTGATCGGCGCGGGGGCGAAGATCATCGGGGCCATAGAGATCGGCGACAACTGCGTGGTGGGCGCGAACGCCGTGGTCACCCGGAGCATGCCCGCAGGGACCACGGCCCTCGGGGCACCCTGCCGCCTGAAATACCCTGACGGAAGGATCGAGTAGATGGCAATGGAGCCGAGACCGACACAAGGGGTGCCGCGGGTCATGGACCTGCGGGGG
>Ga0209317_1001451_pt1 | contig 20728 bp, 16 predicted proteins | sample RifGroB2_FD_183994 | JGI IMG/M metagenome (GOLD analysis project Ga0209317, IMG submission 183994) | Soil microbial communities from Rifle, Colorado, USA - Groundwater B2 (SPAdes) (version 2) | ecosystem: Environmental > Terrestrial > Soil > Unclassified | place: Rifle, Colorado | collected... | reverse complement strand
CCCCCCTTTCCCCAAAGTCGCGCGGGACCAGACCCAGCCCAGCCCACTATATACCGTCAGCTTCTAAGGCGCAGGCCCTCTTCCCCAGCGCACGCTTATGAGCGAACGACGAGCCGGTCTGCGCCGCTCCATTGTGGTATATAAAAAATTGGGCCTCCACTTTTGGGCGGGAGGCCTTGCCAAGTAGAGTATAGCAGGCGGGGCGCAGAATTCAATGGATATTAGGTTACACACGGCGATTTATATTTATGGTTGACAGGGAAGTGGGAAGTTGTATAATTTGGGAATAGCGGCGACTTGAGGAATGTCAAATGATCAAACTCCTACTGCCCCTCCTTTTCCTTGCCCCCGGACCCACCTATGCGGCCCAGCCGCAGTTCAGCCTTGACGCCGCAGACCTGCAGACCCTGCGCGCGCTCCAACTGCCCGAGGCGCCCGCCGTCTCCGTCCCGCTGCGCGCCGGGAACCGCGCCGACGAACGCTATTTTAACGCCTATGTGCTCAAGGCCATAGACTACCTCCGGACCAACTACGGTCTGCTGGGCTACGACATCAGCTCCATCCTCACCCACGACATCGAATATCACACCTTCGGGACCCTCAAGGCCCGCCACGCCCCGTGGACCATGTGCGTGGCCGCCCAGATGGAGATCATCCTCACAGCTTTCGATATCTATGCCCGCGAGACCGGAGACTACTCCGTCTATAATTACCTGCCCAAGCGCAGCTTCGAGGGCCTGGCCATAACTGACCTGAAGGGCCATATCTGGGTCAACCACGCTTTCAACGCCGATGGCACGGCGGACGCGCTCATCAACTTCGGCATGGGCGAGCGCCGCCTCTTCGAGAACCTGCAGCCCGGGGATTTCGTCAACATCAACCGCACCACCCGGACCGGCCACGCGGTCACGTTCATCGGCTACATCAGCAAGACGGGCAAGATGCTGGCCGCCTACGGGCCCGAAGTGGTCGGGTTCAAGTATTTCTCTTCGCAGGGCCTCAAGGAGGCCGGCAAGGGCGGCTTTGACTACCGCTACGCGGTGTTCAGCCAGCACGGCTGCCCCGAGATGCCCTACAAGCGCGACTGCAACGTGATCTACTCCAAGGACCAGACCTATCTCAATACCGGCACCATGCTGGCCCCTAAGTTCTGGACCGGCGTAATGCCGCAGGCCGCCGCCGAGGACCTCGGCGAGACCGTGCTCAACCGTAACTACTTCAACGGGATGACCATAGACGATTGATTGGGTTAGGGAGGAAAAATGAAAGTACTTATAGCTTATTATTCCATGTACGGCCATATCCAGGCGATGGTCCAGGCCGCGGCCGAAGGCGCGTCTTCGGTGAAAGGCGCGGAAGTGACCATAAAACGCGTTCCCGAGACCCTGTCCGCGGAGGTGCTGGGCAAGATGGGCGCGCTGGAAGCGCAGAAGGCGCAGGCCGCCGTGCCGGTCTGCACCCCCGAGGACCTGGCCGCCGCCGACGCCATTATTTTCGCCACCCCCACCCGCTTCGGCAACATGTGCGGGCAGATGCGCCAGTTCCTGGACTCGACCGGCGGGTTATGGATGAAAGGCGCGCTGGTGGGCAAGGTAGGCAGCGTCATCGCCAGCTCCGCCACGCAGCACGGCGGGCAGGAGTCCACCATCCTCTCCTTCCACACCACGCTGCTGCACCACGGCATGGTTCTCGCCGGCCTGCCGTATTCCTTCCAGGGCCAGACCGGCATAGATGAAATGAAAGGCGGCTCCCCTTACGGGGCCACCACCATAGCCGGCGCCCAGGGCGAACGCCTGCCCAGCAAGGTGGAACTGGACGGCGCGCGCTACCAGGGCCGCTACGTCGCCGGGTTGGCCGAAAGGCTGGCCGGGTTCAAGATCGGCTAAGGTTCCTGTGAAAAGAAAAAAGCCCGGGCCGTCCCGGGCTTTTTTGCATGGCCGGATCCGCGTCAGCGCGCCGCCGTAGAGGGCGGATCCTTGTAGCCGGCCAGGAAGAACAGGGCGGCGCAGATGGAGCCCAGCCCGTCGGCCAGCATGTCCTTCTGCGCGTCCCAGACGTCGCCCTGGCTGCCCAGGAAGGCTATGCCGGCGGCCGGGTCGGCCGCAGCCGCGTACCACCATTCTATTATTTCATAGACGGCGGCCACGGTGAAGATAGCCGTTACCCCGATGAAGGCCAGGAGGCCTTTTGACCGGGTGTAGCCTTTGCGCCAGATGAACTCGGCTATGGGGTAGGCGTAGAAGCCCACCGAGAAATGGGCGATGCGGTCGAAGTGGTTGCGCGTGAAGCCGAACAGGTCGGTCACGGCGCCGAACGGCACCCGCTCGAAGGTGTAATGTCCCCCCGCCGTGTGCAGGAAGAGCAGGACGCTCATCAGCAGGTAGGAGGTGTTGGAGAAGGCGAAGCGCCGGTAGGTGGAGACCAGCGCCAGGACTATCATGACCATGGGCAGGTTCTCGGCGAACCAGACGTCCCGGCTGTACGGGTTTATGGCCATCGCGAGGAACCACGCGGCATAGGCGGCCAGCAGCAGATGCGGAAGTTTAAGTTTCATTAAATGCCCCTTCAAGTGATAAACCGCGCAGCCGCGACCGGGCTGGGTTAGCAAAACCGTCTCGGAGCCCGAGGCTTGCGTAAGCGCCGAGGGCGAGAGACGAGCGGCGGGCACGGTGTGTCCCGACCGCGTGTTTTGCGTTCCAGCCCGGTTGTGGCTGCGCCGGGGGTATCAGGCCGCCACCTTCAGGTTCTCGAGCAGTTTGCGGTAGCGCGCCAGGGGTTCCGAGAGGCCCTTTATGGCGGTCTCCCAGAACTCGGGCTTGCCGATATCCGCGCCCAGGCTGCGCTTAGCCACGTTCTCGGCGGTGTCCGAGCCGGTCAGGCGCAGGAAGGCCTCGTACTTGGGCAGGAAGGCGGGGCCCTCGGCCTTGAACTTGGCGAACAGCGTGGCCGCCATCAGGAAGCCGAAGGTGTACGGGTAGTTGTAGAAGGAAACGCCGGACATGTAGAAGTGCAGCTTGGAGGCCCAGAACATAGGGTCCTCGCCGCCGGGCTCCAGCGCGTCGCCGAAGATGCGCTTCTGCGCTTCGGTCATGAGCTCCTTCAGGCGGGCCACGGAGACCTCGCCCTTCAGGCGCTCCTCGTGAAAGGCCTTCTCGAACTCGAAACGGGTGGTGATGTCGAGGATGGTCACCGCGGCGCCGCTCAGATACTCGTCGAGCATGATCAGCTTCTGCGTCTCGCTGATGCCCGGGTCGGCCTGGATGCCCGCGGCCAGCAGGTGCTCGCCGAAGATGGAGGCCGTCTCGGCCAGCGTCATCGGGTACTCGGTGGCCCAGGGGCGCATCTCACGCAGCAGGTGGCTGTGCCAGGCGTGGCCCATCTCGTGGGCCAGCGTGTTCACGTCGCCCAGCGAGCCGTTGAACGTCATGTACACCTGCTGCTCGCGGGTAAGGTTGGAGCCGGTGCAGAAGGCGCCGGGGCGCTTGCCGCCGCGGGCTTCGCTCTCCAGCCATTTCTTCTTCAGGAAGTCCTTGTAGTAGGCCCCGAGCGCCGGGTAGACGCGGTCGAAAGCGGCCGACACCTTGTCCGAGCCTTCGGTCCAGGTGTAGAGCTGGCTGTCCTTGAGCGGCAGCGGGGCCTCGCGCTCGTAGAAGGCTATGCCCTTGCGGCCCATGGTGGCCGCTTTCGCCTTAAGGATCTCCCGCACCGGCTGCAGGCTGCGGTGCACGGCGGTGTACATCGCGTCCAGGGTGGACTTCTTTATGCCGGCGCCGAACAGCGACTGGTCGAGGAAATGCTTTATCCCGCGGCGCTTGTAGAGGGCCAGGCGCGTGCCGGACAGCGCGTTGAGCGCGGCGGCGCATCTGACCTCTATGCCGGCCCAGGCCTTGTTGCCGCCCTCGAAGGCGGCGCGGCCGACCTTGCGGTCGGCGTCGGCCATCAGCGCGCGCCAGCGCGAGATCGGCAGGCGCTCCTTGCGGCCGTCGGGCCAGACCATGTCGAACTCCAGCTTGGAGGACATCTTGTTGTAGAGGCGGTCCCAGGCCTGGAAGCCGTCCACGCCCAGGTCGGCGGCCAGCTTCTCCTCGTCCGGGCTCATCGTGCGGCGGGCCCGCTCGCGCACGCGTTTGAGCGAATGCTCCGCGCCCTTGAGCGCGCCGCGCTTGAGGAAGGCCGTGAAGAACTTCTCCGGCACGTCCTTTAAGGCCCGCAGCAGGTCCACGCCGAACTTGGAGTACTCGGCGGCCAGCATGTCGAGCTTGGCGCTCTCGGAGGAATAGGCCTCGTTGGCGGCGTCGGCCGATTCGAGGCAGCCGACATAGGACATTACATGCCCGAGGCGGGTCTCGGCGTTCTCGGCCAGCAGCAGCAGCTTTTCCCATTCCGCCGCGGTCTTCGCCGAGAGCGGCGCCAGCGCGGCCGCTTTCTTCTGGAGCGCGGCGATGTCGGCCGCGAGCTTCTTTTTAAACTGTGTCATCTCCGGCCCGTTGAAAGACGGGAAATAGCCGGTCAGGTCCCACTTTACGCCCTGCGTTTTTTTGTCAGCCATATTGGCCTCCTGTAATGTGATAATCCCATTATACAAAAGGGCGGCCCGGCATGACCGCTCCCCGGCCAAATTGCTAACATATGCCTATGGAATGGTATGTTTCGATAGTTAAGGCCCACCCGATAACCAGCGCCATGGCGCAGTTCGCCGTGCTGGGCACGCTGGGGGAAGTGCTCTCCAAATGGCTGGGCGCCCGCCGCATCTTCTCCCCTTTCGGCCCCCGCGCCACGCTGTTGCGTATGCTGGGCTGGGCCGCGCTCGCGGTCTGTATTAAATACGCGTTCACGGGCTTCCTGGGTTTCGTCGACGGGCTGGTCTCTCACGGCCTGCTGCCGGAGCTTTCCGCGGCCGGCAGGGCTTTCGCCGTTTCCCTCTCCATGAACCTGCAGTTCGGGCCTTTCCTGGTGCTGGCGCACCGGCTGCTGGACAACGCCATAGACGGCCGGCCTAACTGGGCCAACCTGGACAAGGGGCTGCTCTCGCTCCTCTGGTTCTGGGTGCCGGCCCATACCGTCACCTTCCTGCTCCCCCCCGATTTCCGTATCGGCCTCGCGGCCCTGTGGTCGCTGGCCCTCGGCGTCATCCTGGGGTTTTACGCCCGCAAGCCGGCGGCTTGACAGCGCGGCGCTATTTTGGAAAAATATCGGCACTAGATCAGGCGGCCCACGGGGCGCGGCCGGGCTTCTCGCAGCGGGTGAAACCGCGGGACTAGATCCTCCCGCGGTTTTTTATTGCGGGACTAATGGAGAGTATCGACCGCATGCCCGACTTGAACGAACTGATCTCCTCCTCCCGCGGCCTGTCCGAGGCCGAAGTGCTGGAGCGCCGCGCCGCCGAAGGCCTCAACGAGCTTCCCTCCCAGAAAAAGCAGTCCATCCTCGCCATTGCGTTCAACGTGCTCAAGGAACCGATGCTGCTGCTGCTGCTGGCGGCCGGCACCATCTACCTGTTCCTCGGCGACGTAAAGGACGCGGCCATGCTGATGTCCTTCGTGCTGGCGGTCATCGGCATAACCTTCTACCAGGAGCGCAAGACCGAGAACGCGCTGGACGCACTCCGCGGGCTGGCCAGCCCGCGCGCCCTGGTGATCCGCGGCGGGGTGCAGCAGCGCATTGCCGGCCGCGAAGTGGTCCGCGACGACCTCATCTTCCTGACCGAAGGCGACCGCGTGCCGGCCGACGCCGCGGTGCTGGGCTGCGTCAACTTCTCGGCCGACGAAGCACTGCTCACCGGCGAGAGCGTCGCCGTGCGCAAATGCGCCTGGGACGGCCTTATGGCGCAGGCCCGCCCCGGCGGCGACGACCTGCCTTTTGTGTATTCCGGCACGCTGGTAGTTCAGGGCAGGGCGCTGGTTAAAGCGACCGCCACCGGCGTCCGCTCCGAGATGGGCAAGATAGGCAAGGCCCTGGAAGCCATTACCCAGGAAGAAACCCCCCTCAGCCGCGAGACGGCCCGCATAGTAAAGAATTTCGCCGTAGCCGGCGTCGTGCTCTGCGCGGTGGTGATAGTGGTCTTCGGTCTGACCCGCGGCAGCTGGCTGGGCGGTTTCCTGGCCGGCCTGACGCTGGGCATGGCCATGCTGCCGGAAGAATTCCCGGTGGTGCTGGTGATCTTCCTCACCATCGGCGCCTGGCGCATTTCCAAGAGCCGCGTGCTGACGCGCCGCATGCAGGCAATAGAGACCATGGGCTCGGCCACGGTGCTCTGCACCGACAAGACCGGCACGCTCACCCTTAATTCCATGCGGCTTAAGGAGCTGTGGACGCCGGGCGGCGGCTTTCACAGCGTCGAGGACAGCGCGGCGGAGCTGCCCGAGGAGTTCCACAGGCTGGCGGAGTATTCCATCCTCGCCAGCCAGGAGGACCCCTTCGACCCCATAGAGAAAGAGCTCAAGCGGGTGGGCGAATGCTGCCTGATGGGCACGGAACACCTGCACCGCAACTGGAAGGTGCTGCGCGAGTACGCGCTTTCAAAGGAGCTGCTGTCACTCTCCCACGTCTGGGAATCCCCCGACCACAGCCGCTACATCATAGCGTCCAAAGGGGCGCCCGAGGCTATAATAGATCTCTGCCATATGCCGGCCCCCGAGGCCGACGTTATAATGGCTGCGGTGAGGGAACTTTCCGGGCGCGGCCTGCGGGTACTGGCGGCCGCCTCGGCCGAGCTGGACCCCGGCGAGCTGCCCCCCGCCCAGCATGATTTCGATTTCAAGTTCACCGGCCTGGTAGCCTTTATAGACCCGGTGCGGCCGCAGGTCCCCGGCTCGGTGGCCGAAGCCCACGCCGCCGGCATCCGTGTCATCATGATCACCGGGGATTACGCCGGCACGGCCTCGTTCATCGCGCGCCAGATAGGCCTGAAGAACCCGGACAGCGTTATAACCGGCCCCGAGCTGGCCGCCATGAGCGGCAAGGAACTTTCAGAAAGGATAAAGGAGGCCTGCGTCTTCGCGCGGGTCGTGCCGGAGCAGAAGCTGGCCATCGTCAACGCGCTGAAGGCCAACGGCGAGATCGTGGCCATGACCGGCGACGGCGTCAACGACGCCCCGGCGCTGAAGGCCGCGCATATCGGCATCGCCATGGGCGAGCGCGGCACCGACGTGGCCCGCGAAGCCTCGGCGATAGTGCTGATGGACGACGACTTCTCCAGCATCGTGCACGCCATCCGCCTGGGGCGCCGCATCTACGACAACCTCAGGAAGGCCATCGCCTACATACTCTCGGTGCACGTGCCGATAGCCGGCATGTCGCTGCTGCCGGTGCTGTTCGGCCTGCCTATCGTGCTGATGCCGGCGCATATCGCCTTCCTCGAGCTGATCATAGACCCGGCCTGTTCCGTGGTCTTCGAGGCGGACAAAGAGGAGCACGATATCATGAGCCGCCCGCCGCGCCGCATCGGCGAGCCGCTGTTCTCGCGGCGGATGGTGGCGATCAGCCTGCTGCAGGGCGCGAGCGTGCTGGCCGTGGTGTTCGGGATCTTCCTCGTGGTGCTGAAGATGGGCAAGGGCGAGGACGAGGCCAGGGCGCTGTCCTTCGCGGCGCTGGTCTTCGCCAACCTGATGCTGATCCTCACCAACCTTTCCTGGAAGAACAGTTTTGTCCGGATAATCAGGGAGGCCCATCCGACGTTCTGGTGGGTCTGCGGCGGGGCCCTGGCGGTGATGGGCGCTACGCTCTACGTCCCGTTCTTCAGGAACCTGTTCCATTTCGGGACGCTGCACGCCAACGACCTGCTGTTCGCCCTGGGCGGCGGGGCCCTCAGCCTCGCCTGGTTCGAACTGCTCAAGCTCTACCGGCCGGAGCTCTAACCCGTTTTTACGGCGACCAGCAGCGCTGCCGCCAGCACAAGAAAAACCAGCCCTTTGAATAGCGGCACGGCCCTGCCGGTGCCCAGGGCCGGCGGCAGCCTGTCGCCCAGCCTCCCGGCCAGGTAGCCGATCGAGCAGAAAACCACGATCACCTGCGCCATAAAGACCATACCGAGCGCGGCCATCTGCAGCCTCACCCCCCCTTTGGCGGGGTCGACGAACTGCGGCAGCAGGGCCAGGAAGAACAGGGCCACTTTCGGATTGAGCAGGTTCATTATGACGCCGCGCCTGTACAGCGCCAGCTCCCCGGAAAAGTTTTCGGCCCCGGAGCGGCGGCCGGGCTTTTCCCTGAAAGCCCCCCAGGCCAGCCAGAGCAGGTACGCCGTCCCTGCCAGCTTCAGCGCGGTGAAAGCGGCCGGCGAAGCGGCGAAGACGGCGGATACGCCCAGGGTCGCCAGGGCGGTATGCACCAGCAGGCCGGAGCTAAGCCCCAGCGCCACCGCCAGGCCCGCCCTGGGCCCGCCGGCCACGCCCTGGGCCGCCAGGAAAAGCACGTCCGGCCCCGGGGCCACGGTAAGGGCTACCGAAACCCCCAGAAAATAAAGGATGTTGTCGGGCATTACTATATTTTACTGAAGTCGGGGCCCTTTCAGGCGGCCAGTGTGCGCGGGAAATAGATCTTGAAGGTGGTGCCGCGGCCCGGTTCGCTTTCCACTTCTATCCCGCCGTGGGCCTGGCTGACTATGCCGTAGACGGTAGGCAGGCCCAGGCCGGTGCCTTTGCCGGGTTCCTTGGTGGTATAAAAAGGTTCGAAGATGTGCAACATCGTTTCCGGGGTCATGCCGGTGCCGGTGTCGCTGACGGACAGCAGCACATAATGCCCCGGTTTCGGGACCAGGCGCATCTTCAGGTATTCCTGGCCTATCTCCGCGTTGCGGGTTTCCAGCGTTATCCTGCCGCCCTCGGGCATGGCGTCCCGGGCGTTGAGGACCAGGTTCATGATGACCTGCGAGATCTGCCCGGGGTCGGCCATTATCCTGTCCGCCCCCGGCTCCAGTTTGGTTTCCAAATGCATGTTCGCGCCTATCAGGCGCTTGAGCATTTTCTGCGTCTCTACGGCCGCGTCGTTAAGGTTCAGGACTTTCGGCTGCGCAGGCTGCTTGCGGCTGAAAGTCAGCAGCTGGCGGGTCAGCGAGGCGCCCTTCTCCGTCTCCAGGAGTATCTCGGAGAGGTCTTCGCGCCCCTGGGAGCCTGCCGGCAGGCTCTTGAGCAGGAATTCCGCGTAGCCGCTGATGGACACCAGGATATTGTTGAAGTCATGCGCTATGCCGCCCGCGAGGCGCCCCACGGCCTCCATCTTCTGGGCCTGCTGCAGTTCCTCGCGCAGCTTGTCTTTTTCCTGCTCCGCCTGTATGCGCTGGGAGATCTCCTGCATCAGGTCTTCGTTGGCGGCCGACAGTTCGGCCGTGCGCTCCCTGACCCGCTGTTCCAGGCCCGCGTTAAGCTTCTCTATCTCCTCCCGCGCCAGGCGCCGGGCGGTAACATCCATCAGGGTGCCTATCACGGCCGGCTTGCCCGCGTACTCGGTGAGGGAGCCGTGAACTTCCACGTCGATCTCCGCCCCGTCCTTGCGGACGGCCTTGAATTCATAATTTATCGACTGTGTTTCCTGCGAGAACCTGCGCCGCAGGTTCTCCCGGACGGTCGGCCAGTCCTTGGCCAGGGTGAGGTCTTTCGGGCCTTTATTCCCCGCGATCTCCTCCACGGTGTAGCCGAAAGTTTTTGCCAGGGCGGGGTTCACGTAGACGAATTTGTCGTCCTGTATCAGGTATACGCCGACCATGGATTTTTCTGTCACCGTCCTGAACTTGTCCTCGGATTCGCGCAGCAGCCTCATATTCCGGCTGCGCTCGGAAATGTCGCGGCACAGGGTGAGGATGTTCGGCACGCCATCGCGCTGGGTCACCGTGGCGTTGATCTCTACGGGGATTATCGTCCCGTCGGGGCCGGCGTAGCCCACTTCAAAATTATTTATGTAGCCGTCCTGCGCGCACCTGGCGACGGCGGCGGCGTTCTTTTCCTTCTCGTACGGCGCGGTCCAGTCAAGCACCGAATGCCCCAGAACCTCCTTAAGGTCCTTGCGCCCGGTCAGCCGCACGTATTCCCGGTTGGCGTCCAGCACGCGGCCTTCTTTGTTGATGATCACGTAGCCGGTCCCGGTGGTCTCTATCATGGCGCGGTAGCGGCTCTCGCTTTCGCGCAGGGCCCGCTCCGTCTCCACCCGGGCGGTGATGTCCTCGAGCAGGGAGACCACTTTCTGGTCGGGGGTCACCATGCCGGTGACGCGGACCGATTTTTTCGCGCCGCCCTTGCAGGTGATCTTTACTACTATCTCCTCCATTTCCCTGCCGGTCTTTGCGGCTTTGTCTATCTGCAGCGGCTGCCAGGCCAGCAATTCTTTACGGTATTTTTCGTCGGGATAGGCCAGCCTCGCCCAGTGCTCCAGGGTCGGGATGTCGTCCTTGGTGTAGCCGAAGTATTCGGTGAATTTATGATTTATGAATTCCAGCGTCCTGTCGGGGTTCTGGATGGCTATGGCCAGCGGGGCCAGCTCCAGTATGCTGCGCAGGGTGCGCTCGCTGTCGCGCACGGCCTGTTCCGCCCTGACCCTGTCGGTGATGTCGTCGAACATGATGAAGATCCGCTCTCCGATTATCACGCCGCGGATCATCACCGACTTTACCGTCCCGTCCTTGCAGCGGGAGGTGTATCTCCTGGCCTCTATTTCGCCGCCGCCCGCGGCGGCCTTTTTAACGGAGTCCAGCCACTGGGCGGTCATGGCCTCGCGGTGCTTTTCATCCGTAGAGGCCAGGCGCCCCCAGGTCTCAAAATCGGCCAGCTCCGCCAGGGTATAGCCGAAAGTCTGGCTGAACTTGGAGTTCAGGTATTCTATCCTGCCTTCGGGGCCCAGGATGCCCAGGGCCATGGGCGCGTTGTCCAGTATGCGCCGCAGGGTGGCCTCGCTCTCGCGCAGCGCCTGCTCCGCCTGCAGCCTGGCCGTGATGTCGTCGAACATCGCGAACACCTTGCCCGCCGCTATCATGCCGAAGATGAAGACGTTCTTTACCGTGCCGTCCTTGCAGGTCAGGTGGTACTCCTCGCCGGCTATCTCTTCTCCTGTCTCCGCGGCTTTCCTTAAGGCGGCCGACCACCTGGCGCCCATCTCGGCCCGGTACCGGGGGTCGGGCGCGACCTTCAGGGCCCAGGTCTCCTTGTCCGGGACGTCCCCGGCGGTATAGCCGAAGACCTGGGTGAATTTCGCGTTGAGATATTCCACCTTGCCGTCCCTGCTGTGGATCCCCATGGGCATCGGGGCCTTCTCTATTATACGGCGCAGGGTCTTTTCGCTCTCGCGCAGGGCCTGTTCCGCCGTGGCCCTGGCGGTGATGTCGTCGAACATCACGAAAACTTTGCCGGCGGCTATCACTCCGAAAATGTGGCAGGTCTTTACCGTCCCGTCCTTGCAGGTGACCTGGAACTCGCCGCCGTCTATCTCCGTATTCGCCGCGATGGCCTTATGCACGCGGCCCATCCAGCGCTCTATCACTTCCCCCCGGTACTTTTCATCCGGGTAGGCCAGCGCCCACCAGCGGTCCATGTTCGGGATGTCGGAGTGCGGATAGCCGAAAGTCTCCTCCGCCTTGTGGTTGATGTATTCTATGGTGCCGTCCAGGGCCACTATGGCCATGGACATCGGGGCCTTGTCCAGGATCTTGCTCAGCGTGCCCGCGCTCGTTTCTGCCGCCTTCCGGCGGGCTTCCCCCTCGGTAATGTCCTCGAAGGCGCAGAGCAGGTCTTTCTCCGCGGTGAGCGTGCCGTACATGTGGATGAGCTTTACCGAGCCGTCCTTGCAGGTTATCCGGTATTCCCCCGGCGGTATCTCTCCGTCCGGGGAGAACATGGAACTCTCCAGGCTGCGGTCCCACTGCGCCCGCGCCTGCTTGCGGTAGGCGAGGTCCGGATAGGCCTTCTCCACCCAGTCCCGCATCGTGAAGATCTCTTCGGCCGTATAGCCGAAGGTCTGCTCGAACCTTTTGTTTATGAAGCGCAGGTCGCCGTTCAGGCTGCGGATGCCGATAGCCATCGGGGTCTGCTCCAGGATGCGCCTGAGGTTGCCCTGGCTGTCTTTCAGGGCCGTCTCGGTCAGCTTGCGTGCCGTGATGTCGGTAGCGGCCAGGTAGATGAGCTTTTGCCCGCGGTCGGCGGCGAAGCGCACGGCCAGCCACTTGTAGCTGCCGTCCTTGCAGCGGAAGCGGGCGTCGAAGAGCGCGTGCGGCTCGCCCTCCAGCACCTTTTTCTGTTTCTCTCCGGCGAGGTTGAGGTCTTCGGGGTGGATGAAATACAGGCAGGGGCGGCCTGTCATTTCGGCGCCGGTAAAACCAAGGTGGCCCTCCCAGCCGGGGTTCAATTCGGTAAAAAGGCCGTCAAACCCGATCGTGGCCAGCATGGCGGGGAGGATATGAAAAAAACTTTTATAGATGTCTTCGCCGGCGTCCGTCATTTTTCCCTCCCCTTCAGGAAAATATACTAAAAAAAACAGGGTAAATGGCGCAAAAAATACCGGTGCCAATTAAAAGTCCCCCGGAAGGCCGGGGGACTTTTGTCGGCTTACTCGTGCTTGTAATCCTCTTTTTTCTTCTTGAGGAACCTGGAGAACCAGCCCCCGCCGGGGGGCGGCTTCTGGGGCGTCTGCGCCCTGGCCGGAGCCGGGGGGCGCCTGCCGTCATGCCGCCGCGGCTCTTCGAAATACGGGGAGGGGCTGACTATCCCGCCCCTGCGCGACGGGTCGGCCCCGTAGCGGTTGGGCCGGCCCTGGCCGGCGCCGTCCTGGCGGCGGGGCCCGGAAGGGCCCCTGGCCGGGCCGCGGGAGTCGTCGCGGCGTCCTTCGCCCCTCGGAGGCCCGAAGCGGCTGTCGCGGGGGCCTGAGGACCGGCTGTCTCCGCGCGGGCCGGAAGGCCGGTAATCCCTGCGGGGGCCGGGGCGGCTGTCGCGGCGCGGCGGTCCGTCCTGGGCGTGCCGGGGCCGCTCCTCGGGCTGCCGGGAAGGCCTGGCCGTCTGGGGCCCGGCGCTGTCCTGCTGCGGGGGCCGGGACTGCGGGCGCGGCCCGCGCTGCTGGGGCGCGGGGCGGCGGCCGCTGGAGGCGGGCCTGGGGGGCGCGTCGGCGCCGAACTCGGCCTCGGCGGTGTCGGGCAGCTGCACCCGCGTCAGGGGCATGCGGATGAGGCGCTCGATATTGCGCACGTCGCGGCCCTGGTCGGGCGCGGCGAAAGTAATGGCGCGGCCGGGCTGGCCGGCGCGGCCGGTGCGGCCGATGCGGTGCACGTAGTTCTCGTCCTCGTCGGGGAGGTCGTAGTTGATCACCAGCTCTATGCCGGTCACGTCTATGCCGCGCGCGGCGATGTCCGTGGCCACCAGCACGCGGTACTTGCCGGACTTAAAGCCGTCCAGGGCTTCGCGGCGCTGGGGCAGGGAGCGGTTGGAATGGATCTCGGCGGCCGTGTGCGGCATTTCCCTGATGGCGCGGGCGATCTTCTTGGCGTTATGCTTGGTGCGCACGAAGAGCAGTACGCTGCCCCAGTACTTGTCGAGCAGCTTGGCCAGCAGGGCGGTCTTCTCGCCGCGGTCCACTATGAAAAGTTCCTGCTCCACCCTTTCCGCCGCGGTGCCGGGCCGGGCCACCTCTATGCGGATGGGGAGCTTCATGTGGCGGCTGGCGAGCTTCATGATCTCGTCGGGCATGGTGGCCGAGAACAGCATGGTCTGGCGTTCCTTGGGCATGACGGCCAGGATCTTCTCCAGCTGCGGGGCAAAGCCCATGTCGAACATCCGGTCGGCCTCGTCGAGCACCAGCACGCCGACGTTGGACAGGTCCACGGTGCGCTGGCTGATATGGTCTATCATGCGGCCGGGGGTGGCGATGAGGATGCGCGGCCGCCGGCGCAGTTCCTGCACCTGGCGGTTCATGTTCTCGCCGCCTATGATGACGGCCGTCTGCATGCCCAGCACCGGGGCGAACTGCTTAACCACTTCGGCCACCTGCAGGGCGAGTTCGCGGGTGGGCACGAGCACGAGGCCCTTGCCGTCGCCGGCGGCGAGGCGCTGTATCATGGGGATGGCGAAAGCGATGGTCTTGCCGGTGCCGGTCTGGGCGATGCCGACCATGTCCTTGCCTTCGGAGGCGGGCGGGATGGCCTTGTGCTGGATGGGGGTCGGGATCTTGAACTTAAGTCTGTCTAAAGCTTCAAGGAGTTTGGGGGCTATGCCGAGGCCGTAAAAGCCGGCGGCGGGCTGAGTTGTGTCGTTGGTCATATACCATTATCCCATATATGGAGCCCCGCGGACAGTAGTATAATAATGCCATGAGATTTCTGCTGGCCGCGTTCATACTGCTATCAGCCGGGCTGTGCCCGGCCCAGGACGCTAAAAAACGCCTTACCACCCTTGAAAAAAGGGTCACGAAAGTGGAGAAGCGGGTGACCAGGCTGGAGGGCGGGGCGCAGCCGGCCGCCGCCGCGGCCAAGCCCATGCCCCTCGAGCCGGTAGCCGTCTATCTTATCCGCAAGCAGCAGCTGATAGGCCAGAAAAAAGTGGGCCTGCGCCTCTACCTCGAGTTCGAGAACGTTTCCAACCGCCGCCTTTACGCCTTTAACGGCACGCTGGTCTTCCGGAACGAGAAGGGCGCGGTCATCTGGTCCAAGCCTTACGGTCACAGCGAGCCGCTGGGCCCGGCGGAGAAGGTAGGGGTGTCCCTGGGCCTCCTGACCGACCAGGCCAAGGCTTACCTGGCTTTCGTCAGGGCGCTTAAAATTACAGTGGAATTGAAGAAGCAGGAAGCCTACGGGGCGGAGTGATCAGGCTTTGCCGCCGGCGGCCGGCGGCTTGACCCCGGGGAATTTCTTGAACAGTCCGGGGGTCACTTTCAGGCGGTACCAGTGCGCGGTAGCCGCCGTGCAGTGGTGGCTGTCGGGGCAGATCTTTTCAAAGCCGTAGCGGACGTGGCAGCAGATGGTCACCAGGTTGCCGTCGTCGCAGGCGTACCAGATCTCCCTGGCGCCCTTGCCTATGGCGTAGCTGAGGCGGGCTTCGGTCAGCAGTTTCGCTATTCCGCGCTCGCGGAATTCCGGTTTTACCCTCAGGCCGCTCAGTATCCAGCGGCCCTCTTCCAGATAGACCACGCTGTGCCCGGCTATCTCGTCTCCCGAGTAGGCGGCGAAATAGGCGTGCTCCCTGTCGTCTACCCGCTTTATCTCGCAATCCGAATAAAAAGCCTCGAAACGGGTTCTCCACTCGCCGCTCTCGCGGGTTATTTTTTTTACGGTTATCGCTCCGGGCTTTTTCATTACGGTTACATTATATCCCAAATGCGGGCGCTCCGCCATCGGCCTAAAGCCCTAGGCCCGCGTGGGCCCTAAAGCGGCCGGCAGGTGGGGCTAAAGCCTCTGCCCGGGCCGGTTTTTTAAATGTAAAGTCTAAATATACTAGCGGTCATAGGCGGAGGCCTGCGTGCGAAAAATATTTAATTCCCTGCTGCTGCTCCTTATTTCGGTCCCCCCGGTTTTTTCCGCCCCCCCCGGAGCGCTTGAGGGCGTAACCCTCAGGACCCTGCCGCCCGTGGCGGTGCCGGCCGTGCCGGCCCCTTTTTACGCGCCGGAGGGCTCCCGCTACGACTGGTCCGGCCTGCCGGCCTATATCTTTACCGAGGAGGAGCCCCTGGCGGCTCCGATCGTGGACGCCATAGGCCGCACGAGGCGCACCCTGGACGTGGCCCTCTATAACCTGCAGATAGACGGCGCGGTGGAAGCGCTGGCGAAGGCCAGGGCGCGCGGCGTAAAAGTGCGCGTGCTCTTCGACCACGCCCACGTCTATCCCCAGGCCAACAAGCAGATCCAGGCCGTGATCGATTCCGGCATCGAGACCCGGGCCATGAACGGCCGCGGCGGCAGCGGCGCGATGCACTGCAAATACGCGCTGTTCGACGGGGCCCTGCTGCAGACCGGCTCGGCCAACTGGAGCGGCTTCGCGGAGACCTTCAGTTACGAGAACATCATGTTCGTGGCGGACGCGGACATCGTGGACGGCTATGAAAGGAATTTCGAGTGGATGTGGCGGCAGGCCCGCCCCGCCGGCCAGCCGGCCGCCGCGGCCCAAAAGCCCTCGGCGCCGCCCGTGGACCCTACCCCCGACGTGAATTTTAACGGCACGCAGCTGCCGGATTACGCTTTCTCTCCGCGCGGCGGCACCGAGGCCGCCATCGTGGCCGCCATAGACGCCGCCCGCTCCGAAGCGGACGTGGCCATGTTCACCTTCACCTCCAAAAACATCATGGAGGCCCTGAAGCGGGCCGCGGTCCGCGGGGTGAAGGTGAAGCTGATGCTTTTTATCGGCCAGAAGTTCCCCTTCTTCCAGGAGGCCAAGACGAGCCGCATTGAGCTGCGCTTCAAGGAGGGCCGGCTGGAAAAAGGCCAGATGCACAACAAGTTCGCGGTGCTCGACGGCAAACTGCTGATCAACGGCTCCTTCAACTGGACCGTGACCGCCGAGACCAGCAACACGGAGAACACCATCTTCACCACGGCGCCGGAATATGTCTCCCCTTATAAAGCGGAATTCGACAAGCTGTTCCTGAAGGCCGCCCCTCCCAAGGGCGAGTAGCCGCCCCGCGCAATAAAAAAGGCCGCTTCGCAGCGGCCTTTTTTATTGGCTGTCGGTTTTACCGGCGGCGGCCTCCGCCTCCGGGACGGCGGGCGGAGCGCTGGTTCCAGCCGCGGCCGCCGGCGGCTTTGTCGTAGCCCCAGAGGGTCTCGGCGGGAACTTCGGGATGGGAGACCTGGTTCATCGGGATGCCGGTGAGGGTCTCGATGCTGCGCACGTCGCCGCCCTGCTCGGGCATGGCGAAGGTGATGGCGCGGCCGGGCTGGCCGGCGCGGCCGGTGCGGCCGATGCGGTGCACGTAGGCGTCGTCCTCGGAGGGCATCTCGTAGTTGATGACCAGCTCTATGCCGGTCACGTCTATACCGCGGGCGGCGATGTCGGTGGCGACGAGGATGCGGTACTTGCCGGACTTGAAACCTTCCATGGCGTCCTTGCGCTGGCCCATGGTGCGGTCGGAGTGGATCTCGGCCACGGCGTGGCCCATGTACTCTAGTATCTGGGCCACCTTGGCGGCGTCGTAGCGGGTCTCCACGAAGATAAGCACCGTGCCGGCGTACTTTTCGAGCAGCTTGGAAAGCAGCAGGGGCTTGGAGCCGGAGCGCACCACGTAGAGTTCCTGTATGACGTTGGTGGCGGCGGTGCCGGACTTGGCCACCTCGATGCGGATGGGCAGCTTCATGTGGTGGCTGGCCAGCTTCATCACTTCGTCGGGGATGGTGGCGGAGAACAGCATGGTCTGCCTTTCTTTGGGCAGCTCGCGGATGATGCGGTTGATCTGCGGGGCGAAGCCCATGTCGAACATGCGGTCCGCCTCGTCGAGGACGAGGATGCGGGCGTCGTGCACCTTGGCGGCGCCGCGCTCGATGTGGTCGTAGACGCGGCCGGGGGTGCCGATGAGGATGCGGGCTTTGCGGTTGAGGTCGCGCAGCTGGGATTCCTTGCCCTCGCCGCCTATGAGGCAGGCGACGCCCATGTTGAAGGCGGGCGCGAAATCGCGGCAGACCTCGGCCACCTGGAGCGCGAGCTCGCGGGTGGGCAGCAGCACCAGGGCCTTGCCCGGGCCGGCGGCGAGGCGCTGTATCATCGGTATCGAGAAGGCGATGGTCTTGCCGGTGCCGGTCTGGGCGATGCCGACCATGTCCTTGCCTTCGGTGGCTATGGGGATGGATTTCTGCTGTATCGGCGTGGGGGTTACGAAGCCTTTCTTGTCGAGTATTTCCATCAGCTTCGGGGCAATACCGAGCCCGTAGAAGCCGGATTTTTTCTTGAGGCCGAGCGCGGTCAGCGCCCTGGTGCCTATTTTCTTGAGGAGTTTCTTCATATGTTATCTATATTATATTCTATTTCCCCTCCGCGTTCGCATTAGTTCAGTTCGAATTCTTCGCCTAAGGCGGGCGACTTTACGTTCCTGACTCCTTCCTTGGCGAGGGCGGCGGCGAGGGCGGCGCGGGCTTCGGGGTCCCCGTGGACCAGGAAGACGCCGCGGGCGGGTTTGGCCGCCTTGACGAAGGCGACCAGGTCGTTGTGGTCGGCGTGCGAGGAGAAGACGTGCATGGTCTCTATGCTGGCGGCCACCTGGTGCTCCATGCCGAAGATCTTCACCAGCTTCTGCCCGTCCTGCAGCCGCCGGCCCAGCGTGCCCTGCGCCTGGTAGCCGACGAGCAGCACTATGTTCTCCGGCCCGGAGATGTTGTTGCGCAGGTGGTGCAGCACGCGGCCGCCCTCGCACATGCCGGACGCGGAGATGATGAGCATCGGGCCTTTCTTGTTGTTGAGCGCCTGGGACTCGTCCTTAGTGCGCAGGTAGCGGATGTAATCGAAGCCGAACGGGTCGCCGTCCATCTTCGCGTAGGCCTCGAACTTATCGTCGAAGGAGAAGTCGTCGCGGTGCTTGTTGAAGATCTCCGTCAGGCTGACGGCCATGGGGCTGTCCACGTACACCGGGATCTCGGGCGCGGCCTTCTCCCGGAACAGGCGGTCCAGGATAAAAACTATTTCCTGCGTGCGTTCCAGGGCGAAGCTGGGGATGACCACCTTGGCCCCGGTCTTCACCGCGCGCCGTATCACCTCGGCCAGTTTCTCTCCGGCGTCGGCGAGCTTTTCGTGCGTGCGCCCGCCGTAGGTGCTCTCTATGACCAGATAATCCACCTTCTGCGGGGAGGCCGGGGTCTCCATCAGCAGGCCTTCGCGCCGGCCCAGGTCGCCGGTGTAGAGCAGGCGGCGCCCGCCGCCGGCCGTGTCCACGTCCAGCTGCACCATGGCCGAGCCAAGCACATGGCCGGAGTTGAGGAGGCTGGCCTTGACGCCCGGCAGCGGGGAGAACGTTTCGCCGTAGCCCACGGTCTTGAGATGGGCCAGGGCCTTCTTTGCGTCCTCCTCCGTGTAGAGCGGCTCTATGGTGAGCTTCTCCGCGGCGTGGATCTTGTTAAAGAAGCGCGCGTCGCCTTCCTGCAGCCTGGCCGAGTCCGCCAGCATTATCCCGGCTATCTCCGCCGTGCCGGGGGTGGCGTACAGCGGGCCGTCGCAGCCGTCGCGGTAAAGGGAGGGCAGCAGGCCGCAATGGTCTATGTGCGCGTGGGAGAGCAGCACCGCGTCCACCGAGGCCGGCGGGAAGGCGAAGTTCCTGTTCTTGGCCTGCGCGTCGCTGCGGTGGCCCTGGAACATGCCGCAGTCCAGCAGCAGCGAGCCTTTGTCCGTCTCGAGCAGGTGCCGCGAGCCGGTAACTTCCCCCGCCGCGCCGTGGAATGAGATCTTAGCGTTTGCCATTTGTTTTTCCTTTGGGCCGCGCCGCGGTGAAGTCCCTCAGCGGGCCTTTTGTCTTTCTGAGCAGCATCTCGTCGCTGCCCTTTATTAGAAAATCTTTCAGCAGGCCGGCTTTCCTGTAGCCGAGCCGGCGGTAGAACCGGCTAGCGCCTTTATTAAAGGAAGAGACGCAGAGGAAGACGTTGGGGGTGCGCGCGAAGATCTTAGCCTCGGCGAAGCGCATGAGCGCCTCCCCCAGGCCCGCGCTCCGGAAGCCGGGCGCCACGAAGAGGACCTGGATGTAGCCGCGGAACGTGCCGTACATCGTTATGACCACGAACCCGGCGATCGCTTTCCCCTCCCTGGCGGCCCAGGTCTCGCGGAAGGGGACGCTGAAAGTCTTAGCGCAGTGCTCTTTGCGCAGGCCCAGTTTGCGCCACGGGTCGGAGGCGGCCATCAGGGCCGCGGCGGCGTTCTTGTCCCGGCCTAGTCTCAGGCGTGTTATCTTCACGGTTTAAATAATACAAAATTAGCGCCGGCGGTTATAAAATTGGGATAATATCCCTATGCTCCACGACTTTCTAAGCCTGGCCGCCTTCACTTTTCTCGCTTTATTCCCGATCCTCAACCCCCCGGCGATGGCGCCTATCTTCCTGGACATGACCTCCGCGCTGCCCGACGAGGACCGCCACCGCCTGGCCTGGCTTATAGGCAAGAACACCTTCATGCTCCTTTTTGCCGTGCTGGTCGCCGGCGGCTGGCTGCTCAAGATCTTCGGCATCTCGGTGCCGGTTATAAGGATAGCCGGCGGGCTGCTGCTCTTCAACACGGCCTGGCAGATGCTCAATAACGAGGCCCGCTTCTCGCAGGCCGAGCAGGACGAGCTGAAGAACAAGATGACCTCCCGCGCCTTCTTCCCGATGACCATGCCGGTGACGGCCGGCCCGGGCTCCATAGCCGTTACGCTGACCCTGGTGCCGGCGGGTTCCCTGCTGAGCTCCCATACCTGGCTGAAGTTCGCCGCCGACGCCGCCGGCATAGCGCTGGCGGCGCTCAGCGTGTTCTTCTTCTACCGCTATTCAGAGAACCTGCTGCGCCGCATGGGCCGGGCCGGCGCCCAGACCATCTCCAAGATCTCCGCTTTCATCCTGCTGGCCATAGGCGTGCAGATAATCTGGGAAGGCATAAGGGGCCTGCTCAACATCTAGGGCTTTTGCCGGCGCAAATCGGGAAAAGGGCCGCCTCCGCGGCCCTTTTTCTTTGACCCTGCCCGGAGCTGCTGATTTTGGCGTAGGCCAAAGGCAGGGCTGTCCCAAGAAAATCCGTTAAAAAAAGAGAACCCTCCGTTAATGGTAAGATGTTTTTGCTTAGAAAACAGTCTTTCCCGACGGAGGATTCCTTATGTCCCATTATAGCAC
>Ga0209317_1001449_pt1 | contig 20745 bp, 24 predicted proteins | sample RifGroB2_FD_183994 | JGI IMG/M metagenome (GOLD analysis project Ga0209317, IMG submission 183994) | Soil microbial communities from Rifle, Colorado, USA - Groundwater B2 (SPAdes) (version 2) | ecosystem: Environmental > Terrestrial > Soil > Unclassified | place: Rifle, Colorado | collected... | reverse complement strand
GGGAGGGGGCGATCAGCCTCTTGTAAGCGTCGGCGGCCGCCGATTCCAGGATTCCCCGGAAGATGCTCTCCCTCTTGATCAGCGCCAGCTTGAGCCGCCCGAGTATCTCCTCCTCCGGCGCCAGCAGCACCAGCCTCAATGCCGACTCCTTCTCGCCGCGCCGCATGGCGAGCATGCGGTGGGACGGTATCGATTTGAGCGGCTCCTGGTAGTCGTAGTACATCTTGAACTTCCCCTCGCGGTCCACATCCTCCCCGAGCACCTTGGCGGAGAAGACACCCTGGTCGCGGGTCAGATCGCGCACCATGCCGCGCAGGTCGGCGTCTTCGCTCAACTGCTCGGCGATGATGTGCGCCGCCCCCTCGATGGCCGCTTCGGCGTCCGGGACTCCGAGCTCCGCGTTCACCTGCGCCGCGATCAGCTCCGCCAGCGGTTCCAGGCCGCGCTCCCGCGCAATGGTCGCCTTGGTTCTGCGTTTCGGTTTGTACGGGAGATACAGGTCCTCGAGTTCCGTCTTCTTGCGGCACCCCTCGATGCGGTCGCGAAGCTCCTTGCTCAGCTTCCCCTGTTCCTCGATGCTTTTCAGCACCGTGATCTTTCGCTCCGAAAGCTCGCGGTGGTAGGCAAGCAGGTCCTCGATCTGCCGGATCTGCACCTCGTCCAGTTCGCCGGTCTGCTCCTTCCGGTAGCGCGCGATGAACGGGACCGTGCCCCCCTCGTTCAGAAGTGCCACCGTCTGCAGCACGCCTGCGCGCGGCAGTCCGCTCTCCTCTATGATGGTCGCAAGTATCCGTGCGTTGTCCGTGCTGCTCATCTGGTCATCCTCCCGTGGAAAAAGAGATATCTTCCTACACTCATTGCGCGCTTCGGGCAAGCATTTTATAGAGGGGGAAAATCGCAGGGAGGTACGGGACGCTGTTCCGATGTGAAACTCGGGTCCAATCATGTAGGAAATGCGCCACGGTGGCAAGTTCCCGTCCCTGCCTCTGACGTTCTTTGCGCCTTCGCGTCTTTGCGGTTAGGCCTTCGCTTTAGGTTGTTGCGATCAGATTTCCAAGTATGATCTGCGTTCAATTGCCTGTGAATTTTTGCGCCATTTCGGGTTATCCGCAAAGCAAGGGGTGCGCGGCGCACCGGTATGCTTGACCGGGCCGGTGCAATGGTGTTATTCTGACCGAATTTCACATGAGAGGACCTATTTATGGTGCGTCCCAGCTGGGATGAATACTTCATCGAAATAACAAGACTGGTTGCCAAGCGCTCCACCTGTCTCAGACGGCAGGTGGGGGCGGTCCTGGTAAAGGACAAGAACATCCTCGCCACCGGCTACAACGGCTCACCTTCGGGCACCTCTCACTGTCTGGACATCGGCTGCCTCAGGGAGAAGATGGGCATCCCGTCCGGGGAGCGACACGAGCTCTGCCGCGGCCTGCACGCCGAGCAAAACGCCATCATCCAGGCCGCCAAACACGGCACCTCCATCGAGGGGGCGACCCTGTACTGCAACACCATGCCGTGCATCATCTGCTCGAAGATGGTCATCAACGCGGGGATCAAGCGGGTGGTCTATCTTTCCGGGTATCCGGACCAACTGGCCGAGGAGATGATCCGCGAGTCCGGGGTGATCGTAGAGAAGTACGAGGAGATCCCGAAATGAAATGCCCTTTCTGCGCCTTTTCAGACAGCAAGGTGGTGGACTCGCGCCCCGACAAGGGGGGCGCGGCCATCCGGCGCCGGCGCGAGTGCGAATCGTGCGGCAAGCGTTTCACGACGCATGAGCGCGTGGAGGAGGTGCTGCCGCTGGTCACCAAGAGAGACGGCAGGCGCGAGCCCTTCGACCGCCTGAAGCTGATCGCCGGTGTCCAGAAGGCGTGCGAGAAGCGGCCGGTTTCGGTGGAGACCATCGAGAAGCTGGTGGATCGTCTGGAGACCCGGCTGCAGGAAAGCGGCGAGAGAGAGGTGCCGACCACGACGCTGGGCGAGTGGGTCATGTCCGAGCTGCACGGCATCGATCAGGTCGCCTATGTCCGCTTCGCCTCCGTGTACCGCTCCTTCAAGGACATCAGCGAGTTCATGGTGGAGCTGCAGGACCTGTTGAAGAAGTAGCCGGGGGCACATGTCGAAGGAACAGCTGAAAATGATGCGCATGGCGCTTGGCCTGGCGAGGCGCGGGGCCGGCAAGACCGCGCCCAACCCCGCGGTCGGCTGTGTCGTCGTCCGGGATGGGGCCGTCGTCGGTCGCGGCTGGCACAAGAAGGCGGGCACCCCCCACGCGGAGGTTCACGCGCTGAACGAGGCGGGGGATCTGGCCGCCGGCGCCGACGTCTACGTCACCCTTGAGCCGTGCGCGCATTTCGGGAAGACACCACCTTGCGCCAAGGCGCTCATTGAGGCACGCGTCGCCCGGGTCTTCGTCGCCATGGTGGATCCCAACCCGCTGGTCGCGGGAGCGGGGATCGGGATGCTCAAAAAGGCCGGGATCGAGGTCGAGGTCGGGCTCCTTGAGGAATCCTGCCGCGAGTTGAACCGGCCCTTCATCAAGTGGATCCAGACCAGGCTTCCCTACGTGATACTGAAGAGCGCGCTCACCCTGGACGGCAAGAGCGCCACCGCAAACGGCGACTCCAAGTGGATCACCAGCGACCGGTCGCGCCGCGAGGTGCATCGGCTGCGCGGTCGGCTGGACGCCATCATGGTCGGGGTCGGTACCGTGCTGAAGGACGATCCGCTTCTTACCTGCCGGTTGCCGGGCGGCAAGGACCCGCTGCGGGTCGTGGTCGATTCCACCCTTAGGATCCCGCTGCATGCGGCGCTCTTGGGCGTGAAGTCGGACGCCGGGACGGTGGTTGCCACCTGCGGTGCCGCAACGGCGAAGGTCGATGCCGTCATGGCGCACGGCGCCGAGGTGCTCAAGTGCAGGGAGGATAGCGAGGGTCGGGTAGATCTCGTGGACCTTTTTGCCAAGTTGGGGGAGCGCGGGGTGCAGTCGATACTTCTTGAAGGGGGGAGCCATCTGGCGGGAGCCGCGCTTCGGGCGGGGCTTGTCGACAGGTGCATGATCTTTTTGGCGCCCAAGCTGGTAGGCGGCGCCGGCATGGGGCTTTTCGCAGGCGAGGGAGCCGCCCTGATGGGGGACGCCATCCGGCTGGAAGGGATGACCGTTCAGCGGGTAGGCGTCGACCTGCTGGTGCAGGGAAATCCAAAACCCGTAGAACGTAGAACGTAGAACGGCTTTTTTTGGGGGGGTACATGTTCACAGGTCTCATAGAAACGGTCGGCGCATTGGTCTCCATCGAAAAGAGGGGAGCCTCGGGAAGCCTTACCGTGAAGACGTCGCTCCCGCTCGAGGAGATCGCCATCGGCGCCTCGATCGCCGTCAACGGCGCCTGCCTCACGGTGGTCCGGAAGGGGGGGGGCACCATCACCTTCGATGTCTCCCCCGAGACCATCGACCGGACCGGCTTCAAGAACCTGAAGGCGGGCTCGCCTCTCAACCTGGAGCGTGCCATGCGGCTGTCGGATCGCCTCGACGGACACCTGGTCTCCGGGCACGTCGACTGCGTCGCCACGGTGAGCGAGCGCCGGGAAGTCGCGGGGAACATCGTCTTCTCCTTCAAGTTCCCCGCCCCCTTTGCCAAGTACATCGCGGCCAAGGGATCCGTCGCCATCGACGGCATCAGTCTCACGGTCAACTCGGTCGGCCCGGACAGCTTCAGCGTCAACGTGATACCGCACACCGCCGCCAAAACCACGCTTTTCGGCAAACGGGTGGGGGACGAGGTGAACATCGAGACGGATCTGCTGTGCCGATACCTTGAGCGGTTGCTGGCGGGGAAGGAGACCAAGGAAGGCGGGCTGACTCTGGACTTGCTGGCAAAAAGCGGCTTTATGTAACGGCTTTTTCTTTCACTTTGCACCTTTTTTTGTTATGGTCTTCGATCTAAGTTCATTGCAGCGTCCTTGCTCCCCCTATAAACGGCGCGAGGTTCGCTAATGGTGCTGAAATATACGCTTTATCGAGAGCTAAGAGGGGTTAAACATGTCTGTTGCAAGCATAGAGGACGCCATCGAGGATATCAAAGCCGGCAAGATGGTTATCCTGGTGGACGACGAGGACCGGGAAAACGAAGGTGACCTGACCATGGCGGCCCAGTGCGTGACGCCTGAGGCGATCAATTTCATGGCGCGCTTCGGCCGCGGGCTGATCTGCCTCACCATGACCGCGGAGCGCTGCGACAGGCTCGATCTTCCGCCCATGGTGCAGAGCAACACCTCCTCATTCGGCACCGCTTTCACCGTTTCCATCGAGGCCAAGAAAGGGGTCACCACCGGGATCTCCGCCGCGGACCGCGCCCACACCATACTGACAGCCGTAGCACCCGGTGCCGTCGCGGCCGACCTGGCCAGACCGGGCCACATCTTTCCGCTGCGCGCCAGAAACGGCGGCGTTTTGGTCCGCTCCGGGCAGACCGAGGGGTCGGTGGATCTCGCGCGTCTTGCCGGGCTGGAGCCCGCGGGCGTGATCTGCGAGATCATGAACGAGGACGGCACCATGTCGCGCATGCCGGAGCTGAAGAAATTCGCCAAGGAGCACGGCATCAGGGTCTGCACCGTGGCGGATCTGGTCGCTTACCGCATGAAGCACGAGTCGCTGGTGCGCCGGTCCGTCGAGGTGGCGCTTCCCAGCCAGTTCGGCAGCTTCAGGGCGGTCGCCTTCGAGAACGATATTGACAAGCTGGAACATCTGGCCCTGGTAAAGGGCGATATCCGCGGCGACGAGCCGGTCCTGGTTCGGGTCCACTCCGAGTGTCTCACCGGGGACGTCTTTGGCAGCGTCAGGTGCGACTGCGCCGACCAGCTGCATAACGCCATGGAGCTGATTGAGGCGGAAGGGACGGGGGTCATACTCTATATGCGCCAGGAAGGGCGCGGCATCGGCCTGACCAACAAGCTGAAGGCGTACGCGCTGCAGGACCAGGGGCATGACACGGTGGAGGCGAACCTGGCGCTCGGCTTCAAGGCCGACCTGAGGGACTACGGCATCGGCGCGCAGATCCTTGTCGACCTTGGCGTGAAGAAGATCCGGCTCATGACCAACAACCCGAAGAAGCTGGTCGGTCTCCAGGGGTACGGGATCAACATCGTGGAGCGGGTGCCGATCGAGATCGCCGCCTCCAAGAGCAACGTGAAATATCTAAAGACCAAGCGCGACAAGATGGGGCACCTCTTGGAAAACATCTGAAGAGGCATCTAGAGAGGCAGATGAACAAGCAGATCAAGATTGAGATTAAGATGGGAACCTAAACCTTAAGCTCAGATCTTGACGCTTGGCCGCTAATCTTAGTCTTAATCTTAATCTGGAATCTTAATCTTAATCTGGAATCTTAATCTGGAGTTCAAAATGCCAAAGTACGTAGAGGGGAAGCTTAACGCGGAAGGGCTCAAGTTCGGCATCATCGTCGGCCGTTTCAACAGCTTCATCGGAGAGCGGCTCCTTGAGGGGGCTCTGGACGCACTGATCCGTCACGGCGCGGACGACGCGCAGATCACCGTGGTCAGGGTGCCGGGCGCCTTCGAGATACCGCTCGCCACTCAGAAGATGGCCAGAACCGGCAACTTCGATGCGCTGATCTGCCTCGGGGCCGTCATCCGTGGCTCCACGCCGCACTTTGACTACGTATCCTCCGAGGTTTCCAAGGGGATCGCCCACGCTTCCCTCGAGACGGGCGTGCCGGTAGCCTTTGGCGTGCTGACCACCGACACCATCGAGCAGGCGATCGAGCGGGCGGGGACCAAGGCGGGGAACAAAGGATTCGACGCGGCGATGACCGCCATCGAGACGGCGAACCTGTTCAGGGAGATGGCTAATTGAGCACACGCAGAGATGGCAGAGAGTTGGCGCTGCAGGCACTTTACTCCAAGGACCTGGTGGTTCAGGACGCGAATTCAGCGCTGAAGCGGATCATCGAGAGCTTCGGCGAAGGCGATGAGCCGACCTTGGAGGTGAATTCCAAGGCGTACGCCTTCGCGTCCGAACTGGTGAGCGGCGTCATCAGCCATATACAGGAAATCGACGCCCGCATCGCCGAGAAGTCGAAGCACTGGAGCATGTCGCGCATGGCCCGGGTGGATCTGAACATCCTGCGCCTCGCCGTTTTCGAGCTGCTGTACCGGCCGGACATCCCGAAGAACGTCACCATGAACGAGGCGATCGAAGTGGCGAAGAAGTTCGGCGCCGACGATTCCGCCTCCTTTGTCAACGGCATACTGGACGAGATCGCCTCCAGCGTCACCGACAAAGAATAGCGGTAGCCACAGCTTTTAACCACAAGCAGAAAGTCATGTAACAGGGATAAAGGGGATTAAGGGGCTAACTGCAAAAACAAGGCACATGCTTTGGGGGTAAACCAAAAGTTTTAGGCCTTCTGGTTTGGCCTTTATCCCTTTTATCCCCTCCATCCCCGTAAAACGCCTCTGAATTTAATTTGATATCCGTTAAGCGAGGGAATATGAAAGAGATAAAGATAGGCCTTCTCGGTTTCGGCACCATCGGCGCCGGCGTTGTCAAACTTCTGAAGGAGAACTCCACGCTCCTGCAGGATAAAACCGGCACACGGATCTCTCTCAAGAGCATCGCCGACCTCGATATCGCGACGGACCGCGGGGTGTGCACCGAGGGGATCCACCTGACCCGAAACGCGGACGAAGTGCTGACCGACCCGGAGATCTCGGTGGTGATCGAGCTGATCGGGGGCTACGAGCCCGCCCGCAGCTTCGCCCTCAAGGCGATCGCGCACGGCAAGCACCTGATAACAGCCAACAAGGCTCTACTGGCGGTCCACGGCGAGGAGATCTATGCCGCGGCCAAGGAGCACGGCGTCGAGGTCCTTTTCGAGGCGGCAGTAGGCGGCGGCATACCGGTACTGTCGGCCATCAAGGGCAACATGGCGGCGAACCGCTTCTCCACCGTGCTCGGCATCGTGAACGGGACCTGCAACTACATCCTGACCCGGATGACGCAGGAGGGCGCCGACTTCGCCGACGTCCTGAAGAGCGCCCAGGAACTAGGCTACGCCGAGGCCGATCCCACCTTCGACATCGAAGGGGTCGACACGGCTCACAAGCTCTGCCTGCTGCTCTCGCTCTGTTTCGGCACGAAGATCGACCTGAAGGATATCTATTCCGAAGGGATCACCTCCATCTCCTCCGAGGACGTCGATTTCGCCAAGTCTTTTGGCTATCGCATCAAGCTGCTGGCCATCGGCAAAATGGACGGCGGGCAGATCGAGGCGCGCGTGCATCCGACCATGATTCCGATCGACTACCCGCTTGCCGACGTGCACGGCGTCTTCAACGCCATCAGGCTCACCGGCGATTTCATCGGCCCCGTCATGTTCTATGGCAGGGGAGCCGGGATGGATGCCACAGCGAGCGCCGTCGTTGGCGATGTGGTCGATCTCTCCCGCAACATCGGTGCCGGGATTTCCCGCCGCTGCGCCCCCCTGGGCTACCTGGACGAAAAGGTGGCCGTGCTGCCGATCAAGCCGATCGGCGAGATCATCAGCAAATACTATATACGCTTCCAGGCCATGGACCGCCCCGGGGTCCTGGCGCGCATCGCCGGCGCTTTAGGCGCCCGCGGCATCAGCATCGCCTCCATGCTGCAAAGTGCCAGGAGCGCAAGCGATATCGTCCCCATCGTCATCATGACCCACGAGGCGCGCGAGGCGGACGTGCAGCGGGCGCTGGCCGAGATCGACACCTTCGAGGTGATCCGCGCCAAGAGCAACTTCATACGGATCGAGGACAACCTGGAATAGGGGGGTCTGGCGGTGTTGAGCTAATAAAAGAGAAGGGCGGGGATGGTGATCCCCGCCCTTCTTCCGTTTCCCTGTAGGAGCGGCATTCCTGCCGCGATTAACCGCGCCCATCCTGAAGCCGCTGCAATCTCATATTCCTTTTCCCGGGCGGTTTCCCGCTACGCGGCGGCCTTTGCCTCGTACCCTTCCACGACACCCCGGTAATGCGCCTCGAACCCCTTGGTTGCCTTCTCTTCGGCCCTTTGGTATCCGGCCACGATGCCGTCGCGCATCTCCACCGGGATGATCCGCTCAGCCAGCGGGTAGAGGATGTCATCCTCCTTGGAGATGTGCTCGCGCAGCAGCTCCAGGTAACCCCGGGCATTGGCGACGATCGCCTCGACCTGCCCCGCCTCGCCTTTCAAGGCGCGGGTGGCGGCCTCCTCCATGCCGCGCACGAAGGCGCGACCCTGATCATGCTCCATCAGCATCGCTGCTATCGGGCTGTTGGCGCGCGGCATGCCGTTTTCAATGAGCGCTTCGAAAAGGACATCCTCTTCCTTGGCGTGGTGGAAACGGTCGGCGTAGTTCCTGATGAAATCGACGCCGTCCAGGTAGAAACGGTAGTCGTGAAAGTGGCCCTCTTCCGTCAGCTTGGCGTTTTTTTCCAGCAGCGCGAGCATCCTCAGTATCAACTGATGCTCGTCCTTTAGCCTTTGAGTGATGTCCTGTTTCATCGGTTAGCTCCTCCTCTCTCCATTGACGCCGATCACCGCGGTCTCAAGCGGAATCTCTTTTCCCGAAAGGCCGAGCGCCTGCCTGACCATCACGTCGAGACCCCGGCAGCAGGGGACTTCCATGATCGCCACCGTGATGCTCTTCACCTCGTTCTGCCGGAAGATCGCCGCCAGTTTCTCGATGTACGGGGCGGTGTCGTCCAGCTTCGGGCAAGCTATCGCCAGAGCCTTCCCCTTCAGCAGATCGCTGTGGAAGCTGCCGAGGGCGAAAGCGACGCAGTCCGCCGCGATCAGGATATCGCTATCCTGGAACCAGGGGGCGGTCGGCGGAACCAGGTGCAGTTGCACCGGCCATTGCCTAAGCTCCGACGCTGCCTTTTCCGTGGTACCCTGCTCCGTGGTCTCCGCCCTCTCGATAACCCTCGCCATGCTCCCCTGGCAACCGCATCCTTCGTGTCCCATTTTGATTCTCCCTTTTAGGTTAATTGTTAGCTGCTATTTTCGTCGTTATGTTAGTCGGTTCCTGGCGGCCCGCCGTCCCGCTCGTGGAGACCGGGCACCGCTCAATTTTCCGCTTTCCGGTCCAGGTAGTCGTTGATTTCCTTTTCGATGGACGCTTCCTGCTCCTTGGAAAGACCGTGGATCGAGACGACGTCCTTCAGAAGGCAGATCCCGACCTTGCAGGTGACGCAGCCGATCTCGTAGCGGTTCAGGATCTCTCCTATCTCCGGGTATTGCACCATCGCGTCCTGAATTGCCGTGTCGCCCAAGCCGTTTTTGAATTCCATGTGATTCCTCCTGTGCGCTTCGTTGAACTGAAGATAGCGCGGTCAAGCAAAAATGTTTATGACGTGGGTCAAATTTGTACAATTGCCCGATCGGGGGTGAAAAGTCCGTTCGCCCAAGGAATTATTGACCTCTGGCCGAATCTGCGTAGAATTGGTGGCTGTGAAACAAGACCCTTTCGGAGGTGGCTTAGATGGAACAGGATCTCAGTTCGCAGATCAGAGCGCTGGAACAAACCTTGCCGCCGCTGTCACCGGAAAAGGCGGAGCTTCAGGAGAGGGCTTCCCGGGAACTTGCCCTCTCCGGCATCACGGAACGCGTTCCCAAGGCGGGCGCGCAGGCCCCCGACTTCACCCTGCCCAACGCCGTGGGGGTACTGGTCGGGCTCAGCGCCGCCCTGGAAAACGGCCCCGTCGTGGTCACCTTCTATCGCGGCATCTGGTGTCCTTACTGCAGCCTGCAGTTGAAGGCGTACCAGAAGATCCTCCCCGAGATCCTGCGCCTCGGCGCTTCCCTTATGGCCATTTCCCCGCAGAGCCCGGACAAGTCCCAGGCGACGCTCCTCAAGAACTTTCTGCAGTACGAGGTGTTGAGCGATCTGGGCAACGTGACGGCGCGGCAGTACGGTCTGGTTTACCAGGTCCCCGAGTGGGTGCGCGACTTATACATATCCTACGGCGTCGACCTGCCCGCCTTCAACGACGACCCGTCCTGGGAACTCCCGCTGGCCGGCACCTTCGTGGTCGGCTGCGACCGGCGCATCCTGGTCTCCTATGCCGACACCGACTCCCGCAACCGTCTGGAGCCGCAGGCGATCCTGGATGCGCTGCGGGCTCAGGTCAAAAGCAATTAACAGGGAACCAGTCCTCTTGTTTTTATCCCCTGTATCCCCTTTATCCCTGTTAAACGCCTTTTGTAGTTGGTTTCGAAGATTCAAATGGAGGTGAAATGCCATGACCACGAAGATAGGGATCCTGACCGGCGGAGGGGACTGCCCGGGGCTCAACGCGGTAATCAGGGGGGTGGTGAAGTCGGCGGTAGGCCGGGGGTGGGAGGTGATCGGCATCGAGGACGGCTTCGACGGCTTCCTGCACCCCGAAAAGTGCCGCCCCTTGGGGGTCGAGGACGTGCGCGGCATCCTGCCGCGGGGAGGGACCATCCTCGGCACCACCAACAGGGGGAACCCCTTCTCGTTCCCGATCATGCGCGAGGGACGGGTGGAACTGGTCGATGTCTCGGACGAGGTGTTATCGAGAATCGAGCACCTGGGGCTCTCCGGACTGGTGGTGGTCGGCGGGGACGGCTCCCTGAAGATCGCCCTGGAGTTGATGCGCCGGGGAGTGCCGATCGTCGGGGTGCCCAAGACCATCGACAACGACCTGCTGGAGACGGACGTCACCTTTGGCTACAACACGGCGCTCGAAACGGCCACCGAGGCGCTCGACAAGCTGCACTCGACCGCCGAGAGCCACCACAGGGTGATGGTGCTGGAGGTCATGGGACGCTACGCCGGTTGGATCGCCCTGGAATCCGGGATCGCCGGTGGGGCCGACGTGATCCTGATCCCGGAGATCCCCTATGACATAGAGAAGGTATGCACGGCGATCGTCGAGCGCGGCCGTCGCGGCCGTCGTTTCAGCGTGGTGGTGGTCGCGGAGGGTGCCCTGCCAAAGGGCGGCGACCGGGTGGTGCAGGAGGCCGCCGGCGGAAAATCGGTGGTGGAGCGGCTGGGCGGGGTGGGGGAGGCGTTCTCACGGCAGCTCGGCGGCTTCCTGGAGATGGACATACGCGTCACGGTGCTGGGCCACCTGCAAAGGGGGGGCTCGCCCTCCACCTTCGACCGAAACCTCGGCAGCAGGTTCGGCGTGAAGGCGGTGGAACTGATCGAGATCGGGGCCTTCGGCCAGATGGCCTGCCTCAAGGGGCGGCACATCACCTCGGTCCCGATAGAGGACGCGGTCCGCAGCCTGAACCTGATCGATCCGGCGGGTGAGATGGTGCGGCATGCCGAGGCGCTCGGCATCATGCTCGGCAGATGAAGGATACAGTTGACTTTGCCTAATCTCTGAATTAGACTGCACAAAATTCCCGTGCCCGCCACCAATGGCGGCAAACGGGGGCAAAGAGGTGGCTTAAACATGAACAATCCTATCGCGGGTGCCAATAGAAGCCGGCTGTACGCGCTCATCGGCTTTTCCCTCGGCATATCTGCGCCCTTAGGCTGGATGTTGCTGCGCCTGGTGCTCTTCGCCGACCCGAACCTCTCCCTGGCATCCCAGGTCTTCTCGGAGGTGACGGGAACCGTCCAGGGGATGGCCCTTTACGTCTACATGGGCGGCGGCACCGCCTGCGTCCTCGCCATATTCGGCTTCTTCATTGGGAAGGCGGTCGACGAACTGCACGCCAAGGGGGCGAAGCTCGACCTGCTGGTCAAGGAGGTCGACTCCCAGAAGAAGCTGTTCGAGAACCGCTACAAGGTGCTGGACAACAACATCAAGAACTTCCACAAGATAGGAAGCATGATCCAGAAGGCCGTGCACAAGGACGACGTGCTCGCCCTGTGCGTCGAGGGGCTGCACGGAGTGCTGGGCTACGAGCGGGTGAACGTGCTGATGGCGGATCCCGAGAGAAAGCACCTCTTCTTTGCGGCGACCGCCGGCAACGATTCGCCGGTGGGGCCTGAGGTGACCGTTCCGCTGGACCACCGCTCCGGGGTCATCTACAAGGCCTTCAACGAGAAGCAGGTCTACTTCATAGAGAACATCACCAAGTACCCGGCCGACTTCCTGCTGCAGCGCCCCTTCAACATGATCGAGCCGCTGCGCTCCACCACCTTCATCCTCTGCCCGATCATTCTCAAGGGGGAGACCATCGGCGTCTTCGGGCTGGACAACAAGAAGAGCCACCGGGCCCTGAACGACACCGACGTCGATACCATCCGGCTCTTCGCCGACCAGGCGGCGGCCGCATTCATGCGCATCAGCCTGCTCCAGTCCATCGACCGGCTCACCCTGGAGCTCGGCAAGACCTTCTCGGAAATGCTGAAGAGCCGGGAGAGCTATTCGGGGAACCTGTACCGCCTGAAGAGTGCCGCCGAATCCCTGGCCAACGGCGCGCTGAAGATCGATTCGGCCGCGCACGGCGTCATGGAGTCGGTGGACGGCGCGAGCGTATCGGCGGCCGAGATATCCATCGCCACGGACCAGATCACGCAGAACATGGACGCGCTTTCGGACTCGGTCTACAAGTCCGTTTCCGCCATGGAGCAGATCACCTCCTCGCTGCGTCAGGTGGAGAAGAACACGGTGCATTCGCACGGCCTCTCCAGCCGAGTGAAGGAACATGCCGAGCAAAGCGGCATCATCGTGCGCGAGACGGTCGATTCGCTGGCCGAGATTCAGCGCTCGGTGGAGCTCTCCTACGAGGGGATCAAGCGGCTCAGCGCGAACAGCGGCAGGATCGAGGGGTTTGTCAGCGTCATCAACGACATCACCAAAAGGACCAACCTCTTGGCCCTGAACGCCTCGATCATCGCGGCGCAGGCCGGCGAGTACGGCAAGAGCTTCGGCGTTGTCGCGGACGAGATCAGGAACCTCTCCCTGCAGACCGGGCTCTCCACCGGCGAGATCACCGGCATAATCGACGAGATCATGACCGAGTCCCGGATCGCCGCCGACAACGTGACGGCGACCAAGGATCTGGTCAAGAAAGGGGTGAAGCTCGGGCACCAGACCGGCGCCTCGCTGGCAAGCATCCTGGAGAGTTCGCAAAAAGCACTGGAAATGACCCAGCAGATACAGCTCGCCACCGAGGAGCAGTCCACCTCGGTGCAGATGGTGACCCAGTCCATCGAGGACGTGAGCTCCATGACCATGCAGATCTTCAAGGCCTCGAAGGAGCAGGCGCTGGCAACCAAGAGCGTGGCGCGCGCCCTGGAGGACGTGAAGGGGATGAGCCACGACATGGCCTCCTCCGCCGGCAGGCAGACGGTCGACGGCACCGAGATCAAGGGGGCGGTCGAGTCCGTCACCAGGATGGCGGACGCCATTTTCGACGGCATGGAACTGCGTCAGGAGGAAAGCGGCGCGGTGGTGAAGGAGCTCGAACAGATGAGGGCGAGCGCCCAGTAGAAAAAGATGGACTTTGGCATGACGATTGTGCTAGCTTTCTAACGGTGTTTGGCCCGCTATACTCAAGTGGAGCCGCAAAGGACACCAAAAGCATGGAAGACATACCGCCTGGATTCCCAAAGGAACCGGTACGGGAAGCGATAGCTGATAACGCCAGCGCCTAACTCTGCGCGCGGCGTCTATTTGACAGCGTCTTCTTTCCGGGGACGTTTTTTTTTGCCCGAAACGGGGATCTGGCCGGACGCAGGCAAGGGGGGACGGGACAGGATCGAAGTGGTCCCTTGTTCTGTTTGACCGTAAACGGAGTTGGCTTAACGGGAGCCGTCATATATGCAGAAGAAGACAACCATCCTCGACTTCCAGAGGATGAAGGCGGAAGGCGAAAAGATCGCGGTGCTGACCTGCTACGATTTCCCGACGGCGGGGATCATGGACGGCTGCGGCATCGACATGATCCTGGTGGGGGACTCGGTCGGCGTGGTCGTCGCGGGACACGACAATACGCTTCCGGTCACCATGGAGGAGATGATCTACCACACGAAGGCGGTGCTTCGGGCGCGTCCCAAGGCGTTTGTCGTTGCCGATCTCCCTTTTCTTTCCTACCAGACCGATCTGAAGAGCGCGCGGCTGAACGCCGGCCTGCTGATCAAGGACGGCGGCGCCGCCGCGGTGAAGCTGGAAGGCGGCGCGCATGTGGCCGACACCATAGCCGCCATCACCGACATGGACATCCCGGTGGTGGCCCACATCGGGCTTACCCCGCAGTCGCTGCACCGCATGGGCGGCTTCAAGGTGCAGGGCAAGGGCGAGGAGCAGGCCGACAAGCTCTTTGCCGATGCCATCGCCGTCGAGCGCGCCGGCGCCTTCGCCGTCGTGCTGGAGGGGATCCCGATGGGGCTTGCCGGGAGGATCACGGCCGAGCTTTCCATCCCGACCATAGGCATCGGCGCGGGGCCGCTTTGCGACGGCCAGGTGCTGGTGCTGCACGACATCCTGGGCCTTTGCAGCAAGTACTCCCCCAAGTTCGTCAAGCGCTACGCCGAGCTGGCGCCGCTGATCGGCGAGGCGGTCTCAAACTACATCGCCGACGTCAAGGGCGGCACATTCCCCGAAGAGAGGCACTCCTTCAAATGATAGTGATAGAATCGGTCGCGCGGATGCAGCAGTTCGCGCGTGAAAGGCGGGGCGAGATAGCCCTGGTCCCCACCATGGGATACCTGCACGAGGGGCACGCCTCCCTCATGGTGGAGGCGCGCAGGCGCGCCAAGACGGTGGTCGTCAGCATCTTCGTCAACCCGGCCCAGTTCGGGGTGAACGAGGACCTGGACAGCTACCCGCGCGACCTGGAGCGAGACAAGCGTATCGCCATCGAGGCAGGCGTCGACGTCATTTTCGCCCCGACGGTTGGGGAGATGTACCCCGAGGGGTACCAGAGCTACCTGAACGTGGAGCAACTCACCACGCATCTGTGCGGAGCCAGCAGGCCCGGGCATTTCCGCGGGGTCACCACCGTCGTCGCCAAGCTGTTCAACATCGTCGCCCCCAAGGTTGCCATCTTCGGCAACAAGGACTTCCAGCAACTGGCGGTGATCAGGCGCATGGTGCGCGATTTCAACATGGACCTGGAGATCGTCGGGATGCCGATCGTGCGGGAGAGTGACGGACTCGCCATGAGCTCGCGAAACGCGAAACTCGACCCGGTGCAGCGCGGGCGCGCGCTTTGCCTGTCGCGCTCCATGGCCGCGGCGCGTGAAGCATACCGGCAGGGCGAGCGGCGCGTTGCCGCACTTCGTGCAACTGCGCTCTCCGTGATCGAGCAGGAAAGTGGAGCCGAACTGGATTACCTTGAGTTCAGGGACCAGGACACCCTCGCTCCGTTGGAAATGGCGGATGAGAAAACGCTCCTCGCACTTGCGGTGCGGATCGGCGCGGTACGACTAATCGACAACTGCATACTCGGGGAGGGATAGAAGATATGGACAGGAAGATGCTGAAGAGCAAGATTCACAGGGCGACGGTCACCGGAGCGGACCTGCACTACGAGGGGAGCATCACCATAGACCTCGACCTGATGGAAGCCGCCGACATCATTCCCTACGAGGCCGTCTGCATCTGGGACGTCAACAACGGGAGCCGTTTCGAGACCTACGCCATAGAGGGGGAGCGCGGTTCAGGCGTCATCTGCATCAACGGCGCGGCCGCCAGGATGGTGGCTCCCCGGGATCTGGTCATCATCGCCAGTTTCGTCGGCATGTCCAACGCCGAGGCGCTGGCCCACGAGCCGAAGCTCGTCTTCGTCGACGACAGGAACCGCATGCTCTCCACCCGCAAGGAAGTAGCCGGCCAGGCGACGCTGAAGAGCGTACACTGGAAGAACTAGCAACCGGTCTCACGCAAAGACGCCAAGACGCCTTTTATCCCCTTCATCCCTGTGGATAAGCCTTTGTCGTGGCCGCCGGGAGCCGGGGCTGCCTTGGCGGAGGCAGCCTGAAGTGCTTCGGCGCACAAGCGCGACCTCTGTGGTAAGCTTTTGCCTGCGGTCAATCTTTAGCCGTTCACCCTGAGCCTGTCGAGGGGTCCCCAACATGAAAATCTACGCCGCATCCTATCTGCTCCCCATTTCCTCCCCTCCCATAGCCGGGGGGGCCATCGCAGTCGAAAACGGTCTCATCACCGCAGTCGGCACCCTCGCCGAACTGCGTGCCACGATCTCCGCTCCAGTAACCGAGCTTCCCGGTTGCGCCATCATTCCCGGACTGGTGAACGCCCACACGCATCTGGAACTCACCCATTTCCCGGCCTGGAAGGTGCGCAAGGAACTGGACTACCTTCCCAAGACCTATGTCGAGTGGATCCAGCAGGTCGTGAAGATCAAACGGTCGCTCCAGCCCGAAGATCTGGTGCATTCCCTGCGGGAAGGGGTGCGCATGTGTCTGGAATCCGGAACCACGGCGGTAGGAGACATACTCTCCGATTTCTCCCTGCTGCCGCAATACGAAAACTCTCCGCTTTCCGGCAGGCTGTTTCTGGAGGCGATCGGGCACGACCCGATGCAGTGCGACTCCATGGTTGCCAAGATGGAGGCGCACCTTCTCTGGATGCAGGGAGCACTTCTCCCCGGCATCTCCCCCCATACCCCCCATACCGTGTCGGCTCAGCTCTTCAAGGCGCTGCAGGCACTCTCCCTCAGGCTCGGCATACCGAAAGCGGTACACCTCTCCGAAACCGCCGAGGAGGCGGCGTTCATGCACGACACGACAGGTGCCATAGCAGAGGTGCTCTATCCAAGCGCGCATTGGGAACAATACCTGCCCCACCCGATGCACGCCACCTCCACGAGTTTCCTCGACGACCTTGGGGTGCTGGATCGTTCCACCCTCGCGATCCACGCCGTGCATGTCACCCCGGCGGACGTGGCCATCCTGAAGTCGCGCGGGGTCACCGTGGTACTTTGCCCGCGCAGCAACGACCGGCTCTTCGTCGGGCGCGCACCGCATCATCTGCTGAAGAGCGCGGGGATTCCGCTCGCCCTTGGCACCGATTCCCTTGCCAGCAACGACTCGCTCTCCCTTTGGGACGAGATCGGTTTCCTGCAGGACGCGGAGCCGGACGCCTTCAGTGCCGAGGAACTCCTCCGCATGGCGACCCAGGGCGGTGCCCGGGCTCTAGGCATCGAGACCCGAGCCGGAACCCTGGAGACGGGCAAGAGAGGCGACTTTCTCGTGTTGTCCGGTTGCGCTGCCGGGTCCGGGAAATCGCCGTATAAAGCGTTGCTGGAAAAGGGGCGGCTGGAGCGGGTCTACCTGGCCGGCGAGAGCCACCCCGGCCCCTGGTGAAGTTTTTTTACCCCTGTTATTTTGCGGGGCAATCTGGTAGTATCTATCGTCATGGGCGAAAACGAAAAGCTTATCTGCAATAACAAGAAGGCGTTCCATGACTACTTCATAGAGGAGCGTTTCGAGGCAGGCATGGTGCTGCAGGGGACGGAAGTCAAATCCCTGCGCAACGGCAAGGCCAATCTGAACGACTCTTTCGCCATGATCAAGAATGGCGAAGCCTTTCTGCACAACTTTCATATTCTTGCGTACGAGTTTGGCAACAGGGAAAACCACGAATCAGACCGGATGCGCAAGCTCCTGTTGCACAAGGCCCAGATCGTGAAGCTTTTTTCCAAGATCAGGGAGCAGGGTTACACGCTGATACCGCTTCGGATTTATTTCAAGGACGGCAAAGTCAAAGCCGAGTTGGGACTAGCCAAAGGAAAGAACAACTACGACAAGCGCGAAGTGATGAAGCAGAAGGATATGCAGCGCGACCTGGTGGCAGGACTCAAAGAAAGAAGCCGCGGCAGCAGAGACTAGAAAAAAACTCAGAACATAGAACATAGAACGTAGAACAGATTTTATTAATGGGGGTGTAAAGGTTTCGACAGGGAGTTAAAGGATTTAGCAGCGAGCAGGGGTGGGCTGGCCCCTATATCAAGCCCAACGCAAATAAATGCAAACGATAAACTTGCAGGTTTCTTCGCCGCTGATAACTACACCTTCGCAGGTGCAGTAGCAGCGTAGTCATATCCCTCCCAACGGAGGGTTATGCGGGGTAGAGGGTAGAAAGCGATCTTGTAACCCTTCGCCCGTCAACAGAAGCAGACTAGAAAGGCCTCGTTTTACTAGTTAGAGAGTAATAACTTAACTAGAGTAGGAGAAGTGGAAAGGGTCTACCTGTCGCCACGATCCGAAGGAAAAGGACAAGAAGACTACGCTCGTAGACGCTATTTTTGTAGATTCTTTGGACGCGGGTTCGACTCCCGCCACCTCCACCAATGCGACGGCAACCCCTTGATTTTACAGGGGTTGCCGTTTTCTTTTTGAACCCCCCCGCCCGGCTGGTACGCAAGTGGTACACAACCGGAGCGGGGGTAAAGGGATGGCGAAAAAGTTCGGGGAGGGGCTTGTAAAACGGAGGGATGTATACTTGAAACACCTCCTGTAATTTGTGTTATTCCAGTCAGAATGCAAGAGGCCTGGCTTCTCTTTGATGAATCTGCAATTCACAGAGCTGCGGGAAAACCAAATGGCGTAACCGCACTCAATCTCCCCAGCATGAAAACGGTAGAGAATCTTCCGGACCCTAAACAATTTTTGTTTGATCTCATACGTGAATCAAGCGAACTTAAAGGCGCCCGCCTGAAAAAACTGAACCACCGAAAGTGCGCTTTTCTGGTATCACAGTCCATTGTCGATTTTTCACCACTGCGGTCACTGAGCGCATTTTATGCCCTTGAAGAACATATGAAGAAAACTCTAGCCGCTATAGGTTTTCTTGTTCCAGCACAGCGAGTTATAAGAATGTCGCAAAATCAAGGAAGGGATAAAGTCTAACTTCGCAATTGTAGGGCGGAGAAAAGGTCACTGGGAGGTGCGTTATTGATGACTGAATTACGAGAATGGGCGCCTGAACAGTGGGCCTGCGCTTGTGTCTATGTCATCGGCAGTACCAATTTCCTGCACGACAAGACCCAGACCCCCCATTTGCCGCTGGGCAAGCTGTGCGAACTGTTCGGCATCGGCAAGAGCACCGCGACCACAAAGGCGCGCAGTATCGAACAGATGATGGGTATCAGCTATCTCGATCCCCGTTGGACCTTGCCGAGCAGGTTGGCGGACAACCCGTTCGTCTGGTTGCTCACTGTGAACGGATTTGCCGTGGATATCCGCACCGCGCCGCTGGAACTTCAGGAACAGGCCTTTCAACGGGGACTGATTCCCTTTGTGCCGGGTAGGGCAGGAGCAAAAACACCATGAAAATTGACGGCACGTATGAAATCATGAAGATGGAACAATGGGACAAAGAAGCCATCGACTCGGTCGAACCCGGTTATATCCGCATCGACGGCAAGAGAGGAGAGCTTCATTTCATCTGCGTTGATGGGCAAATGGATATTCGCAAGGACAGGACTAAAGGCTATAAGTTCTCGTGGGACGGCAACGATGAATGTGACCCAGCGTGCGGATTCGGCGAGTTTGTCTGTGACGGTGACACCTTGACCGGCAGAATCTACATTCATGATGGTGACGATAGCTCATTTGTGGCCAGGAAAATACCCTGAGAAGGTGAAACAGTATGCTAAATCGTGGACTTGTAATAGTATCACCGAAGGAGCCGTTCCGGCAATGGCTGCTGTCTCTTCCTGAACCTGTCGATGTGTCGCTTGAGGAAATCAACGAAGACCGCAGCGCCTATCTGATCACGGAGTTTGAAGATGACAAACATCGGGACAGGGTCCTCCAGAAGTCCTTCAAAATGATCTTCGAGGATCAACTTGTCAACTGGTGGACCAAGGACGAAGACTGGCCAAAAAAGCGGGATCTGCTGACCTTCAAAAAGTGGTTCGAGCTTCAGTTCCACTCAGTAGTCGAAGACCTGGTGGATGATGAACTCGTTGATGAGTGACATCTGTTTCGAGCCGTTTGTGATAGACACTCACAAACGGAGGAAAGTAGCCATAGCTGCCGAAACTCCCGGCTCGACACCCCCATCTCTTTCGACAGGTAAGATGTCTGGTGCTATTCCCGCTGCAGAAGTGTTGGCTCCGATTGCCTACACCGTTGGTGGTTACCGTTAACTCCGAAAGCAGATATAAGCTGACGAGGATGCCTCGATCAAGAACTAGTGCTCTTGGCCATCAAGCCGTGAATAGCGAGGCTGGTGGAGCGCATCACCAAAAGATCTTGAAATAGTGATGCCTGTCACGTAAATAATGTCACAGTTATGATACCGTGGCCAGCGACATAAGGATTGTCTGATAACTGCAATGGTAGCGTGACGTACCTCACTGGAATGGAGATTTAAAGTGGCACTGACAGCCGCACAGCGGAAGAAAGCAGAGCGTCAACGCGATAAAGATGCGGGGCTAAAGGTATGGAAGGCCGAAATTGATGACGCTACCCGAGACGCATTGAAGCGTCTGACAGTAGCCTATGGAACGCGGAGTCAGGAGAAGACTTTCCTAAAGCTCATCAGCGATGCCGTAGAGCGGCTCGACAATTCCAATTCCCAGTCGTCAGCAGCGCTTCCAACACTGAAACAGGAGATGAGGGTATCAGAACCCTGCGAGACCAGTTCGACCTGTTAGCCCGCGCCTGCCTGCGGAGGCAGGCGCTTGACGGAGGAAGACCTGGCTTCCATATTGATTACTGCACATTTTCGTGTTGAAAATGCCAAGTTAAAAAGGAAGCAATGCCATGCCCATCCTGCGCCGGATCGCCCAACTGGGACAGCCGGGTTGCGGCA
>Ga0209317_1001448_pt1 | contig 20763 bp, 21 predicted proteins | sample RifGroB2_FD_183994 | JGI IMG/M metagenome (GOLD analysis project Ga0209317, IMG submission 183994) | Soil microbial communities from Rifle, Colorado, USA - Groundwater B2 (SPAdes) (version 2) | ecosystem: Environmental > Terrestrial > Soil > Unclassified | place: Rifle, Colorado | collected... | reverse complement strand
AGGCGGGCATCGCAGTGGACGAGGGCTTGTCCAGTGAAGCCAAGGCTATCCGCTTCACCCCCACCGCCGTCGGCAATTACCCTTTTTATTGCAGGAACAAGCTGTTGTTCTTTAAAAGCCACCGCGAGAAGGGCATGGAAGGCGTGCTCGAAGTGGTGGAATAAGCGGTGCTTCCAGCCCTGATGCTTGCCGCAGCCCTCACCGGCACTCCTCCGGACCCGCTGGCCAGCGCCATCGAGCATTATCAGTCGGTCGAATCCTACCGCGTCACCATCCACTCCTCCATCCATTCCTCCCATACCGACGGCGAGGAGCATATCCGCTATTACTACAGGAAACCCGGTTTCGTACGCATGGAATTCATCCGTCCGCATGAGGGCGCGGTGCTGGTTTACAATCCCCTCACCCGGCGCGTGCGCCTGTGGCCGTTTGGCGCCGGCCATTTTCCGGAATTCAATTTGAGCCCCGGCAATCTGCTGATTCAGAGCTCACGCGGCCAGCACGTGGATCGCTCGGATGTCGGGGCGCTGTTCGAAAATGTCCGCATGCTGCGCGGGGGCGGCACCACCGAGATATTGGGCGAAGAGAGCGTGGATGGACACGCGGCCCTGCATCTTGCCGTGACCGGCACAGGCAATTTTGCCGTTGCCGGCGTGTACCGCTACGAACTATGGCTGGATACGGCGAACCAGTTCCCGGTCAAGGTAATCAGCCGCAACCAGCAGGATGACATCATCGAAACCGTGACGATGGAAGCCCTGGAAATCGACGCCGTGCTGCCGGAAACGCTGTTTAATCCATAGCAAAGGGAACGCTGATGGTATACCGCTTCGTCACTGTCTGGCATATCGAAGCGCCGCTTGATGCGGTCTGCGATGCCATCTACCACTCCCTGAACTGGCCGCAGTGGTGGCGTAATGTAGAGAGCGTCGAGGAACTCGTCCCCGGCGATGCACGGGGCATCGGCAGCGTGCGCCGCTACACATGGCGGGGACGCTTGCCGTATCGGCTCACTTTCGATATTTGCGTTGTCCATATCGAGCCGCTTGCCACCATCGAGGGCATCGCCAGCGGCGATGTAGAAGGCAGGGGCCGTTGGTCATTCTCCGTCGAGGGAGCCGTGACCGTCGTGCGCTACGACTGGCAGGTACGCACCACGCCAGCCTGGATGAACTTGCTGGCGCTGTTTGCGCACCCATTCATCGAGTGGAATCACAACGCCGTCATGCAGCAGGGCGGCAAGGCGCTGGCGCATAAGCTCAACGCACGTCTGGTTGAAATCGCGCATTACTGACCGCGCATTGAGCGCGCTTGCAAACGCATGCTTTGATGTTCTAACCAAATGTAAATGCATAAGCCTCCAGCCCCGGTGCATCGGATTTGATTTCGATCAGGCTGTTTCTTGGGCTTTTCTGGTCTATCAGTTCATAAAGGGTATTGCGTTCGATGGTGACTGCTCCTGCCGGAGCGTCCTTTCCGGCATTGACGCCGACGGCCTCGCCGTTCAGGCTGAGCGTGGCATGCACCGGCTTGCCGGTAGCCGTGCCGAGGACGAGGAATACCTTGCGTGCCTTGAAGTTCAGGCGCAATGCCGCGCCCTGCTCCCCCGCGACGATTTTTTCGGATCCCACTTTCCATTTGCCGTCCAGCGCCCATTGATGCTCGGGCAGGAAGGCGGGAAAACGGAAGGAGTTTTCCGCATCGCGCACCACGCGTTCCCTGCCGCCGAAGGTGTCTGCTCGCGCATAGCCGAGATAGGTTTCCGGCGTTTGCCCGGGCACAAACACGGGCGCTTCGGCTTGAATGGTCTCACCCCTCTCCTTCAGGCCGAGCAGGTAGCGGATATTGTTCTCCGTGACGTTGTATTTGCCCTCGCCGAAGTGGGTGTAGACCACCCGGCCTTGCCGGTCGATGAGGTAATGCGCGGGCCAGTAGCGGTTGTTGAAATTTACCCAGGTGGAGAGGTTGTTGTCCAGCGCTACCGGGTAATGGATGCCGTGCTGCACGATCGCGGCCTGGACGTTGGCCAGCCTCTTTTCGAACTCGAATTCCGGTGAATGCACGCCGACGATCACCAGCCCCATGTCGCGGTATTTCCTGTCCCAGTCGGTGAGATAAGGCAGCGTGCGCACGCAGTTGATGCAGGAGTAGGTCCAGAAGTCGATCAGCACGACCTTGCCTTGCAGCTCCTTCATCGTGAGCGGCGGCGAGTTCTGCCACGCCTCGATGCCGGCAAATTCCGGCGCGGCGTAGGGGCTGCCCAGGCCATCCTGCAGCGCCAGTTCACCGCGCGGCGCTTCGACGGAATCTTTCGGCATGAACAGCGCCTCGATGTCCGCACCGGAGGCGATGTATGCGACCGACAGGATGATGAGCACACCGAAAGCCTTGCGCACCGCCTCGGCGTGGCGGGCGAAGAATCCCAGCTTGCCCATGATCTTGCGCCCGGCCAGCGCGATGACGAGCATCGGCACGCCCGCGCCGATACCGAACGAAAGAATGACGAGGTTGCCGGCCAGGTCGGTCTGCTGGCGGATCACCTGCACCAGCACGGCGGCGAGCCTGCACCAGCACGGCGGCGAGAATCGGCCCCGCGCAGGGCGTCCACACCAGCCCGATCAATGCGCCGATGGCGATGCCGCCGAGCAGACCTTCCCCGCCGGTTCCGGCAAGCCGGTTGCCGAAATCGGCCAAACCCTGCGTCAGCGCGCTGAATCTTTCCGACAACCTGGACGACAACAGCACCAGCCCCAGCAGCGCGAGCAGCGCCAGCGAGGCATTCTTGACGAGGTCGAGATCCAGGCCCAGCAGCGAAACAAGCTGGCGCGCCGCGAGGGCGAACAGGGTGAACGCCAGCACGAAGCCGATGATGATGCCGTACGGCCTGCGCCTGCCGCCGCCGGCCGAGGTGGCCAGCACCAGCGGCAGCACTGGCAGGATGCAGGGAGAGACGATCAGCGCCACGCCTTCGAGGAATGCGAGGCCGATGTCGAGTGCATTCATCTTAAAATTCCTAAATTAGTCACGAATGAAACACGGATTCACTGCCCGGTTTTTATCCGTGAATCCGTGTTAATCCATGGCTGAATGTTTTCAAGCACACCTCTCATCCCTTGTCCGGAATGAAACGCAATGCCACACCGTTGTTGCAATAGCGCAGCCCGGTGGGTTTCGGGCCGTCCTTGAACACATGGCCGTGATGGCCGCCGCAGCGCGCGCAATGGTATTCGGTGCGCGGCAGGAGCAGCTTGAAATCGGTCTTGGTTTCGACATGGCCGGGCAGCACGTCGTAAAAACTCGGCCAGCCGGTGCCGCTGTCAAATTTGTATTTGGACGGGAATAGTTCCAGCCCGCAGGCAACGCACACGAACATGCCGTTGCGCTTCTCATGGTCAAGCGGACTGCTGAATGCCCGCTCGGTGCCCTCTTCGCGCAGCACCTCGTACTGCTCCGGCGTGAGCAGCTTCTTCCACTCCGCGTTGCTTCTGCTGATTTTCCCGATGCGCTCCGCCGCCGCAACCCGCGTCGGCACGATGAACTGCGACAAGGCGAATACCCCCACCCCGCCTGCTGCCAGTTTGATGAATGAGCGCCTGTCCATGTTGCCTCCTATGCCGAATACCCGTGAACCACGCATATGCACCGCTCACATTTCATAGTGAAGTTGAAGCGGTTGGATCAAACAATAAGATTGAATTTCGTACCCACCGGAATCAGGTAATACGGGGAGCTGAAAATACATGAGGTTAATTATAGATACAATCCGGCATCGGTATTATGGAAAAAATATCCAGGCATCCTGAATGACCTATTTTGGCTCAAATTAAGGATCTGCTGCTGACTGCTTAGTGCCAAAGAACCTATAAGGTTGCTATTCACCTTGATTCACTGCACGATATGAATATGAAAATAATATTTCTTCAGCTTCGTTAGGTCAAAATCATGAAACAGTCGCTCAAGTTCGGGTTTCTTGTAGTGATCGCCGTACTGTTAAACATGTCCGGTATTGCTTAAGCCTGGGTTCCAAATGAGGCTGGGCGTGACTTCCCATACTCCGGCGGAAGCTCAGTGGCTGACCTGATTTATGTTGTCATCGCAGGCATAATTTTGTACGGTCTAATAGGGATACTCATAGTGCTATGGGATACTTGCCGCCATTTTGTTTCGCGACTGTCACAATGGCTTACGAAGTGGCGGCAAGCCCTCAACATCAACTATTTTTATTAACGACTTGTTTTACTTGCGATAGGCTGACTTTTCCTTGAACCCGCTCTGGCTCTCCCATTTCACCGCGACCAGCAGCATCGGTCGTGGCCTCGATCGGACCCTGGACGCTCTGCGCCAGCGCCGCGCCGGGCTGGCGCCTTGCGCGTTCGATACGGTGGATCTGGCGACGTTCATCGGCGAGGTGGCCGGGGTGGATGCGGTGCAGCTTCCCGCGCACCTGGCCGACTTCGATTGCCGCAACAACCGGCTCGCGTTGCTGGGACTGATGCAGGATGGCTTTACCGAGGCGGTGCGCGCTGCCATCGCAACCTACGGCGCACAGCGCATCGGGGTGTTTCTCGGCACCAGCACTTCCGGCATTCTGCAAACCGAGCTGGCCTACCGGCGGCGCGACCCGGTGACGGGCGCACTCCCCGCCGATTTCATTTACCGCACCACGCACAATACTTTTTCCGTCGCGGATTTCACGCGCCATTATCTTGGCCTGACCGGTCCGGCGGTCGTGGTGTCATCGGCGTGTTCGTCCAGCGCCAAGGTGTTCAGTTCGGCGCGGCGCATGATGGCGGCGGGGCTGATCGACGCGGCGGTGGTGGGCGGCGTGGATTCGCTGTGCCTGACGACGCTGTACGGCTTCAACTCGCTCGGCCTGATTTCCGATCAGGCATGCCGCCCCTTCGATGCGCAACGCAACGGCATCTCGATTGGTGAAGCGGCGGCCTTTGCGCTGCTGGAACGCACCCCGGAACACCCAGAAGAAAACTTGAGTGCGGATGCGGTGCTGCTGCTCGGAATAGGCGAATCCAGCGATGCCTATCACATGTCATCGCCGCACCCGGAGGGACTGGGTGCGCGCATGGCGATGCAGGATGCGCTGAAAATGGCGGGTTTGCATCCGGCTGAAATTGACTATATCAACCTGCACGGCACCGCGACCCAAAGCAACGATGCTGCGGAGGGGAAAGCCGTTGCTGCCGTATTCGGCCCGGGCACGCCGCCGTGCAGCTCCACCAAAGGGGCGACCGGCCACACCCTGGGCGCTGCCGGCGGCGTGGAGGCGGTGATTTGCGCACTGGCGCTGCAGCACGGCTTGCTGCCCGCCGGGCTGAACACCCGGCAACTCGACCCCGCGCTGGATCTCGATTATCTACTGGATAATCGCGAGCAGCCGGTGGCGCACGTGCTCAGCAACTCGTTTGGCTTCGGCGGCACCAATTGCAGCCTGATTTTTGGCCGGGCGGGTAACCCATGACGCTCACAGTTCATGTAGGGTGCAATAAGCGAAGTGCATTGCACCATGTCGAGCAGCATACGGCGCAATGCGCTTCGCTTATTGACGCCCTACGTGAGTTTCACGTTAAGCCATGACACTCACCGCATACATCGAAGGCATCGGCCTGCTCGGCCCCGGTCTGGCCGGCTGGACTAGCGGCCAGGCGGTCCTTGGCGGACAGCAGCCCTATCAGCCGCACCAGACCGTCCTGCCGCCCCCCGCGTTGCTGCCTGCGGCGGAACGCCGGCGCAGCGGCGCGATCGTCAAACTCACCCTGGCGACAGGGCTGGAAGCCATCGCCGCCGCCGGCCTCGATGCGGCCAGCTTGCCCAGCGTGTTTTCCTCGTCGGGTGGCGACGGGGAAAACTGTCACGCCATCTGTGAAATGCTCGCGTCGGATGACCGGCAAATCTCCCCGACCCGTTTCCATAATTCCGTGCATAACGCCGCCGCCGGTTACTGGAGCATCGCCACCGGCGCGATGACCAGCTCATCGGTGTTGAGTGCGTTTGACGCCAGTTTCGGCGCGGGCCTGCTGGAAGCGCTCACCCAGGTGGTGGTGGATAACACCCGCAGCGTCTTGCTGGCGTGCGACACCGCCTACCCGGAGCCGCTCTACCGCGCCCGCCCCATCCCCGATGCGTTCGGCATTGCACTGGTGCTGGCGCCGCAACGCAGCGCAAAGGCGCTGGCGCAAATCGCCGTCAGCCTGACTGACGCCGATGCAGACCGGCTCGACGATGCCGCACTTGAAGCCTTGCGCGTCGGCATTCCCGCAGCGCGCGGGTTGCCGCTGTTGCGCGCTATCGCACTGCGGCAAGAACAGCGCGTGGTGCTGGATTACCTCGACGGCACGCGCCTCGCCGTGAAAGTCGCGCCATGCTAAATCAAACCAGACCCATTCCCCTCTCTCCTAACTCTGATGGAACGACTAGCCATTCGACTAAGCCCGCAAGCGGGCAAGTCGCTGGTTATCTCCCGCAAGCGGGCGAGAGGGACGCAGTCTCGCTGCGCGAGTTTCACGTCAAGCTGGACCGCGCCTGGATTGCCCGGCATATCCCGCATCAGGGCAGCATGTGCCTACTGGATCAGGTTGAGGCATGGGATCAGCAGCGCATCCAGTGCCGCGCGAGCAGCCATCGCGCCGCCGACAACCCGCTGCGCGCTAACGGCCGGCTGGGCGCCGCCTGCGGTATCGAATATGCGGCGCAGGCCATGGCCGTACACGGCGTCCTGCTGGCGCCGCCGGACAGTGCCCGCGCACGGGTCGGTTATCTGGTCAGCGTGCGCGGCACACAGCTGCATGTGCCGCGGCTGGACGGCATCGCCGCCGATCTGCGAGTGGAAGCCGCCTGCATCACGCGCGGCGAAAACAATATCCTCTATCAGTTCAGCGTCAGCGCGGCGGGACAACTGCTGCTGGAGGGCCGCGCCGCAGTCGTGCTCGATGCCGACGCGCTACTCCCGAACGAGTCCTGGCCACGCTGAGTGCCGCGGGGCTGACCCAGGTTAAACGCCATCTGGAAATCGGCATCTTTTCAGAATATCAAGCGGTCAAGGCCAGCCAGCCTGAGTAATCATTTATCGTCCCCGCGCACGCCTTGCCAGCAAAACGGGCAGGCGCAGCACAAAGCCGACAAACAGGCGCATGTGCATCCAGGTCAACAACAAGTTGTCGCGCAGGTAGCGGAAATGCGACACGCCGCCCTCCTCCGCGCGGTAATAACGCACCGGGGCGGGCAGATTGACCGGCCTGATTCCGCGCCAGCACAAACGCACCACGGCTTCGGGATCGAAGTCGAAGTGGCGCATCCACATCTGGGCGCGCATCACCTGCCGCAACGGTTCAACCGGATACACGCGGAACCCGAACAGCGAGTCGCCAATGCCAGCCCACAGCGTTTCCAGGTTGGCCCACCAGTTGGATACGCGCCGCCCTTGCACGCGCAGGCCCGGCGCACTGGCATCGAATACCGGCACGCCCAATATCATCGCCGCCGGCTGACGCGCGGATTCCGCCATGAATGCGGGGATCAGCTCGGAGGGATGCTGGCCGTCCGAATCCATGGTTAGCACATGGCTGAATCCCGCCGCCGCCGCCTGTTCCAGGCCATGCAGCACCGCCGCACCCTTGCCCTGGTTGCGCGGCAGGATCATCACGCGCAGGCCGGTATCTTCTGCGGCCATCGCCAGCAAGCCTTCGGCGCTGCCGTCGCTGCTGCCATCCACCACCACCCACACCGGGGTCCAGTATAGTCGTGCCGCGCGCACGGTTTCATAGACTCTGACGCCGGGGTTATAGCTGGGAATGAGGACCAGATGCGTGGTCGATGGCGTCGTAATGACAGGGGCAGTCGTCATGGCAGGGTACGGTCGGCCTGCGCGGGCAGGGAGTTGGCCGGGTAAAACGCCGAGCCTTGAACCAACTCATGCGCAAAGTAGTGTTCCAGTTCAGCCATGAAATGCTGGGTATGCTGCGGCGGATCAAAGCGCCGTCCCAAGCGCACCCGGTAATGGATCGGCATCGGCGGTTTGCGGAACAGCGGCCAGCCTTTGCTCAGATACGCCGAATCGGTTTCTATCAGAACCGTCTGCACCGGCACCTGTGCATGATGCGCGATCAGGCCGATGCTGCCCTTGAGCGGATTGACCGGACAAGAGGTGGTGCGGGTACCTTCCGGGAACAGCAACAGATGGCTGCCGCTGGCAAAATCCTGTATTGCCTGCTGCACCATGCGCCGCACCGGTTCGTTGCGGATGTAGCGCGCCAGCCGGGCACCCGCTCCGAGAAAAATATTGTTCATCAGATCGGCTTTAAGCACGCAGGCGACATTCGGCAAGCGTGAAATCACCATCACCGCATCCAGCAGGCAGGGATGATTGGGCGCGATGATCAGCGACGGTTCATCGCGCAGGGCATCCAGCGCCTCCAGGTCAAAGCTGCAGCGGCGCGACAGGCCAATGCTGGCAAGGTAAAAGCGAAACGCCATCATCGTGACGTAACGCCCCAGCGCCCGCCCCCGGCGCTCGGACAGCAGCGGGTAAATAACCAGCGCAACCGGCGTCCATGCCAGGCACAGTATCCCCAGCCAGGCCAGGCCGAGATACAGCACCAGGTAATCATAGCCATTCAGCAAGACACGCATGGTCAGCCCCGCTGGCCTGACAGCAACGGATGCGCGGCAGTGGCCTCGATCTCCAGCAGCAAATCCTGGCGGCACACCTCAGCCTGCAGATAGACCGCGTTGGATGCGATACCCACTATGCGTTCAAGTTCGGCGCGGATCTGCGCCAGATCGGCAGGGTGGCGCACATAGACCTTGTAGTGCAGGCTGGCCAGATCGAACCCGGGCTTGCTTGCCAGGTGATTTGCCTCGTCCAGCACCGCCTCGATATTGGCCATGGTTTCGCGGGTTTGTGCCACGACATCGGCGGGGTGCAGGGTTGCGTGGCCGACAATACTGGCGGTGCCGGACACGAACAACACTTCATCTTGCCCCAGCCGCACCAGACTGGCACGCGAAAACGTCGGGCTGCGCGGGCCATATTGCTGCGGATATTGGTAGGCACTGATCTGGCGCGGGTTTTCAATGTTCAGCGGCGCCACGCGTCCGGCCAGAAAAGCAATGGTCAACGGCCCCCGAGTTGAACCCCCTTGTCCAAAACCCCCTTGTCCAAAACCTAGCGCACACGCGGCGGGGACATTCCCCACCACATCGCGCCCGTGAGCCAGGAAAGCGTCCTGCCGCCCCAGGTTGAACTGGCGATAGCGCTCCAGCCCGAAGCTGTGGGCGTTGATGTCGGCGATGTAATTCCAGAAGCGGAACAGATACGGGTAATGCAGCGTGTCGAGCAGCGCAAACACCTGGCGATAGACAGACTCGGCGGTCTGCTGCAGCGGCGTTTTGCCAGCACCGGCTTCAAACAGGGTTTCAGACAGCGCAATCACGCCAAACAACACTTCATCGTCATGGCGGTAATGGATATCGCCGCACCGCCCCTGCGTCAGCGGCCCGCTGCCATGCCAGACTTCGCAGATGGATTCGCCGGCATCCAGTCTCTGCATGGGCACGCACATGCAGGGAACCTCCATGTCAGCTTGCATCCGGCTTTCGACAGCATCCGCAGAAAAACAGATCGCGCCGAGCACGCTGTTTTTCCACTGTGCCGGTTGTTTCAAAAACGCTGACATGGACAGGTTTGCGCCATGCGGGTTTGGTGCTGTGTCGCGCATCGGCTCACCGCTGCGCCGGTTTGATCCACAACCCGGAAGTTGGGTTTGCGCAACCGATGACCCGTACGGCGCAGCCCGAAACCCGTGCGCCGGACGCTGCAGGGAGAGTATTCATGGCTTAACCTCTGGCTTGTTATTCATCTCCCCGAATTGTATCGTATCGCCATGAATACCAGTCCATCAATACTGAGTGCACCCGAGATGAAAATCCGCTTCACACCCGGAGCCGCGCGCGAACCAGGCTTAGCTCCGAGAAATCTTGCCTTATTTTTTAATGGAGTTGCTGGTAAATCTTTTCAGCAAGCGCTTTGCTAATTCCTTCCACCTGACTGAGTTGTTCGACACTGGCTTGCGCCACTTCGCGCAGCCCGCCGAAGTGGGTCAGCAGGCTGCGCCGCCGCTTGTCCCCTACCCCGCTGATTTCCTCCAGGCTGGAGGCGGTGCGCGCCTTGCCGCGTCTGGCGCGGTGCCCGGTGATGGCGAAACGATGCGCCTCATCGCGTATCTGCTGGATCAGATGCAATGCCGGATCATCGCTGCGCAACTGCTTTGCCGTGCCGTCGGGAAAAACCAGTTGTTCCAGGCCTGCCTTGCGTTCCTCGCCCTTGGCGACCCCGACCAGGGCCAAACAGGGCCAAACCGTTCAAACCCAGTTCCTGCATCACTTCCATTGCGATATGCAATTGCCCCAAGCCGCCGTCGATCAAGATCAGATCGGGGCGTATCAATTCTTGTTTGGTGCCCTCCTCCTTCGGCCCATCCCTTCGATGTGACTCAGGACAGGCTTCGGCAAGCTTCTGGTAGCGCCGCGTCAACGCCTGGCGCATCGCCGCATAGTCGTCGCCGGGCGTGATGCCGGTGATGTTGTAGCGGCGGTATTGGCTGGTGCGCATGTCGAGATTCTCATACACCACGCAGGAAGCCTGTGCCGCCTCACCCATCGTATGGCTGATGTCGAAACACTCGATACGCTGCAAGTCCGGCATATCCAGCCATTCGCGCAGCCTGTCCAGCCGCAGCTTCTGCCCGCCCTGCTGCGCGATGCGCTGCTGCAACGCCAGTTTCAGTTTCGCGTTGCGCTGCGCCATCTCCAGCCACTGCCTGCGCTCGCCGCTCGCGGCCTGGCTGATCTTCACCGCGTGTCCGGCCTGTTCGCTGAGCAACTGCGCCAGCGTCTCATCATCGCATGCGGCATCCAGCACCAGCAACGGCGGCACGCTGCGATTCAGGTAATGCTGCGCGATGAACGCCTGCACGATCTCATTCGCCGGCAGATCTTCGGCATGTTCCGGGAAGAAACTCTTGTCGCCCAGATGCCGCCCGCCGCGCACCATCGCCAGATTCACGCAGGCCAGCCCATCCTGCTGCGCCAGCGCGATGATGTCGGCATCCGCCGCCCCGCCGGTGGATTCGACGAACTGCTTCTGCTGCACGGTATGCAACGCGCGCAACTGGTCGCGCAACGCGGCGGCCTGTTCATAATGCTGCGCCTCAGCCGCGCGCTCCATCGCCGCCCGCAAGGTCTGCTCGACCTCCTGATGCTTGCCTTGCAGCAACAGCACCGCATTGCGAATATCGGCCTGGTAATCTTCCGCCGAAACCAGATTCACGCAGGGGGCGGTGCAGCGGTGGATTTGGTGCAGCAGACAGGGGCGCGTGCGATTGCTGAACACGCTGTCCTCGCAGGTGCGGATGCGGAAAATCTTCTGCAACAGCTGGATGCTTTCCTTGGCGGCATACGCATTCGGGTAGGGACCGAAGTATTGATGCTTGCGATTGGGCGCGCCGCGATAGTAGGTCAGACGCGGAAATTCCTCCCCGGTCAGCACGATATACGGATAAGACTTGTCATCGCGAAACAATATGTTATAGCGCGGTCTTAATGATTTTATCAGGTTGTTTTCGAGCAGCAGCGCCTCGGCTTCCGAGCGCGTGACGGTGGTTTCGATGCGCGCGATATGCGACACCATCAGGCGGATGCGCGGCGAGACATTGGTTTTCTGAAAGTAGGATGCAACGCGTTTTTTCAGTTGCCTGGCCTTGCCGACATACAGCACCTCGCCCTTGGCGTCGAAAAAGCGATACACGCCTGGCAGCAACGGCAGGCTGCCGAGTATCGGTTTTGGGTCGAATTTGGAGCGGGTCCTGCCCGCGACCTTCTCAATCGCGGGCATGGCCCGCTCCAATGTGTTTTGCGATGTCGTTGATCACCGCCTTGAACATCGCCGTAGTCAGGCGTTTGGTTTGGGTGTTGTAGCGGCTGCAATGGTAACTGTCATAGAGCGTCAGCCCGCCCGGCAACTCATGCCGCGCACCATGTCCGAACGCGAAGCTGCTCTTGCGCAGGTTCAACGCCATCAGCACCGCCTGGTGCGCGATCGTGCCGAGCGCCAATATCGCCGAACCCTGCGGCAGCATCGCCAACTCCTCTGCCAGATAGTCATTGCAGGCGCGGATCTCGCCCGGTTCCGGCTTGTTCTGCGGCGGCAAGCAGCGCACCGCATTGGTGATGCGGCAACCCAGCAAACTCAGGGCCGAATTGGCATTCCCCGCCGCGTCCAGCGGTTCGGCGCTGCTGGCAAAGCTGTATTCGTGCAATGCGCCGTACAACAGATTTCCGGCAAAATCACCGCTGAACGGCCGCCCGGTGCGGTTTGCGCCGTGCATGCCGGGAGCCAGTCCGACAATCAAAAAGCGGCTGCCCGCCCCACCGAACGAGCTTACCGGCAAGGCGTGGTAGTCAGGATGTTCGTCGCGTACCTGGTCGAGAAACCCGGCCAGGCGCGAACAGCGGCGGCAATCTTCATTGAATGTAAGCATATGTTTCACGCGGCGGCCTTCTCTTCAAACTCCAGCACGAAACTGCCCTCGCCATCCCGCCCCAATATCCTGACCAGATACGGCATCGCCTCCTGCAACATGCCGTGCAAGGTCCACGGCGGGTTGACAATGAACATGCCGCTGCCGTGCATGCCGAAGCCGTCCTCGCTCGGAGTCTGTACATTGAGCGCAACATGCAGCCAGCTCTTCACCGGCAATTGCTTGAGCTGCTCCGGCAACTGCCGCGCCTCGGCGCGCTGCAATTGCGGATACCACACCGCATAAATCCCGTTGGCGAAGCGTTGCAACCCTTCAAGCAACGCCGCCGTCACGCGCCGGTAATCCTGCTTGTCCTCATACGGCGGATCGATCAGCACCAGCGCGCGGCGCGGCGGAGGCGGCAGCAAGGCCTTCAGCGCGCCGAAGCCGTCGGCGGCCTGGATCAGCACCTGCCCGCCATGCCCGGCAAAGTTTTCGCGCAGGATTTCGCTGTCGCTCGGATGCAGCTCGAACAGCCGCATCCGGTCCTGTTCGCGCAACAGCTCCAGCGCGACCAGCGGTGAGCCGGGATAGAACCTCAACTGCCCGTCCGGATTGAGGCGCTTCACCAGTGCTACATATTCCGCCAGCGGCGCGGGCAGATCGTCGCGCAGCCACAACCGCGCGATGCCGCTTTCATATTCCGCGTTCTGCGTGGCATAGCCGCTATCCAGGGCATAGCAGCCCGCCCCGGCATGGGTATCGATGTACCAGAACGGTTTGTCTTTCTGCGTCAGGTAGCGCAGCAACTGCACCTCGATAAAGTGCTTCAGCACATCGGCGTGGTTGCCTGCATGAAAGGCGTGGCGGTAACTCAGCATGGGTTCGGGAATCGTAAATTGTGCAAAGCGCGATTGTGCCACGCCCGCCCGGATAATGCCCCATCTGGCAAAATAGTCGTGATGTCCGGTATATTGACTGCCGGGTAATTTCCGGGGAGAGAATAATGGGCAAACTATATAAGCAATTGACGGACGATCTGACGGGCTTCATCCAGCGGCAGAAGCTATTCTTTGTCGGCACTGCCGCAGATGACGGCAGGGTCAACGTATCGCCGAAAGGCATGGACACCCTGCGCGTCGTCACCGAAGACCGGGTCGTCTGGCTCAATCTCACCGGAAGCAGCAACGAGACGGCGGCTCACCTGCGCGAGAACGACCGCATCACCCTGATGTTCTGCGCGTTCGAAGGCGACCCGCTGATCCTGCGCCTGTATGGCCATGCCCGGATATTCCACCCGCGCGATGCGGAATGGGACAGCCTGCTCCCGCTTTTCCCGGTTATCCCCGGCGCCCGCCAGATCATCGACATGTCGATCGACCTGGTGCAGACATCCTGCGGCTTTGGCGTGCCATTTTTCGAGTTCAAGGCCGAAAGAGACCAGTTGGAAAAGTGGGCCGAGAAAAAAGGCCCCGAAGGCATCCGGCAATATTGGGAAGAGAAGAACCAGATAAGCCTTGACGGCAAACCCACGGGGATCGTGGCGGAATAAGCGCCGCAGCGCAACGCGGTTATGCGGCAGGCTGGCGGCGTGATCTCGAGAAACAATCCAAACCCGCCCCCTTTGACCCTATCTGCCGCATCCTGACCAGTAGAACTAGACCGAAGCAACTAGATATTTTGGCGGATATGTTTTCCAGGAGTGAATGGATAGTATTCGTGCCTCAAGATTGACTAATCAACCGAGGTAACTGGATATGAAAAAGGCGTATTTAGCTCTTACAGTGGCGGCTCTGGCGATGGCCGGCTGCTCTAAACCCAACAACTACACCCCTGCAGCAGGCGCTTCAGGTGCGGATATTTTCAAGGCTGCATGCCTCGAGTGCCACAAAATAGAAAACGGCAAGATTTTCGAATTGGCTGCCGACAATGCGAGCGCTGCGGCTATCGCCAAGAAAGTTACCGAAGGCGGCAAGATAATGTCGTCCTTCCCCAACATCAAGGGTGAAGAGCTGAAAGGCTTAAGCCAGTACGTAATCGATAACAGCAAGGTTAAATAGTTTTTTACCTAGCCAGTCAATATTGATTCGGCACGCGAAAACAATTCGACTCCGACACCTATCATGTTTGGAGCACAGCCTAGGGTGAATCAAGCCGCGCAGCAGGTTTTTGAGGCGCCCTTCGGAGTGCTCAACAGACAAGGATAGCGAGTGTGAGACCCGGAAGAAACGACCCCTGCCCTTGCGGCAGCGGGAAAAAATACAAGAAGTGTTGTTCCGATAATCCGGAAGCAGCCTCTGCATTCCAGCCCCAACGAACACCAAACCAAAACGCTTCGCAGGGGACGCCCGGCCACCAGGAGATCGGTGCTCTGGTGTCGCTCTTCAACCAGCAGCGTTACATGGAAGCCGAGCTTCTGGCGCGGTCGATGACGGAAAGCTTTCCGCGCTTCGGGTTCGGCTGGAAGGTATTGGGCGCGGCGTCCAATCAATTGGGGCGAAGCGCGGATGCGCTGGCCGCGCTGCAGAAAGCTGCGGCGCTGTTGCCGGACGACGAAGAGGTGCAGTACAACCTGGGCAGCACGCTGCATAATCTGGGACGGCTGGACGAGGCCGCCACCGGCTACCGCCGCGCGCTGGCGCTCAAGCCGAATTACGTCGAGGCGCACAACAACCTCGGCAACATCCTCAAGGATATGGGTCGGCTCGACGAGGCCGCCGCCAGTTACCGGCGCGCGCTGCAGATCAGGCCGGACTACGCCGAGGCGCATTGCAACCTCGGCAATACCCTCAACGAACTGTGCCAGCCGGTCGATGCCGAGGCCAGCCTGCGCCGGGCGCTACAGATCAAGCCGGATTTCATCGAGGCACTGAACAGCCTCGCGCTGCTGCTCAATGCGCAAGGCGACCCGGCAACGGCCCTGAATATCGTCTACCACTCCCTGCATCTCAGGGAAACGGCGGAAGCCAAAAACATCTTCGTCGCCTGCGCCAAACACCTGCACTTCACGCAGGACGACAGCGGCATCCGCACAGCCATGGTTCGCGCCTTGACCGAACCCTGGGGGCGGCCCAGCGAACTGGCGCAGGCTGCCACCGGCCTCGTCAGGCTCGGTGCGGACATCGGGGGGTGCGTGGCGCGGGCAGTCAGCGCATGGCCCCGACGGCTGGCGGCGCAGGAGTTGTTCGGCGCAAGCGGCCTTGCCGCGCTCGCTAATGATGCGCTGCTCATCGCCCTGCTCGATGCGATGCCCGTCTGCGACATCGAAATGGAACGCTTCCTGACTCTGGCGCGGCATGCCCTGCTCGAAGCCGCCATGACGGCCTCAGGCGATGAGACGCCTTTTGGCTTCTACAGCGCCCTCGCGCGCCAATGCTTCATCAACGAATACGTGTTCTGTTACACCGGCGACGAAATCAAGAAAGCGCATGATTTGCGCGATGCGCTGGCGGCGGCGCTGCAAGCCGACGCCCCGGTGCCCACCCTCTGGCCGGTCGCGGTCGCGGCCTACTTCCCGCTCTGCTCCCTCCCGCTCGCCGCGCGGCTACTGGAGCGGCAATGGCCTGAAGAAGTTGCCGCCATACTGCAGCAGCAGATACGCGAACCTGCGGAAGAACAGCAACTGCGCGCCACCCTTCTGCGGCTGACCGGCATCGAGGACGAGGTGTCGCTGCGGGTGCAGAGCCAATACGAAGAAAACCCCTACCCGCGCTGGATCAAACCCGATCCCGCCGTGAAGGCAAAGAACATCGCCGCCGATCTGCTTCAGAAATTCCCGCTGGCGTCCTTCAAGCGTCCCAGCCAGAGCAACAGCATCGACGTGCTGGTCGCCGGTTGCGGCACCGGCCAGCATTCCATCGGCACGGCGCAGCGCATTCAGGGCGCGCGGGTGCTGGCCATCGACCTGAGCCTGAGCAGCCTGAGTTACGCCAAACGCAAGACGCAGGAACTGGGCCTGACCTCAGTAGAATATGCGCAGGCCGACCTGCTCAAGCTCGGCTCGCTCGGGCGCAGCTTCGATGTAATCGAATCGGTCGGCGTGCTGCACCACCTCGCCGACCCCTGGGCCGGATGGCAAGTGCTGCTGTCCCTGCTGCGCCCCGGCGGCTTCATGGAGCTCGGCTTTTACAGCGCGGCGGCGCGGCGGAATATCGTGCGGATATGGGAGTTCATCGCCGAGCGCGGCTACGGCTCCTCGGCTGATGAGATTCGGCGCTTCCGCCAGGATCTGATGGAGTCGGGCAACAGCGCGGATTTCGGGGCGGCCCTGAATTCGGCGGATTTCTTCAGCACCAGCACCTGCCGCGACCTGCTGTTCCACGTTCAGGAACAGCGCATGACGCTGACCGGCATCGATGAGTTTCTCCGGAAAAACAACCTGTCATTTCTCGGATTCGAGATCGACGCCGCTGTCCTGCATGCCTACAATCGATGCTTCCCCGATGACCGCGCCGCCACCAACCTCGCGCAGTGGCAGATTTTCGAGAACGAAAACCCCGACACCTTCAGCAGCATGTACCACTTCTGGGTTCAGAAAGTTGGATAAGCCTTATAGCGTTTTCCATAGTATAGTTCGGCGAGTTTTTGAATAACAATCAGGGGATAAAATGCAAAGCCAGTTAATCAGAGTTACAACGAAATCCAAAACACCGCTTTATATCAACATCTGCGCCGATGAAGATCAAAAAATCTTCGTCCTGATGAACATCACCGCATTCACCGTCGGCACCTATTTTGAGAGCGCGGAAAAAGCACTGAAAGAATGCATCGAGGTGACAAATAAAGTCATCAATTACAAGAAGGATGGCGACAGGATTGAAGCGCTCTATTCAGATCCAGGCGGCGCATTCATCACCAATGAAGAAATGACAAATCTCCTGCTTCAACCCCCTGCTGCCGCTGAATGATCTAGTCTTGTAAAGCATCAAAGGGGGTATTCGTTAGCTTGACCTTGCCCTGTAAAAACGTATTTCTTAACTGAGGAATGCTTTCTGTTCTGCGAACCGTCCTTCGAAAAGCTGCTTTCGATTGGGAATGGATAGACCGCTGTCCAAAAGTGAAGATACTGCCTGAACCGAAAAGGCGGGTGCGTTGATTAACACATGCCGAAACTGAACGCCTCATAGCGGAATTGCCGGAACATTTGGCAGCGATGGTGCAATTTAGCTTGGAAACAGGTTTGCGGCAAGCCAATGTAACAGGGTTGCAGTGGTCGCAAGTGGATTTGGTTCGTCGCTGTGCGTGGATTCATCCTGACCAAGCAAAAGCTCGCAAGGCGATTGCTGTCCCTTTATCCAATACCGCTGTATTGGTGTTGCGGGAACAAATTGGGAAGCATGAAACACACGTATTCAGCTATCGAAGCAAGCCAGTAATGCAACCCAATAATGGCGCATGGATTAAAGCGTTAGCGCGTGCAGGAATTGCCGATTTTAGATGGCATGATCTGCGCCATACATGGGCAAGCTGGCACGTTCAAGCGGGAACGCCGCTTCATGTGTTGCAAGAGCTGGGTGGCTGGGAATCGGCGGAGATGGTGAGGCGATATGCGCACCTTTCTAGCGATCACCTTGCCGGGTACGTTGAAAAGTTTTCTGGATTGCAACTTGTGAGTGGCTACGATTTGGCTACGTTACCACAAATACAAAAGAGCAAAACTCATCTAACTCTTTGAATTTATGGGGTGACTGATGGGGCTCGAACCCACGACAACCGGAATCACAATCCGGGACTCTACCAACTGAGCTACAGCCACCACTGATAAAACAACTAGCCATTCGGCTAAGCCGACAAACGACATCAGCAAGCCGCTGGTTATGAACTTTGCTTGTCCGACACTGGTGTGCCCGACAGGAATCGAACCTGCAACCCCCAGCTTAGAAGGCTGGTGCTCTATCCGGTTGAGCTACGGGCACAATTCTTTTTCGAGTCTATCTGAATTTTTGTTGAAACCTGGTCGGGGTGGAGAGATTCGAACTCCCGACATCCTGCTCCCAAAGCAGGCGCGCTACCAGGCTACGCTACACCCCGAAGGCTGCGCATTATACAGACGCAGGCTTATAAATCAATTTAGTTTTGGTATTTTTTCAGCTTGGGCGAGGCCAGCATCAGGTAATAACCCATCGACCATAAGGTGAGCAGCGCGGCAAGATACAGCAGCAACGATCCGATCATCTGACAATCGATCCCCAGCAGGTGTTCATGGTACAGCAGCAGCAATATCGCGATCATCTGAAAAACGGTCTTGATCTTGCCCAACATGGAAACCGCGATACTCCTGCTTTCGCCGAGCTTGGCCATCCACTCGCGCAACGCGGAAATGGTGATTTCACGCCCGATGATGATGAAAGCAATGATCGCGTCGGCGCGCCCCAGTTTGACCAGCACGATCAACGCGGCCGCCACCATCAGTTTGTCGGCGACCGGGTCGAGGAACGCGCCGAACGCGGAAGACTGGTTCAGTTTGCGCGCCAGATAGCCATCCAGCCAATCGGTTATCGCTGCCAGCAGGAAAACGCCGGTGCTAATGAGGTTCTTTAAATGAGGCGCAAGCGTGGCATCCGGCAGATAGAAAACCGCAGCGAATACCGGGATAAGCAGGATTCTTAACCAAGTGAGCAGATTGGGGATGTTGCTGAACATGCGGTTAACGTGAAATTCGCGCAGCGATTCGTTCGCTCCCTCGCCCTCTGGGAGAGGGTTGGGGAGAGGGAAACGGGTATAGCAGCTTCATCATCAAGGTTTGTGGCTTTCCATGACCGTTAGTGTAGCTGCTGATAAATCTTTTCAGCAACAAGATATTGATTATTTCTAAATGGAGTTGCTGGTAAACCGCTTCAGCAACAAGATATTGATTATCGATAATCTGGAGGCAAGGTCATAGCTTCCGGGAAATCGCGGCAGCGTTGTAATTTGTAAGTCGGGTTCTAACCCGTCATGTCGGAATAATCAGAATGGAATAATCGGGGACAGCCCACGAATCTTGTTCATGCAAAAAGCCTCGCATTGCTGCGAGGCTTTTTTCTGTCGTTCGTTGCGACAATTCGCTCCGTCACAGATGCACCCGTTATTTCAGGTCAGCAGGCTTGGCGCGCGTTTTTGCGGCAACGTAGTCCCCATGAGAAATGTGGAGAAGATCGGCCATCCTTCGCATTAAATGGTTTTCATGTGCGCTGATCTGGCTGTCGGCATAGGCAACTTGCCACATGTATTCGATGATGCGAACCTTTTCAGGCAATTCCAGCACCCGGTTGATGAGGGACGTGAACTGGTGGAAATCATTGGCGGCCGTTGCCGTCCGGTGTCCCAGTTCGGAGAGTTGCGCCACTTCTGTATCCGCTAGCTGAAACCTCTCCTTGAGGATATTCAGGATCGTGGCCTGCTCTTCGTCTGTGCTATCGGCATCTGACTGCATGACTTCGATTAGCAGCACAGCAGTTGCCAGTTGCAGGGTATGTTCGGGGCGGCTCTCGACACTGGTGGGGGCTATGATTGTAGATAGAAAGTCACTTAGTTTGTTCAGCATGGCTAATCGTTTTCCAACAAGGTTTTTGACAACAACGGGGTGCCGCGATGCCAGCCCACAATTATTCTTTTTTCGATGCGGGTGGTGATTCTGGCGGTGGGACTGCACGCTAATAATGAGGCGGCCTTTCGTTCCGATGCTGGTGGTGATTCTGGCGGTGGGACTGCACGCTAATAATGAGGCGGCCTTTCGTTCGCAGGCATTTCCTCATTCCCTGCTTCAGCCAGCGATTGGATGCGTCTTGCGAGCGATGCACAAGTCGCTTCAAGGCGGTCCAGCTTTTGTTGCTGCTGATAGACCGTTTTGTCCAGTTCCTCGATCAGATCTTCCTGGAAGGTGATTTTTGCTTCGATGTTTACGATACGTTCTTCAATCATGAGGTGGCTCTGAAAGTTCGGCGACTGGCCGGGGAATGGCGCTTATTTTAAAGTGTAGCTAGGGTCAGGTTGAATTATTTTTTAACCTGAGTTTCGGGTAGATGCTCCGGTTTTGGTCAAATCGTTTTAACCATTCCGTGTATTCCGTTAAAATCACTCCTTGAATTTGTACACCCACATCAATCCAGAATCCAATCACATGACAACTATCCGCCAAGAAGACCTGATCGCCAGCGTCGCCGATGCGCTGCAATACATTTCCTACTATCATCCGCTCGACTACATCAAGGCGCTGGGCAAGGCCTATGAACGCGAGCAATCGCCCGCGGCG
>Ga0209317_1001446_pt1 | contig 20792 bp, 15 predicted proteins | sample RifGroB2_FD_183994 | JGI IMG/M metagenome (GOLD analysis project Ga0209317, IMG submission 183994) | Soil microbial communities from Rifle, Colorado, USA - Groundwater B2 (SPAdes) (version 2) | ecosystem: Environmental > Terrestrial > Soil > Unclassified | place: Rifle, Colorado | collected... | reverse complement strand
CGCTTCGGCAGGCCGGCGCAACTGGCAGAGCCGCAGCAGTACGCTCAGGTCGGAGAAGGACATGAGACGGTCTTTTTGCTCCAGTTTCCTCCGTATCTCCCCCTGAAACGCCTCGCGCTCCCTTCCAGCCGGGAACAACTCATCGACGACGTCGGGGCGGCTGTAGAATCCCAGCAGATCCAGAACCGGATCCATCCTCTTGCTCTGACCCACATGGCGCGCCAGAAGCCCGGAGAGACGGCTGCTTTTCTTGAAGGTCCCGAAGGGGTCGTCGAAAGCGGTCTTCACCGTCACCCCGAGCGCGCTCAGCGCAGTCAGCGCCCAGGCGCTGAAGGTGTCGACGCGGGTGTCGCCCAGAAGCTCGTTTGAGCTCTTCCTCACGTAGTCGCGCAGGGTCCTGTTGAACATCAGCACCAGGCAGCGCTCCCGGCGAAAGAGCTCGGGCTCGTTGAACTGCAGATAGGAGAGGCGGTGCAGCGCCACGGTGGTCTTGCCGGTTCCGGCCGACCCGGTGAGATAGGTGCATCCCGCGGACTGCTTGGTGATCATCCCGAACTGGGTGGCCGAGATCAGCGAGACGATGTCGACCATGCGATGGTCGGACCGCTTTGCCTTGGTGTCGCAGGACGAGGCGGGTGCGGCGCCGTTCTTGCTCCAGGTTCCCGCCGTCAGCTGATAGGTCTGCGAGGGGGTCTCGATCCGGTGCAAGACGGTGCGGTCGATGCCGATCTTGGACTTTTCGGTGATCATCCCTTCCCGGTCCACCCCCTGGATGGTCGCCTCGTATTCCTCCCCCTGCTCGAAATCGTAAAACAGTTGGGAGATCTCGGCGCGGCGCCAGTCTACGATGATCACCTTGTTGCCGTCCATCAGCATCTGCTTCCCTATCAGGTAGCTCCTCTTGCCGATTCTCGGGTTGGCGTCCTCTATTCCGATGACGCCGAAGTAGGGAGACGGCTTCTGCTGAAACTCGACCAGGTACTTGCGCGGGTTGTGATGCCCATGGTCGACGAGCTTCTCGGTGATGCCGTTCTTTTCCTTCCAGCCCAAGGCGTCCAGCCGCTCCCTTTCGAGCTCTTTTGTGCGTGCGTCATGCTTTGTTATGGAAAGGGCCCGGTCGGAAGCCGCTCGCTCTATGGCGTCGCAGACAAAGGAGAGCCTTTTATGTTCCAGTTCGATGATGTCCATGAAACTCCGAAATGAGGGTCTTGTTAGATTGGCAACAGCGGAGGGTTTTACTGCCGTGACGCTCTTTGTATGCAGGTGTGGCACCTTACCATCAAAGAGGCACAAGAAACCACTAAAAATGGCGACGGAAGACGACGGCCATACCCCTAATCTTCAAACCAGCGTTTGGATGACGATAGAACCTTATCAAGAAAGTGTACAGTCAAAATGCTGAGCCTTAAGCTTTAACTGCTGTATCAAAGCCCTCGCTTGCAACAGCCGCTGTCTTAAAAAATAAATCACTGTTACATGAATATGCCCTAAAAAAAATAACTCAAGTTTCTCTCTGACTGAACGATAAGAAGCACCGTCAGATCAGCAAGTTATCTTCATCGTTGACTGACGTTGTAAATCCGTGCGACTTAACCTACGGAAGGTGACGTCCAGGTCGGTCGCGAATCTGCACCTAATTTAAAACAGGGGGAATTGTGATGAAGATTCAGGACATGAAGATTGGTTTGCGGCTGGGGCTCGGTTTCGGGCTGATTCTGTTGTTTCTTCTTGCCATCAGCGCCATAGCCACCATGGGAATGCTGAAGATGGACGAGGGCCTGAAGGACATCGTCAAGACCGATTACGCGAAGATCCAGCTGGCAAACGAATCGTCAAAAGAAGTGAACACCATCATCTCGAGCATTCAGAGCATGATCCTGCAATCGGACCCGGCAGCGAGACAGGAACAGAACAAGAGAATCGAGCTTTCCCGGCAACAGTATAAGCTGGCCATGGATAAATTGGAGAAACTGGAGATTTCCGACCAGGGGAAGGAGTTGATCGAGAAAGCGAAGCAGTCGCTTGTCACGGCGCGCAACGCGAACAACCGGGTGATCGAGCTCGCCCTCGCCAACGACGGGGCCCGGGCCGCCGCGGTCTTCGATAAAGAGGCGGCGCCTCTTTGCGCCTTGATCTTCACCTCGTTCAACGATCTGGTCAGGTACCAGGAGGCGGGGATCGAGGAGCGCTACGCCGGCGCGGTAAAGGTATCCGCCGGCTCCCGTACCCTGTCGATGGCAATCGCGGCGCTTGCCCTCATCATCGGCGGGCTGATCGCCTTCCTTACCACCCGCAGCATCAGCAACCCGGTGAACGCGCTGGCTGCCTGCGCCGACAAACTGGCCCTGGGCGACGTCGACGTCGTCATAGAGGCGGATGGGAAGGACGAGATCGCCATGCTGGGGAGGTCGTTCAAGAACATGGCGGACAATATCAAGGAGGCGTCGCTTGCGGCGGAGAAGGTCGCCCAAGGGGATCTCTCCGTCCAGGTGGCTCCGAAATCCGACCGCGACCTGATGGGCAGGAACCTTTCCGCCATGATCACCATCATCAGCAACATGACCCGGGAAATGAACCTGCTGATTCAGGGTGTTCAGGAAGGAAAACTCGCGGTGCGCGGCAACGCCGCAGGCTACCAGGGTGCCTGGGGCGAGCTTCTGGCTGGACAGAATCGGCTGATAGAGGCGTTCGTGCGGCCGATCAACGTCACCGCGAACTACGTGGACCGCATCTCCAAGGGTGACATCCCGGAGCAGATCACGGACACCTATTACGGTGATTTCAACGAGATCAAAAACAACCTGAACCTGCTGATCGAGGCGATGAACAGCGCCACCGGCATAGCAAAGGAGATCGCAGGCGGGAACCTGCTCCTCGTGGTGAAGGAGCGCTCGGCGAACGACGGACTGATGCAGGCGCTCTCCGACATGGTGCGGAACCTGACCAGGGTGGTGGGCGACGTACAGGCGGCGGCAGATAACGTGACGGCGGGAAGCCAGGAACTGAGCTCCACCTCCGAGCAGATGTCGCAGGGCGCCAGCGAGCAGGCGGCCAGTGCCGAGGAGGCGAGCGCCTCGATGGAAGAGATGTCTTCCAACATCCGGCAAAACGCGGACAATTCGATGCAGACCGAAAAGATCGCGGTGAAATCCGCAGCCGATGCCGCCGAGAGCGGAACAGCTGTGGCGAAAACCGTAAGCGCCATGAAGGAGATCGCGTCCAAGATCTCCATCATCGAGGAGATCGCGCGGCAGACCAACCTGCTGGCGCTGAACGCGGCGATAGAGGCAGCGCGTGCCGGCGAGCACGGCAAGGGATTCGCGGTGGTCGCCTCGGAGGTCCGCAAGCTTGCCGAGCGAAGCCAGAAGGCGGCGGGGGAGATCGGGAATCTGTCGCTTAGCTCCGTCGAGGTGGCGGAGAACGCCGGAGAGTTGCTGCATAAGCTGGTACCGGACATCAGGAAGACGGCCGAACTGGTACAGGAGATTTCCGCTGCCTGCAAGGAGCAGGACACCGGAGCCGAGCAGATCAACAAGGCGATCCAGCAACTGGACCAGGTGATCCAGCAAAATGCCGGCGCCTCGGAGGAGATGGCCTCGACCGCCGAGGAACTCGCCTCGCAAGCGGAGCAGTTGCAAGGAACCATCGCCTTTTTCAAGATCGGAAATGCCGGGTCGAGCGAGCGTCGGCAGGCCAAAAGACAGCCCCCCGCCCCCTCCTACAACCAGCCCTTGAATTTCAAAAAATTATCCAAGTCGGGAATCGCCGGCAAGGCGGCGCCGGGACTCGACATCAACATGTGCGACACGGGGAATCTGCTTGAGGTCGGTTTCGAGAAGTACTGATCCCGGCTCCCCGACCCACCCCCCCTCCAAGGAGAGGGGGGATCGCAATCCCCTCTGAACCGTTCCCGCCCCCGGAGGGGGAGGGCCAGGGAGGGGGAACTCAGCAGATTCTTCGCAGAAGCCGACAATCTTCCCCCCTCCCATCCTCCCCCCTCTGGGGGGAGGGTTAAAAGCAGGGTAAAGTTCTTAACTTAATGACAGTGCTCCGAAGGGGGGGCATGGCATGATACGGGCGTGAATCTTAACCTGCCGCGCTAAGGTCCAGGGGTGCCGGCAGGGGCCTCCCCTCTCCGGCAAAGCCGGGGTATATGGCGACCGTGCCGGATCCGTCGCTTTCGCCTGACAGTTCTGTCGATATGTCGAGGAAATAACCGGCCACCAGAAGGTTCGTCTCCAGGTGTCTGCTGATGCGCGAAGTGGCGAAGACGGAGGGTGCCGGCGCCTGGGCCAGGTAAATCACAAGTTGGTCAGCCAGGTGCGGGTCGATGGGCATACCGGTCTGGTGATGGCTGAGAAACTCCCCTGCCGCCTCCTCCCCGACCACTTCCGCAGGTTTCCCCCGAGCACCCAGAGCCGTGAATCCGGAAACGGCGTGCTCATACTCTCCTTTCAGGAAGATGAAGGTCCCCTGGCCGTGAACGTTCACCTCCCGGGTCTCGACATCGATCGGCAGGTCGCCCCCCAGCGCCCCCCTCAGATAGGAGCAGGCCGAGCTGCGCTGGCGCTCTGCTATGGAGAGCGGCAGGTTGCCCACCACCGAACAGCCGCTGACCCGCAAAAGCCTGCCGCGCTTTTGAACCGCGATTGCCGAAAAGGCTCCGGCCGGGTGGACTCGGCAGTGGACCTGCCCTCCTCCCTTCGGGTAAAAGCCGCAGGCGTCAAGGGTGAGCTCGGCATGCGCCCCAAGCCGCGCCACCGTCGGCCAAAAAACCTCGGCGAGGTAGTCCCAGGAAGGGCTGAAAGGGACGTGGGTGCCGCCGGTCACGGCGACCCGGCTGGTTCCGGGGGCGCTCAGTAGCGCGGGGATGACGGTCTGCAGCACCAGCGTGGCGGAGCCGGCCGTCCCTATATTGAAGTTGTAGGCGCCGGACCGGACGCCATGAGGGGAGAAAACGAGCTCAAGCGAGCCGAGCCGGTCACCCGCCACCTCTGCCGCGGCTATCCTCGCGCAAGCCTGGACCGCCATCAGGTGCTGGCGCATCAGGCCCGGCTTGGACCGGTTCTTGCGGATGTTCCTGATCCGGAACCCTTTCCCGGTGATGCAGGAAAGACTCAGCGCGCTGCGCAGCACCTGTCCTCCCCCTTCACCCAAGCTCCCGTCTATCTCGATCATGTAAGGTCACCGATGATGGGCATATCAATAGAGAAACATTGGCTTTCCGAGCACGTGGCGCACCTTGGGGCGGTACTCGTCGACGTCGTACAACTCCGCCACGTCGACCCGCTTTTCCCCCTGCATGATCGAGTTGATCGGGATGTGCCGGTAGGTACCCCCCTGCAGCGAGACCATCCTGCCGTACATCCCGTCCTCTATCAGGTCCATCGCCATGTTGGCGAAGTTGTAGGCGACCATCAGGTCGAGGGAATCGGGGGCGCCGCTGCGCATGAGGTAGGAGAGCTGCTGATAGATGATGTGCGAGCCCGTCAGCCCCTTGACCGCCTCGCTCACCACGACGCCGATCCCGCCCAGCTTCTTGTGGCCGTAGGCATCCTCCTGGCCGTACTCGACGATCTGCCCGCCCGTCATGGTGGCCCCCTCGGAAATGGTGACCATGGCGTAGTTGCTCCGGTTCCCCTTCTTGTCCTCCTGCAAAAGCAGCGAGAGCTTCTCCACGTCGAAGGGGATCTCCGAGATGAGCGCCCGATCCACCCCGGCAAGATAGGCCGAGATGAGCGACGTCTCGCCGGAGTTGCGGCCGAACAGCTCGACCACCGCGATCCTCTCGTGGGATCCCGCGCTGGTCCTCAGGCTGTGGATGAAATTTACGCTGCGGGTCACCGCCGTGGAGAAGCCTATGCAGTAGTCGGTGCCGAAGACGTCGTTGTCCATGGTCTTTGGTATCGCCACCACGGGAAAGCCCTCGCGATTCAGGCGCTCCGCGTAACTCAGGGTATCGTCCCCGCCGATCGGTATCAGCACGTCGATGCCCAGATGCTCCAAATTGGCGAGCACATGAGCGGTGAAGTCGTGCGTCCCCGAGGCTGAGGGATCGTACCCCGCTCCGCGCAGGAAATCCGGCACATCGGCGTTGGCCACCTTGCCCGGATTGGTGCGACTGGTATGGAGAAAGGTGCCGCCGCTGCGGTCGACGGTGCGTACCTCGTGCCGGTCGAGCGGCATTATCGTTTTCTCGAAAGACTGGGGGTCGTCCCGGTTGAAGGCGAGCAGCCCACCCCAACCGCGCCGTATGCCGAGCACCCGATAGCCCTTTTCGGCGGCGCGGGTCACCAAGGTCTTCAAAGCGGGATTGAGCCCCGGCACATCGCCCCCCCCCGTCAATACGCCAACCGTCTTCTGCTTATCAGCCATGGAAGACTCCTTTAATGATAATCGTAATTAATTAACGTTCACCATTATATCCAAGGCTCTGCTCATTTCAAGGCGAAAGCGGGTGGAAATCGGTAGGTCAGCGAGGCAATCGCGAGAAAGCGAAAGGTATCGATGCGGGTGCTAATTTTTACCGGGGGTGAGGCGCGAGATGAAGAGGGTCACTTCTGCGGCGTGCATGGGGCGGGCGAAATAGAACCCCTGCATAAGACGGCAGTCGATGGAGGAGAGAAAATCCTTCTGCGCCTCGGATTCTACCCCTTCCGCGATTGCCTGCATGTCGAGGCACTTCGACATGAACATGATGGTGGTGGCGATGGCCGCGTCCTCGGAGGAGGTAACTACGTCGCTGACAAAGGATTTATCGATTTTGAGCGCCTGGAAGTGGTAGTGCTTCAATGAGGAGAGCGAGGAGTAGCCGGTGCCGAAATCGTCTATCTGGACGTTGATCCCCATGCGATGCAGACGCTCCAGCACCTCAAGCGACTCTTGCTGGTAAACCATCAGGGACTCTTCCGTGATTTCCAGGGTGAGGCGGTCGGGGGGCAAGCCGCTTTCATGAAGCGCCTTCTCGATCACCTCCTCGAGATCATCGTGGGCGAAGACCGAGGGGGACATGTTCACGGCGACGTTCAGGTCCAGGGAATCGCCGTGGTACCAGTCGGCCGCCTGGCGGCAGGCCTCCTTGAGCACCCACTCGGTAAGCGGCCAGATAAGCCCCGCCTTTTCGGCAAGCGGCACGAAGCTGCTTGGGCCAAGGGTACCCAGGTGCGGATGGTTCCAGCGTACCAGCGCCTCGACCCCGATGACGCTCATGCTGGCGGTATCGAGTTTCGGCTGATACACAAGGAACAGTTCGCCGTGGGTGATGGCCCGGAGCAGGCCATGCTCCAGTTGAATCCTCTGCTCTCGCTCTTCGCGCCACTCTCCACCGTAAAAGCAGAAGCTCGAGCGCCCCTGCTGCTTCGCCTGGTTCAGAGCGGAATCAGCCACCTTGAAGAGCTGCATCGGTTCGTCGGCGTCGGATGGATAAAGCGCTATCCCGATGCTGACGCTGGTCTTGAGCGATTCCCCCTCGATCAGTACCGGTGCCGAGATCGCATCCAGCACCCGCTTGGCCACGACACCCGGCCCGTCCGGCATGTCAGGCTGCCGCAGCAGCATGGCGAACTCGTCTCCGCCCACCCGCGCCACGATATCTTCGCCGCGCATGGCGCAATGGCTAAGCCGCCGCGCCGTTTCGACGAGCAGCGCATCCCCTGCGAAATGGCCGCGCCTGTCGTTGACCGCCTTGAAGCGGTCGAGATCGAGAAAAAGCAGGGCGAGGCATTCCTTGCGGCGCTTGGCGTATTCGATGGATTGGGCCAGGAAATCATCAAATGCCTGGCGGTTGTAGAGGCCGGTGAGGCCATCGCGAGCCGCCTGCTCCCGGATAATCAACTCGCTCGCCAGGTGCCTGGACTCTATCTTTTTGCTCAGCAGATAGATGATGGTGGCCATGACAAGGACACCCAGGATCTCCAGGGCGGTCGAAGCGAGAGGACGCAGTTCGGGCCTGCCCGCAAGCAGACGGTCGAAAACGAGGTGGGCCAGGAAGAGCCAGCAGAGGCTGCCTAATATGTAGATGGCGGCGACGGCAGCAGGGGTCAGTCCTTCCACCCAATTAAGTGTCTTGATGAATTTGCCACCCATCGCTTCTCCCCGGCTGCAAGGCGAAAATACCGTCTCAGTATAGCGCATGGCGGCGAAAAGGGGGTTGCTGCAGAGGAAGGAAAAAAATGATTCCGGAAGGCGCGGCCTTACTTTATGCGCCTGTCACGGCGGCATGTAATAGGTGATCTCGTTGTGCCCGACGAGGAGTTGCAGCCCTACCAGCGAGGGGCGCTCGCAGGGTGCCGCCCCGCTTCGCTCCAGAAGCAGCGCCGCATAGCTGCCGCATTCGGGGGTGAAAAAGAGGTCCGCGCCGCCGTCCGCGCCGCCTCTTTGGAAAAGAGCCATGGCGCGCGGTCCGCCGGCTGCGGTAAAAGCGGCCTCGAAAGCCTCCTTGTGCGACACGAGTTCTCCCGCCGCCACCCGGTCCGCGCCAAGCCTCAAATGATACCAATCCATCCTCATCCCCCCCATTAAAAACAGGTTGAGGTTGAGGTTAAGGTTTAGCAATTTCTCAACCTCAACCTTAATCTTAATCTTAATCTTAACCTTAACCTGCCTCTTTTAATCCTTCCGCCACCACCTCGGCCAGGTCCCTGACCTTGACGCCGCCTGCCTGCATGTCCTTGAGACCGTCCTCCATCATGGTCATGCAGTAAGGGCAACTGACGCAGATGGTATCCGGCTTTTGCTCCAGCGCCTCCTTCACGCGGTTCAGGTTGATCCTCTCGCCCTGATGTTCCTCCTGCCACATCCTGCCGCCCCCCGCTCCGCAGCAAAACGACTGTCGGCCGTTGCGCCCGAACTCTTCCGGAGCCTTGCCGGTGGCCATCCGCAGGGCCTTCCTCGGCGCCTCGTAGATGTCGTTGTGCCTTCCCAGGTAGCAGGAATCATGGAACATCAGGCTCCCCAGGCCGCTCACCTGCTTATTCAGCTTGAGCTTCCCCTCTTCCAGAAGCCGCGGGATCAGTTCCGCGTGGTGGATCACCTCCAGTTCCAGGCCGTACTGGCGGTAGTCGTTCTTCAGGGTGGAAAAGCAGTGGGGACACTGGGTGATGATCTTTCTCACCCCCCGCTCCAAAAGAAGGCTCACGTTGGCGCGCGCCATCTCGTCGAAGACGAACTCGTTCCCCAGACGGCGCAGGCTGTCGCCGCAGCACTTCTCGTCCTTGCCGAGCGTGCCCCAGGAGATCCCGGCCGCGTCGAGTATGGCGGCCATGGCCACCGTCGCCTGTTTCTGCCGTGAATCGAAAGCGCCCGCGCATCCTACATAAAAGAGGTATTCCGTCTCGCCCGCGACAAACGGCTTCACCTCGATGGTGGCATGCCACTTGGTCCTCTCCGTCGGGGCGATACCCCAGGGGTTGCTTCTCCCTTCCATGTTCTCGAAAAAGGTGAGCAGCTCCTCGGGGAAACTTGATTTCATCTGCACCAGGTGGCGGCGCATCTTGACGATCTTGGGCGTATGCTCGATCAGCACCGGGCAGAGGCTCATGCAGGAACCGCAGGTGGTGCAGGCCCAGACGCTCTCCTCGGTGGAGCTCCCCTCCCCTTCGGGACCGACCAGCGGCATGACGGGAGCCTCCCCCTTTTGCAGCAGCGGGCCGTTGGCCAGGAGGTTGGTCTTGATGGCGTGGATCACCTGGCGCGGGTTGAGCGATTTGCCTGTGGCGGCGGCGGGGCAGGCATCCTGGCAGCGGCCGCACTCGGTGCAGGAGAAGCCGTCCAGGAGGTCCTTCCAGCTGAACTGCTCCACCGTGTCGACCCCGTAGCTCACCCCCTTGGCGAACTCCTCGCGGGGCTGCGTGTTCGGCTTGTCCAGGGAACCGAAGAAGCTGTTGGGGATCGCGGTCAGGATGTGCATGTGCTTGCTGCGCGGGAGAAAGCAGAGAAACCCCAAGAGGGCCGCGGCATGCAGCCACCAGCAGAAAATCGCCAGCGTTTCGAGACTGCCGGACCAGTAGGACCCGATCAGCTGCGCGAAAAAGGCCGAGACCGGCATGAAGGGCGCAGCTTGAACTCCCCCCATGGCGATCTCGGCGCCGTGCAGGCCGAAGTAGGCGAGCATGAGCAGGCCGATCAGGGTAAGGATCAGGAACCCTTCCAGGCTGCGCGCCTTGACGTAGGCGCTGCTCATGGAGGGGTGCGGGAAAAACATCCGGCGCGCGAAAGCCAGGGTGACGGCGGCCAGGGCAAAAAGCGACACCAGATCGAAAGCGAGGAGCAGGGCATGATGAATGGAGTCCGGCAGCAGCGCCAGGCTGAGGCCTGGAATCACCCCGTTTACCATGAACTCGCCGTTGGCCAGCAAAAGGACCAGGAAGGACCAGAAGATCACGGCATGGTTCAAGCCGAAACCCTTCCTTACCACCTGTTTCTGGGCGAAGGCATGGGTGAACATCTGGCCCAGGCGCGATCCCGTGTTGCCGAAGCGGTCCTCGGGGCGGCCAAGGCTGACGAGACTTAAGCGACGGTAGCAACCGGCGCAAAAGACCAGCATGGAAACAAGCAGCAGCGCTGCGAAGATTGTCGGATTGGGTGACATGGTATACCCCTCGTTTCTAGCACTTCGCTAGGCGTTGATGAAGGCCTCTTGCGGTGACTGGGCCTGTGAGCGCAGGCGCTGCGTGATGGCGGGCACGACCTGGAAAAGGTCCCCGACGATGCCGTAATGGGCCACCTCGAAGATGGGCGCGTCCTTGTCGCGGTTTATGGCGATGACCAGATCGGAATCCTGCATGCCGACCAGGTGCTGGATGGCGCCGCTGATGCCGCAGGCGATGTAGATCTTTGGGCGCACCGTCTTGCCGGTCTGGCCCACCTGGCGCTCATGGGGCATCCAACCCGCATCCACGGCGCTTCTCGATGCACCGACCACCCCGCCCAATGCCTCGGCGAGTTCGTGGAGGATGGTGAAGTTTTCCTTCCCCATCATGCCGCGGCCGCCGGAAACGATGAACTCGGCACCGGCGACATCGACCTTGTCCTTGTTCTTGTCCAGGATGATTTCCAGGACGCGGGTCAGCATATCTTCTTCCCGAACCTGGCAGGTGACCGGTATGACGGTGCCGCTTTTCCCTTCCTGGCGCTCGGCCGCCTGCATGACGTGCGGCCGGACCGTCGCCATCTGGGGGCGGAACTTGTCGCACATGATGGTCGCCATGATGTTGCCGCCGAAGGCCGGGCGGGTCTGCATCAGGTTGCGCTTGTCGTCGATGCCGAGCCCGGTGCAGTCCGCCGTGAGTCCGGTTCCGACCACCGTGGCGACCGCTCCGGCCAGATCGCGCCCAAGGCCCGTCGCTCCCATGAGGATGATCTCGGGGCGGTAGGAGGAGATCAGTTGACAGACCGCCTTCAGGTAGGCCTCGGTCCGGTAGTGGCGAAACACTGGGGCATCGACCAGATAGGCCTGATCGGCGCCGTAACGGAAAGCCTCCCGGCAAAGCCCCTCGACATGCTCGCCCACGACCAGCGCGGACAGCTCTACCCCGAGCGTATCCGCCAGTTCCCGTCCCTTCCCCATCAGTTCCCAGGAAACCTTCGCCACCTCCCCTTCGGTCTGTTCCACGAATACCCAGACCCCGCGATAGGCGGAGAGCTTCACGGCCATCTCCTTCGCCTCGGGATCGAGCTCTTCCTCGATCGGCGCGTCGCCCTGCGCCCTGGCCAGCTCGTCGAGGATCTCCTGCTCTTCCGGGGTGAAGCACATCTCCAGGGCCTGCGCCGGGCAGACCTTGATGCACTTGACGCAGCCGATGCATTTGTCGGCCAGGATTGCCGGCTCGCCTGCTTCGTTCATCTCGACGGCGGCAACCGGGCAGGAACTCTCGCAGCGTGCCCCGCATGCGATGCATTTACCCTCGAGCACGCGCGCCTTTCCGCGCGGTCTTTTCATCGGTTTCTTGACTTCAGTCATCTTTCGCTCCTCTTCAAATGGCAAGCAGGTCTTTGCTCAAGAGCTTGTCTACCAGCAGGTTGGCCGATCCGTCGGGGTCGTTCAGCCCGTCGCCCACGATCTCGCCCATCTCGCGCTCCGGCGAGAAGATCCGGCTGACCCAGGTGGGAGAACCCTTGAGACCTACGCTCCGCTCGTCCAACTGCAGCTCCTTGTTGCTCCAGACTTTAACCACCGTCTCGCGCGACTCTATCCGCATCGGAACGGTCGGGTAGCGGGGGCGGTTCAATTCCCGGACCACGGTTATCATAACGGGAAGGGCGGCTTCCACGATTTCGTGGCGCCCTTCCAGCTTGCGTCTCACCGTGATCTTCCTGGCCGCAGGGTCGATCGACTCGATCCTGTCCACCAGGGTCAACTGGGTGTAACCGAGCCGGGTGGCGATGCCGGGGCCGACCTGGGCGGTGTCGCCGTCTATGGTCTGCTTGCCGCAAAAGACTATGCCGACTTCCTCGACGGCGCTGAGCTTCCTGATCGCTGCCGAGAGCACCTGGCTGGTGGCCAGGGTGTCGGCGCCGCCGAAAACCCGGTCCGAAAGCAGGATCGCCTCGTCGACGCCGAGCGCCAGCGCCTTTTTCAGGGTGGCCTCGGCGTTGGGCGGCCCCATGGATATGGCGGCGACCCGGAAACCGAACTGATCTTTCAGCCGCAGGCCTTCTTCCAGCGCATGGGTGTCGTAAGGGTTGACGATGAAAGGTATCCCTTCCCGAATCAGCGTGTTGGTGACGGGATCGATCTGTACCTGGGTGGTGTCCGGTACCTGTTTGATGCAGGCGACTACCAGCATGACGGCATCTCCAAGATTAGTTTTTTCTTGTATACGTTTTGCACTCTTAAAAAAAAGCCCTCTCGGGAGAGGGCGCATCGTTGCACACTTTACAGGCGGGCTTTCCGCCGGATGATCTCGCATTGGCGAGGGACCATCTTATATCTTAAAAAACATCGTTATGCAACAGGATTCAATCGGCGCTCATTTGAACGGGAACCCTTGGGAGATAACCGGCACAGGTGCCGGCCAGCTTCTCGTGAATGGCGTCCAGCAGCTCCTGCTCTCCGGTTATCCCTGCCGCGGCGTTCAGGTTCAGCGCCAGGGGGAGCAGGCCCAGTAACAGGTTGCGCATGTTCCCGCAACCCTCGGCTCCGCCCAGCACCTCGGCCAGCTTGCGCTGCAGGCCGCGACCGATCGTGAAGCCCGCCAGCCCCCCCATCCTGGACGAGACGCTGCGGCAGTCCGTGGTGGGAGATCTGCGGAAATCCGCCTGCGCGGAGATGATTTCCAGGGTCGCTGTATCGACGACCACCTCGACGGCTATGTCGTGAAACCTGTCCCGCAACGTCGCGGCAAGGAGGGCGGTGCCGTTGTCCCGCTTCAACACGCGGTAGGAGATGTCTCTTTGAAAATCCTCCATGCTGTTCAGTTGCGTCATTACTGCCCCTTCGGCTTCACCTTCGGGATGAATATCTCTTCGGGATCGAGCACGTCGTGGATGAAATGGAGTTCTTCCCTGGTCGGCGGCAAAGTTAAGCCGTTTACGCGAGAGATGTCAAGATCAAACTGGCACATTTCACGGATCTGTTCGGGGGAGTTCCCCTCGTGACAGGTATCCAGGAATATCCGCCCCGTCTCTTCATCGAAACGGAAAACGCCCGCCGTACTGATCACGGCCGAGGGTCCCCCACGGTAAGCCGCGCCGTACAGTTCGCGCCGGTGCACGAACTCCCCTCCCGGCCATCTTTTCACGCGCCACCCGGGACTGGTGATATAGCTTGTCCGTTCGGTGAAGCGGCGCTTCTCGTGCACCATGATGAACACGGTACGCCTGGCGAAGGAGTTGATGTCCGGGTTGCCGCCGGAGCCGGTGAGACGCAGTTCGGGGTCGAGATAATCCCCGATGCAGGTGGTGTTGACGTTGCCGTATTCATCCACCTCGGCGCCGCCGAGAAAGCCGAGATCGACGTAGCCCCTCTGGGCGATGCTGAAGGCATCGTGCAGGCCGGAGGAGCGGGAGGCACCCATCTCGCAGCGGGCGTCCCCCACGGAGGTCGGAATCTCGGGGGGGCGACCGTCCAGCGTCCCCGCCTCGAAGATCAGCTTCAAATTGGGGGCGTGGGTCTTCTGGGCCAGCATGATGGCCACCATGGGGAGCCCGGTGCCGGCAAAGACGACCTCGTTGTCCCGCACCTCGCGGGAGGCGGCGCAGCAGAGCAGGTCGGCCAGGCCGTATTCTTCGGGATTTGCGTACGTGCGGCTCATGTCATTGCCCCCTTTTCACGCCGGTGCTGTAGTTCAGCGCCGTATTGGCCTTCAGGCCGAGCATGCGCGGCCATCCCAGTTTTTCCAGGTAACTCATGTGATCCTGTCCGTGGATCCACTCCCTGGCGAAGTCGTCGAACCCCTCCTGGGTCCTGGTCCGGCCGTAGAAATCCTTCAGGAAGGCGCCGTCCACGTCGTAGCGGCCGAACATGCCGGTCGGGTGTGCGCCAAAAGGGACTTCCAGGATATGATCCACCTCGAAGCTCGCGATGGTGTTCCGGTCGCTTTCCCGACGCAGGTACTCCTCGGGCACGATCTCTTCCGCGATGACGATGGTTATATCCGCCGCCCGTGCGGCTTCCGGATCGGAGTAGAACTGGCCGTTTACCCGCACCGTCCCCTCCTCCCCCACCTGCTGAACGCACATGACCGCCACATCGACCTTTGCCGCAGGCACCAGCACCTGTGATCCCGCGCCGAAGAAAGGGTCCTCGGTGAACCGGTATTTGTGCTTGGCTATCCGCTTGCCGTCCCTGAGCCCAGCCCTGCCGAGCATGTCGTACTCGGGGTTGTGGATGTCGGTGCCGAGAGAGGTCTGGGTCGCAGCGTAAGGGGCGCCGGACGCCGCGGCCGCGAACCGGAACATCATCTCGGCATGGCTGTAGTCCTCGACGATGATCTCCTTGTTGCCCACCTTTCTGGAGAGGTTGGCGCCGTATTTGCCGTAAAGCTCGTGCCCCACCCAGCAGGACTCCCAGATATCCACGCACCCGGCCCCTACCAGGAACTCCGTCTGAGGTCCCCCGTTCACCTCGATGAGGTGCAGCCCCTTTCTCCTTTGCCGTATCAGCTCGAAGATCAGGGCAAAGGGACGGCGCCAGATAGTGAACCCGGAAAAGGTCAGGCTTGAGCCGTCCTTGACGATCTCCGCCGCCTGCTGCAAAGTGATACGCTTGCCACCGCTCATGCGTCCCTCCTGTTATCGCGAATAGTGATCAGGTTTTCTTGACTTTGGAGCTGTCCGGCCTCATTCAGGCGAAATCGCGCAGGATCTCCCGCGATATGATCACCCGCTGTATCTCGTTGGTCCCCTCGTAGATCGAGGTGATCCTCACGTCGCGGGCGTAGCGCTCCACCGGGAAATCCCGGGTGTAGCCGTAACCTCCCAGCATCTGCACGGCGCTGTAGCAGGCCCTGTTGGCCGCCTCGGTGGCGTACATCTTGGCCATGGAAGCCTCCTTGGCGAAAGACCTTCCCGACTCCTTGCGAAAGGCCGCCTGCATCAGCAGAAGGCGGGCCGCCTCCAGTTCCGTGTAGGCGTCGGCGATCATCCACTGGATTGCCTGAAAGTTGCTGATCTTCTGCCCGAACTGAGACCGCTCCGTCGTGTACCGGGTGGCGAAATCCATGGCCGCGAGCCCCACCCCCAGTCCCAATGAGCCGATGCCGATCCGTCCGCCCGCCAGTTCGCCTACCGCGATGCGGAAGCCGTCGTTCAGCTTCCCCATCAACGCTTCCTTGGGAATCCTGCAGTTTTCAAAGACCAGCTCGTTGGTGGCCGAGGCATGCTGCCCGGTCTTTTCTTCCTGCTTGCCGATCACGAGCCCCGGCGCCCCCTGTTCCACCAGGAAGCAGCTGATCCCCTTCCCCTTGGGCGCCTCCCTGTCGGTGACGGCCCAGACCACGAACACCCCGGCATAGGGGGCGCTGGTGATGAAGATCTTGGAGCCATCAAGAACCCACTGATCCCCGTCCAACACTGCCCTGGTGGTCATGCCGGCCGGGTCGGAACCCGCCCCGGTCTCGGTCAGAGCGAAACTCCCGGCGGCGTATTCCCCGGAGCAGATGCGGGGGATGTAGGCGCGCTTTTGCTCCGGCGAGCCGACCGCCTGGATCACCTCGCACACCATGTTGTTGACCGACACGGTCACCGCCGTGGAGGCGCAGGCCCGGGCGATCTCGGTCATGGCAAGGCTGAAGGCGACTACACCCGCCTCGGAACCGCCATATTCCCCGGCGACGTTCAGCCCCATGAAGCCCAGTTCGGCTAGCTTTTTCAGATTGGCGAGAAAAGCGGGGCGATCGTCCTCCCGGTCCAGCTTCGCCGCCAACGGCTCCAACTCGGCCCGGGCGAAATCCCGTGCAGTATCCTGGATCAGCTTTTGTTCTTCAGTGAGTTCAAGAAACATCTTTGCCCCCCGCGTATGGCTCCTGCCTGATCAGTTACTTCTCGATTCCGGTCCGCCCCGGCACACCCGCCTGAAAATAGTGCTTCACCTCGACCATCTCCGTTACCAGGTCGGCCGCCTCGATGACCCGGGGGTCGGCGCTCCTGCCGGTCAGCACCAGTTCCACCTTTTCCGGCCTGGCGCCGATCAGCGCCAGGATATCGTCCACGCCGATCAAACCGAACCAGGCCGCTCCGTTCACCTCGTCCAGGATCACCAGATCGTATTCGCCGCCGCTCACGGCGAGACGGGCGAGGTCCAGGGTCTCCCGGGCGATCCTTATGTCCTCGGGATCAAGCTTGTCCTTGTAGATCCAGCAGTCCCGCCCGGTCTGGTGGATGGTCAGAAGCGGCGCAAGCCGCTGCGCCGCCAGGTGCTCGCCATACTCGCCGCCCCCCTTGATGAACTGCACCATGCAGACCCGGAGCCCGCGGCCCACGGCTCTTAAAGCCAGTCCCAGCGCCGCCGTGGTCTTCCCTTTGCCGTTGCCGGTATATACCTGGACCTTCCCCTCGGTAAGCGTCATCTGGCGCACCTCGCCGTCATCGCCGGCACGAACTGCATCACGTCGGCCACCACCAGCACGTCGGCTATCTCCCCTATGGGCGCGTCCTTGTCCTTGTTGATGGCGACGATGAAGTCGGCTTTCTTCATCCCCGCCAGGTGCTGGATGGCGCCGCTGACGCCGCAGGCGACGTACAGTTTCGGGCTCACGCTCTGGCCGGTGGTCCCGACCTGGCGGCTGTGGGGCACCCATCCGGCATCGACCACCGGGCGGCTGGCTCCCAGTTCCCCGCCCAAGGCCTTCGCCAGCGCGGCTATCATGGGAACGTTGTCCTTTTTCCCTACCCCGCGTCCGGCGCTCACTATCACCTCGGCCCGGGTCAGATCGACCTCCCTCCGCTCGGCCGCCTCGTACCCGATGAACTCGACCGGAGAGGCCAGGTCCGACAGTTCGAGCGTTTCCAGTAGCGGTGTCCCCTGCGGCTCCCCATGGAGGGTGAAGGCGCCCGCCTGCAAGGTGACCACCGTCCTGGCGCTTTTCGGCGTCACGGTTCGGCGCATCTTGGCGTTGCAGCAGGTCACCTCGAACTTGCCGTCCAAGACGGCGACCACTTCCGATACCTGGCCCGCCTGCAGGGCCGAGGCCACCCGCGGCGCCAGATCCCAGCCGTAAGAGGAGTGCACGAAGACGATGTAGTCGGGATCCTCCTTGGCGACCGCCTCCAGCACCAGTTTCTTGTGCAGGTCCGGGTTGTACTCGCCGTACTTGGCGGCATCCGCCAAGTACAGCTTGCCGCCGAATTTCGGCGCTTGGGCTGCGCTGCCGACCAGCACCATGGCGCATTCGGCGCCCAGTTGAGCGGCAAACGCCTGCAGTTCATAAGTCGAATCGAGCAGCTTTCCCTGCCTGTATTCCCCTATAAGCAACGCTTTCATAATTTCCTCCCTGCGGAAACGGGTTCTTTTGCGTTCTTTTGCGATTGTCGCGGCCGGCGCTCCGGCTTTACCGGAATACCGCGGTCTTTTCCTTCAGTATCCCCAAAAGCCTGTCGAGCTGGTCGTTCACGTCCCCCTCGATGACGATGCCCCCCCCCTTTTTGGCAGGCGGGTACATCCTGTCGGTGGCCGTGAGCTCCTCCACCTTCAAAAGGTCCCCGATCGGCTGGACCGATATCTCCTTCTTCTTCGCCTTCATGATGTTGGGCAGGGTCGGGTAGCGCGGGGTGTTGAGTCCCAACTGGCAGGTGACCACAGCCGGCAGCTTCAGCCTGACGACCCCCTTGGCGCCGCCCTCGAGCTCACGTTTCACGGTGACGGTTCCGCTGTCGTAGGCGAAACCGACCAGCGTGGTGGCGCAGGCGAAACCGAGCTGGTCCGCTATGGTGACGCCAACCTGGGCCGAGCCCCGGTCCTGGGACTGCATGCCGGTGAAGATCAGGTCGTAGCTCTTTGTACCGGCATGAGTCGCTATGGCCGAGGCGATCTGCCACGGGTCCTTCTGGTAATACTTGTCGTCCCGGATATGGACGGCGCGGTCGGCTCCCATGGCGAGCGCCTTCTTGATCGCCTCCACCACCCGGTCCGGACCGATGGAGAGGACCGTTATCTCCGGCTCCCCTCCCAACTGTTCCTTGAGCTGGACCGCCTGTTCCACGGCATATTCATCGTATTCGTTCATGCGGAAAGCGAGGTCCGTCTCGTCGTACCAGGTCCCTTCGCTGTTCGCTTTGAACCTGGACTCCATGTCGGGGACCTGTTTGATGCATACCAGGATTTTCATAACTTCCTCCTTGTCTTGATAGCCCAAAAAAGCAAAGGACGCAGATCTGCCTGAAAAGGCTGATAACCGAAAACAATCAAAAGGACAGGAGCATGCGACTTCACTTCGTTTCCGCCCTATCAGCTTAATCAGGTAGAGTGCGTCCCTGTTAAGACTTCAACCTTTCAGTTCTCTCCCTTATCCCCCCTCGACATCCACCGCGGGACAAGCTCCCGACTGCAGCCGCTCGGCGACCATTTCCGCCAGGTCGCGCACCTGCAGCTTCCCTTCGCAGTCGCCGGTCTTGATGCCGTCTTCGAACATGGTGAGACAGAAGGGGCAGTTGGAAACCAGAAGCGGAGCGCCGGTGGCCTCGGCCATCTTGACCCGCTTCACGTTGATCCGGCTCCCCAGTTTTTCCTCCGCGAGGATCCGCCCCCCTCCTGCGCCGCAGCAAAAGCTCTCCTTTTCCGACCTCTCCATCTCGCTGACCCGCCCACCGGCCGCGTGAAGGATGTTGCGCGGCTCCCGGAAGATGTCCTGGTAGCGTCCTATATAGCAGGAGTCGTGGTAGGTGTAGTCGAATTGCCGCGCTTCGAGCGGCAGTTTCCCCTCCCTCATCAGGCGGTCGATGAACAGGGTGTAGTGTTCCACCTCCACTTCCGCCTCCAGCCCCAGGTCCCTGTAATCCCGCCCCAGGGTGTTGAGGCAGTGCGGGCAGGTAGTGACGATCTTCTTGATGCCGTAACCCTTGACCAGTTCGATGTTCTCCCGGGCGGTCATCTGGTACAGGTATTCGTTCCCCAGCTTGCGCACCGGCTCGCCGCAGCATTTCTCCTCCTTGCCGAGGACGCCGACCCGGACGCCGGCCGCGTTGCAGATCTTCACGAAACTCCTCGCCACCTTCTGATTTCTTTTATCGAAGGAGGCGTAGCAGCCGACGAAATAGAGGATGTCCACCTCGGCGCCGTCGCATAGCTGCCGCACGTCGAGCCCCTTTGTCCAGTCGCCGCGGCCGGCGTAGGCCAGGCCGAAGGGGTTCCCGTTCACCTCGATGTTGTTGGCGGCGGTCATGACCTCGTCGCCGGGGAACTCCCCCTGCATGAGGACCAGGTTCCGGCGCATGTCGACGATCTTGTTGACGTGCTCGATATCGGCGGGGCAGATCTCCTGGCAGGCGCGGCAGGTGGTGCAGGACCAGAGCACGTCGCTGCCGACCGTCTCGATCAGGCTCGCCTGCGGGTTTCCGAAGGCCACCTCGCCTATCTGCTGCACCACCTTCATAGGCGAGAGCGGCTTTTCGGTGCTCCAGGCCGGACAGCGATCCTGGCACCTTTTGCAACTGGTGCAGGCGTCGGCGTCGAAGATGTCCTTCCAGGCGAGATCAGCGACCTTCTCCACCCCGAACTGCTCCACCCCCTCCTCTTCCAGGTCGATGGTGGCGATGGCCCCTTTGGGGCGCAGGTCGGTGAAGAGGTAGTTGGCCGGCGTGGTGAAGATATGGCGGAACTTGGTCCGGGGGATCGCCACGATGAACCCCAGGACCAGCAGGAAGTGCGCCCACCACCCGAGGGTGTGCAACTGCTTCAGGGCATCGCCGTCCAGGGCTGCCAACAGGTTGGCCACGAAGAGACCGATCGGAGACCAGTTTGCCAGTCCGGGATTGCCGGCCAGCTCGGTGGCCGCCATGCGCCCCCCCTCGATCAGGAACCCGGTGACGATGATGGAAGTCAGCAGCAGATGCATCAGGTAATCGTCGCCGGTGGTCTTCAGCCCTTCCGGCCGCACCACGAAGCGGCGGATCATGAGCCCGAACAGCATGACCAGGGCGACGATGCCGGCCAGATCGAGCGCCAGGGAATAGAACTTGTAGAAGGTCCCTTTCAGAATCACCACATCGAAAAGAGGCTGGGTGAGGTCCGCCTGGATCATGACCAGCAGGGTGCCGATGAAGAGCACCACGAAACCCCAGAAAAACAGGGTGTGAGGAACCCCGGGGCCGCTGACGCGCAGCACCTTGAGCTGACCGAAGAGGTTTTTGCCCAAAAG
>Ga0209317_1001445_pt1 | contig 20804 bp, 23 predicted proteins | sample RifGroB2_FD_183994 | JGI IMG/M metagenome (GOLD analysis project Ga0209317, IMG submission 183994) | Soil microbial communities from Rifle, Colorado, USA - Groundwater B2 (SPAdes) (version 2) | ecosystem: Environmental > Terrestrial > Soil > Unclassified | place: Rifle, Colorado | collected... | reverse complement strand
TTTCCGCTCCTTGGGGAGGTTCCTGAGCAGAAAACGCCCCACGCCGAAGAAATTGGGGTCTCCCGAGCCGAGGACCACGGTGCGCTTCTTGGTGGTCTTCAGGTATTCGAGCATGATGGAGAGGTCCTCCATGAGGCGCTTCTCCCCCTGGAAGTTCGGGAAGATAGCCAGCAGGCGCTTGTGCCCGATCAGTACCTCGGCGTTGTCGATCGCCTCCAGCGCCTGCTTTCCGAATCCTTCCCATCCCTCGATTCCCGCGCCGACAAGGTATATCTTTTGTTCTGGCATGGCCCACTCCTTGATCATCTGCATTCAGCTTGAATTCTCACTCCCCGAAAAAGAGCATCTCCCCCTGGTACCCAGCCAGGAAAACCCTGGCCTTGACTCCCGGCGCGCAGCGAGCGCAGGCCTCGGCCACCTTGCCGCAGACCAGCCCGATGAGAGCCCTGTCGTTGCCGGAGGCCTCCAGCAGATGGCGCGCGGTGTTGGCCTCGCGGGCGAGCGGCTCGAGGTGCTCCGCGGCGGGAAGGTCCCTGAGCCACCCGGCAATCATGGAAAGGTCCATCTCGGATGAGGTGACGTGGGTCTGCTCATGACCGCAGGCGATCTTCACCAGCTTGGCGAACTGCCCGGCGAGAATAACCTCAGGAACCCCTTTTCCGGCGCAACTCCTTATGGAGTAGCCGAAATGGTCCCCCATCATTACGAAGGATTCCTCGCTCAGCCCCTTCCCTACGGCCAGATGTCGCTGCACCGCCATTTCGGTGGTCCTGCCGGTGGAAAGGACCACCGTGCGGGAACCGCAGGCAAGCGCCACGTCGATGGAGGCGTCCACCGTATCGGTCCAGGCCTTGGTCGATATCGGCTTCACGATCCCCGTGGTCCCCAGTATCGAGAGCCCTCCGATGATGCCCAGCCTCTCGTTCAAGGTTTTCTTCGCCAGTTCCTCGCCGTTGGGGATGCTGATGGTGAAGGTAAGCGTCGCCGGAAGGCAGCGCAGGGCGAAGACCTCCTTCACCACCTCCATGATCATGCGGCGAGGCACCGGATTTATGGCCCACTCCCCGACCGGGACTGCCAGTCCCGGCTTGGTGACCCGGCCGATGCCGGCTCCCCCCTCGATGACTATCCGGTTCTGGGTGAAAAATTCCACCCTGGCGGTGGCGTGAATTTCGGCGCCGTTGGTGACATCCGGGTCGTCTCCGGCATCCTTGACCACGTAGCATGACGCCGTGTTGTCGCGCAGCTCCCCGCCCCGGAGTTGAAAGCGGGCGGTTTCGCCGCAGGGAAGCCGCAGTTCCACCTCTTCAACCAGCATCTGGTCCCGCAGCATCTGGGCGGCGCCCTTCACGGCGGCAGCGGCACAGGAACCTGTCGTGTAGCCGTATCTAAGATCTTTCCCGTTCATTAGTTCATCCCGTTGAGACGAGTGGCATTAGATCATTCAATAACAATGCGGCCGTAACGGGTCGGCAGCGCAACTAAAAAAGACGTATACGGCCTGCGGGAGCGGCTTTTGCGCCGCGATTCCCCTCCGCGCTCCGGAGAGCCGATCCCCGCTCCGGCTAGGCGCCTGCCTGGATCAAGATCGCGTTCATTACCGCGGCGGCGACATTGGAGCCCCCCTTGCGGCCGGTGTTGGTGATGAAAGGAAGGTTCGGGTAGTCCTTGGCGAGTTCCTTCAGCGCTTCCTTGCTCTCGACGGCGCCTACGAAACCGACCGGCAGCGCCACGATCAACTTGGGCGCCACCCTCTCCTCTCGTATCAGCCTGATCAGCTCGAAAAGCGCCGTGGGGGCGTTGCCGATCACGAAGATGCCGTTCTTGGCGTCCCTCCCCCCCTTGCGCATGGCCAGGATGGAGCGGGTGATCAGCTGGGCCTTGGCGTCCTTGGCGACCTGCGGGTCGGCCACATGACAGGCGACTTTCACACCGAACGGCGCCAGCCGCTCCTTGCTCATGCCGGAAATGACCATGGTCGTGTCGGTGACGATGCCGCAGCCCGCCTTCAGCGCCGCGATGCCGCTTGCTATGGCCCCCTCGGCGATGCACATGGAGCCCGCGTAGTCAAAATCGGCGCTGGTGTGGATGGCGCGCCGCACGAGGGGCCACATCTGGGCCGACCAGTTGTGCGGGCCTGCTTCCTCTTCTATGATCCTGAAAGATTCGGCCTCGATCTCCTCGGGGCTCAGGTGTACCGACATCAGTGCCACCTCTCTTCGGTAAGGCTCTCCGCGATCCGCTCGACCACGATCTCGGCCAGCTTGTCGTGCACGCCCAAGTGCTTGCCGAGCACCATCTCGATGCCGGGATGACGCTGTTTCGCCTCCGCCAATTCCTCGGGGAGGTCCTCAAGCACGTGGGCCCCCAGGTAGAGGAAGTACGGTACCAGCAGGATGCGCTGGGCTCCCTGCGCCACGCAGGTATCGACCCCCTGCTGGATATTGGGCAGATGCTGCTCGCGGAAGGAAACCTCGACGATTTCGAACTGCGTCATCTTCTTCACCTTCGCCGCTATCTCGCGGGCCGCGTCGTTCGCCTCGGGGATCCTGCTCCCGTGGGCCATCAATAGTAGTGCCGTCGTCATGCTGTCTCCTGCTAGGTGGAATACGTTTCATATGCGCGTTCAGCGCTGTCAGTTCCAGTAATTGCAGCCCCCGCTTGCGGGCCGTAGCGCCCAGGCGCCCGGGGTGCTACTTCCCCCACCCCTTGGCGTACTCCTTGATAACCTTCTCCACGGCGCGCTTCGAGGCGGCATTCCAGGGGCCCACCGCGGCCAGGTTCAGGTTGCGCGGATCGAACAGCGCCCGCGCGCTCTCCCTGAGCTCGGCCGCCCCGATCGCCGCCGCCTCGATCCGGTCCTCCTCTATGGTCCGGACCAGGGTCATCAGCTCGCCCCAGCCGTAGCGGACCTGCATCTCGTAGGTGGAGTCGCTGCTGTATTCCAGATCGTAGAAGTACCCTTCCTTCACCCGGGAGAGTTCCGCCTCGCCGACATCCTCGAAAGCGAGGCTCTTCACCTCTCTCAGCACCTCGGAAACCGCCAGCAGCAGGTTTTCCGGCGCGGTGGACAGCTCCACGGCGAAGGCTCCGGTCTCCTCGTAGGCGGAGAGCGAGGCATCGACGGAATAGACGATCCCGAGCTTCTCCCTGAGCGAGAGATGCAGCCGGGAGCTTCCGCCACCGCAAAGAACGCGGCGCATGAGCCTCATCCCCATGATGCGCCGGTCCTGCCTGGCGAAACCGCGAAAGGCGATCTGCAGGTTCACCTGGCTGTCCGAATCCTTCACGAAGAGCGAGCGGGGCTCGTCCTGCCCGGCGTCCGCCACTATCGGCGGCGGAGGCGCGGGTCCGCTCCAGCCGGCGAAGGATGCCTCGCAGGCGGCGAAGAAGCGCTCCGGGTCGTGCTTTCCCGCGGCGACGATGAGCGCGTTGCAGGGGACGTAAAAAGCGGCCAGGTACTCCCGAAGGTCCTCCTCGGTGAACCCCTTGATGGTATCGAGGTAGCCGATGGTAGGCATGCCCAGCGGATGGCCGGGCCAGAGCAGCTTGCTGCAGAGGTTGCTGGTGTTGGTCTCGTCGCCGCGCTCGTTGATATCCTCCAGAGCCTCCTCGGTGATGATCCGCTTCTCTATTTCAAGCCCTTCCAGGGTCGGGCTGAGCAGCATGGAGGAGAACAACCTCACCCCTTCGCCGATCTGGTCCGGGTGGACGCGCGAGAAGTAGCAGGTGGTCTCCTCGTCGGTGGCGGCATTGACGCTGCCGCCGATCGCCTCGAAAGCGATCTCCAACTCGAGGTTCGAGGCGAATTCGCTGGAACCCCGAAACAGCATGTGCTCCAGGAAATGGGAGATGCCGGATTTGCCCGGCGTATCGTTGCGGCCGCCGGCCTTTATGTAGATGGCGATCTCCGCGCTGTGCAGGTGCGGCATCTCGACGGAAACGAGGCGCAGACCGTTGGGGAGAACCTTCTTGGTGCAACTGAGCATCAAACCTCCGTGAATCAAAGTGCCGCCCCCTGCAGGGTGAGCCAGGCCACCGCCGCGTAACGGGCGAGCTTGCCTGAGAAGACCAGCAGGGAAAAGCGGATGAAACCGACCCGCAGCACGCCGCCGATCAGGCAGAGCGGGTCACCGACAATCGGCAGGAAGCTCAACAGCAGCGAATACGAGCCGAAGCGGGCGTAGAATTTCTCGGCCTTTTGCGTGCTTTTCTCGTCCATGCGCAGCACCCGCCGCTTGAGAAAATCGCCGCCGTAAAGACCGATCCAGTAGGTGCTGAGGGCTCCCAGGTAATTCCCGGCGCTGGCGATCCCGACCGCCGTAAAGGGGTCGCTCTTGGAGAGGAGCATGGCGACCAGCAGCCATTCCGAACCGAGCGGCACCAGAGTCGAAGCGAGGAAGCTCAGGATAAACAGGGAATAGAAACCGTAATTGATGAGCCACTCGTGCATTCCGGTCAAATTAGCGGAAAGGTTGCGGATTGTCAAACAACTTGAGCCTAGGGGCCGCCAACTTTTTTCTTGACAATCGGGCCATGAAATGGCAATTAACGTTTCATGAACAACACCGGCTATTTTACCTTTGCTAACGTTTACTTTTGGTGCGGCTTTTATTTTATGCCGTCTCCCCGGGTAGAGGTGTGCAATTTAGGGTAGCTGGAACTAAATTTCGAACCAAAAGCCGGGGTGGACAGGATCCTCCCCCCTTTTGCGGTTTGGAAACCGATAGATTTGCAAAGATTCAGGGCCGGGGGGCGATCCTTCCGGCCCTTTGCTTTTGGGGAAAAGGGAGCCACATTATGATCGTAGTCATGAAGTCGGGAGCCGCCTCAAAGGACAGGGATGCAGTAACCAACCGGATCAAGGAGTTGGGCTACACCCCGCACATCATTCACGGAACCACGCGGGACGTGATCGGAGCAGTCGGGGACGAGAGGGGAAAGAGCGTACTGCAATCGATAGAGTCGATGCACGGCGTGGAAAGCGTGGTCCCCATCCTGCAGCCCTACAAGCTCGCCTCCAAGGAGCTGAAGAAAGAGCCGAGCGTCGTGCGTATCTCGGACGCCCTTTCCATCGGCGGCAAGGAGCTGGTCGTCATGGCGGGGCCCTGTTCAGTCGAGAGCGAGGAGCAGATCATCGCCTCGGCGCTCGCCGTAAAGAGCGCCGGTGCCCAGATGCTGCGTGGCGGCGCCTTCAAGCCGCGCACCTCCCCCTACTCCTTCCAGGGGCTTGAAGAAGAAGGATTGAAGCTGCTCGCCAAGGCGCGGGATCTTACCGGCCTTCCCTTCGTCACCGAGGTGATCGACCCCGAGTCGGTCGACCTTGTCGCCTCTTACTCGGACATGCTGCAGATAGGCGCGCGCAACTCCCAGAACTTCGCCCTCCTGAAGAAAGTAGGTCAGATCAACAAGCCGATCCTGTTGAAGCGCGGCATGTCCATGACCATCCAGGAGTTCCTGATGAGCGCGGAGTACATCATGAGCGAGGGGAACCAGAACGTCATCCTGTGCGAGCGCGGCATCCGGACCTTCGAGACCGCCACCAGGAACACCCTGGATCTCTCCGCCATACCTGTCCTGAAGGCGAAGACCCATCTCCCCGTCGTCATCGACCCCTCCCACGGCACCGGGGATCACCACTACATCGCCCCGATGTCCTACGCGGCGGTCGCCGCGGGAGCCGACGGGTTGATCATAGAAGTGCATCCCGATCCCGAGCGCGCCTCCTCCGACGGTCCGCAGTCGCTCAAGCCGAAGAAGTTCGCGGCCCTCATGGAGAAGCTGAAGCTATTCGCCGCCGCGGCGGACAAGAGCCTGTAGGCAAGGGATCGGTGATGCAGTTATCCCCTCTTTAACTGGGCATTTAAATCCAGGCTCCTGCCTTGGCCCCCCCTCCCTTGACGGGAGGGGGGGAAGATTTTCGGCTTCTGCGAAGAACCTGCGGAGTTCCCCCTCCCTAGCCCTCCCCCTCCGGGGGCGGGAACAGTTCAGTGGGGATTGCTTGGTTTTTATCGTTCCCATGCTCCAGCGTGGGAACGCAACCCCCCGACGCTCCAGCGTCTTGAATCTCCACGGACCTTCTCAATCTCAATCTCATCTTAATCTTAATCTTAATCTCAATCTCAATCTCAATCTCAATCTCAATCTCAATCTCAATCTCAATCTTAATCTTAATCTTAATCTTGATCTTGATCTTGATCTTGGTACCATTGCCGGTATCGAATTTTTCGAGGAGCCTCCTATGCGACCGATCCCGCTGTTGATAGTCTCCCTGATCGCATTCTCGATCACCGCCATCCCCGCCGAGGCGAAAAGGGGGACAGATCCGGCCGGGAGCGCCGGCGGCACCCGGGTCTCCGAGCAGGAGGTACTGCGCGATTTCGAGACCATCCTCGACCTCTGGCGCGACGGCAGATATGAGGATCTTTTCCAGCGGACCACCGGCGGCAAGGACGGCCAGGAGCTGTTCGCCAGGAAACTCGCCTCGTCCCCGCGCAGGCCCGCCTGCTGCTGGGAAAAGATCCAGGAGCCGCGGGTCTCCCTGAAAAACAGCCGGTCCGCGCTGTTGCACGCACGTCTCGGCTTCGAAGGGGACCTGTCCGGCACCCAGTTCGTCACCAAGGGAATCCATCTGAAAAAGGAGGACGGTATCTGGGTCATCTCGCAGTCCGAGCTGTTCTCCTTGGCCAAATTTTCCAAGAAGAAAACCGTCTACAAGTATCTCCCCATCCAGAAAAAGTAGACCCTTCGGACACGGACAGGCAAAGCCGCCATATACAAATGCGCACCCGCCTGCGGGAGTTGTATTCCTGCCGCGATTCCCCACGCCAAAAGAACCAGTTCCACTCCCTTCTCCCCCCGCACTCTCATAGGGGGAGCCAAACCCTGCCGGGCCTCCGTCATTTCCCCTGAATTCCAGACCCTTCTTCCTTTGCCGGCATGCCCTGCATCCTGTCCACCCTGCCTTTTGCTCCCGGACAATCCAGCTTGACCCTTTCCCCCCCTTCCGGTACTCTAAGCGAATGTCAAAAACTAATGATAAAGTAATCGTCCCGAAGAAGCCCGAGCTGCTCTCCCCCGCCGGTTCCCTGGAGGCGTTTTTCGCCGCCATGGAGATGGGCGCGGACGCGGTCTACGCCGGGCTGAGGGATTTCTCGGCCCGCGCCAAGGCGAAGAATTTCACCCTCTCCCAGATGGAACGCATGACCGCCTACGCCCACAGCCACGGCAAGAAGCTCTACGTCACGCTGAACACCCTGGTGAAGGAGGCGGAACTCCCGCTGCTGGTCGACACCCTGGCAAGCCTCGAGGCGATGCGGGTGGACGGCGTCATCCTGCAGGACATGGCGGTGGCGCGCCTGGCCCGGGAGTACTTCCCGGGCATCCCGCTGCACGCCTCGACCCAGATGACCATCCACAACTCACTGGGGGTCCGGCAGCTTGAGGAGCTCGGCTTCGAACGGGTGGTGCTGGCCCGCGAACTGCACATAGACGAGATCAGTTCCATCGTCGCCTCCAGTAAGGCGGAGATCGAATGCTTCATACACGGAGCGCTCTGCTTTTCCTTTTCGGGCCAGTGCTATTTCTCCTCTTTCCTGGGGGGTCACAGCGGCAACCGCGGGCGCTGCGCCCAACCCTGCCGTCGCCAGTACAAGCACAAGGGGAAGGAAGGGTATTACCTCTCCACCAACGACTTCTCCAGCATCGAGATGATCCCCCAGTTGATCAACGCGGGGGTCGCCTCCCTGAAGATCGAGGGGCGCATGAAGTCCGCCGAGTACGTGGCGAGCGTGATCGGCGCCTACCGGATGGTGCTGGACGCGCAGCCGGGCAATTACGAGACCGCCGTCGCCGAGGCCAAGACGCTGCTGAAGCTCTCTTTCGGCCGCGTCCCCACCAAGGGGTTCCTCTCCTCGCATGCGCCGACCGACATATCCACCCCCTCCATAAAAGGCGCCACCGGCCGCTACCTGGGCGAGATCAGGGAGATCCGCGCCAACCGGATCAGCTTCGACACCAAGGACCGGCTGCACGTGGGCGACCGGATCAGGATCCAGCCCAAGACCGACATGGCGGGCCGCGCCTTCACCATAAAGGAGCTCTTCGTCGGCAACAAGAAGGTGATGAGCGTCAGGGAGAACACGCTGGTCACCACCCCGTCCCCCTTCCCCTTCAAGCTGGGAGACGCGGTCTTCAAGGTCTCCTCCGAGACCGCCTTCACCATGAGCGAGAACGCCTGCATCAAGCGCCTCGAAGGGGCCAAGGGGGACAGCATCCCCTGCACCCTGAAGCTCTCCCACCAGTACGAAGCGCTGAAGATAGAGGCGCGGGTATTCGGAGAGGAGTTCAGCACCGAATTCGAGCTGGGTCCCCTGGAAGCATCGCGCTCCACCGACATGGAGGGGGTGCTGAGATCGCAGTTTTCCAAGTGCGGCGACACCCAGTTCAGCCTCGCCTCGCTTTCGGCTCCGGATTTCCCGGCGCTCCTGATCCCTCCCCCCAGGCTCAAGGAGATCAGGCGCAACTTCTACGTCTGGCTGGCCCAACAGTCTCTGGGAGCCCTGAAAAGAAGGAGCGCCGAATCGCGCGAGGCCGCCATCGCGGCGCTGCTCCCGAGAAAGCACGGGGCCTTCAAGGGGAAGGACCAGCTCGCCGTCAAGATCGAGCACGTAAAGGACTGGCACGAGCTGCACCGCGACATCGTGGATGCGGTCATCCTTCCGGTCTCCAAGGCGAACATGCACCAGTTCGGCCCTTTCGCCAGGAAACTCAAGGGTGCCGAGGAGCGGGTCATCTGGCAGCTCCCCTTCATCATCTTCGAGGCGGACCTCCCCTTCTACCGGGACGCGGTCGATCTCATCATGAAGGGAGGCTTCAAGCGCTTCGAGCTCACCAACCTCTCCCATTTTCAGTTCTTCAAGGGGACCGACGCGGAGCTCTCCACAGACTACCGCCTGTTCTCGCTGAACAGCCAGGCGCTTCTCACCTGGCAGGAGCTGGGGGCCGTGCGCGCCACCCTCTACATTGAGGACGACCGCGCCAACATCTCGCAACTTTTGGCCAAGGACCTGAAGATCACGAGGGGGACGCTCCTCTACGCGCAGGTCCCCGTCATCACCTCCAAGATCGCCATCAAGGAGATCAAGGGGGACGCGCCGCTCTCCTCGGACCGCGGCGACCTTTATACGGTCAAGGTGAAGGACCATCTCACCGTGGTGAACGCGCAGACCCCCTTCGCCCTGACACAGTACAGAAACGAACTGCGCCAACTGGGGTGCGGCTCCTACCTGCTCGACCTGGCGCACCTGCAGCCCGAGGAGCGGGAAAGGGCGCTGGAGGCGTACCGCAAGGCGCTCGGCGTACAGGGCGCGTCCGAGTTCAACTTCAGCACCGGGCTCGTTTAGTTCATGGCGGGCGGCGGGAGTAATAAGCCCTGAGGGTTACCGGGATGGGAATTTTCGACAAGGTAAAAGAAAAAATCGCCGGCAGGATCAACGATCCGGCTTTTCTCGATCTCGTGAAGGAGCAGAATCTCAAGGATCTCCTGATCAGGCGCGAGTTCCGCGTCACGGAGAGCTATCTGCAGCGCGAGATCCTGGACAAGGCAATCGACGACGAGATCCTGGAGCTGAACATCGCCCTTTTCGACGGGTACGGCGAGATCTCCGGCAAGATGAAGAAACGGCTGCTGCCCTTCGCCATCCCTTTTTCCGCCACCTTCACCATCCAGGGGATGGAGTTCAGCGCGGCCAGGAAGTGCGTGTTTCTGAAACTGGCGCAGGTAGCCCCGATCGATCTGGACTGGCTCACCAGGAAGGTGGTCGAGCGGATCCCCTTCCTGAGCTGCATGGGGGATCTGATCTCCTGCGACCTGACACGGGTGCCGAGGCTCGCCGAGCTTTTCGCCTACCGGGTCAAGGGGATCAGCATCTGGGACTTCGTCACCTTGAAGGAGCTCGGGTTTAAGCGGGGAGAAATCGCGGGAAGGGTGGGGGTGGTATTATGACGGATTATCTGATAAGGGGGATGGCCAAGTCGGGGAGCGTGAGGGTGCTGGTCTGCGTCACGACCGAACTGGTGGAAGACGTCTGCAAGCGTCACGGCACGCTTCCGACCGCCAGCGCCGCGCTCGGCCGCGCACTGACGGCAGGCACCCTGATGGGCGCCATGTTGAAGACCGGGCAGCGGATCGCCATGCGCTTCGAGGGAAACGGTCCGCTGAAAAAGATCGTCATCGAAGCCGACAGCGACGGGAGCGTGCGCGGCTATGTAGGTGTGCCGCAGGTGCATCTGCTGCGCCCGGACGGGGGGCTCGACGTGGCGCAGGCGCTGGGGCGCGCCGGTTTTCTCACCGTGGCCAAGGACCTCGGGATGAAGGCGCCCTATCGCGGCACGGTTCAGCTCTACACCAGCGAGATCGCGCAGGACCTGGCGCTCTACCTGGTAGAGTCGGAACAGATCCCTTCCGCGGTAGGCCTGGCCGAATTCATCGAACAGGACGGCAGGGTTTCGGCAGCCGGCGGTTTCCTGATCCAGGCCGTGCCGCCGGTCGATCCCCTGGTCGTGGAAGAGCTGATGATCCGTATCGAGGAAATGCCCCCCTTGAGCGAGCTGCTCAAAAACGGCAAGACGCCGGAGGAGATCCTGGAGCTGCTTCTCAAGGGGATCCCCTATGAGATCCTGGAGAAGAGGGTGGTCGGCTTTGCCTGCAGTTGCAGCCGCGAGCGGATCGAGCGCGTGCTGCTCTCCATGGGGAAGAAGGAACTGAACTCGATGCGGGAAGAGCAAAACGGCGCCGAGGTGACCTGCGAATTTTGCGGCGAGCGTTACGTATTCAATGCAGCCGACCTGACCCGCCTCATGGCCGAGATAGACCAGCAGGAGGCAGACCAGGCGGAGGCGGATCAGGCCGAGAAACTCCAGGCGGAATCGCAACCCTAGCCCCCCCCTCTCCGCCGGAAAACCGCCGCGAGAAGCTTGGCCGACCGTTTCACCGAAACCCCTCTCTACCCCTGAAAGTCCCTCGCGCGAGGGGAGGGTTGGGGAGGGGGAATTTTTTGGTGTATAATCTCCCGGTGCAATTATCAGACTATTCCTGATCGCGAGGTGCCGAGTGAGAAAAATTCATGACATAACCGTTCCGCTTTCCGCCGATCTCCCCGTTTATCCAGGCGACCCTCCCGTCGTTATCGACTCCTGGAAAAGCATCGCCGCGGGCGACCACTCCAACCTGTCCCGCATCACACTCAGCACCCACAGCGGCACCCATATCGACCCCCCGCGCCATTTCATCGACAGCGGCATCTGCGTGGACGAAATACCGCTGGGCCTGCTGGTCGGCAAGGCACTGGTGGTGGAGATAGCCGGCGTCAAGGAGATCGGGCGAGACGAACTGGAGAGGCTGCGAGTCAGGGGGGTCGACAGGTTGCTTCTGAAGACGGACAACTCGGAGCTCTGGAATGATGGTGCATTCCACCACGATTATGCTGCCCTCACGGTGGAGGGGGCCAGGTTCCTGCTGGAGGCGGGTGTCAAGCTGATCGGAATCGATTACCTTTCCATCGAGAGCTTCGAGGGGGACGGGGAAGTTCACCGGATGCTGCTTGATAACGGCGTCCTGATCCTGGAGGGGTTGACGCTGGCCGATGTCATCCCCGGCGATTACCAGTTGATCTGTCTCCCGTTAAAGGTGAAGGGAGGGGACGGAGCGCCCGTGAGGGCGCTCCTGATCGGCGGCGCCGAATCGAGCTCGGAACCGGGATTTGATCCTCATACCAGCAGATGGCCGCTCGCCTGACCGGTCGCGCTAAAGATTCGACTTATCGCAGCACCCCTTTTGCACCGGCTGCTGCATCTTGGCGCAGTTATCACAGCAAGGAGCCGCGGCGGGACCCGCCTCTGCTCCTTTCATTTTGCTGCAGTTGGCGCACCCCTGCTCCGTTTTCGCCGCTTTAGGGCAGTTGGCGCATCCCTCCCCCATTTTCGCCGCATTCGGGCAGTTGGCGCACGGCGACATTTTTTCCACCTGCGCGCATTTGTTGCAGCCGGGCCGGCCGACACCTTGCTCATTGGCCCAGACCGCCAGAGAACCGGCAATCATCAAAATCACCGGGAAGAGAACCATCAACAGCTTTTTCTTCATGAAACCTCCGATTGTAGATCCTTAAACGCCTTCCTCAGGCGCTGCCATCTCCGGCGCCGCCTGCGCGAAAGCGGCATCGAGCGGCGCTGTCGCCTCGATCACCTTCCCCCGGGCCCCGGTGAAGCGCATGCTGCGGCAGTGCAGCATCATGCGGGGAGCGGGAATCCCGCCGTAGCTCTCGTCCCCGATGATGGGGAAGCCCGAGTGAGCCAGGTGCACGCGGATCTGATGGGTGCGGCCGGTAAGCGGCTTCGCCTCCACGGCCGTCACCCCGCCCCCCTCGCCTATCACCCGGAACAGGGTGCGGGCAGGTTTTCCCCCCTGCGCCACGCCGTACCTGAACTTGCTCAGCTTGCCAAGCGGCGCGTCCACGCTCCACTCGGGCTGGTCCGGCGACCCGGAGACGAGCGCCCAATAGTTTTTGCGCACCTTCCCTTCCTTTAGCAGATTCGATATCAGGGTCGCCGCCTGCTTGTGCTTGGGAAAAAACATCACCCCGCTGGTGCCGCGATCCAGCCTGTGCACCACGCGGGACGGGTCTTTCAGCCCGATGCTCTTCATGTAGCAGTCCACCGCGTACTCCACCGTCCCCTTCAACTGATAAGGGGTGCGCTGGCTGTTGAAGCCCGCCGCCTTGTTCACGGCGATGAAATCCTTGTCCTCGTAAAGCAGCTCCCCCTTTTTGTACACCAGCTCGATGCAGCGCTCGGGCTCCATGAGCCCCAAGGCTATCTCGTCCCCTTCCTTCATGCCGCGCGAGGCCACCCGGACCAAAGCCTGCGACACGTTGCAGCCGCCCCAGTCGATGATCCTTCTGATCTCCCCCTTGGAGAGCTGTGGGAACATCGCCTTGGCCGCGTCGTCGAGCCGCAATCCTGCATTTTCCGCATCCACCCGTGCCGTCAAGATCATTTCAAGTGCCTCTGAGCGCGCAGCAAAGCCGCCACGGTCTTTCCGTCCGTAATGCCCCCGTCGACGGCCATGGCCATCGCCTCCCCGATCGGGATTCTGACGCAGGAGATCTCCTCGTACGCCTCGGGCGCCGCCTCTCCCTGTGAGAGGCCGGTGGCAAGGTAGAGGTGGATCACCTCATCGAAGACCCCCGGCGAGGGATGCAGGATGCCAAGCGATGTGATGGTAGCGGCGTTCAAGCCGGTCTCCTCCATGAGTTCGCGCGCGGCGCAAAGTTTCGGCTCTTCGCCCGGAGAGAGCCGGCCGGCCGGTATCTCCAGCAGGAAGTCGCCCACCGCGGGACGAAGCTGCCGGATCAAGGTGATGCAGCCGTCATCGTGCAACGGCAGCACGGCAGCGCCCCCCGGATGACGCACGACCTGGTAGGTGTACCACCCCTGGTCCCCGATCAGCACGTCCATCTGCTCCACGCCGACCACCAGGCCGTTGAAAAGCGTCGATCTGTTTTTCGTTTCCATGGCGTCTCCCTAGGAATAGATAACATTTCCCCACCGGGAAGTGAAGGAAGATTTGAACCGCGTTGCCACGGATAACCTCCGAGGAAAATCCGAGAGGAGCAAGGATCGGCAACCTGATGAGACAAGACATGACAACTTCTTTTCTGGAAACATCCCGAAGAAAGCTTCATAAATTTCGAGCTATTACACTGCAGGCCTTCTCAGATTTCCTCCGAAACTCTCCGCGGCAAACGGTTCGGATTTGGATTTAATGGGAATTATCTATGGATTAATGCACCCCTATCTGGTATCTTTCAGGCTGTTTGTCCAAAAAATTGAGAGGTGGCATTATGGCACAGGCTAAGGAAGGGGACCGCGTAAAGGTTCATTATACAGGGCGGCTTGACGACGGCAGCGTGTTCGACTCCTCGGAGTGCGGGGAAGACGATTGCGGATGCGGACACGGCCCGATGGAATTCACCATCGGCGCAGGCGAGGTGATTCCCGGATTTGAGGCAGGGGTAAAAGGGCTGTCCGTCGGGGAAGCGAAGACGATCCACATCCCGGTCGACGATGCCTACGGCGAGAGGATCGAGGAGATGGTGGCGGTGGTGCCGCGCGGCGAGCTCCCCCCCGAAATGAAGCCCGAAGTAGGGCAGCAGCTGGAGGTAACCCAGGAAGACGGTCAGCTTTTCCAGGTGCTGGTGGTGGAGGTGACCGACGACAGCATCACCATCGACGCCAATCACCCGCTGGCGGGCCAGGCGCTGAATTTCGACCTCAAACTGGTCGAGATCCTCTAGACTGCAGCTTCAGAAGTTGATGGAAAGGGAAATCCCCTCCCCGGCAAGCGGAGGGGATTTTTTCGTCGAATGAAGCCCGGCGGACCAAAGACGCTCGGCGGTCTCCTGCCGAACCTAATTCTCCGCCATGAAGTAGCACTCGTAGAAGTCTTCCAGCGCCTGCAGGTGGCGCGTCTCGTCGGCCAGCATCTGCTGGAAGAGCGCCGCCATGGGAGCCCCTTCGCACCCCTTGGACATCCTCTTGTAGAAATCGATCGACCCCTTCTCCAGGTGGATGGCGTAGGCCAGCGCCTCGCGCGCATCCGACTCCGCGTGCAGTTCCCGCTTGGCCAGCACGTAGTCGAGGTTCATGGTCGGCACCGGCTGCTGCAGCCCCTCTCCCCCCTTCATCTCGCCGTCGATAAGCGCCTTCTCCAACTGGTGCTTATGCTCCAGCTCGTCCAATGCGGCTTCCTTGAATATCTGACGGGCTGCCTTGTCCTTCACGATACGAAGCGCGGCAAGGTAGGCGCGAAACCCCTCGTCCTCCATCTTGGTGGCCATTTCGATCGCTGCTTCAAATGTGTAACAGACGTCACCTTGTTCAGCCATGGATTGTCTCCTCTAGCGTTTGATTAGAAAGCATTTTTAACACAAGAAATCGTTCAGTACAAGAGTTTGTATACAAGCTTGGCAGTTGTTGGAGATTTTGCGGACTGCTGATACACTCTTCGCTGCAGGAATCGCGCAAGGGAGGGTACATGTTGATATTTTTGGCGGGTGGCACCGGTTTCGTAGGCGGGCATGTCCGGCAGGCGCTTCTTGACAAAGGGCACGGCATCAGGCTCTTGGTGCACAAAAAAGGGGTTGGCGACCAACCGGGAGTCGAAGAGGTCGAGGGGGATGCCACCCTGCCGTCCAGCTTCGCCGGCGCCGTCAAGGGGTGCGACGCCGCCATCAACCTGATCGGCATCATAAGGGAAGCGCCCGGGCGGGGCGTCACCTTTCAGCGACTCCACGTCGAGGCGACCCGGAACATCGTCAGCGCCGCCCGGGAAGGCGGGGTAAAGCGGTACCTGCAGATGTCCGCGCTCGGCACCCGCGCCGACAGTCCCGCCCGCTATTTCAAGAGCAAGTTCCAGGCGGAAGTCGAAGTCCGCGGTTCCGGGCTCGATTACACCATATTCCGCCCCTCCATAATATTCGGGCCAAAAGACGACTTCATAAACAAGCTGGCAGGACTCATGCGCCTGCTTCCGGCCATGCCGGTAATAGGGGACGGCGAGTACCAGATGCAGCCGATCTCCGCCGACGACGTCGCCCGCTGTTTCGTCGAGGCCCTGGAGAAGCCCGAGACCGTCGGGCAGACCTACGAGCTGTGCGGCCCGGACCGGCTCAGCTACAACGCCCTCCTGGACACCATCGGTCGCGCCATCGGCAAAAACAGGGTCGCCAAGGTGAAAAACCCGCTCGCGCTGATGCGGCTAGTCGTCCCCCTACTGGAAGGCTTTTCCTTCTTTCCCATCACCTCCGACCAGATCACCATGCTGGTGCAAGGGAACACCTGCGACGGCAGCTGGCGCAAGACCTTCAGCTTTCCCCCCACCGGCTTCGAAGCCGGCATCCGCAGCTACTTGAAGCCCTGAAAGGCATCAAACCTAAAATCCCCCTCCCCCGCTTGCGGGCCCGCAGCGCCGGGCGCGCAGGCCCGGAGGAGGAGGCCCAGGAAGAGCGTTCTTTCCTTCTTCGCATACGCGCCAGTACATCGAAATAGAAGTTGCCTGATTCCTTAACCTTAACCTTAGCCTCTTTTAGTTGTGGCAGTAACTCATTGCAATCTTTTAGAATTTCAAACGAATGCCGCCAAGGATATTGCTGCTGGTATAGGAAAGGGTGGCATCATCCGTCTCGAAGTCGCTGGCCGCGCCCTGGAAGCGATATGAAACGTCAAAGAAAACCTTTTCACCAGCCTTGATGGAAAAGCCCGCCATCATCTGGTATCCGACCACGGTGTCATCAGCGGAAGCGTAACCTTCTTGATTCATCTCGCCGCGCAATATGCCCAAGCCCGCGCCGAGGAACGGGGAGAAAACGTTGTTCGGTGCAAAATCCACGATGCCGTTCATCATGTAGCTGGTTATACTGACATCGGCGCCGGGTACACTTTCGGTGTAGCCATATGGGCCGGCGTAGCCATACAAGTCGGTGTAGCCATACACGGTACCGGTAATGGTATCAAGATCAGCGGTCCTGTAGCCTACCTCCCCCTCAAGCCTGAAGCCGTCGAAGTCGTAACCGAAACTACCCCCCAATGCTACGCCGGAATCGTAACTGATTTTCGCCTCGTCCGTGTCGTAGTAGGGGTAGCCGCTCTGGATCTCTATGTCGGCGTCGTGAAACATGCTGACGCCTGCGGTGGTCCCGATATAAGGACCAGATGCCAGTGCCGATGATGCCGACGCTGCGATCAGCAGCCCCGCCAGTAATAAGGGAAATTTCATTGAATACTCCAAGTCAATTTAAAAACATGGAGTACGTTTGACACGCTTTGCCTGGTAATAGCAAGCCATTTGATCAGTTCAACATGAAAAAACAATCTACATGTAAAAGCCTGACACGGCCTTTGCATTCGCGATTTCAGCATCCGTGTCATCAAGTTCAAGTATCCAGCCGGTTTGAAGCATCCGCGTCATGTACTGCTTGTAGTACAGAAAGCACACGATGAGTTGCCAGATAACGCCGGGGGTAATGGGGGTTGTCTACTTTCTCAGATTTTCTCCGTGGCAAATGGTTTTGCACCTTTTGACTCTCCAGGTTCTTTCACGTATAGTAGGGGACCTTTTAACCAGGAGACTCAGCATATGGGTGAGACAGTAAGATTCGGCATATCCATGGACGAACAGCTGTTGGCGAGCTTCGACAAGCTGATAGAGCAGAAAGGCTACGCCAACCGCTCCGAGGCAATCCGCGACCTGATCCGGGCTGCCCAAGTGGAACTGGAATGGGAGGAAGACGAAAAAGAGGGAGTCGGCACCGTGACCCTCGTCTACAACCACCACGTCCGCGACCTCTCGGACAAGCTGACCGAGCAGCAGCACGCCCACCACGACCAGATCATCTCCGCGCTGCACGTCCATCTCGACGCGCACAACTGCCTGGAAGTGCTGGTGGTGCGCGGCAAGGCGCGCGACGTGCGCAGGATAGCCGACGAGCTGATCGGCGTAAAAGGCGTCAAGCACGGCAAGCTGGTGATGACCACCACCGGCGAGGGGATGCACTAGAGATCGGCCGAGAAACCTACCAATCTCAACCGCTCCGATGCGCATCCATACCCTCGCCCTCCGGGAGACTGCCGTTAAAATAAGGTCAAACCACGCAATCTCCTCTGGACTGTCCCCGCCCCCGGAGGGGGAGGGTTAGGGAGGGGGAACTCCGCAGGTTCTTCGCAGAAGCCGAAAATCTTCCCCCCTCCCACCTGTGGGCGGAAGCCCTTCGGCGTGCAAGCCCTTCCCCCCTGGGGGGATAAGTAAGTAGTTAAAAGACTATAAACAGTTACCGCAAAGGAAGAGATGAACAGGGACGACGCATACTGGATGGGAAAGGCAATCGCGCAGGCGAGGAAAGCCGAAGCGATAGGCGAGGTGCCGATCGGAGCGGTGGTAGTGAAGGATGGGGCCGTGATATCCCGGGGGCACAACCTGCGCGAGAGCAGGCAGGATCCGGCAGCGCACGCCGAGATGATCGCCATCCGCAAGGCGGCCAGGAAACTTTCCAGCTGGCGCCTGACCGGCTCGACGCTGTACGTGACCCTGGAGCCGTGCACCATGTGCATGGGAGCCGTAATACTCTCCCGCCTGGACCGGGTCGTCTTCGGAAGCTACGATCCCAAAGGAGGCGCGGCAGGATCGTTATTCGACCTGTCCAACGACAAGAGGCTGAACCACAGCGTCGTCCTCACCCCGGGAATCAGGGGCGCGGAGACCTCGGCAATGCTCTCAAGCTTTTTTGCCGCACTGCGGGCCAAAAAGAAACTGGCAAAATAACACCTTTCTAATCGCCGAAAAACGAAATAAGGCTAAATCTTTTCGGGATTCCGCCGAAAATTAAAATAGCCACTGCAGATTCGTCTTTTCGCTTTGAGAGGGGTTTTATGGAAACAGAAGAACTATCCCCGATTGCCATCATGGCAACGCATCATGAAATAACCAGGCTTTCCGTCTACACCGAGGAACTCCTGCAAGGCAGCATAGCCTCGGAGGAATCCTCGCGCCACAAGCTGTCGGCAGTGCTGCGGGTCTTCAGCGAACTGGGTATCATCTGGCGCATACTATCGGAGATAGACTCCAGAGGCGTCATGACCAAGCCCCAGCGACAATACCTGCAGGACTTCTACGCGGGGCTTACCTACTGACATGGTGGTGAATGCCGCCAAGTTCGACTTCAAGAAAACCAAGGCTTGAAATTTCAGAAGGAATAATGTATATCTTATCGTCGCTCTGCTGAGGGAAGCGATTTGAGCATCTGCAGCGTTTCCCAAGCATTCGAAAAATGAGATATCTGGAGAGATGTCCGAGTGGTCGATGGTGCCTGACTCGAAATCAGGTGTACCGCAAGGTACCTAGGGTTCGAATCCCTATCTCTCCGCCATTATAAACAGGGGGTTACAGCGACAAGCTGTAACCCCTTTGTTGCGTTTTATCTTTTATGTATCCTCTCATGTATCCTCTGGCTAGTGGACTGCGGTGACCTGAGCTGACCAGATATGGAGACCGTCTACGCTCAAAATTACTAATGGTTTCAAATGTAAGTCGTCTGGTCGATAACAACGAATGCCTTCCTGTGCAACAACACGGAACTCCAAACTATGTGTGGACGCTTTACATTCAATGCCAGCCCTGAACTCCTTGTCGAGATCTTCCGACTTGCCGAGACTCCGGTCACCACTCCCCGCTTCAACATCGCTCCGACCCAGCAGGTTCCGGTCATCCGGCAATACGCTGACGGAGAGAACCACCTCGACCACCTCCGATGGGGCTTTATCCCGTCGTGGGCGCAGGATATATCCATCGGCAGCAAGATGATCAATGCACGATCAGAAACCGTTACCGAGAAACCTGCATTCAAGAGGGCAGTCCGGTATCGTCGCTGTGTTGTACCCAGCTCAGGTTTCTACGAATGGCAACAGGAAGGGAAAGCGAAGCTGCCATGGTACATCCGACTCAAGGATGGATCACCAATGGTGTTCGCGGGTCTGTGGGAGACATGGAAGTCACCGGAAGGGGAAGTGGATTCCTTCACAATACTCACAACCACCGCAAATAGGCTTGTAGAGCCTCTTCATGATAGGATGCCGGTCATCCTACATCCCGATGAATATCGGACGTGGCTCGACCGGAATACTAGGGATCTTGCCGGTCTGGTGCAACTATTCCAACCATACCCAGCCGACCTGATGGAGATGTATGCGGTGTCGCCGATGGTGAACAGTGTCAAGAACGAGTCGGCTGATCTCATACTGGCTGATGATGATACTGCGATTCTCGATATCGGATGAAAAACTGAGGAAAGAAAGACGGAGAGCTAGTGTGCTGGCAATTTGAATATAGCCACTTTTGCTGATTCCATGGTCGCTCCTTCTTCAGCCGCCTCAACCCGATTACGACCATTGTGTTTGGCTCTGTAAAGGGCTTCATCCGCCCCTGTGAAAAGGGCATTGTAGCAGTCGACATGTTCGGTTGGGAACGAGGCTACCCCGATACTTACCGTCACAGATAACATATCCAGCGGAATCATGAAGTTGACAGACTGCACTGCTTTTCGTAGGCGTTCAGCAACTTCCAGACCAATGGGAAGCTGAGTGTTGGGTAGAACGATGACGAATTCTTCCCCTCCGTATCGAGAAGCAATGTCGTAGGTCCGAAGACCTTCACACAATTTATCAGCAACCGTCACAAGCACCTTGTCTCCGACCTGATGACCGTAGCTATCATTAATCTTCTTGAAGTGGTCTATATCCACTATCAGGAGCGAAACATATGATTTAAACCGGCTAGATCTCTTCAACTCGGCATCGATGATTTCTATAAAGAATCGCCGGTTGTAAAGGTTTGTAAGCGGGTCTAAGTTGGAAAGTTGCTTGAGGTGGTCGTTGGCTGAAATCAGTTCGTCCTGAAGTTTCTTCGTTTTCAGGTGGATCTTTACTCGTGCTACCAATTCCGCGACATCGAAGGGTTTGTTCAGATAGTCCCTAGCAGGTCGTTGAAAATAAGTCATATTCGAGCGCGATACGATTTTCAGCCATTTTTTTGAGACAATTTGCTGCTGTCGTTAGAGGTTTTCTGGCGTTATTTGCTCTTTTTCAACTCAATATGTTGTTGTTGCAACCACATTTGAGGCCTTTTCCGTCTTCAAGTGACACCAAGGCCAAGGTTTGCCATTCGTACCAGATTGTAGGCAGCGGCATGTAGGTCA
>Ga0209317_1001444_pt1 | contig 20821 bp, 21 predicted proteins | sample RifGroB2_FD_183994 | JGI IMG/M metagenome (GOLD analysis project Ga0209317, IMG submission 183994) | Soil microbial communities from Rifle, Colorado, USA - Groundwater B2 (SPAdes) (version 2) | ecosystem: Environmental > Terrestrial > Soil > Unclassified | place: Rifle, Colorado | collected... | reverse complement strand
GGTGAGGCACGACCTCGTCATACTCGACGAGTTGGGATACTTGCCGTTCTCAAAAAACGGTGGCCAACTGCTGTTCCACCTGATCTCAAAGCTCTACGAGAGGACCTCGCTGATCCTTCAGTGAAGCTGGAGACTTTAGAGTCTGTCGTCGCTCCCAAACTGCGATCCGGTCGCTTCAAGGCAACCGACGAGTTGATCGCCTCATTGCAGCCAGCTTCTTTAATGCGGAGTAAAAAGACAATCGAATGACGCGTTAGCGGAGCTCGTAGCATGCGAGCTCCGCATAACAATGGACTCTGCATTAAACCTGACCTTCGGCGAATGGCCCCAGGTTTTTGGGGACGGCAAGATGACGACGGCGCTCCTGGACAGGGTCACCCATCACTGCGAAATAATCGAAACCGGAAACGATAGCTGGAGAATAAAAACGAGGCTCAAACGCTAAAAACTACTGCCTGGGGTGGGTCAATTTTGGACGCCGATGGTGGGTCAATTTTCAACGCCGATTGACAATGGGGGGGGGCTCCTGCTATTCAAGTTTTATAGAATAACATAGTGGGTTCAGGCCAATTATTCAAGTTATATTGAACAAGACGGCATGATTTCAGAGGTTATTCAACAAAACCTTAACAGGGGGGCCATGGGGCCAGGCATGATTAATTGACAACTAGGGAGGATTGCGCCATGTCGCGAAAGGAACGGGTCCACACACCCGGGGCCGTTTATCATGTGATTCTGCGGATAGTCGGCATCTATTCACCGACGGCATGGACCGGTTCCGCCTCTACTCCATCCTCGACCAGGCCTTCCAGCGCTTCCCGTCCAAGATCCACTCCTTCTGCCTCATGACCACCGACACCTACTGGGAGACGAATACTTCGTCCTCGGAATCAGGAGGGTCTGGATTCTGCCCCAGTGCACTGACCTCCGTTTTCAAGGGGCGAACGCTGGTCACTTGGTTGAGTTCCTCGTCAACTTTGCTCTCACTAGGGAGAGCAGTCGTTAGTTCTTCCTCTCTTGCCCTTCGCCTCCGAGTAACTGCACCATGTGACCAGCGTTACCCTCCGCCCGCAACACCGATCTGCGCAACGCCTGCTCGATGATCTCGTTTGCGGGCAACAGGCCGTTGGCCTATCAGCATCTCCAAGGGCTTCTTGTTGTTCTGGTTTTGGTCACCCTCCAGGGACTCCAAGAATGTCATGACCCGGTGAGTCCAACTGCTGCCCGGGCTGATCGCCATCATCAACGTGTCCATGACCACCAGGTAGGTGAAAATGTAATGGGCCTGGCCATTGGGGGCTTCCTGGGGTACAAGACGGTTTTTCTATCCTTTTGACCGGAAGAGACATGCGAGGCGCCATTTCCTCAAGCGGCCGTGGTGTCGACCTCCATAGCTGTAATTCCGACTCCCCCCCACCCCGATAACACTCGAAACGGAGGACCCTTAAGGAAAAGACTGAGCCTGACCAGCTAAAAAACTGATACGCCCTCTTGCATGTTTATTACCGCATGTTAACGTAAGAATCTGCTACTAAACAACTTGCAACCACGTCAGCGGAGGTGATTATGAGTCTGGACATGCTTGACACTAACTTTAGCGGGCTTAGCAGCGGCGACTATATCCTCAGAATGAGCATCATTGCCGACAAGCTGGAAGCGCATCCCGCGTTTCCCGAATTTCCGGAGCATGTCCCCGGCCCGGCGAGGCTCAGGGAACTGGTGGAACAATTCAAGAAAGCCCTGGATGCAGCAGCAAATGGAGACCGGCAAAAGATCGCGGAAAAGAAGGCAATCCGTGCCGAGGGGGAGCAGGCTCAGACAATAACTGCCTATCACGTGACAATGATCTCCATTCATCGGAAGGACCCGACCGTGCTGCTTAATACCGGCTGGGAACTCAGGCATAGGGCAGCCTGGGGTAAAGGCGCAAGCAACAGCATCCCCGAAGCGCCATCCAAATTCATCGTAAAGCATGGAGCTACGCCAGGGACGATAGCTGCGTCCGTAAACCGGGCACACGGCACGGCAAGCATAGAACTGCAGGCCACCGAAGGCGATCCCTCAATTGATTCGTCTTGGACGCTCCTCGGGATGTTTCTTCAATGCCGCATGGAGGTGAAAAATTTGGAACCGGCAAAGAGGTATCACTTCAGGGCCAGGTTCCACGCCGCCGGCACCAAAGGGGCATGGTCCCAGATCGTCAATCTGATAGTCATTTGATAAGAATCGAAGACGGCGCGGCTGCATCGCACGGTGCAGCCGCTATTTGAAGGCTGCATTCCTTGCCCGCTGCAAAGACAACCGCCGGCAGCCCTGCCTAAATAACCTTTGGATAGGTCCTCCGCAACATTTCCCCACAAGTTGAAACCTCCCCACACGAAGATTTTTCTTTGCCCCCAACGTTACAAGATAACGGTCCGAAGTTGGGAGATAGTCTCCCGAAGTTTTATTATTGCCTCCATGATCAGAAGATCGGCGCCCGAAGTTGTGATTTCCCTACCGAAGTTGAAGGATACCTGCAAGAATGTGTACTTTTCCCCCTGAAGGTGGAAGATACCTGCCCGAAGTTGTGACTTCGTCCCCGAAAGTCGGAAGATACTTACCCGAAGATTTATCCTTGGCTCTGAAGTTGAAAGCTAGGACGACTCCGACTTGGCCCGTGTCGCACCCTCACTGGTTTTTCTGCATCTTTTTCTGCATGGGCTTCTTATTCATCATGTCGCACTGCTCCATGATCTGGTCGATTTCCGCCCTGATTCTCTTCGGGTCCGGATTTTCTGCTTTCACTTCCCGCTCGCCATTTTCTACCACGAGCGCTCAAAGCGCATCCCGATGAAGTCAGGACCTACTACCGGTGCCAAATACGTAGCGATTTCCGGTGTCACGAACAGCTTGCCGACACCATACGCCACTGCACCCGAGGCGATGACGTCACGCCAGTGATGGTGGCCATTTTCGACGCGATTATAGGCCACGTAACCGGTCAGAAGCCATGCGGGAACGCCGTATTGCCAGCCGTAGCGCTCCTGCAGGAAAGAAGCTCCCGAGGCGACAAAGGCCACATGCCCGGAGGGAAACCCGTACTGGTGCCCATTGGGACGCTCACCCCAACTCGTCTGGTTGAAACCGAGCCGGGCTGCCGATGTCAGCAATTGGTTTGCCACGACATTACGCAACCACTGCTTTTCTCCTTCAGTGTCACCCTTGAAATAGGCGAGGGCTAAAGCTGACAACGGAATGGCCCCCGTAAGGATGTCTCCGGCGAGGCTGGTATCTCCCCCCCTGGCAACGGTGGCGGTGTTCAGCAGACAGAAGATGACGGCAACGGCAGCTAAATAACGACTAAATTTTGGCATGTGAATCTCCTTGTGCACCACTACCCCGGATACCTGAACATACTGTTTTATTGCCTCGACCTGCGCCTCCTCGCCTTGGGCACGGCTCGGGGACAAGACCAGGACGGCAAATCGACGTCCCGCAAACGCAGCGCGATCAGCGTTCACCCTGATCGCGCCACTCCACTGCACCAAAATGGGTGTCTCCCAGGAAGGTGTAGACGAGGCTCACGGTCCCGTCACTTTGGTGCCTGCTTGGGGCGGTGCCGTATCTGGCATCCCGGATCGACTTCACGTACTGAAGGCCGATGCCGTGACGACCGTAGACCCGTACGTTCAAATTCGTGCTGGCGCGGACAATCGTTTCCGAACCCTTGGCGTCATCGGAACCCGTGCCACTGACATAGTAGCCGCGACCAGCCATTTCGAACATGGTCCTGTCGCCAAAGAGCAGACGAAGTGTCAGGAGCCCTTGCGGCGTGGTGCCGTAATGGTAATCCCGCTCGCCGTCTGCCTTGGTGACTCCCGCCGCGCCGAAGCCTACTCCTCCCAGCAGGGAACCCTGCAGCGCGACACCGGGCGCAAGCCAGTACTGGCCGGTGGTGCCAAGCGACAGCGCGGTGGAGGAGACCCGGAATACGGACGGAGAAATGTAGTCGTAGCTGCCGTAAAGCCCCCAGAGGCCTCGGTAATCGTTACCTGCCTCGTACTGCTTGCCGTAAAGCAGGCCGCGCAGCAATACGCTTTCCAGAGGGTTGGCTGAGTTGCCCAGGCCGCTTATCTGGAAGTCGAAATAGTCCAGGGGACGCTCGTAGGTATACCCCGGCTTGCCAGGCAGGCCGTAGGACATGCCGAAGTCGAGGATGGCGTCGCGCTTGGAATCGCCGTGGAGGCTCGCCCCGACCCGGAAGCGCCAGAAGGTCGCGGGGTCGTAGTTGGGGAAAACCGTTTTCAGCCGGTCGCCGAAGGCGTAACGGTTAAAAGCCGTAGGCGGTGAGATAATCCCCGCGCCTATCTCGCGCCAGGCGCCGGTTCTGGTGCGTTTGTCCTGCAACACCAGTTGCGACATCCGAAACAGCGCCTCGCCCAGCAGGCTCCCTGCGTTGCCGGTCGTGATGAGGTCGTTGACCGAAGGGTTGCCGGTTTCACCGGCCATTTCCCACATGAAGCTCCCCGCGTTGCTGTAGGCGAGCGACTCCCAGAAGTTCAGGCCGCTTGAGCGCGCCAATCCATACATGGTGGCTCCCTGGTAGGGATGGCCGAATTGATTGACGTTGAAGGGGTCCTTGTCAAAAACCCAGTCCTGCTCTTTTATATGGTCCCAGGTGGATGAGAACGTTGAACTGTAGACTTTTTCACCCCCCTCGGTCTGATCCGCATAGGCAATCCGGTCATAGACGTGCAAAATGCCCAGGAAACCCGGAACCTCGAGAGCAGGAACCAGGTAGCTCTTGCCCGCTCCCGTCTCCCAGGAGAGCACGTTTCCCGGCGTCAAGCCTGCTTTGGTCGCTGCCGCGTCCGGTCCGGCCAAGTCGATGGGATTAGGCTCCAGCTTCTTGTCGCGCTTCAAGCCGGGGTCGCTATCAGACACTTCAGGCCGTGCCGGCGACTCCGGCGTTTTTTGCCGCAACTCAAAGCCCGGGGCGTCTTTGGGAGTAACCTGCGTCCCCACCGGCAGCTTCTCGTTGTCGAATCCCGTCACAATGGTGAGCATCATGGTCAAAGCCAGCATCTTCATTGAGATGCGTAACATTCTTGAGCTGTACATATCGTTCTCCGCAGTCAGCGGTTTATCAGCGTCCTGCTCGTGGCGTTGCTACTGGAAATGAAGACATGGACGGCGCCTAAGGCGGCTCCCGATATCCGGAACCCGTATGGTCGCCGATATTGGGAAGCCGCCAAAAGGCAGATCCTGCTATCTCCGTCCGCCACCATGCTCATCACGCCTGTCCTCGCGTCTCTCTTGGCGCCTGTCATGATCGCGTCTCATCTCGCGATGCTCTTTATACCCTCTGCCGTGGGGACGGGAGTATTTGCCCTTGTAGTGATCATTATCTCTTACGTACCCGCGGTATTCCCGGTCGCGGTATTGCTGGATATTGGCGATCTTGTGCCTGCGGATTTCACGAGGAAGTTCGCGATGGCGTATTTTTCTCAGGTCGCCGCCGTAGGAAGATGTCTTGTACCAGCCGCCCCCCCTGTAAACGTAGTAGACACCGGAGACGTAGTACATGTTGTAGGGCACGCCGACAGCCACGCCAAAGCCGAGTTCGGGCGGATAGAGGAAGGTAGGCGGCTGAGCTATGACAACCGATGGACCTCCCACGTTGATCCGGAAAGAGATGTCTGCTGCCTGAGCCATTGAAGCGGCCTGAAATAAGACCACTGCCGATGCGACTGCTAATAGTTTTTTCATACTGCTCCTTGTCCATATCCTGTGAAATTGCATCTTCCCAACAACACTCACAGCGCAACTACCATGCCGGATAAAACCAGGCCGGAGTTTATGGCGTAGACGGCTGATTGCGCTCGACATATGGCAATGGGAGGGCTCACGCGAAAAAGAAGGCCGTCACCCAAAAGCCGTCACGCCAGGCATGAACTGCCATATATGGCGGGCAGGTGCGGGATAATGCAGGCGAGCGAATGGTTCATTCCCCCTGCACTGCCGGATGGGACCGAGGATATACAGGACTGACGGAGGTGGATTGACGGGGATTTGGAGAAATGGCGGCAGGGGACGTTGATGAAGCCGTTTTGGAAGATATGCTCGTTGGATTTATTTGACATGGTTTAAACGATGCGGTTCGTGCCTCACCACATCCTACCTCCATGTCTCCTGGACGGTAACACCACCCGCCCAATCCAGCGGATACCGGCCTTGCTTCACGAATACGTGAAAACTCGAATGGGGCCATTCTTTCACCTGTTGTACCCAGCCATGCTTGACCGGATTCCAGTGGATATAAGCGACGTGCCGTTGATAATCCTGGTCATCGCGAATCAGATGCTCCCAGTAGCGACGTTGCCAGATCCCCCGTTCGCCCCTTTTGATGCGACTTTCAGAGCGTCCTTCACCCAATGGAATTTGACGTGAAAAGCCCGCCTTGATCAGCGCCCAGCGCATTTTGTAGTCGGCATCCCCTTCCGGCAAGGTCCAGATACAGTGCAGGTGCTCAGGGAGAACGACCATGGCATCGATGGTGAAAGGGTGATCGTTTTTGACTTTGCGGACCACCTGTCGAAGCAAGTCGATATGCTCCGTTAACAGAGCATTACCACGACGCTGGGCGCAGTTGACCGTGAAAAAGTAACTCGCACCATTAATCTGTATTCTTCGGTAGTTTGTCATCGATAACGACCTGTTGTATTGGTGAGGAGCCAACCGCAGAACCGCATCATGGTGGTGAGGAACGAACCGCATCATGGTGGTGAGGAACGAACCGCATCATGGTGGTGAGGAACGAACCGCATCATGGCAGCATCATGACGGTGGTCGACGGGTCGGTGGGCATTGATGCGGTTCACAAGTTCACCGCATCCTACTAATCCGCTTTCTTTTCAGAACCAGAACTTCACCTCCCTACCCGAGCGCGTTTCCCGGCTTGCTTCAGAAGATTGAAATTACTATTTTTCGGACTGGAAATAATCTAAACTCCGGTAAGGCTGGCGGGCGAGGATGAAAAGAAGATGGCCCGATCATGCCGCACCATGCGGCCCCGAAGGCTTTTGCCTCCCCTTCTTTTATTCCAGAATAAGGTAACAGTGGTAAAGAGCTAGTCAATCCCGGCTGGGGCTTTTAGATGTGCAGCCATTAATGACGAAAGCCAGCAACAACACTAAGCGAAGCGGCGGCCGGTTCACGCGCCGGCTCGATTGAGTCGCTTGCTGCCTCCTCCCCTCAAGTCACAGCAGCTTTTCGCCCTATGAACCTATGAAGGAAAATCTTCCATGTCGTATGCACGCATCCTGGTCCTGACGTCCCTGGCGATGATGGCTTTTGCAAGCAACTCGCTTCTTTGCCGAGCCGCTCTCATGCATACCGGTATCGATGCAGCGAGCTTCACTTCTATTCGGTTGATCTCGGGTGCCTTGATGCTTTGGCTGGTGGTGCGCAGGAGACGCGGCTCCCATTCAGGCGGGGGCAACTGGATGTCGGCGTTCGTTCTGTTCGCCTATGCGGCGACCTTCTCTTTTGCCTATGTGAGGCTGCCTGCGGCGACCGGTGCGCTTTTGCTCTTTGGCGCCGTCCAGGCCACCATGATCGGTCATGGCGTTTGGTCCGGGGAACGTCTGCGGAAACTGCAGCTTGTGGGTCTTGTGCTCGCCCTGGGGGGGCTGGTGGGGCTGTTGCTGCCGGGCCTCTCGACGCCGCCGCTATTTGGTTCCCTGTTGATGCTGGCCGCCGGCGTGGCATGGGGCGTCTATTCTCTGCGCGGGAAAGGCGCGGGGGACCCCGCGAGCGTGACGGCAGGCAACTTCATGCGCTCAGCTCCCTTCGGGGCGTTATTGAGCTTATTGACGTATGGCGGCGCCTCTCTGGATGGCGCAGGCTTCGGCTACGCGGTTTTGTCGGGCGCGCTGGCTTCAGGGATAGGCTATGTCATCTGGTACACGGCGCTTCCGGCCTTGAAGGCGACCAGCGCCGCGACGGTCCAACTCACCGTTCCGGTCCTGGCGGCTCTGGGCGGCGTCGTTTTCCTTGGGGAGGCCGTAACGCTTCGCTTGTTATTGGCCTCCGTAGCCATTCTCGGTGGAATCGCCCTGGTGATTCTTGAAAAACGACCCGCGGATGTCGTCTGATTGCGGTAGGTTCAATACCGTTCCTTTTTGATCCAGCCATGCTTGTCGCCTGCATAGAAGAACCCGTGGCACTGGTAAGGCCCGCTGTTATATATATTGATGATCTGCACTTCACCGCAAACCGGGCAGGGTAAGCTCGGTGTTTCCCTGCGTTGCGCCTCAGCCCTCAGATCACCTAGCCTGCTGCCCAATATCTCTATCTCGTTCACCAAATCGCGGTCAATCAGGTGCTCAAGACAACCTCTGACGCCACACTTCCCCTCTTTGTCTTCGGCGACGACAGGGTAGTCGCATTCAAGACAGGTGCAGTCAACTGAGAGGTTTCCACAAAGGGCACAGCGATTGTTTTCCAGTTCCGGTAGACCAAAGCACGCCGGAGAATGAATCCAACTGAAGATTGAGCGTGTCATGGCTGCTTCCTCCTCTCGATTTGGGATCTTTCCTTTTGAGCATTCCAGTGCCCGTACAGGATTTCATGAAATTCTGTCATGCTGAACAAACAATGCAAGGCGCCGGAGGGGAAAACCCTTCTCCTTCCTGCATCTCAGCGGCCTATGAAAAGATGAAACGGCTATGAAAAGATGGCCCGGATGCTACCGGGCCACCTTCTTGCCGGCTCCATTTTGCGCAGGTCAGTCTATGACCAACTTCCGGCTGTGCAGCCTTGTGGACTCCAGGCTCTTCGGTATCCTCACCTCGAGCACGCCATCCTTGAAATTGGCGCGTGCCTTATCGATGATGGTTTCCACCGGGAGCTGGCACGTCCGGGTGAAAGCGCCGTAGGAGCTCTCCAGGCGGTAAAAATCTTTTTCCTGGACCCTGTACTCGTTGCTCTTTTTCCCCGAGATGGTAATGCTGTCCAGATTCACCTGCACGCTGACATCTTCTTTCCTGATGCCCGGCAGTTCCGCCCTTACTACTACCGATTCTCCATCTTCAAAAATATCAACCGGCAGATATATTTGCTCCTCCCTTTCTTCCCCGCCCATGCGCGAGGACCAGAGTGAGAAGAAGGGCCTCTTGAATACCTCGTCAAAGAGACGGTCCATCTGTGCAAATGGCGATGCAGGCCTTCCTTCCTGCACGTCTTGCTGCTTTCGCTGTACCTGTCCCTGTTGTCCTTGCGGCCTGTCTCTCAGCAATTCATCTTCTCTTTCCAACATTTGACACCTCCTCTGCCGCCGGCCCCGATACTGCAATAATCCGGCGGAGTCTTTGTTTGTTCTTAAGGTAACACTTTAAGTTAAAAAATTCAAACCGTCAGGCCGGTACCTCCGACGAAACGAGCACTCCGTTGACAAAGCTCTTCATGGCAGAAATAAAGCTGCCCCTTGAAGGACGGGCAGCTTTATTCTTTGTTAAACTCCTAAGCGCAACCACTCAGAGCTTTAATTATGCGTCTGCCCAAGAGCCCTGACAGATCTGAAAAAGATGCCAACCCGAACAGGCCGTTCACCAGCCGACAAGCGACGTTTTTCACTCGGAGCCACCTCGATGAAAATGGCGGTCCTCATGCTCGCGGCGTTTGTCGCAATCGCCAGCCTGATCCCTTTCTTCCGTCGCGAAGCTTGGTGGATTCGCGTCTTCGACTTCCCGCGCGTTCAAATCCTTGCTCTTGCCCTGCTCTCATTCGGTTTGGGCCTTTTCTTTTGGGACCTCCAAACCTGGCAAGGGAGAGCCGCGCTGGCCGCGATCGCCGCAGCGATTCTGATCCAGGGAGCAAGTATCTTCCCCTACACGCCTCTGGCCCGAAAGGAGGTCCTGTCGGCGACCGAACGCGATCCGGAAGCGACCGTTTCCCTGCTGGTCGCCAATGTGCTCATGAACAATCGACAGAGCGGCCGGCTTCTGCGCATGATCACCGAGTATCAACCCGACTTGCTGTTGCTGCTTGAACCTGATGCCTGGTGGGCAGAGAAATTGCGCGTGCTGGAAGAGGCGGGTTATGTACACTCGGTCAAGGAACCGCTCGACAACAGGTACGGCATGCTGCTCTATTCGCGGCTACCGCTGCTTGACCCGGAGGTGAGGTATCTGCTGCGACCGGAAGTACCCAGCATGCACCTTCGGGTTCAGCTGCGCTGCGGTAGATGGGTCTGGTTGCACGGGGTCCATCCGGAGCCGCCGTCGCCAACGGAAGCGGATTCCACCTTGCCGCGGGATGCCGAGTTGTTGATCGTCGGCCGGGAGGTGAAAGATCATGACATCCCGACTATCGTCGCCGGCGATTTGAACGATGTGGCGTGGTCCTATACTACAACACTGTTCCAAAAGATCAGCACCCTGCTCGATCCACGTAAAGGGCGCGGCATGTTCAACACCTTTCACGCACAAATCCCGTTCATGCGCTGGCCGCTGGACCACGTCTTCCATTCGGACCATTTCCTCCTCGACGACATGCGGCGCCTGCCGGCTTTCGGTTCGGATCACTTTCCGGTTTTCGTGCGCCTTTTGCTGCAACCGGCCGCCGCCATCTTGCAGGATGGCCCCACCGCTTACGAAGAGGACGAAAAAACGGCGCACGAAAAGATCGCCAAGGCCGCAGCCACACACGCGCGAGCCCGCCTGATCTAACAAGCTTCGGGTTAATAAAAAAAGCCGCCCACAAGCAAAAGGGCGGCTTTCATCTTCGTGCAAATTCCAGTGCACCCCTTCTCCCTTAAGCAGTGCCTAAGAGAGGATCAAGGCAGGGACCCCGGTTATTACCTTTGCAGTATTGAACCTTTCTGAATCTGGTCCCTGCGGATGTTGTATTCATTTTTGTCTATCCTGCCTGCCTTGTAGTCGGATTCAAGCTGTTGCATCTGACGGTGAGAACTGAACTCGTATGCCCCCGCACCTACTGCAGCACCTCCCAATGCTCCGCCTGCCGCGCTCCCTCCGCGACTGGCGCAACCTGATGTGGATGCCGCAACGAGCAACGCGCCTATGATAAGCAGCCTTTTCATGGTGTTCTCCTTTTTCTCAAACCCCAAGGGATTCGAATCTCCGGATTAAGTGATCTGCACGTAAACCATCCTAGCATATTAAAATTAATCAATCCAGCAGATCATCTGCGCACGGTTTCCTTACCCGCCGTATCCACCAGGCGGTTCCGGTTGATGAACATGCGCAGGGCCAGGTAAACGACCGGCAGTATCCCGGCAAGGAAGAGCAGATCGCCCGGAAGTCGCAGCCATTCGAACAACCGCACCAGGGGTTGCATGAAGAACGCCGGCTCGCGCCCCTCCCAGTAGGAGGTGGCTAGAATCTGGTTCAACTGGAGCAGCCCTACCGGAAAGAGGTTGACGAACATCATCCAGGCCAGCCCAAGGTTGGTGCACCAGAAGGCGAGCCCCATGGCGCGGTTCGCGGCGCGGTCCAGGGGGAGGAAGTAACGCGCCACAAACATGAAGAACCCCAGGGAGAGCATCCCGTAAACCCCCATCATCGCGCCGTGGCCGTGGTTGGCGGTCCATTGGGTGCCGATCTCGTAGTAGCTTACGATGGGGAGGTTGATCAGGAAGCCGAATACGCCGGCGCCCAGGAAATTCCAGAAGCCGACGGCTATCAGAAACATGACCGCCCACTTGTGCGGAAACATCTCTCCGGTCGTGCTCAGCATCGAGGTCCCGGCCGGCGCACCCAGCCTCATGAACTTCCACGCCTCGTAGGTGAGCAGAAGCAGCGGAATGACCTCCATGGCTGAGAAAAAGGCCCCGAAGGCCATGAGTGCTTCCGGCCCGCCGCTGAAATAGAGATGGTGCAGGGTGCCTAGGACGCCCCCGATGGAGTAGAGGATGATATCAAGGTAGATGATGGTGGTCGCCACCCGCACCCGCACGACCCCCAGCAGCATGAAGACATAGGCCACCATGATGGTGGTGAAAAGCTCCAGGAAATCCTCCACCCAGAGATGGACCACCCAGAACCGCCAGAACTCAATCTGGGAGAAGTTGGTGTTTTTGCCGTACATCATGCCGGCGGCGTAAAAAAGCGGGATGGATATGGCGCTGTAGATGAAGAGCCAGGGCATGTTTCCGGGATGCTCCCCCTTGAGCCTTTCCTGCATGCCTCGTATCAGGATCACCAGCCAGATTATCATGCCGAAGGTGAGAAGGATCTGCCAGAGCCGCCCCAGGTCCAGATATTCCCACCCCTGCGACCCCAGCCAGAACCACGGCCCGCTGGTGGAAATCAGGCCGGCGAGGCTCATCGCCTCCCCCGACATGCTTCCGACCACCACCACTACCAGGGCGCCCAGAAGAATAAGGGCCAGCTTGTCCTGGTGGGGCGGCTCTTTCCCCGCGATCATCGGGGTCAGGAAAATTCCCATGGCGAGAAAGCTGGAGGCTACGAAAAAGAGCGCCAGTTGCACATGCCACATCCTGGAGAGGTTGTAGGGGAGCAGGTCGCCTAGCGTAAAACCGTAAAAGCCTGCGCGCTCCACGTGATAATGGGCATTCACCCCTCCCAGAATACCCTGGAGGAGGAAAAGGCCGGCCACGACCAGGAAATACCAGGCGACGGTGCGCTGGGAGGGGGTGAGGTTAAAGGTCTCCGGGGCCTGCACCTTGCCCGAAACGTATTCGTCCGCTGCATGCCATCCGAGCCATTCGTAGCGGCCGAAGAGAAAAAGTATCAGGCCGGTTCCGCAAAGGAGCGCCACAAGACTCAGAACACTCCACATGAACATCCCCGGAGTCGGCTTGTTCCCCGCGAGATCGTCCGGAGGCCAGTTGTTCGTGTAGGAATGGTTGGTCCCGGGGCGCGTGGCGGCGCTCAGCCAGGCAGCCCAGGAAAAGTAGGCCGTAAGTTGGCGCGCTTCCTCGGGATCCTTCAGGTGAGGACGCTGCAAACCCTGCTGCGTCTCTCGGGGTCCGAACCAGTTTTGGTAATAGGAGATCATGTCGAGATGGGCGCCGGCCTGGGCGGGGGTGAAGGTTATGGCGCCGCTTGCGGCGTCATAGGTGTTCTGTTTCAACTCGGTGCGCACCTTTTCAGCGGCGTCGGCCGGAGAATGGCCTTGCCCCAGGTAGAAGGTATGGGCCCTTTCTCCGCTCAGGTGGAGATACTGTGCGGTAAAATCCGGACCCAGATAGGCGCCGTGGCCAAACAAGGTCCCGTACTGCATCAGGCCGTATTTCTGGAACAGGTGCTGCCCCGCCATGATGTCGTCGCCGGTATAAAGCAGCGCGCCGTCTGTGGTGCGCACTTCGCGGGGCATGGGAGGCTGTTCGGTCGCGTTCCGGAAATACAGGTATCCCAGCACCGAAAACCCGAAGACGAAGGTGAGCACCGCCGTCAGCAGCCAGCCAGGGGAGAGGAGCATGTTCTTTTCGCGCACGTTCATTTCGACCTCCGACACAGTTCGCGTATTGCCAGTTAAGGAGAACCAGTGAGACGCCTGCCCTATCCCTTGCGGCGGATCGCTTTTCGCATGCCGTTTCCAAAGCAGGCGCGGCATGAGGAGATTCGATGATCGGAGTTTCGGAGAAGAAAACAAAGGGCCCCCACCGGCAGATCAGGTTGGAGACCCTCTAATTACTCTTGTTGACCACCACCATTTGATTCTTTTAATGTCAGGCCAGACACTATTCTAAGACGCTTTCTCGGCTGCGCAAGTGAAGGAAGCAAAAATATCGTTGCCGCTCTTTTATCCCAGCCTGCCCCCTTTCATCCCGCTTTTTGAGCGGTGACCAGTTCGATGAACCCCTGCAGCAGTTCCGGGTTGAAAGCCCCTCCGGACTCCTCGCGCATCATCTTGATTGCTTCTTCATGCGACGTCGCCTTGCGGTACACCCTATCCAGCGTCAGGGCGCTGTAAACGTCGCAAAGGGCGGACAGCTGGGCGCTGCGAGGTATGTCGTTACCCTTGATTCCGGCGGGATAGCCGTTGCCGTCGTACCTTTCGTGGTGATGCCGGACAATGGTGAGCGAGACGTCGTTGAACATGCCTGAATCCTTCATGAATTCATACCCCTTTTGGGCATGCTGCTTGACCTTGTAATATTCGACGTCCGAAAGCGCATCCGGTTTCTGCAAGATGTCATTGGTGACGAAGACCATGCCGTAGTCGTGGAGCAGTGACCCTATTCCGACATCGCTCAACTCGTCAGGAGCGACGTTGAACAGCTTTTCATGTGCCAGCAGATTGAGGGCCGTTACCTGAACGCCGTGGGCGAAGATATAAAGGTTATGGGAAACGACCGACTGGATCGACTTCAACGCGTTCCGGTCGTTTGACACGAAGCTCATCATATGCTGCACCAGTTGTCGGCAACGCTCGAGGTTGGCAGCCTGTTCCGGCGCTTCGAAGGCGTCGACCAGGTAGTTTATCGAGGTCTGGTAGAGGATTCGTCCCTTGCTTGCGCTATCGAGGTCGTCCCTCGAGAGCAAGTCCTTGAGGCCGCTTTCAAGATAGGCGGCCATCTCCTCCATGTCGCCCGATCGGACATACATGAATTCGGTGCAGGTTCTGTCCATGCGACTGCGATCGGAAGCGGTAAATTTCCTTTCGGCATCCTTATAAAGGACGTAATTCCCGGCGGTTTTGACAAATAAGGGGATTGAAGGGAAATAATCAGGGTCTATGCAGTCGATACTGATCGCCCGCCAATAGTGATCGTTCATGTAATCCTCCGTTACCGCATCCAGGTTATAGCCGCGCCGAAACAGCGCCAGCGCTTCGTTGCCGTGCATGGTACGGCCCATGATCGTTCCATGCTCCATTACATCTTTCGACAAAATCTCTCAGAGCTTTAGCCTCCTCCCGTATTAAAGGACAAGATACAGGCATAGTGGACCGAACTCAGAGTTGGTATAACTTTTCAAAGTGCTTAACCACTGTCAATGGCCAAAAACCGGTGTTTTCAGTCAGAGCAACAATTAGTCACAACCAACACAACCGGGATAGGCGGGAGAACTGCTAAAGAGGGCTTAGCCGACTCTGCCGGACGTTAGACAAAAAAAATCCCGGGCATCTAAAGTTCCCTTTTATTCCCCCCGATATGACCAACATCGACGCAGCGAACTTAAAGGGCCGGAAACGCGATTTTTTTCGCCATACCAGAAGCAACCGCTTACTCAAAACCCATGGAGGGTGCATGTTCAACAATTTCAAGGTAGGAACAAAGTTGCTTAGCGGTTTCATTCTCATCGCGTTAATCAGCGCAGTGGTGGGGGCTTTCGGCATCAAGAAGATCTATCAGATCGACGACGCCGACACCATGTTGTACGAGAAGATCACTGTGCCGCTGGGAGACCTGGCGGACATGTCCGTTTCGTTTCAGCGGATCCGCATCAACCTGCGCGACGCCGTCGATTCCAGGAACGCGCAGGAACAGCAAGCGGCACTGGAAACCATCGCCAGGCTGCGCCAGGAAATCGAAGAAGGCCTCATTAAATTCGAGAAAACCATCCTGACCGATGAGGAACGCGCGCTTTTCGACCAATTCCGCGAGTCGCGCAAGGTGTATGTGGGCCATAGCGGGAAGGTGCTGGAGTTGGTGAAAGCAGGTGAAAAGGTCGAGGCATATGACCTTCTTCACGGCGATGCCAAGAAGGCCGCCACGATCCAGCACGGACTCATGGACAAGCTGATGGAATTGAAGCAACAGCAGGGGAAACATACCGCCGAGAGCAATACCGCGATCGCAAATGCCGCATCGATGCTCATGATCTTTCTGGTTGTTGCGGGCGCGTTCATCGCTATCGGCTTGGGGCTCTTCGTAACGCGAAGGATAACCGCGCCGCTTGGGGAAGCGGTCTCCATGGCCACCGCGATCGGGGCCGGGGACCTTACCATCGAGATCAGGGTCAACTCCAAGGACGAGACCGGACAACTGATGGCTGCCCTGAAAAAAATGACCGAGAACCTGCGCGCCATCATAAGCAAGATGGCCGACACCTCCAACCAGGTGGCGTCCGCATCCAACCAGCTCCACTCCACCTCGGAACAGATCGCCACCGGAGCGGAAGAGGTTGCCTCTCAAGCCGGCACGGTCGCCACTGCAGGAGAAGAGATGTCGGCCACCTCGGCCGACATAGCCCAGAACTGCCAAATGGCGGCTGACGGAGCCAGACGCGCCTCGCAAACGGCCCAAAACGGCGTGGAGGTGGTCGAGAAAACGGTGTCGGTCATGGGGCAGATCGCCGCCAAGGTGCAGGAAAGCGCCAAAACGGTCGAGAGCCTGGGAGAGCGCAGCGACCAGATCGGCGCCATCATAGGCACCATCGAGGATATCGCCGACCAGACCAACCTGCTGGCCCTGAACGCCGCCATCGAAGCGGCCCGGGCCGGAGAGCAAGGACGAGGATTCGCCGTGGTCGCCGACGAGGTCCGCGCCCTGGCCGAGCGGACTACCAGAGCGACCCGTGAAATCGGCGAGATGATCAAGGCGATCCAGAACGAGACCAAAGGTGCGGTGGTCGCCATGGAGCAGGGTGTGCACCAGGTCGAATCCGGCACCACCGAGGCGGCCAAATCAGGCAAGGCGTTGCAGGAGATTTTGGAGCAGATCAACGAAGTGGCGATGCAGGTGCACCAGGTCGCTACCGCCGCCGAAGAACAGACCGCCACCACCAGCGAGATATCCAGCAACATGGTGCAGATCACCCAGGTGGTGCAGCAGACTTCCCAAGGCGCCCATGAATCGGCCATGGCGGCGTCCCAGTTGCGCGGCAACGCCGAGGAACTGCAGCGGCTGGTACGTCAATTCCAATTGTAAAGGTAGTCCGAAGGCACCCGGAAAGCAAAGAGCCAAGTCGCTGACTTGGCTCTTTGCTTTCCCTTACCACCCGGGAATATTCGAAAGAGAATTTTCCGCCGCCCCCAGCCGCCCCTCCTTTGACCTGAAAAAGTGCTGCGTGGGGATGAACAGCAATGGCGCAGCGGCATGGCGGGCCACCTCGTTGGCCGTGCTTCCCAGGAACAGCTCCTCGATGAATCCCTTACCCTGCCCCCCCATGACGACCAGGGAGAAATCGCCTATCCCGGTCCGGGCGACTATCTCCTGCGCGGCCTTCCCGTATACGAGGTCGATGACAACCTGCGCCGCCCCCAAGGTCTGCAGACGCCGCTTCTTCGCCTCCAGCAGATAATACGCCTCTTCCTCCCTGGCGCGGGCATCAGCCGGGTCATCAGGGTTGGCCTCGATGGCGTGCATGAGCGTTACGGGGCAACGGGTCTCCAGGGCCATCTTTCCCACATAATCCAGAGCCCTCTCCGATGTTTCTGAAAAATCGGTGGGGAGCAGGACCCTTTCAAAAATCCTCCGGCAGAGCGTCCCTTCCTTTCCTTCCTCAAGAAGCCGGGTGCGGGCAAGGAGCACGGGACGCCTGGTCAGGTGCAGCAGACCGGCTGAGACGCTCCCCAGGGTTGCGGCCTGTACCATCCCTTTGCCATGAGAGCCGATCAGAATAACGCTGACGTCACGCTTTTCCGCTATTTCGTGCAGCGTCCGGGCCGGGACGCCAAGGGGTATGGCAAGCTCGACCTTGACGCCCTGCTTCTCAAGCTCCTGCTTTTGCCGCTCAAGAACGGGTTCGGCATCCTGTACCGTCATCTCGTCGAGACCGGGAGTGTTGGCCACGTCGACCACGTGGGTGAGAACAACCTCTTTGGTACCGACCTCCTTCAGCGCGGCCACGCAATCGATAAGGGCATCCGAGGCGGGAGTCAAATCTGTGCATAGCAGGATTTTTCTGAACATGGCGTCCTCCTGTTGGTGTCTTTACAATCAATTCCGTGCCGATGGCGCAAAAGGGGTGAACCGAGGATCCCCACCAACGAGTCCGGAGACGATGGTACCGCGCGCCGCCTCTGTTCGTCCCGCTCATTATAGCTGAACATGCCCCCATCCAGACAGTACTTTCACATCGAGATATCGAGGGAAATGCTCCTGCTCCCCCTTTTCTCGAAGTTCCACTCCCCCAGCATCTCCCTTTCCCGCCCCGGCTTTTGGCGGGAAACCTTGATCTTCACCCCGGGCAGGGCTTCTTCATGAGATTGCGGCTCGAGAGTGGAATATCATCGCCAAAGGAAAGAACACCATGCCCAAGATCGGTCCCGCCACCGGGACGGCGACCAGCAGCAGGGTGACGGCCCAAACCAGCAGGAGCCGCAGTGCCACCTTGCCCCCCTTTCCCCGGACGTACTCCCTGCTTTTCAGCAAGGCGTCCATGCCGCGCAGATCCTCCCGCACCAGCACAAACTGGGCGAAGCAAAACCAAACCGTGAAGACGATCCCGGGGATGACGAAGAGCAAGAAGCCGCCGGCGCCGACGAAGCCGGCCAGAAGGCCGACCCAGATCAGGGGCGCCGCGATTGCGCCATCATCGGACAAGACATCCCCCAGGGTGAGCTGCTCGTATGCCACGGCATGCAGGAAAGCCGAGAGACAGCGGTAGCCGAAATAGACGCTTAGCGACAGGCCGATGCTCAGGATCAGCACGACGGAGATCGCGCCGAGCGTCGTGCCGGCAAACATGATAACACCGATCGAGGTTTTTTATTGCCAGTTGCGCAGGCCGGGCGCTATTTTGTCTGATGATCAGGAAGTCGGTGACGCCAATCACAACAGGCACAGGTGGAGACAGATGCGTATCCTGATAATAGAAGACGAACAGAAAGCGGCGAATTACCTGAAGAAGGGGCTGACGGAAAACGGCTTCAGTGTCGACATCGCCAATGACGGCGAGGACGGGCTGCACCTGGCCACTACCGAGGCTTACAGTCTGATCGTCCTCGACGTCATGCTACCTCTGCGCGGCGGCTGGTCCATCATCAAGGAATTGCGCGCGACTGGAAACGACGTCCCCGTCATCTTCCTTTCGGCACGCGATGCGGTGCACGACCGGGTCCACGGCCTGGAACTGGGCGCGGACGATTACCTGGTTAAACCTTATGCCTTTTCCGAACTGCTGGCCCGCATACGGATAATCTTGCGCAGGCATCCCCTGCAACAGCCCGAATTGATGAAGATGTCCGACCTGGAACTCGACCTGATACGCCACAAGGCAAGGCGCGGCGGCACGTCGCTCGACCTGACCCCCAAGGAGTTCCAACTGCTCTCCCTGATGCTGCGCCGTCGGGGGGAGGTGTTGACACGCACCACGATATCGGAGCAGGTTTGGGGCATCAACTTCGACAGCGACACCAATGTGGTCGACGTGGCGATCCGGCGACTGCGGAAAAAGGTGGACGATCCTTTCGAGCTAAAACTGATTCATACCATCAGGGGGGTAGGCTATGTTCTCGATGAAACAGCCTGAGGCCCACTCCTCTACGGCTATAACCACTCGGCTGGTCGTTTTCTACCTGGTCAGCACCCTGCTTATCCTCTTCAGCACCAACTGGTTCCAGTTCCGGGCGCTCTCCGACGACCTCGATTTCGAGGACAACGATTTCCTGGTGGAGCGGCTCACCACCCTGCGCTCGATCATCGCCCGCCACCCGGACGCGCTCAAGGACCAGATCCAGAGCGACCCCCACCTGAAAAGCAGGTACCTGGTGCGCGTGCAGGATAAGGAAGGGCGCCCTCTCCTGCAATCGCCGGGCATGTCCCGGATTCCGGTGGAATCGTTTCCACCGGCAGTCACTGCGGCTGAAAAAATCGGTCGCGGCGTCAAGCACCTGGCAGTCGACAACAGGAGCTACCTGTTGGGCTCAGTTTGGGCCGAAGGGAGCGGGGACCCTTATTACCGGCTGGTGCAGGTCGCTTTGGACGTAACCGAGGAAGACGCCCTGAGGGCGAAATACCTCTACAAAATGGGGCTGTCGGTGTCGATCGGGCTGCTGCTTGCGGCCGGCATGGGCATTTTCATCACCAGGAGGGGACTGCGGCCGCTGCAAAGCATGGCGGCAACGGTGGCGCAGATCACCGAATCCGACCTGCACCAACGCATCAGGGCCGGGAGTTGGCCGAAGGAACTGGACCAGTTGACCATCGCACTCGACACCATGCTGGGAAGGCTGGAGGAATCGTTCGCCCGGCTCACCGAGTTTTCGGCCAACCTCGCCCACGAACTCCGCACCCCGCTCAACAACCTGCGCGGCGAGGCGGAGGTAGCCTTGTCCAGGGCGCGTTCCAACGACGAGTATCGCCGCATCATCGAGTCGAGCATGGAAGAGTATGAAAGGCTCTCCCGCACGGTAGGGGACATCCTCTTTCTGGCGCGACCGGACCAGGGCCATCTGCCCCAGACGATCCAGGTCGGGGCAGAGATGGAAACGCTGGCGGAGTATTACCGGAACCTGGCCGACGAGCAGCAGACCACCATCTCCATACAAGGGAACGCCAAACTCAGCGTCGACCCGCACCTGTTCCAGCGCGCCGTCGGCAACGTCATCTCCAACGCCCTGCACTACACCACGAGCGGCGGACGGATCACCGTAAGCATCCTGCCCGCCGGGGACGGTTCGCTTGAGATAGCCATAGCGGACGACGGCATGGGAATCGCCCCCTCCGAGCTTCCCCTGATCTTCGACCGCTTCTACCGCTCGCCGCAGGCCCGCCTGCGGCATAACCAGGGAAGCGGCCTGGGGCTGGCCATCGTCAGTTCCATCATGGCCCTGCACGGCGGTGCCGTGACCGTCTCCAGCAAGCCCGGAGAGGGGACCGTGGTGACCCTGAAGTTTCCCCGACAGGAGGCCCACCCCGCCAGATGACAGGAATGTCATCTTCCCGCCATGTTTCGGCAAG
>Ga0209317_1001443_pt1 | contig 20829 bp, 14 predicted proteins | sample RifGroB2_FD_183994 | JGI IMG/M metagenome (GOLD analysis project Ga0209317, IMG submission 183994) | Soil microbial communities from Rifle, Colorado, USA - Groundwater B2 (SPAdes) (version 2) | ecosystem: Environmental > Terrestrial > Soil > Unclassified | place: Rifle, Colorado | collected... | reverse complement strand
TCTATCCCTACATGATTCTGCCGCTCTTCGTCGGGCGTGAAATATCGATCAGTGCCGTCGACTACGCCCTTTCCAAGGATCGCATGATATTCCTGGCGACCCAGAGGGACGTAGGGGACGAGGACCCTGCCCCCGAGGCGATCTACGAGGTCGGCACGGTGGCGATGATCATGCGCATGCTGAAGCTCCCCGACGGGAGGGTGAAGATCCTGGTGCAGGGGCTCACCAAGGCGCGCATCACGGAATACCTGGCGGAGAAGCCGTTCTACTCGGTACGCATCGACCGGATCATAGAGCCCGCGGCGCTGGAGAACACCCTGGAGGCCGAGGCGCTCATCCGCACCGTGAAGGAGGAGCTCGGCAAGATCGTGGCGCTCGGCAAGGCCGTCTCCCCAGAGGTGATGGTCATCGTCGAGAACATGCAGGAGCCCGGCTCCCTGGCCGATCTCGTGGCCAGCAACATAGGTCTCAAGGTCGAGGAGGCGCAGGGGCTTTTGGAGGTGATCGACCCCCTCGAGCGTCTGAAGCGGGTGAACGACCTCCTGAACAAGGAGAGCGAGCTTCTCAACATGCAGGCCCGCATCCAGTCCGCCGCCAAGGAGGAGATGGGTAAGAGCCAGCGCGAGTACTACCTGCGCGAGCAGCTGCGCGCCATCCAGCAGGAGCTGGGCGAGACCGACGCGAGGAGCGAGGAGATCGCCGAGCTCAGGAAGGCGGTCGAGAGCGCCAAGATGCCGGCGCCGGTCGAGAAGGAGGCGCTCAAGCAGCTGGGACGCCTGGAGCAGATGCACCCCGACGCCGCCGAGGCCGGGATGCTGCGCACCTTCCTGGACTGGATGGTGGAGATCCCCTGGGGGAAGTCGACCAAGGACTCGCTGGAGATCAACCGCGCCTCGGAGATCCTGAACGAGGACCATTACTTCCTGGAGAAGGTGAAGGAGCGCATCCTCGAGTTCCTGGCGGTGAGGAAGCTCAAGAAGAAGATGAAGGGACCGATCCTCTGCTTCGTCGGCCCTCCGGGTGTCGGCAAGACCTCGCTCGGCAAGTCGATCGCGCGCGCCATGGGGAGGAAGTTCGTGCGCATCTCGCTTGGCGGGGTGCGCGACGAGGCCGAGATACGCGGTCACCGCCGCACCTACGTAGGGGCGCTCCCCGGCCGGATCATCCAGGGGCTGAAACAGGCCGGCTCCAACAACCCCGTCTTCATGCTGGACGAGCTGGACAAGCTCGGCTCCGATTTCCGCGGCGATCCCTCCTCTGCGCTTCTCGAGGTGCTCGACCCGGAGCAGAACAACAGCTTCTCGGACCACTACATAAACCTCCCCTTCAACCTTTCCAACGTGATGTTCATCGCGACGGCGAACCAGATGGACACCATCCCGGGCCCGCTGCGCGACAGGATGGAGGTGATCAACCTCTCCGGATACACCGAGGAGGAGAAGCTGGGGATCGCCAAGCGCTACCTGGTGCCGCGCCAGGTGAAGGAGAACGGCATCACCGACGCGACGGTGACCTTCTCGGAGGAGGCGCTGCGCACCGTCATCTCCAAGTACACCCGCGAGGCCGGCCTCAGGAACCTCGAGCGCGAGGTCGGGAGCATCTGCCGCAAGGTCGCCCGCAAGGTCGCCGAGGGGAAAGGGGAGCATTTCAACATCACCTCCGGGACCGTGGCCAAGTACCTCGGCCCGCCGAAGTTCCTGCGTGAGGAGGAGATGGAGAAGAACGAGGTCGGCGTGGTTACCGGTCTCGCCTGGACCCCGGTGGGGGGCGAGGTGCTCTTCGTCGAGGCCACCGTTATGAAGGGAAAGGGCGTGCTCACCCTGACCGGGCAGCTGGGCGACGTCATGAAGGAGTCGGTGCAGGCCGCCCTCTCCTACATCCGCTCGCGCACGGGGGACTTCCAGATCCCCGAGGAGTTCAGCTCCAGCACCGACATCCACGTACATGTCCCGGCGGGCGCCATCCCCAAGGACGGCCCCTCGGCCGGCATCACCATGGCGACGGCGCTGGTCTCCGCCCTGACCCGGATCCCGGTCAGGAAGGAAGTCGCCATGACCGGCGAGATCACGCTGCGCGGCAAGGTGCTTCCCATCGGCGGCTTGAAGGAGAAGATCCTTGCAGCGGCGAGGCTCGGTGTCACCACCGTGGTCATCCCGGTGCAGAACAAGAAGGACCTGGAGGATGTCCCGAAGACCATCCTGAAGAAGCTGAAGATCGTCACCGCTTCCAACATCGACGAGGTCCTTGCCGTCGCCCTGGAGAATTTCCCCCCCCCCGAGGCTGCCAAGCCCAAGCCTCCCAAGACCGAGCCCCCCAAGGCGAAAGTCGGGCGCAGCCGGGTCCCGGTACCGCCGGCAGTGAGGGGCAAGGCTTGAGACTGGCCGAACTGGGTGAATTCGGCCTGATTGACAGGATCAAAGCAAACGTCGCCGCGTCTCCCTCGGTGCTTCTGGGCATCGGGGATGACGCGGCGGCCCTGCTTCCCACCCCGGGGCACGTTACGCTGATCACCTCCGACATGCTCCTGGAGGGGGTCCACTTCGACCTCTCCTTCGGCGACCCGCAAAGCCTCGGCAGGAAATCCCTCTCCGTCAACGTTTCCGATCTCGCCGCCATGGGCGCTTACCCGCGCCATTTCCTGCTCGGCATCGCCCTCCCGAAGGATCTGTCCGTCGAGTTCATGGACGGTTTCATGTCCGGCATCCTCGAGCAGGCTGAGCGTTTCGGCGCGACCCTGGTAGGGGGGGACACCTGTGCCTCCAAGGGGGGGCTGGCCATCTCCATCACCGCACTGGGAGAACAGCGGCCGGAGCTGGTGGTCAAGCGAAGCGGCGCCAAGGCTGGTGATCTCATCTGCGTCAGCGGGAGTGTAGGTGATGCTGCGGCAGGTCTTCAGGAGCTTTTGCGCGGCGTGCGGGAAGGTTTCCTGGTGTCGCGGCAGCTGGACCCGACGCCGAGGGTCGCGGCAGGGGTGGCGCTTGCCGAGGCGGGGCTTGCCAGCGCGATGATAGACGTGAGCGACGGGGTGCTGGCCGACCTCGGCCATATCTGCGAGAGTTCAGGCGTGGGGGCGAGGCTCGATCTCGCCATGCTTCCCCTCTCCGGCGAGTACCGCGCCGCCTGCGGCGCCGATCCCTATGCGCTGGCGCTTTCCGGAGGCGAGGATTACGAGCTTCTGTTCTGCGTCGGAAGTAAGCGGCGGGGCGAGGTGGAGGAGCTTTTCGCCCGCCTTTGCCTGAACCTGTCGGTGATAGGCGAGATAACGGAGAAACAAGGAGTGGAACTGGTCACCGCCGAGGGTGGGAGGTACGAGCCCCGGCAGCGGGGGTTCGATCACTTTGGAAAAGCAGAAGGTGAAGCAGATTAAGATTAAGGTTTAGAACTTCTCAACCTCAACCTCAACCTCAATCTCAATCTTAATCTTAATCTTAATCTTAACCTTAACCTTAACCTTAACCTTAACCTTCCCTAAATCCCCTTCCGTGTCGGCCGCTAGCTCCCCTTCTTGTAAAAGCTGCTCCTGATCTTCCCGAGGTACTTGTTGAGCGCGTTGGTGCGGGCCAGAAACGGCAACACCGGCTTGTCCCTTTGTCCCAGGGTCTGCAGCATCCTGGTGATGCCGGGATGGCGGCCGATCCGAAGCCCGAGGTTGAAGATCCTGATGGCCTCCTTCTTTCTCCCCTGGATGAGGTAGATGGTCCCCAGGCGCAGGAAGTGGCTCGGGTTCTTGGGCTCGCTCTTGATGGCCTCCTGGCAAAGGGCGACTGCTGCCTTGATATTCCCGGTGTACTGGGCCAGTGCGAGCCCGCACAGGGATAGGTGGTTCGGCGACCTCTCCTTTTCGAGGGCCTTGTTCAGGAAGCGGTAGGCGGCGGTGAAATTCCTGGCTTCCAGCGCCTCGCTCCCGAGCCGGAACAGCTCTTCAGCGTCAAGATCCGGATGGTGGTTGTTGTTTTCGCTCTTTCCGTATAATTCAGTCTTGTTCATGGCGTTAGCACCTTGTGCGCTTGACATTGCGGGGGGCTGGGGGCCTGCTGGTTAAGACTGTATACTATAGCATTTAATATTTTGAAAGATAGTCCTGATGGGCGGGCAAGCCGCGACAGTGGCGGGTTTACCCTTTCCGGCTGCCAGGGTTGAAAAAAATGAGGAATTATGATCTAATCGCACGCTGTGGAAGAGTGCGCTTACATAGGGTTGGGATCCAACCTGGGTGATCGGGAACTCAAGCTGCTGATGGCGATTGCCGAGTTCGGCAAGCTGCCGGGAACAAGGGTGACCGCCGTGTCACCGTTCTACGAGACGGAACCGGTCGGCGGTGTTCCCCAGGAAAACTTTTTCAACGCCGTGGTGCGTCTTTCCACCACACTGGCGCCGCTTGCGCTTCTGGACGAGTTGAAACGGCTGGAAACCGCGGTGTTCAAGAGGATGCCGTCTAAGCGCTGGGGCGCCCGCAGCATGGACCTCGACATCCTGCTGTACGGCGACCTGGTGCTCACCAGCGACCGGCTCACCATCCCGCACCCGCGCCTGGCCGAGCGGCGCTTTGCGCTGCAACCGCTGGCCGACATCGCCCCCGGCCTGGTGCATCCCTCCCTGGGAAAAAGCATCGCCGAATTGTTAGCAGCACTTACCGCCACCGAGAAGGTGGTCAGGGTTTAGAGGGGGAGACGTGAAGATTCTGATTTGGGTGCTGCTCGGGTACCTGGTGTATCGGCTGCTGCGCGGCAAGTTGGCGCCCCCGATCCAAAAGGAGCAGGCCGGGCCGGCTGCTTCGGAAACCTTCCAGGATCCGGTCTGCGGCGTGTACATAGCGGAAGCCGAAGCGGTGGTCGGCAACCTCGAGGGAAAGCGGTATCACTTCTGCTCCATGGACTGTCTAAAGCAGTTCGAGCAGCAGATTCAGCAGCAGAGGTAACAACAAACCAAGTGGAGGAAAGATGAAGTTTTTTATCGACACAGCGGACGTTAAGGAGATTCGGGAGGCAAACGAGCTCGGGCTGGTGGATGGTGTGACCACCAATCCGTCCCTGATCGCCAAGAGCGGCCGGCGTTTTGAGGAAGTGATCAAGGAAATCACGGAGATCGTCGACGGCCCCATCTCGGCGGAGGTCATTTCTCTCGAGCACGACGGCATGATCGCCGAGGCAACCGAACTTGCAAAGATCCACCCGAACATCGTCATCAAGCTGCCGATGACCCCCGAGGGGCTGAAAGCGACCAAGACGCTCCACAAGCAGGGGATCAAGACCAACGTCACGCTGATTTTCACGCCGATGCAGGCGCTTCTTGCCGCCAAGGCGGGTGCCACCTATGTCTCCCCGTTCGTGGGGAGGCTGGACGACATCTCCCAGGACGGCATGGGGATCATCCAAGAGATCAGGACCATCTTCGACAACTACGGCTACGATGCGGAGATCATCGTCGCGAGCATCAGGAACCCGATTCACGTGCTGGACTCGGCGCTGATCGGTGCCGACATCTGCACCATCCCGTACTCGGTGATGCTGCAGCTCGCCAAGCACCCGCTCACCGACGCCGGGATCAAGAAGTTCCTGGAAGACTGGGAGAAGGTTCCCAAGTAGGCAGACCGTACCTTCCCCCAATGAAACCGGGGGGGCAGGGGCGTAAGAAATCGGGGCGAAAAGGTAGTATTCGCCCTGAACGTGAATGCTTCTATCGGGGCGGGTCCTGGACCCGCCCTTGGTTTACCTGGGGTTCTTCGGCTGGATGTCGGCGCAGCAGCTGCTCTTTTTACGCTGCCACCAGATGTAGATCGCTACCAGCGCACCGCTTAGGACCACGACCGCGATGACTGCCTGGTGCGAATACTTCATGATCAGCTCCTGGTTCGACCCTATGAAGTAACCTATGAAGGTGAGCACGGTGCACCAGATGCCGGCACCCAACAGGGTGTAGAGGGCGAACTTCACGTGGCTCATCCCGGCAAGTCCTGCCGGCAGCGAGATCAGGTGCCTGATCACCGGCAGCAGCCTCCCGATGAAGGTCGAGATCTCCCCGTGTTTCAGGAAGAAGCACTCCACCTTGGCGAACTTCTCCTCGGTGATGAAGACGTACTTGCCGTACTTCAAGAGGAGCGGACGCCCGAGGTAGTGGGCGGCGTAGTAGTTGGCGTAGGCGCCGACCAGGCTTCCCGCGGTGCCGCAGATGATGGCTAAGGTCATGCTCATCTTCCCCTGCTGGGCCAGGTACCCCGCCGGGGGCATCACCAGTTCGCTGGGAATCGGGATAATGGAGCTCTCCATCGCCATCAGCAGGAAGATGCCGGGATATCCCAAGGTCCCTATGGTTTGTAACAGCCAATCAACTACTGCATGCATGCCTGACTCTCCTTTTCACTTTCTTTGCGGGCGCCATTCTATACAGATCGCGGCAAAAAAACGACCAAATTAATTATGTTACCCTGCAGGAGAGGCCGGGGTCCGGGCGCCCGGGGAGCGGCTTCCCCCTGAACCGGACGGGGCGTTACTCTTCCCTGCAGGGGACCACAGGGGCAAAATGGAAAAGCAGATCTTCGTCATCGGTCACAGAAACCCCGACACCGACTCGGTCGCCTCGGCCATAGCCTACGCCCACCTGAAACGGGCGCTTGGCGACGGGCGCGTCACGGCCGCCATGGCCGGAGGGCTCAACCCGCAGACGACCTGGCTTCTCTTAAGGCTCGGCATCCAGGCTCCGCTTTACCTCGCCGACGTGCATCCCAAGGTGCGCGACGTGATCGGGCGCACCCCGGTCACCGTCAAGGAGACCGATCCGCTTCTGAGCGCCTTGGAGCAGTTCCACCACCACGGCATCAGGGTCCTCCCGGTCCTGGACCAGGCGGGAGTCCCGACCGGAGTGATCCCGCTGTTGAAGATCGCGGAACGCTCGCTCCTGACCGGGGCCGCATCGCTGAGGCTCGTTACCGCCTCGCTCGCCTCGCTCGCCGCCTGCCTCGACGCGAGGTTCCTGGCCGGCTCGCCCAACCCCGACGTCGAAACGCTGCACCTCTTCGTGGGGGCCATGGCCGAGGGGTCCTTCACCTCCAAGATCGCCGGCTTCGATCCCGGGAACCTCGTGGTGGTGACGGGAGACCGCCGCTCCATCCAGCTCTCCGCCATCGAGCGCGGCGTGCGCCTTCTGGTTGTGACGGGCGGACTTTCCGTAGACGATGACGTGGTGCAGCTCGCAGCTGCAACGGGTGTCGCCCTCCTCTCCACGCCGCTCGACACGGCGGCGACCGTCTCCAGGGCGCGGCTTGCCACCCCGGCCGGCCACCTGGCGGAGTCCGCCTTCGAGACCGTTGCGGTCGGAGCGCCGCTCGGGCGCCTGCGGGAGAAGCTCCTGCACTCCGGGGAGACCGCGGTGCTTGTGACCGAGGAGGACGGCACGCTCGCCGGTGTCGCCACCAAGTCGTCGCTCTTCGCGCCGCTTCCCTATGCCCTGATACTGGTCGACCACAACGAGCTCTCCCAGTCGGTCCCGGGGGCCGAGGACCTGGAGATACTGGAGGTGATCGACCACCACAAGTTGGGGAACCCCGCGACCAGCAACCCGATCCCCTTCATTACCGCCCCGGTCGGGAGCACCTGCACCATAGTCGCCTCGCTCTTCGAGGAGCACCGGGTGGTCCCGCCGGCCGATATCGCGGCGCTCCTTCTGGCGGGAATACTCTCCGACACCGTGATCCTCAAATCCCCCACCACGACCGCGCGGGACCGGGACGCCGCGCAAAGGCTCGCCCCCCTGGCGGGGCTCGACTGGGAGGCGTTCGGCGCCGAGATCTTCGCCGCTTCGGGTGCGCTTTCCGGCTACGGGAGCCCCGAGCGCGTGGTCGGCTCCGATTTCAAGCTCTTCAGCCAGGGGGAGGTCCGCTTCGGCGTGGGGCAGGTGGAGGTGTTCGGCTTCGACGAGTTCCAGCGGATGAAGAGGGAACTCAGGGGCGCGCTTGCCTCGCTGCGCGAAAAGGAGGGGCTGGAGGTGGCCGGCCTGATGGTGACCGACATCTCCACCGAGAGCACCATGTTCCTGATGGACGGCGGGCAGGCCTACACCCGATTCATGGGGTACCCGCAGCCCGAGCCGCAGGTCTTCGAGATGAAAGGGGTCATGTCGCGCAAGAAACAGCTGGTACCGCACCTGATCAAGGTGCTGGGAGGACGCTAGATGAAAGGATCTTTTCTGGAGCGGATTGCCGGCGAGGTGCTCTCCGGCGACGGTGCCATCGGGACCATGCTGTACGCGAAGGGAGTGGCGCTCGACGCCAACTTCGAGCACCTGAACCTGGTGCGGCCGGAGCTGGTGCTGGAGTTGCACACCGAATACCTGGCCGCCGGCGCGAGGGTGATAGAGACCAACACCTTCGGCGCCAACTACGCGAAGCTCTCCGCGATAGGGATCGGCTCCAAGGTGGCCGAGATCAACCGGCAGGGTGCGGTGATCGCCAGGCGCGCGGCCCTTGGGCGTGACGTCTTCGTGGCAGGCTCCATGGGTCCGCTCGGGCGCGCAAAGCACGAGCTCACGCAGAAAGAGGTGCAGGACTGCTTCCGGCTCCAGGCTGCGGCACTTGCCGAGGGGGGGGTCGATCTCCTGATACTGGAGACCTTCTCCGAGCTGGAGGAGCTGGAAACAGCCGTGGCCGCTGCCAAGGAGACAGGGCTCGCCGTGGTCGCCAACCTGGCCTTTGGCGAGGGATCCCGCCTTGCGGGCGGCATCGAGGCCGAGAGCGCCGCGCTTCGCCTGGTGGCTGCCGGTGCGGACCTGGTGGGGGCGAACTGCGGCGCCGGGCCGCTGGAGCTCCTGAGCACCCTGAAGCGGATAGCCGCGGTCACCGAACTCCCGCTCGCCGCCTACCCCAACAGCGGCTTTCCCGAGTACGTGGACGGACGCAACATCTATCGCACCACCCCCGAGTACTTCGCCGCGATGGCCGAGGAGATGGTTGCGGCCGGCGCCGTGCTGGTGGGGGGGTGCTGCGGCACCACCCCGGAGCACATACGCGTCATGGCCAAGCGGCTGCAGGGGATGAAGCCTGCCGCGCGCGTAGCGATCAGTGCCGGGAGCCCCCCAAAGGCTCCCGAGCGGGCCACGAGCATCGGGGCGAGCTTCCTCGACAACTGGGGAAAGGAGATGGTGGTCACCGTCGAGCTTGATCCCCCCAAGGGGCTTGACTGCGGCAGGATCCTCGCCGGCAGCCGCGCACTCAAGGAGGCGGGCGCCGACGCCATCAACCTCGCCGAGAACCCGCTGGCCCGGGTGCGCATGGGGAACCTGGCACTGGCATCGCTGATCCGGCGGGAGGTGGGGATCGAGGTGATCGCGCACGTCACCTGCCGGGACCGGAACCTCATCGGCCTGCAGTCCGACCTGATGGGGGCGAGCCTTCTCGGGGTCACCTCCATCCTCGCGGTCACCGGCGACCCGGCGAGCCTCGGGGAAGAGGCGGGGGCATCCTCGGTCTTCGACCTGAACTCCTTCACCCTCATCAAGCTTTTAAGCGACCTGAACCGCGGCGTGAACGCCCTCGGCAACCCGATCGGCGCCGGGACAGGGTTCACCATAGGCGCTGCCTTCAACCCCAACACCCAGAAGATGGAGGTGCAGGTGGCAAGGCTCGCCAAGAAGGTGGAAAACGGCGCCTGCTTCGCGCAGACCCAGCCGATCTATGACCTGGCGAGGTTCGAGCTGATGATGGAGCAGACCGCGCACCTGGGGATACCGGTGCTTCCCGGCGTGCTGCCGCTTGTCAGCGGGAGGAACGCCGAGTTCCTGCACAACGAGGTCCCGGGCATCGTGATCCCCGATGAGATCAGGGCGCGGATGGCGGGGAAGGTGGGGGAGGAAGGGATACGGGAAGGTCTCGCCATCGCCCGGGAGTTCATCGAGGGCGCCATCGGACGAGTCGGCGGCTTCTACCTGATACCCCCCTTCGGGAAGTACGAGATCGCGGTGGAGCTGGTGAAGTACATAAAATCGTTTCACCGCAAAGAACGCTGAGAACGCAGAGGAAAGGCCTTTGAAAATTCAAAGATCTTGGGGCTTTTGAATCTGGAAGCTTTGATTGCTTCAGGTTTATCTTCCCTCGAAGCTTTTCTCTGCGGACTCTGCGTCCTCTGCGGTAACCCGCTTTTGCTGAAAATTGACCTGCATCAATTCAAAACGAGACAAAGGAGCAGATGATGACGGAACAGATGGCAAAGAAAGACATCCTCGAAAAAGGGGCGATCCTCCAGCGCGACCGGGAAACCTACGCGATCGCGCCGCACATCCCCGGGGGGTTCACCGATACGGCGACGCTCAGGAAGATCTGTGATGTCGCCGACAAGTACGAGCTCGAGCTTAAGATCACCTCCGCGCAGCGCATCGCGATGATCGGCGCCAAGGAAGATGACCTGGACGCGATCTGGAGCGATCTCGCGGAGAACCACGGTGCCGCCATCGGGCTTTGCGTCAGGAGCGTCAAGATCTGCCCCGGCACGCAGCACTGCAAGCGGGCCGTGCTGGATTCCGCCTCGCTCGGCCTGAAGATCGACGCGATCTACCACGCCATGGAACTCCCCAACAAGATGAAGATGGGGGTCTCCGGCTGCCTCCTTTCCTGCTCGGAATCCGGTGTGAAGGACATCGGGATCGTCGGCCACAACAAGGGGTGGCGCATCTTCGTCGGCGGCAATGCCGGCCCGCGCCCGCGCCTGGGCGACCTGCTGGTGGACAACGTGCAGACCGAGGAAGAGGTGCTGGAGATCGTGGCGAAGACGGTGGAGGTCTACAGGAACGACCCGCAGCAGGGGCGTCTGGGCAAGCTGGTCGAGCAGATGGGGATCGAGGCGTTCCGGGCCGCGGTGCTCGGGGCTGCGCCGGCCGGGAGCGAGAGGTAGCATGGGCGCGGCAGTGACGAGGAAGGAACAAAGGGGAGGTTGCCGTGGCGCTCATTGAGGATGCCGGCTTCACGCGCATCAAGAACCGGATCGGCAAGGCGATAGCGGATTACGATCTGATCTCGGACGGGGACCGGATCGCGGTCGCGGTATCCGGCGGCAAGGATTCCTACACCATGCTGCACATGCTGGAGACGCTCAGAAGGCGCGCGCCGATACGCTACGAGCTGGTGGCGATCAACATAGACTCCGGTTACCGCGGCTACCGTGCGGACATCATAGAGGAGCACCTCAAGGAGCACGGCTTCGCCTGCCACATGGAGAAGACCGACCATTACGACATCATCTCGGAGAAGCGCCGCCCCAACTCCTCGTACTGCTCCATCTGCGCGAGGTTGAAGCGCGGCACGCTCTACACCCTGGCGCAGCAGTACGGCTGCAACAAGCTGGCCCTCGGGCACCACATGGACGACTTCATAGAGACGCTCCTCCTGAACCAGTTCTTCGTCGGATCCCTTAAGGCGATGGCGCCGAGCATGCTGGCCGACAACGGGGTCACCACGGTCATCAGGCCGCTGGTCTACGTGCCGGAAAAGGAGATCATCCCGTTCTCGCGCAACAACCGCTTCCCCGTGGTCTGCTGCTGCTGTCCGGTCTGCGGCACGGCCGACCTGCAGCGCAAGAAGATGAAAGAGCTGCTGGAGACCCTGGAACGGGACAACCCCCTGGTGAAGAAGTCCCTTTTGAAGGCGCTTTCCAACGTGCACCCGCGGCACTTGCTGGACAAGGGCCTGACCAGAAAACCCTCCTGACGCAGATCGGCGATGATGTCCTTCACCGTCAGGTACCCGCAGTAGACGACGACCCCCAGAGCGCATACGACCATTGGTTCCATGTGTGCCACCTCCATCGTTTGATGTCTGAACGATAGCACGGGGTAGCGACAAGATAAGTCGCAAGAGGGCGGTGGGCGGATCCGGCAGATAACAAATTCAAGGTGAGGTACATGGCAGAGAAAAACGTGCAAAAGGTAAGGATAGCGGTTCAGTGGGGCTTTCTTCTCTTCTCCCTCTACCTGGGGGTGACCTTCTACCGTTTCGTGCAGCATTTCCGCACGGGCGGCGCCGCCCCTTTCGTGGAGCGGCCGGACGGAGTGGAGGCCTTCCTCCCCATCTCCGCCCTGGTGAGCCTGAAGGGGTGGATCGCATCCGGATCGATAAACGGCGTGCACCCCGCGGCCCTGGTGATCTTCCTGTCCGTGCTCGCCGTGTCGCTTGTTTTGAAGCGCTCCTTCTGCTCCTGGATCTGCCCGGTCTCCACGGTGACCGAACTGCTGTGGAAGGCGGGCGACAAGGTGTTCGGACGCAACTTCCGGGTCTGGCTCTGGCTCGACTGGCTCCTGCGCCCCATCAAGTACCTGCTGCTGCTCTTCTTCGTCTTTTCCATCCTCCTTCTGATGGCGCCGGAAAGCGTGGAGTCCTTCATCCTCTCCGACTACAACAAGGTCGCGGACGTGAAGATGCTCGACTTCTTCCTGAACCTCTCGGGGCTGCCGCTGGTCTTCATCCTCGGGTTTATGTGCCTCTCCCTCTTCCTGAGGAACCCGTTTTGCCGCTTCCTCTGCCCCTACGGCGCCCTTTTGGGCGTGCTCTCCCGCTTCTCCCCGGTCAAGGTGGAGAGGGCCAAGAGCGCCTGCATCTCATGCGGCAACTGCAACAAGGCCTGCCCTTCGCACCTCGATGTGATGAACGCGAAAAGGGTCTGCTCCGAGGAGTGCATCGGCTGCCTGCGCTGCGTGAGTTCCTGCCCGAAGCCCGAGGCGCTGCAGATGAGGGTGAAGGGGGGCAAGGTGGTCCCGGGCATGCTGTTCGCCGGTTTGGTGGTGGTGATGTTCGTCGGCGGGACCCTGGTCGGGCGGGCCACCGGCAACTGGCACAGCTCCATCGGCAAGGCCGACTACCAGAAGCTAATCGGCAGCGGGATGAACCTGCCCCACCCGTAGCGGAGCATGAGGCCGATAAAAGTCCGGCTTTGGAAAAGGGAGCGGGGGGATTTACCTGGACACCGGATGGAAGGGATGACCCTCCCTCCCTCCCTTTAAGCACATCACAAAAGAAATATTCAGATACAGCGATTTTATGTTTGACATTTCGTATTCGAATGGTTTTTAATGATGCAAAATTTCAATGTCAACGAAAAGGCAAAACACGGGTAACCGTGTGACGCAAAGTCACCTGTGCAGCTTAGGCTGGATCGAGGGACCACCGAACGGCAAGCGGAAACGGCTAATAGCCTACCTCTGTCGGGGTAGGCTTTTTTTGTGCCACAGGTCCAACTTTCAGTTAGTGTCGGCCACACGATAGGAGAGAAGATGCTTCGTCGATATTCCAGGGGTTGGGGTGTTCAGCGTCGCTCACGCGGCGCAGGATGCGATCAAGAAGAATAAGGCTCAGGCGCAGCAGCAGGATAAAGGGGAGGGGGCTGAGGAACGGCTTTCTCAACTGACCGAGGAACTGCGGGAGGCGCTGGCCAGCCCGAACATCGGCCACGAGAGCAAAAAACAGCGGCTGTTGACTGGGAAGGGCGAGCTAATCAAACTGGATGTCGAAATCCGGAAGAAGTTTGCCGAGACCGAGAAGAAGCTCAAGGACGCCAAGCTGCCGGCCGAGATCTTGGAGCGGCATCACAAGTTCGTGAAGCACTACGACGACAACCTGGCCGAGCTGAAGGGGAACATAGAGCGGGTCGAGAAGGCGAAGGACAAGAAGCAAGCGGAAGCCGAGATCGAGAGGACCCGGAACCACCTGGAAAGGGTCAAGGCGCCGTCGCGGCACCAGCCGCTTGATCCCAATAACCTTCCCCACCGGCAGCCGAAAGTGCAAAAGCGCGAGCCGCGGATGAAGCAGGAGGAGTTCGAGCGGGATCTGAAGAAGGACAAGAACGCCTGGCGTAGCGAAAAGCGCATCATGCTTGCCTCCACCGGCTCAGTGACCGGCCTGCTGCCTCCCGACGATCTTGCGGAGACCATAGAGGTGCAGTTCACCCCGGAGATAATGGCCAAGGCCCAAGAACTGGGGAACAATCCCGTCAAGATCTATGAATGGGTAAGGAACAACTTCGAGTATGAATCGTACTACGGTTCAATGAAGGGAGCGCAGCAGACCCTTCTCGAGAAATCCGGGAATGATTTTGACCAGGCCAGCGTCCTGATTGCTTTATTCCGCTCCGCTAACATTCAGGCAAGGTATGTCTATGGCACTATTGAAGTGCCGATCGAAAAGGTCATGACCTGGCTTGGAGTCCAGGACCCAGCTACAGCAGCGAATATTGTCGCATCAGGTGGGATCCCTGCCAAAGCTGCCATGAGCGGCGGGAGAATCAAAAGCATTATGATGGAGCATGTCTGGGTGGAGGCCTACGTCAACATGTACCCGTCGTTTGGCGCCAAAAACGGCCCAGCCAACGCCTGGACCGCCATCGACCCCAGCATGAAGGAGCACAATTCCTACACCTCCACCGACATCTCGAAGATCGTTCCCTTCGACGAATCCGGCTATCTGCTGACCCAATCGAAGATTCCGCCGTCCCTTTCCTACCTTTTCGCCCTGGAAAGTTACCGCAGCGCGAATTCCCAGGGCGGCATTCAGGATATGCTGTACCTGAAGGGGATCAAAGAGAAAGAGTTCGGAATCCTTCTCGGTTCACTCCCATACAGGGTCGTCACTGTAGGGAACAAATTCAATAGTATCGACCCGACCTACCGGCACAGCCTTTCCATAGTGATACGTGATCCCGCTACCGACGAGTCCACCTCCGTCAGCAAGGATGTCTGCCAACTGACCGGCAAGAAAATGACTGTCTCGTATGTTCCCGCCACCGATCAGGATGGCGCGGTCATGGCCAATTACGGTGGCATTCTGAAGACGCCGGGTTATCTTGTCAAGATCAAGGCCTGTGTGAAGGTTGACGACTCGGTGATCCTTGAGAGCCCGCCGGTACAGATGGGAGACTCTCTGCGACTTAGTGTCGGCTTCAAAACGCCTGGCAGCTTCTCAGACTCGATAGAAAGCGAGCTGGCGCTGGGGATCTATCATAACATCGCTCTTTCCGCCCTCAATGTCGCTAGCACGCAGGCTATTGAGGGACTAGACAGCTCAAACAATCTTCTCGGCACCTTCTATGACTCCATCAACAAGGCAGACCACGAGGTCGGCAAGGTGCTGCAAAACATCGCCCTCCAGTACTTCTCCCACACCAACAACGCCTCGAAGCTGCTCGAGCGGATGATGCATATCTACAACACAAGGGCGCTCAATGCGGGCTTCGTATCGGTAGCAGCACAATATCGGGAGTTCTTCGGAAGGACTGTTTCTCCGCCGATCATCTCCGGCCTTACCATGGACATTCCACGGTACATCCAGTCCCCATTCTCGGTGACCGGTGACGTAGAGCAGGAGAAGGCCTTCACGAAAATCCAGGGGCTCAACACCTCGTACTTCGAGCATGCAATTTGGGAAAGCTTCTCCGGCATCGATTCCGTTTCGACCGTCAAGCTGTTGCAACTGGCCAACGAGGCGGGGCTACCCATTTACAACATCAATAGCGCCAACATCGATGCGGTGCTGCCGACACTGAACCAGTCTCAGCGGGTGAAGGAGGACATCAGGAACTCGGTGGCCGCTGGGCAGGAAGTGACCATTCCGAGAAACTACATAACCCTGAACGAGTGGACCGGGACTGGCTACATGATCAGAAACCCGAATACAGGCGAGGGGGCTTATAAGATTTCGAGCGGCCTGTACGGTGGAGCGGGAACCAAGTCCCTGATGTCATCGGTACTGGGTCTACTGGCCCGAAGGTATGCCGCGATGGGGGAAGGCAAGCCCGCCAGAAATGTTCAGTTGAATTCGGGGCTTTGGAACTATTGGGGCGGAGCAGCACTCGATGAAGTAGCCATGATAGTGATCGCCCACATGCTGCTGGCGAAAGGTTATATTCCTGATCTGAGGCTGGATTTTTCCAAGCAAGAGCTTCTCGACCATTTCAACCGTGAGGGAAACGCAATTATCTACTACAGCGGCCACGGTGCGAGCGGCGATGCCGGCGACTCCCTGGTTCCCGGCTACAATGACGATGCCGAACAAACAGGTCAACATGTCATGCCTTCCGACATAAACGCACCTAACGCCCGGATCGTATTCCTGAATAGCTGTAACAGCACCAAGGCCGGCAGCTTTGGCGGTTCCTTCGGGGCCAATAACAGGCTGTTGATGGGCTGGAACAATCCCATCGAATCTTGGAAGAGCACTTACTTCGCCCTATCGTGGTGGATGAATATGTTCGGGGGACTCACTGCCTATGATGCCGTTCTCAGAGCCGACACCGAGTATGTCGGCGAGGCTAAGTCCCCTACCGATTTAAAAATAAAGTTCGTACGAGGTGAAAATGAGATGCTTTAAACACCCTGCGGCCATCATTGTAATTGCAGTGGGAGTGGCACTCCTTGTTCTGTGGTTCTCCGGCGTCTCGGACAAGGAAGCCATCGATATCGCAAAAAAGTTTTACCAAAAGACCGGAGTGCGTGTTGCGTCGGAACCGTGGGTGGATTCATATCGGTTGATAGAGTTAGTAACCGGGCGTAAGGAAGTCGTCGTGGGCGAAAGAGGACATTTCAGCCTCTTGACCTCGGTAAGTACTAAGGCCGAAGAAGTTGTTCTCTTCAGCAACAGCATCCTTCTGCCGACCATGCTCAAGTGGAAGAGGGCCGCAGCTGAAAAACAAAAGCAGGTGGCGTTGTCTGAAGCGGAAGCAAAAGAGGCCATCCTACGACTGGCGAGCAGGATCGGGTTGCCCGGAGACTTCGAACTCGACAGCATCAGACTCGACAAGGAGTACGGTCTCTGGGGCGGGTATTGGAAGAGGAAATACCGCGGCTACCCGTTCGAGAACGATTCGATCTCGATCCGGATCATTGCGGGCGACGGCGAGTTCTATTCCTACGGGAAGTCCTTTTCGGGAAGGCCATGTCCTACGGAAGTGGCTGTCACACGCGAAAACTCGATGGAAGTAGCGCGGAAGAAGGTTTACTCCCTGCTGAGCGACGAGAGAGCAAAGAAGCATCTGCCTGATTACGTCGTCTCCTCGCCCGAACTTAAGATAGTCCAGCCTAACGTCATTTTCGGATGGTTTTCTCCTTACCACCGCGCAAATTCTCGTCTGGCTTGGGTGGTAGTGTACACCCTCAGCGACAGCAAATACGACTTGGCGATAGGGGATGTGAACTTCGCAGAGAGGTTTGTGATAAAGATCGACGCAGCTACGGGAAAGGTAATCGGAGGGAGTTCCGCGAGGTAGTTTTCGGTTCCTTCTCGTCCCGCGGGTGCAGGATATTTTATTGTGTTTGGTCCATTGCTCTTTAGAGAGGTCGTATGATAGCAAAATTTTTCCGCCTTATCCTCTTGATGCAGTTGGTTTTACCGATAGCCTCTCATGCGCAGAGCGAGGCAGTATCGAATGGGCTCAACTGGCTCAAGGCAAACCAGGCGGCAGATGGGAGCTGGAGTAGCGCGCAGTCTTCATCGACTGATTACTACACCACGGTCTCCGTCCTCGATTCTCTGGCCGCCTTCGGCGAGACTACCTCCACGGCCTACACCAACGGGCTGAGCTGGGCCAGGAACGTCTCGGTGGAGGGCACCACCTACCTCGCTCCACGAGTAAGGGCAGTGGCGGCTTCGGGGGGGGATGCCACCACCGACCTCAACACCCTACTCGCCTATTACAACGCCGGTTACGGTTGGGGGGGAGATACGGGGCACTCCACTAGCATTTTCCACACCGCCGTGGGTCTTCAACTGTGAAGGCCGTCAACTACTCCGACGTCACGCTCATCAACACCGCCCTCGCATATCTCACCACCAATCAGAACTCTGACGGCGGTTGGGGATTCAATCGCGGCGACGACAGCAATGTCTATATGACCGCTGTGGTCTCGGCAACTCTCCAGCAGTTCCCGCAAATGACCACCATTGCCACTGCTATCAGCAACGCCACCGCCTATCTCGCCGCGCATCAAAACACCGATGGCGGCTTTGGTTTGCCTTCAACGGTATTTGAGACTGCCCTCGCATATTCGGCTCTGGTTGCGGTGTCCGACAATACTGCAATACTCGGAGGGGCTGTAAATTACCTCTCCTCTACCCAGTCCGCCAACGGCTCATGGAACGACGACCCCTACTCGACCGCGCTCGCGCTTAAGGCCCTCCACCTCTCGGAAAACAGACCTTCTCCGCCGCCGCCTCCGCCCGCCGGCGGAAAGATCGCCGGCACGGTCATCGACGCGGTGACCAAGACGAGGGTCAACGGCGTCGCTGTTGTGCTTGCCAGCAACCCGCTCATCAATACCACTTCGGACTCCTTGGGCAACTTCACCCTTCCTGATGTTCCGGCCGGAAACCAGAGCGTAAACCTTTCCCTTTCGGGCTACGCTGCTAAGACCACATCAACCGGGGTGGTGGTGGACTCTGTCGCCAACATAGGCAATGTGGAAATGATTTCCAGCTATTCCACTGGAACAATTGCCGGGACAATCACTGACGCCGCAGGCAAAGCGATGTCGGACGTCGTCGTAACGGTAACCGGAGCATGGAGCGGCGCCACGGTGACCGGAGCCGACGGCAGTTATTCATTTGCCTATGTCTTTCCAGGCGAGGTGTCGCTTACCGCGGCCAAGGCCGGCTACGAGCCCGTCACCGGTACCGGGACTGTATTCGCCAGGACCAAGCTGACTTTTGCACCCCGCCTCAGCACTACCCCATCGCAAGTCACTACGGGGACCCTGGTCGGAAGGGTCGTCGAGAGTTATTTCGGGCTCCCCATAGGACACCTGCCTGAGGAGCCTGGAGTAACCATCACGGTTTCCGGTGGCATTTCGGTCGTGCCCAATGCTAATGGCTACTTCACGATTCCTGAGCTTCTCCCCAATACTTATCAGGTAACTGTCGGCATGAACGGGTTTGCCAGCCGGACCTTCAGGGTAGTTGTCGTAGCGGGCGCGACTATGGATCTTGGGACGATACGCCTTGAGATGTCCCTCGCAGAAATGACGCTGACGGGCAAGGTGACTGATGCGACAACCGGCGAGCCTATCCCCGGCGCAGAGGTGGCCATAGTCGGGACTGACTTCGCCGGGCGTTCTGATTTTGCGGGGACCTACGGGATTCAGGGTATTAAGGTAGGTGCCGATGTCACTCTAAGGGCCTCCGCAAACGGTTACATTGGAAGATCCTTCCTGATGCGGCCGGCTCCCTGGACAAAGACGATCGACATCTCGCTAATGCCGCAGGTTACTACCGGCAGCCTCACGGGTGCCGTCGTCGACGCATCTTCCGATCTGCCCTTGGAAGGGGTGACCATTACGCTCCTTGAAGATCCCGCGGTCAGCACCGTTACCAACAGCGCCGGTGCATTCACCTTGAAGAATGTAAAGCCCGGTTCCCAAAAAGTGAGTTTGACGCTTGACGGGTATGCACCGCGCGTACTGACCACCGCTATTACGCTCGGGGCCATAAGCAATGTCGGTGACATCCAACTCTCCGTTGCCACCCTTGCCGCGTCTATTCAAGGCATGGTATGGGACGCGGCGACCAGCACCCCCTTTGCGGATGTCACCATGAAGGCAACCGGAACGGGCGACCTGCAGAGCGTCACCGCGGCAGACGGAAGGTTCAAGATCGACAACGTCGAACCGGGCGAGGTGACCGTTGCCACAGGTCTGGTATCCAAGCCGGGATACAGCAGCGCACGTCTTACCGGGACCTTGGAGCCTGGTGGAGTGCTTGCTTTTAACCCCGTACTGGCGAAAACGATCCCCGCCACCATCGACCTCACTATCGGAAGCGGCAAGGATCTGTATAAAGCTGGCGAAACGGTAGATATCACTCTTAACCTGCAGAACAAACAGGGGGCGGCCACGGTTGCCAACATGTATGTTAAGGTGATCGACCCCACCGGCTCCACTGTCTATGAGAAAAGCGTTGCCGTTGATTTGGCCGCTGACGGGACGGCTGATTTGCCGTTAAGCTTTGATTTGCCTGTTACAGCCCAAAAGGGCGGTTACATGATCGTCGCTGATGCCTATGCGGTCAATGGCTCCATGCTCAACCGGGCTGCAGTGGGTTTTGGCGTGGCAGTCAGCCAGGTCGCGGTAACGCCGACTCTTCCGGCCGTCTTCTCCGCAGGTGCTAATGCGATCTCGTTCCATCTCAGCAACACCGGCACCGTTGTCGTATCGGCCGGCAGTATCAGCGTCACTCTGAAGGACCCCGATGGCCAGGTTGTATCCACCTCGTCGTTGCCGTTTGGCCTCGAACCGGGACAGATCATCAACGTCACCCAGACTCTGTCAATCCCGTCCCTGAAATTCGGCAACTATACCCTTTCCTATGCCCAAAGCGACGAGACGAAGACGGGAGCCGTTACGGACCTTTTGCTCCCCAACACGTATGCAGTCACCGCACTCTACGACGATGCCTCGCACCATATCCGCGGTACCGCGAACCTGTCGGTAACCTTGAGCAATACCGGTAGATTCAATATCCTCTCCTCCGGGTCGACCGACCCGGCGGTTGCCGTCTCCGTAACCTTGCCTGATGCGCCATATTCAGAGACGAAGAACCTTTCCTCCATTCAGGTTCCAGGCGGCACTTCAGTAGGCGGGCTCCTTTACAGTTTCGTCATACCGGAAACCATGACCGCCGGACAGCACGCAACTAAAATCACCGTCAACCTTCCCTCGGGATCGATGCTGTCGCAAACGGCATATCTGGCAATCACCGAATCGTCCCTTTCCCTGTCGCCGATCCACCCCGCCTACGCGGCGGGGGACGTCATCCGGCCCGTGTTTTCCAACAGCGGCGGGGTGGATACGCAGGTGGAATACAGCTTCCGCCTG
>Ga0209317_1001442_pt1 | contig 20830 bp, 15 predicted proteins | sample RifGroB2_FD_183994 | JGI IMG/M metagenome (GOLD analysis project Ga0209317, IMG submission 183994) | Soil microbial communities from Rifle, Colorado, USA - Groundwater B2 (SPAdes) (version 2) | ecosystem: Environmental > Terrestrial > Soil > Unclassified | place: Rifle, Colorado | collected... | reverse complement strand
CCCCCTGATGCGGGGGGTGTTCCCTCCGCAGGGGAGGTAGCATGTTCTGGCTTTCCATGGGGCGTCGCGCCTTTTTCAGGGTCATGGCTTTCATGCTCCTCCTCGCCGCTGGGGGGAGGGGGGGCGTCTCGCAGGCCGCTTTCCGAAAGCGCAGCAGGGTAGTCGCCGTGCACGACGCCGGGGCCTCTCCCGGGCCGGGGCTCGACAACGCCGACCTGGACGCGGAGACGGTCAAGCGGATGGTGAACCGCGGGGTGATCGCCTTGACCGGCGCCGCCGATCTGAAAAGCGCCTGGAGGAGCATCATCCCCGACCCCTCGAAGAGGGTGGCCATCAAGGTGAACTGCCAGATACAGGGGATCTACACCAAGGCGAAGGTGGTGCAGCCGTTGGTGGACGGGGTGATGCTGGCAGGGGTTGCCGCCGACGACATCCTGATCTACGACATGACCGACACCGCCTTCGACCTGGCCGGCTTTCGCCGCAACACAGGTGCCGGGGTGAAGGTGGGGAAGGTGGCGGAGTTCGGCGGCTACTCCAGGGTGCTCTACCACCGTCTGGCGAACCTCCTCACCGGGGGGCACGGCTCTTCCGGCGTGAACCTCCTCGCAAACGCGCTGCACGGCCCCCGGGGTCGCTGGGACTGCGACTACCTGATCAACGTCCCGGTGCTGAAGGCGCTGGACGGCTACTGCGGGGTGACCCTCAGCATGAAGAACCATTACGGCTCCATCGCGAACCCCGGGGAGCACCACGGCGACATCATGGAACACATCCCGCTCGTCAACTCGCAGCCGGAGATCAGGGAGAAGACCAGGCTCATCGTGCTGGACGCCGTCTTCGGGGAGTACAAGTGGGTGAACGGCCGCGACCAGAGCCATGTCGTACCGGTGAACAAGGTCCTTTTAGGAAATGACCCGGTGGCGATCGACGCCATCGGGTGGCGCATGATCGACGGGATCAGGAAGGAACACGGACTCCCTCCCGTGGCGCCCAGGCCCGCCTACATCGCCAGGGCCGCGGCGCTCGGGCTCGGGGTCGACGATCCGGCGCAGATCGAACTTGTGCAACTGGAGACCGGGAAGGGATCCGGGAGGAGGAAAAGGTGAGTCTTTTGGCCGGTGCATATCGCGAGCTCTCAGCGGAGCTTGTCCGCGAAAGCCATCACAAAAGGGTGCAGGCGCTCGACTGCATCGCCTTTCTCACCTACCGCTGCACCAGCTGCTGCCGGACCTGCACCATCTGGCAGCGGGAGGGGAGCGGGGTGGGGGAACTCACCCGCGAGCAGTGGCTGGAGCTGGTGCCGGGGCTTGCCGGCTACGGCCTGCGCTCCTTCGAGATCTTCGGCGGCGACGCCCTCCTCAGAAAGGACGTCATCTTCGACCTCACCGCCGCGCTATCCGGCTCGGGGATCTCCACCTACTTTCCCACCAACGCGAACCTCTGCGACAGGGAGACCGTCGAGCGCTTGATCGGCGCAGGGCTCGGCACTGTCTACCTTTCCATCGACGATGTCGACGAACTGCACGACCGGGTACGCGGGGTCCCTGGCGGTTTTTCAAAGGTGGCGCAGGCGCTGGAGAACTTTTCGACCCTGCGCGGGTGCGCCGACACGCCGAGTATCGTAGTCTGCACGACTCTCTCCAGTCTCAACTTCAGGAACTTTCCGAAGCTGCTCGAGTTTTTGCGTGGCTATCCGGTGCAGGCCGTCTACCCGCGCCCCCTCGGGGAGTTCTCGGCTGCCAACGTGGCCGCCTCGGCCCTGGATGGTAAGCTCCCCGAGCCTTACTTCTCCTCCTCCGACGGCGGATCGCACCTCATGTCACCCGAGGACCTGGTCGAGATGCGGGAGATGATCAGGGAAGTAAGATGCCGCAGCTATCCCTTCTATGTGAACTGGCGCACCTACTACAGCACCGACGATCGCACCTTCCTGGCCGGCGAGTATGCACTTAGCCACTGCAGGGTGGCGACCACGGTCGTCACCATCAACCCCAACGGTGATGTGGTTCCCTGCCCCTTCTTCCGCAGCTATGTGCTGGGCAACCTGACCCGGGAACCGCTTGCGCAGATCTGGGGCAACGAACGGCACCGTACCTTCCTCGCCGCGCAGCGGGAGGGGCGTCTCGCCATCTGTCGCAACTGCAATACCAGGGCCTACTACACCTCGCTCTCTGAGACGCTTTGTTACTACGCCAAGCGCGCCCTGGAGCGGACCGGGTGCTACCGACCGATCTAGGAGAGAAGTTTGGCTATGAAACCTGAAATACCAAAGGTGATGCACGTGGTCCTTTCACTTGAAGCCGGAGGTGGCGCCGAGCGGCTGGTCTACGACTTGGTGCGCGACAAAACCTTTGCTCCTGCCCCCCCCGTGGTCTGCTGCCTGCGCGAGCTGGGGCAGTTGGGCGCGTTGTTAGTGCAGGAGGGCTTCCGGGTTTACTGCCGTCCCAAGGGGGCGGGGGTGGACTGGTCCCTGGTGCGCTGGCTGGCTCAGGTAATCCGGCAGGAGGGGGTCGAGGTGGTGCATGCGCACCAGTACACCCCCATGTTCTACTCGGTCCCAGCAGCCCTATCCGCAGGCCGTAAGCGGGTGATCTACACCGAGCACGGCAGGCTCTACCCCGACCTCCCCAGCTGGAAACGGCGCTTGGCGAACCCGCTTCTCTCTAGGGGTATCGACCAGATCGTCTCCATCTCCGAGGGGACCAAAGAAGCGATGGTGGCGGTGGACAACTTCGCCGCCAAGCGTATTGCCGTGGTGCACAACGGGGTCATCTTCGCCAATCCGGGGCCCGGTTTCGACGCAGAGGCCAAGAGACGCTCGCTCGGTATCCACCCCTCACAAAGGGTCATCGGCACTGCGGCAAGGCTAGAGGAGATCAAGAATCTCCCCATGATGCTGCGCGCCCTGCGAGCTGTCTTGGAAACGATGCCCGACACCTGTCTGCTGATCGCGGGGCGCGGCTCCCAGGAGGCGGCGCTGAAGCAGTACGCGCGGGAGCTGGGTGTGGCAAATAATGTAAATTTTCTGGGGCTTCGTGACGATCTTCCCGAGATTTACCCGCTTTTCGATCTTTTTTTGCTCACCTCGTTCTCAGAAGGGATATCCGTAACCCTTTTGGAGGCGATGTCCCACGGGATACCGGCTATTGCCAGCGATGTCGGAGGGAACGGCGAGGTTGTGCGGGAGCGGGAGACCGGGATGCTTGTTGAAATCGACGACGACCAGGCACTAGCGGCGAGGATAATCGAGCTGTTGGAAGACCCTGAACGGGCTCATAGCATGGGGGAAAAGGCGCGTCAGCGGGTGAACGACAGCTTCTCTTTCCCTCAGATGGTACGGGACTACCTTCAACTTTACCTGGGCGGTGGCAATGCTGGGGGAATAGCATCCTTTGCCACTGCAGATGATCTATACAAGGACCAAAGATAATGAAGGAATGGATATATAACAACGGACCGATCTGGCTTCAGAACCTCCTGGTCTCCGGATATGGTGCGAAGCTCTATTACGAGCGGTACTTCGGCTTCAAGCCCTACCGGGAGTTTCTGGAACGAAGCCAGTGGCTTAGCTCTGATGAGATAGAGCGCGCCTCTGCCAAGATGCTAGGGGAGTTGCTGACTCACGCCTATCGGACGGTCCCGTATTACCGCTCGTTGTTCGATCGAATCGGGATTAGGCCTCAGCACGAGGCTCCCCTGTCGCTACTTGCGGACATACCGCTACTACAAAAGGAAGTGATACGCAGGGATCAGCGGCAGCTCCTCTCCAGCAAGTTTGCAAAGGGAGAGCTGATAACGCTGAACACCAGCGGGACCACCGGCAAGAGTCTGCAGCTCTTCGTCGATATCGAGTCCAGGCGCAAGGCGTACGCCTTCACCAACCGTTATCATGCCTGGGCGGGGTTGAAGAACGGACGCAACAACGTGACCTTCGGGGGGAGAGCCATCGTCCCGCCGCAGCAGAAGAAGCCAGTGTTCTGGCGCTACAATGCCGCCATGGGGAATTACCTGTTTTCCTCATATCACATGTCGGATGCGAATCTCCCCTACTACCTGGAGAAGATCAGAAAGATCCAGCCGGCCTTCATAGAGGCATACCCCTCTGCCGCGTACCTGCTGGCGAAGTACGTTATCGACCATGGTCCGGCCGGTCTTCGCCCCAAGGCAATATTAACCAGTGGGGAGACTCTATTTGACCACCAGCGGGAACTGATTCAGGAGGCGTTCGGTTGCAGTGTGTTCGATCAATACGGCTGCACCGAGCAGGCGCTCTTTGTCTCCCAGTGTGAGCAGGGGGCCTACCACGTACACCCCGAGTTCGGCCTCGTGGAGTTGCTCGATGACCAAGATTTTCCGGTCCCACCGGGTGTGACGGGAAGGGTCGTCTGCACCAGTTTTGTCAACATGGCAATGCCGCTTATCCGCTATGAAATCGGTGACACTGCCCAGTGGGGCTCGAGGGGCTGCTCTTGCGGCCGGTACTTCCCCGTCCTGAAAAAGATCTGCGGCCGGCAGGATGACTACATCGTGACACCCGAGGGCAACAGGATCGGCAGGCTGGACCCGATCTTCAAGGGGATCAGGTCCGTCAAGGAAGCCCAGATAGTGCAGGAGCGGACCGATTTCATAAGGGTCGTCATCGTGCCGGGCGAAGAGTTCGGGACAAAAGACAGCGCCTCAATAATAAATGAGCTCCAAAAAAGGACCGGGTCATCGGTGTCGATTTCCCTCGAAGTGGTGGACGCCATCGAGAGAACGGCCAACGGAAAGATCAGATCCGTCATTTCAAAGCTATAACACGGCTGAGCAGAGGTGGGGTGGCACGCCTGGCGCGTGAAGGCGCATTACCACTGCTGTTGTGGCACGGGAGGGAGCATGGGTTTATTGACTTCTATAACTGGTTACTTGAAGGCGAACAGGGCGTTTAGCCAAGGGAAGGTTAAATGCGAGTGCGTCGACATTAACCTTACCGGTAATTGCACTTACGACTGTCTTTTCTGCGAGTGCCAGCAGCTCCCTTCGGGAAGCGACCTGACCAAGGCAGAGCTGTTCAACCTTGCGGACCAGATGGCCGAGGAAGGGATCAACTGCGTCTTTTTTGGCGGCGGCGAGCCGCTCATGCGCCCCGACTTTCTTGAACTGTTGCGCTATTTTTCCGGCAAGGGGATACGGATCAGCACCATCACCAATGGCTCTCTCCCAAACAAGCTGACGCCCGAAGTTCTGGCGGTAATCGACCAATGCGTCGACACACTGGTGGTGTCGGTTGACTCCTCTGTGCCAGAACAGTACAACGAGCTAAGGAACCACAACAGGGCATTCGAATTGGGCATCGCCACACTGGAGAGGCTGTCAAGCCTGGAAAACTGCAAGAAGGGGATCACGGCCGTCATCTGTCGCAGCAACTACCAGGGGTTTCCTGGGCTGGTCGATCTTGCCAAAAAGTACGGTTTCGGAAGCGTCGTGTTCCAGCCGGTGAGCGACGGCACCAACTATCCCGAGCTTCCCGTGAAGGTGGGGAAAACGGATCTGATGCTCCGCCCCGAGGATTTTCAGGGGCTCAAGGAGTCGTTTGAGCAGACCGAGGAGGCGGCGAACAGGTGCGGCATCCGCACAAACATCCGTAGGCTGCTCCCTTGGGTCTTCCGCTATTTCGACAATCACGCAAATGGGCGGATCTTCTACCACGGCATGGTGAATGCCTTCAACTGCATAGTCGCCTTCAACAGGATCTGTATCCGCCACAACGGCGACGTGCAGCTCTGTGCGCTTGTCCCAGGGCGCGGCAACATCAGGCACTCAAGCTTGAGGGAGCTCATCGATGCGAGAAACCCGGTGAAGGAGCAGCTCAGAAAGGGGATGCTAACAGAGCAGTGTCGCAAGTGTTTCTGCGGCATGGACGCGAACCTCAGCTTCAGCATGACGTACCGACCCCTCAGCAACCTGAGACAACTGCTCCCTCTGGTCAAGGCCAGGTTGTTGCGCTAATGAGGGCCGCGCAGTAGCGCCTGACGAAGCGGAATCTTGTGGCGCAACTGTAGAGTCTAGGAGAACCGTCAAGATGGATGTGATTGTCTCGGTAGTGGTTCCCGCGAAAAACGAGGAGCGGTTTGTCGCCAGATGCCTGGAGTCGATCCTTTGTTGCGGTCATGCGTCGCAGCTTTTGGAAGTGATTCTGGTCGACAACTGCAGCAGCGACCGCACCGCCGAAATAGCGAGGGGGCTTTTGGGAGCACACCCAAACCTCAGGGTGATTACCTCCCATGCCGATACCATCGCCCAGGTCCGCATGGATGGCTACCGCCTGTGTCGCGGGGAAGTGATAGGATTCATCGACTCCGACTCGCTGGTGGGCCCCGGATGGATCAGCAAGGGGCTCGAGATACTCTATGAAAGCCCCGAGGTGTCTTGTGTCGGGTTTGCCCTCTCCGCGCCAGGTGCGGATGCAAGCTGGGTCGAGAGGACCTGGTATCCGATAAGCAGCGGTTCCAAATGGTGCAACCGGCAGGAGGTTAGTTGGCTGTCGTCCTTTAACCTGCTGATAAAGAGAAGCTTCTTTGACAGGGTAGGGGGGTTCGATGCCAGCCTTGTCACCTGCGAGGACGCCGACCTTGGCTATCGGCTAAGTGCGATATCCAAGGTCATCTTCTGCGATGAGGTGACGGTGCGCCATTTAGGGAACGTCACCACGCTTAAGGATTTTTTCTTTAAGGAGTTATGGCGTGGTAAAAGCAATTTCACCCAGTTTCTTGCCAGCGCCAACAAGAGGGAGCACTACCGAAGCGTCCTTGCTCCCCTGATCTATGTCGTTAACGCGCTGTTTCTGCTGTCCGTCGCGTTCACCGGGACGGCGGGCTCCCTTTCGTTGCTGCTTTCGATCGCGTTTGCGGTCGGTCTACCGTTGGCACTGAGCTTCAGGAGGGGATGTCGCAGTTTTACCGGGGTCGTCTCCACTACCGTCTTATTCTCCATCTACCTGTTAGCGCGAGGTGTATCCATTGTCCGACGCTAAGCCGATTTCACTGGTAGCGGTGGGAGACCTGATGCTGGGCGACTCGGCCAAGTGCATAGGCCTCGGCGTCCGCTCCGCCACGGTCGGGCCGGGGGCCGAGTATCTATTCAGGGAAGTGAGCACCCACCTGCGGGGGGACATAGTCTTTGGCAACCTGGAATGCGTTCTTTCCGACCACGACTTCGTCGGCTGGCGCTTCGACAAGGCGCAGATGAGGGGCGTTTCCGGCGCCGCCCGGGCTCTTGCCGGTGCGGGCATCACGGTGCTCAATGTAGCCAACAATCACATCCTGCAGTTCGGAGCTGAGGGGTTTCATAACACCTGCAGGGCTGTGGAGGCTGCTGGTATTGGTCTTATAGGCGTTCGCGGTAGCGCGGGGTATTGCTGCCGGCCGCTGATACTGCCGGTGCGGGGCAGGAAAGTGGGGATGCTTGGGTACTGCTGCGAAAAGGAAAACTACTTCTGCGGCGAGACCCTCTACGCAAAAGGATGCGAAGAGGAGATACTGCGTGACGTGTTCAGACTGCGCGATGAGTGCGATGCCGTCGTGGTCAGTGTGCACTGGGGCCATGAATTCATCGATCACCCCTCTGCGCAGATGGTTGAGTTCGGCAGGAAGCTGGTCGATGCCGGGTGTTTCGCGGTGCTGGGGCATCACCCCCATGTCGTCCAAAGCATGGAGCAGTACGGCCCTGCGGTAATCTGCTACAGCCTCGGCAATTTCGTGACCGACATGTTATGGGACGAGAATCTCCGGAGGGGGACCATTGTCACGGTTGAGCTGTCCGAATCGGGGAGCCATGCACGAAGCACGTGTACAAGGGTGAATGATGATTACTCCGTGGCACCGCTTTCCTCGGGAAAAGCCGATGATCTTGGCAATATCTCGAATGCTGGTTGCAGTTATGCGAAGAGGGTGGAGTTCCTCAGAAAAAGGAACAGGAACCTGTCACATCTGTACGTGTTGAGAAACATGCTGAGGTATCACCCGTTGATGTTGGCGCAAATCCTGACACGCTCGTTTATCAGCATGGTCGGTTTGTGATGCTTTTTTGCGGTGCAAACCTCTGCACTATCGGATGTCGACTTGATTCAAATAAGAAGGGGCCGGACCATAAATGAGATTTGCTGATAAGGTAGCGCTCAATATTCTAGCGAAGACGATGGGGTCGGGACTTTTGATCGTCTCGAGCATCATCATGACACGTTACCTTGCCAAGGATACCTACGGTACATACCTGCAGGCCATGCTCCTTGTCAACACGGTGGTCATGCTCTCCTTTGTCGGACTTCCCCAAAGCTTCTACTACTTCTTCCAGCAGACCGGAAACAAGAGGCGCTTCATCGCGAGAAACGTGCTGTTCGGAGTTACGATCGGTATTTTGGTCTTCCTGCTCATGGTGATTTTCAAAACTGCCCTTGCGAGGATGCTGGGGAACACCGCACTAGAGAACTACGTGCTGCTGCTGGCCCTCATCGTGCTGCTGCAGTCCCCCCTTTGCTTCAAGGAGGCGATCTTCTACTCCACCGATGCCCTGATAGCCAGTTCACTCTGTTCGGTGACCGGCGCCGTCATCGATTACCTCCCGCTTTACTACGCGGTCATTTCCGGATGGTCCCTCAAACAGATGTTTCTCGTCTTCATCGCCTCCAAGGTTGTCAACCTCGCCGTTTTCTTCCTACTGCTGAAGAAATACAGCCTGGACCACCTGCCGCGGGGAGGTTCGGAAGAGCAGGGGGAGTCGATCAGCATAATGGATCAGGTACGCTACGCGATCCCCATAGGCGGGGCCGGGTACGTCGGGGTGGTCGGCAGTCAGGTCGACAAGTACATCGTCTCCAACGTCTTCTCTGCGGAGCAGTTCGCGGTCTACTCCCGCGGGGCCATGGAGGTCCCCTTCATCTCAACCATCACCTACATGCTGAACGACATCACCCTTCCCAGGTATGTGGCGGCATACAAGACCCGTGACATCCCGCAGTTGCTGGGGCTTATGCACTCGAACATCGACAAGGTCGCAAAGATAAACCTCGCGGTGTTCGCCTTTCTCTTTGTGCAGGCGCCGCTGCTCATCGAGATCCTCTATACGCGCCAGTATATCGAGGCAGCTCCCATTTTCCGGATCTACCTCGGCTCATTGCTGTTCGGTGTCACGGTGTACAACATGATCCCGACTGTCACCGGGAATACCCACATACTTTTCAAGACCACATTGTTCAGCACGACCATCAAGATACTACTTTGCTGGGGCTTGATACACCTGTGGGGGACCATGGGCGTGGCCATAGGGGTGATCTTGGAGACGCTGCTGCACACGGCTTACCGTCTGTTCTACTGCGTGAGGATACTCAAGGTGGGGTGGTCGGAGATCATGCCGTGGGGCAATACGGCAAGGATCGGCCTGGTGGCTGCTGCATCAGGAGCGGTGATGGGTTTGGGGCAATGGCTTTTAGGTCTGCTCGGTATGAGCGGGAACCTGCTGACGTTTTGCCTGTCCTTTATCTTCTTTTGCTACATCTACCTCTTCGTCCTGCACAGCACGCACATCCTTCACGACGAGGACCGTGCCTTCTTGAAGCGCTGGCTTCGTTTCGACCCCTTCTTGTTCATGCCACACCTGAGCCACCGGGCGGCTTCGCCCTGCAAGGGCGAGACGGACGCCTGACAACGAGCGGTAGGGCAACTTTCAAAGGAGCGCCTAAATGACCAGTTTTACCGAGAACATCGCAGTAGTGGTCCCCTGTTTCAACGCGGAGCGCTACCTGGCTGCCGCCCTGGAGAGCATCATTTGCCAGAGCCTTCCCCCTGCCGAGATACTGGTGGTCGATGATGGCTCCAGCGACGGCTCCTGCCAGGTGGCCGAACGCTACGCCCCCCGGGTGCGCTGCGTCAGCCGGCAAAACGGCGGGGTGAGCTCCGCGCGCAACGTCGGCATCTCCCTCACCAGCGCAAAGTACCTGCTGTTTCTGGACGCCGACGACCTGCTGCTTCCTGACGCCCTGGAGACCCTGGCCCTGACGCTCGCCGCCAAGCCGGAAGCCGGGGTCGCCTTCGGCTTTTTCGAGCCGTTCGAGGAACAGACCGGCAAGGTGCTCCCGCCCCCTCCCTATATCAGCCAGCAGGTCGAGAAAGTGCCCCATGTCCCCCTGCCTGGAGGGGGGTGGCTTTTCACCGAGAACCTCTTCTCCCCGCTTTTAAGGGGGAGCTTCATCCCCATGGGAGGGACCATGGTGCGGCGCTGTGTGTTTGAGGAGGTCGGTTCTTTCGACGAGGAGTTCCGGGTCGGGGAGGACCGCGACCTCTGGTTGCGCGCCACCGTCGCCTTCCCCTTTGTCTGCGTTAAAAGGGTGGTCATGCGGCGCCGCCTGCACGACACCAACCTAACCGGCATAAGACACCAGCTGCTCTACCATGACTTCAACATCAAGTTGGCTCACAAGCTCTCTGCTGCAGCTCCGGACATGAAGCCGGAGGACAAAGACTATATCAACGAGAAGGCGGCTGACTGCTCACGGATTTCCGCCCGGCATTTTATTGGTGAGGGTAAGTCTGGCGTTGCGCGAAAATACGTAGTCGAGTATAGTCACTGGAAAGGATGGAGTATTGACACAATAGTCCTCTTTGCTCTGACGTTTGTTCCCGATCCAATTCTTTCATTAGTTGGACGTATGAGGAGCAATAATCGAACTTCACCCAGTTGATGTCGGTGTTTGTCAGGAAATATATCTCACATTGTCAAATTAAGGAAGGACTCAATCATGAACCTTCTGAACAAAATCAATCTGCGGTTCATAGCACTCCTCTTTCCGCCTGCCTGCGGCGGTGGATGGCCCGGGTCTCAGCCGATCCTTGCCACCACGGCAATGTTGTCAAGATGAAGGCGGTCTGCGGCGCGTTCACAGCGATCGGGCTCCGATTCGCCTGGTGCGAGACCTTGTCGGGCTCCACCTGGAAGCGGCAAGGGGGCTGGCTATGAACCTCACCTGGAGAAAGGGATGGCTTGGTTGTCTCGGTGTCATTTTATGCGCCCTGGCCGTAACCGGCTTCACCTCCTTGCATTACGCGATCAGTCCCGCTGAGCTTCCTGAAGCGGCGGCAAGAACCCTGGCCGCACCCCTTCTGGGGGGGTGGCATCGCGAGGACCTGATCGAACAACGGCGCCTAGTCAGGGGGTACTACGTCGGCGATCCCGGGCCTAGACGCGATCCCGCCGTGAGTTGGCAGGCGCTGGAAGGGGTCCGGCTGGAAGGGGGGAGCGCCCTGAAACCGCTTCTGAATGCCGTCCCTTTTGTCTACGATTCCGCTGAAGCCCCGCTCTTGAAAGAGCTGGCCCACCGCTACCGTCTCAAGGAGCTTGTCGGCGCTGGCGGGGAGTACGACCAGATGCTCCGGCTGGCCTACTGGCTGGGAACGCGGTGGGACCATGGCGTGGACCCTGTGCCCGGCGACCCGGGCGCCCCGGACCCCGGTGCGGTGATCGCTGCAGGCGAGAAAGGATCGAGGTTCTGGTGCGAGATCGCGGCGCGTACCATGGTTCAGGCAGCAACGGCGCTTGGGTGGCCGGCCCGCCTGGTGACGGCTTCTAGCGACGGCTATCACTGGGACCACGCGCTGGCCGAGATCTGGTCCAACCAGTTCAACAAGTGGGTACTTTTTGACGCCGACTACAACATCCTCTACGCCTCCGGCGGCGTCCCGCTGTCAGCCTTCGAGATCTGCCACATGGCCCCAACGCTGAGCCGGCAGGGGGCGCTTGAGGTGGTGCGCTTCGCCCCTCTTAAGAAGAGTCTGAAGGAGCAGGACCTTTTGTACCTGTACCGCTATGTCCACATAGACCTTCGAAACGACTGGTTAAGCAGACGCCTTGCGCCGGGAAGCCCGGCCGGAGGGGACGTTGCGACCTACTGGACCGCCCGCCCCGGGCTGGAGAAGCTACTCACCGCCAAGGCGAGGGTCGACGACAGAGAGCGCTTCGACTGGAGGGTGAACGCCGTGGCGCTCCACGCCGTGCAGCTGGTGCGGACCGCGCCGGGGAACTTCCGGCTGACCGTCGGCATCAGCGGCTACACCCCCTACTTCAGGGGGTTCGAGGTGCGCCTGGCAGGGACGCCTTGGCAGCGCGCCGACCAGGGAAAGTGGGAGGTCCCCCTAGGTCGCGGGCGCCATCGCATCGAGTCGCGTGTACTAACCTCAAACGGGGCGTCGGGCCCGGTGTACCGGGTGGACTTCTCCTTGTAACGCCCAATTCGTTCGCCTGAGGAGGAAGGCATGAAGATCATAAATGTGGTAGGGGCTCGCCCCAATTTCATGAAGATGGCCCCGATCATAGAGGAACTGAACAGGTTCCCCCTGCGCTTCCAGCAGATCCTGGTGCATACCGGGCAGCACTACAGCGAGAGCATGAGTGCCTCCTTTTTCAGGGATCTGGGGATGCCTCTTCCCGATATCAACCTGGAAGTAGGTTCCGGGACCCATGCGGAGCAGACCGCCCGCGTGATGGTGGAGTTCGAGAAGGTCTGCCTCAAGGAGAAGCCGGACCTGGTGATCGTGGTGGGGGACGTCAACTCCACCATGGCCTGCACCATCACGGCCAAGAAGCTCGGCATCAGGGTCGCCCACGTGGAGGCGGGGCTTCGCTCCCGCGACATGGCCATGCCCGAGGAGATCAACCGCCTCTGCACCGACGTGCTGTGCGACTACCTGTTCACCACCGACCATTTCGCAAACGAAAACCTCGTCGCCGAGGGGATCGCCCCCGAAAAGATCCACTTCGTGGGAAACGTGATGATCGACACCCTTTTGAAGCACCGGCAACTCGCCGCCAAGCTCGGGATGGTGCAGAGGTTCGGGTTGCAAGAGAAGGGGTATGCGGCGGTGACCCTGCACCGCCCGTCCAACGTCGACAACCCCGAGGTGCTGGCCGGCATACTGGAGGCGCTCAGCGAAATAGCGCGCGAGGTGCCGGTGGTCTTCGCCATGCACCCGCGCACCCGGAAGATGGTGGAGGAGTTCGGTCTTGACCACCTGCTGAATACCGGATCGACCCCCGGGGGGATCTGGGCCATCGAGCCGCTGGGGTACCTGGAATTTCTCTGCCTCAACATGCACGCCCGGATGGTGATCACCGACAGCGGTGGCTTGCAAGAGGAGACTACGGTGCTTGGGGTCCCCTGCATCACCCTGCGCCACAACACCGAGAGACCGATCACCTGTGAGGTGGGGAGCAACCTGCTGGCCGGACCGGACAAGGGGCGCATTCTAGAATGCGCCCGGCAGATCGTTTCGGGGAGCATCAACACCCGTAGCATCCCTGAGAAGTGGGATGGTATGGCGGCCCGGCGCATCGTGGAAGTGCTTGGAGTTGTAGCATGACTCGGCACAACCCCTCGCGACCGCTGTCCCGGAATGAAGTAGGAGGATGAAAGCCGACGTAACGAGAAGCGACTGACTGCTCTCGTATTTCCTCCTGTCTTTTCATCGGTGGGGGTAAGTCAGGCGTTGCGTGAACATACGTAGTCGGGTATAGTCACCAGGAATGGTGGGGAATAGTGTATTTTTCCTTTGCTCTGCCATTGTTTCCCGGCTTTATTCATTCATCAGTGCGTACGACTGACGGGCAACAGTGCAACTTCATCAAGTGGATGGTAGCGTCTTCTTCAGAATAAAGCCCACGTTGCCATTCAAAGAAAGAATTGACCATGAATTTTCCCGAACGAAATCTGCTATTCATCGCATACCTCTTTCCGCCTGTCGGCGCCGGTGGTTTGCCGGGGTCTCAGCGTGCGGTGAAGCTGATCAAGTACCTGAAGGGGTACCAGGTCACCGTGCTCACCGTGAAGGAAGAGGATTACCCTGATCTCGTGGAACTAAACTTCCTGAGGGACCTCCCGGTAAAGAACGAGACCATCGTCAGGACCTGGTTTCGTAACCCTTTCGATTACCTGCTAAAGCTCCGTTCACTCCTTCGGGGTGTAGTGGGCGGTCCGGTTTCCGCCGGATCTCCCCCCCAGCATCCCCCCCGCGCCACTGACCAACCTGTTGCCGGGAAGAATCCATCAATGCTGCAGCGCTTTCTGGACTACGTCCATGCCCTTTGCCACTTCCCCGACCCGGCCGGCGCCTGGATCGTCCCTGCGGTGTTCGTCGGAAGGAGGCTTGTCAAAAAGCGCCATATCGACATCGTCCTTGCCACCGGCAACCCCTGGAGTTCTCTGGTCATAGCCTGGCTTTTGCACAAGCTGACCGGTGTCCCCTATATCGTGGACTTCCGCGACCCGTGGGTCGGCAATCCCTTTCACACCAGCAGAGGACGGCTGCTGGATACCCTGGAGCGGTACCTGGAACGGCAGGTCGTAATCCACGCGCTGCTGGTGCTGGTGAACACCGAGGAGCTCAGGGTAGAGATGGTGGAGCGTTACAGTGAGGCCACTGCTGCGGACAAGGTCCTTGTGGTGACCAACGGATTCGATCCTGACGATTTTGGTCCCCCCCCCGCGCTGCAACCGCCGCATCCCGAAGCCGCTGCCGAACCGCTGGTGCTGGCGCATGCCGGGCTGCTGTATGGGGTGAGGGATCCCGCTCCCTTTCTGGAGGCTATATCCGTCCTGGAGGGTTCGGGGGATGTCCCGGCGCAGGCGTTTCGCTTCGTGCAGATGGGCAAGGTCAGCCTGCAGTACGACTTTCATGACAGGTACCGGGAACTGATCTCCCGCGGGGTGGTGCAGGATCTCGGCAGCTATCCGTTCGATGAGTGCCTGAGGCAGCTGCAGGGGGCGGACGTGCTCCTCCTCATCCAGCCCGGTACCAAGTCCCAGGTCCCCTCGAAGCTGTACGACTACCTCTGTCTCGACCTCCCCATAGTGACCATCACCCCGCTCGACGGAGCTCTTGGCAACCTTTTGCGCGAAAACGGGTTCGGCGACGTCTTCTCGCCTGACGACGTGGCGGGAATATCGGCGCGCCTGAAACAGCTTTGGGAGGAGAAAGCGGCCAATGGCAGCATCCGGGTGCATTACCAGCACCGGGACCGATTCAATATCGAGAACATTGTCTCCGCCCTAGAACAGAACATGAACCTGGCCCTGATGCAACAGAGCGAAACGGCGAGCCGATGCCTTCCATAACAGCGCTGACTTATATAGCCGTGTCCCTTGCGGGGACACTCGCCACGGTATTCATCTCCCCGTTCTACGGGATCTTGCTTTACCAGCTTAACTTCTTTGTGGACCCCCATTCGCGTTGGTGGTTCGGTGATCTGCCGGACCTCAGGTACTCTTTCCTGATCATGTCTTTGGTCTTGTTAGGGTACCTGGCACGATTGGGGCAATACCGCGAAAACCGCCTGGGCAGGCTCCCCCAGTTCAAGTGGCTCGCGGCCCTGATGGCGGTGGTAGTGGTCAGCTACTTCTGGGCAGTCAGCCCGGAGCTGCATGCCGAGTTTTCTCTGCGCTACTGCAAGGTCATTCTCTTCACCGTCCTCGCCTACAAGGTCGTAGATACGCCACAGAAGGTGGAGAAACTCCTTGGCGTATACCTCTTGGGTATCTTTTACCTGTCGTTTCTGGCTTGGCAGTTGGGGCGCACCCAGGGGGGGCGCCTGGAGGGTATCGGTTGCGCGGACACAACCGATGCTAATGGCACTGCAGCAGTAGTGGTGACCGCCCTGCCACTGCTGGTGTTTTACCTGCTGTTCGGCAAGAAGCTATGGGTGCGCGCTCTGTCTCTTTTGGGGTGCGCTTTTGTCATGAACAGCCTGATCCTTTTCAATAGCCGGGGCTCTTTCCTTGCACTCATCTGCGGCGGGCTGTATTTCACCTGGTTCATTTTTCGTGAAAAGCTTGGCAGGGCCATCAAGATGAAGGTGGCCTGCGGCGCTATTGTCGCGGTAGGGCTCTTCGCCTACCTGGCGGATGACACTTTCTTGAGCAGGATGGAGACCATGAGTGAGCCAACGGAGGAGGGCAGAAGTGGTGCCAGCAGGATTACCTTCTGGATGACCACCTTCCAAATGCTGGAGGCCCATCCCCTAGGGGCCGGCGCCCGCGGTTTTCACCTGCTGAGCGCTAACTACCTCCCGGCCGAATCGCTCTCCCGGGGAGTACGTGCCGTCCACTCCACCTGGTTCGAGGCCCTGTCGGAGTACGGCTACCACGGCCTGTTGCTCTTCCTGGGGTACCTTGGTTCCACGTTCCTGCTTATGCGCAGGGTACGCGCGGTTCTGCGCGAAGCCAGTGACAGCTATCTGGTCTTCCAATCCATTGCACTGGAATCATCGCTTATATGTCTGCTGGCAGCCGGCTCCTTCATCAATTTCTTCTACGGGGAGCTGATGTACTGGCTCCCTATGTACATGGGCGTTTTCGCAAACGTCCACATGTTCGCAAGGAGCAGCAAGGGGTTCAGCAATGAGCCTGCGTGAAAAAGGGAGATTCCGGCGTAGCAACACACGTAGCATCCCGAAACAAGTGGGATGGTATGGCGGCCCGGCGCATCGTGGAGGCGCTTGCAGTTGAGGTCGAGCCCGGCGTAAAGGTCGCCGGTACCGGCAGCTAAGATGGTGGCAAACCCGAATGTGGTGGAGGAGGCTATGGAAAAGTACCTGCGGCAGATGGTGGCGATTGCGGCTGCGTGGATGCTCTTGCTGCCTGCAAGCGAGGTGGGCGCGGCAACCTGGGAGCAGACCCTCAGGGACAGCTACGACATCGTGGATAGCTTTGATCAGTTGCAGGACTGGAGCGCCAACGGTCTGTACCCTTCCAATTCCGGTGACCCGCGCGCCTATGACACGACCCTTTTGCCGAAGAAGCTCGACGGCAGCAATTCGCTTTGGGGTTACTGGGCCAACAAGTATCCGACCCCCATCGTAGGGGGCATCAGCAACGGCCCCTTCCAGGAGGGTGAGACAGTCGCGAACGGCCTTGGCGCCAAGTGGGAGTACCGTCAGACCTACGTCATCGACGGGGTGACCTACCTGCGCCTGCGCGACCCTGTCACCGGCTCGGTCGGTGCCTTCTCCGCCGGCGACACGCTCACCGGTCTTAGCTCCGGCGCAACGGCCACCATAACCGGCTGGCCTAGGATGATAGCGAGCCACGGGAGCAACACCTGGCGCGGCAGCGGAAAGAGCCTGATGATGAACCTGGGGGACAACGACAACGGAGCGGGGGCCATGGCGGGGATAGGTGCCCAGAGGCTCGGCTTGTTCTTCGGGAACGGCGTGACCGGCAAAAGCGGTTACAAGAAGATACACGTTTTCATGATGGTCAAGTTCGCCCCCACCTACTTCGGGGTCAGCGGCAGCCAAAGCGATATAGACTACATCAACGTCTTCAAGTTCTTAGACCTGTGCACCGGTTTTACCTCAATAAAAACGTACGGGTCTCCCGAGGACCAAGCCTCAATAGAACAAACCTCTCCGCAAACCACCACTGAATATGGAGCGAATGTCTCCATCGTAAATATAAACGGCGGCGGGGCGTCCAACGCAGGGAGGGCGTTTTTTCTGGAGAACATTTCAGCCGCCCACGTTACCCCCGGCACTGCCCCTCCGACCTATTATGAGTCGGCCAACGTCACCAAAGTCATGACTAACAACGACGGGAGCTACCCGACGAATGGTGCCGATGTCAACCGGGTTTACCCAACGGGCTCAGGTGGAGAATGGTTCGGTGTCGAGGTCATCTCTGACCTTGGTACCATCGACAGCAGTGACGGAACCACCGAGCTCTATATTTATGACAATAAAGGAAACGTCAAAGGGCACTACAGTGCCACGGGCCTTTTGAAGCTGGTGCATTTCGACCACTACTACAACAAGATAACGATAGGCGGCAACAGGAGAACCGGACCAAGCACCAGCAAAACGGACGGCAGATACTGGATCGATGACTTCATCGTCCATTCCTCGCGCATTGGCCCCAGCTATTTCCAGTTCTTCATTCCCAGCAGCAGGGTGGTAATTCCCGCCGGCAACCAGCAACTGCGGGGGGCGGTCACCAGCACGGTGGAGGTCTCGGACGACGTGGCGGTGACCCGGGTCGAGTTCTACGCTGACGGCGGTACCAAGCTCGCTACCGACACCCTAACCTCGACAGGAGAATTCGCCGTCTCTACGCGCAGCTTCAGTTGGAATACCGCGACCCTCACAAACGGGGTACACATCATCTGGGTCAAGGCCTACGACGCCGACGGCAATGCGGGGAGTTCGACGCCGGTTTCCGTGACGGTGAACAACCCCGTGGTGACCTCTTTCACCGCTCCCCAATTCCTCAACTCGAAAACCATTGGGAACCTTTCTTTCACAGCGGCGGATTTTTTCGGTTCTGCCGGGATAACCGGATACCTGATAACGGAAACCAAAACCCCCCCTTTGGCCGATGCTCCCGGCTGGTCCGCCAGCGCGCCCACCAGCTACACCGTCGCCTCAACAGGGACCCACACGCTGTACCCCTGGGCGAAGGACGCCGCCGGAAACGTATCGATCCTTTTTGCTTCCCCAAGAAGTGTCCACATCGATACCACCAACCCCTCAGTCACAACTTTCGCTGCCCCGTCGATTTCTCCCTCGCTTGACATCTCCGGCATCACTTTCCTCGCTGCCGACGATGCCGCCGGAAGCGGTATCGGCTGGTACCTGATCACCGAAAGCGCGACCCCCCCCGCCCCGGGTGGGGGTGGGTGGTCCAGCACACTCCCCACTTCCTACAGTGTTGACAGTTCCGGATATCACACGCTTTACCCTTGGGTGAAGGACGCTGCCGGCAACGTGTCTGCGCTGTATTCCGCTCCGAAGACGGTGGAGGTCGTGCTCACCATGAGCCTGAGACTAGAACAGCCGCCCCGGGCGACCGCCAAGACCGCCCTGGTCCTGGCGGGAACCATTCTGAACGGCGCCGGCAGCACCAGCGTCACGGTGAAGCTGGGAGAAAGCGTCGTCTGGCAGCAAACGATCATGGGCAGCACCTGGAGCACCACACTTCCCGGCTTGAGGCCGGGAGACAACGTCGTGGCGATAACAGCAAAAGATGCGGTGGAGGAAATAACCGCTTCTCTAACCATAACCGGAGGGGCCGGCGATCTGAACAGTGATGGGGAACTCACAACTTCGGACGCTCTCATGGCGCTCAAGATGTCCGTTGCCAAGCTTGCTCCCACTGCGAGCCAACTGAAGGCGGGGGACTTGGCGCCGCTCATCAACGGCAAGCCATCTTCACCCAAGGGGGTTATCAACGCTTCCGATGCATTGGTGATCCTGGAACTGGCGGTGGGGAATATCATATTCTAATGAAAAGAGGGAGCTGGCATGTTCATACGGCCCTTGATGAGCTCGATCATGGTTATTCTGCTTCTTTGCGCCGGTTGCGGTGGTGGCGGGGGGGATGCGTCCGGTCGCGGCACTTTCTCGTTCAAGGTGGTAGCCCGGGCGGCGACGCCGGGATTGAAAATCTACGCGGTACAGTTCAAAGTCTCACTTCCTGCCGGGGTGACCTTGAACACACTTCCGGACGGGACCCCGGATGTTTCCGCACTTGCTCCTGCTGCGGCCGCTGGTGGTCCTCATACCCTCGTGGAGTCGAACTACCTTCCCGGTGCTGTTCCTCCGACGGTGCTGGTGGCCTTCATTAACAGCGACGGCTTCCCCGCAGGGGACATCGTGACAATAAGCGGCACCGCATCAGGGGGGGTAGACTCCTCGCAGCTGTTCCTCACCGAATTCAAGGCATATGACCAGAACGCGGAAGAAATGCCCGCGGTAGCCGGCACCATATCGCCCACATAGCTTTTCATCTTCCCCCGGGTGGGCGCCCCGCCTTCGGCCGTCCCACCGTTTCGATACCAACGGAAGCGTCTTCCCCTTCTGCCGCTGGTCCTCCAGTGACCTTTTCCGTAAGGACGCGCAGGGTTCCCCTTGGGCGTCTCCCCCTTAACTCCGTGCCCCCCTTCGTCCTCCTGCCAGCTTAACCCCTCTGTACAGAGGATCCTCCTCACGACAACCCCCGCCCTCCATCCGCTCCGGGTTGTGCGATTCCCCCTTGTCAATTGTCGCACGGCCTGATTTGGAAACGTAGTCCCGCATGCTGCGGAAGCCAAAATCCGCTGGAGCGCTTGCCGGGTCTGGTCAGCAAGGGAACGGCAGGGGTCGCATTCACTTTCCCCGCATCAGTCAAAGAACCAATCATTACTGCAAGATGCCTGACTTTGGCCCTATTTTGACCGCTCGCATCGGAAATTTTGCGAAGCAGTAAGGGCTGATTTTGTGATCAGGGACACAAAAAACGGATGAGGTTTCAACTATAGTGGCAAGCAACAAAGTGTTGGGAAGCGAACGCCGGAGCGATCGCTGTACAACGGATCGGTTAAGGGGTGTTCATATTTATTTGGCGCATAGATACCAAAAATAACAGTAAAACCCAGATATCGAAAATACTAAACCACCCGCGAGGGTGGGACGGAAAGCCCAAGGGTCTCCACGAGACAGCCGGGTCGCCGAATATCCTTGATTGAAACTGATCAAGATCTTAGGCGACCCGGTTTTTTTTGTCCAAGACGCGAAGTTCAATATTTAACCTCTACTACTCACCAAAGACCGGACATTCAGGAAACGAAACAAAAACCGGGAAGAAAGAAGTGAAAAAAACAGGAGGACCTTCATGAAGCAACCAAAGATGTTATTCATTCTCACGGTGTTTGTACTGCTTTCGCAGGTAGCCGGCGCCAAAGCAGCGACCTGGCAGGAGATGCTGCAGAGCAAATTCGACATCGTGGAAACTTTCGACGATCTGCAGGATTGGAGCGCCAACGGCTTGTACCCTTCC
>Ga0209317_1001441_pt1 | contig 20836 bp, 15 predicted proteins | sample RifGroB2_FD_183994 | JGI IMG/M metagenome (GOLD analysis project Ga0209317, IMG submission 183994) | Soil microbial communities from Rifle, Colorado, USA - Groundwater B2 (SPAdes) (version 2) | ecosystem: Environmental > Terrestrial > Soil > Unclassified | place: Rifle, Colorado | collected... | reverse complement strand
ACCGTGAACCGCGCGAGGCGAGGAATCCGAAGAGTGGAGAAATCGTCAGCATCCCTTCCAAGAAGACCCCGTTCTTCAAGACCGGGAAGGATCTTCGTGAGCGGGTAAACAACCTGTAGCGGCAAATTGACGGGAATCGGCCCGGATGGCGGAATTGGTAGACGCAAGGGACTTAAAATCCCTCGTCTGAAAGGACGTGCCGGTTCGACCCCGGCTCCGGGCACCAGCTAAGTAGCTGAAATTATTTATGAAACAGGAGGGGCTATGCAGAGCGCATAGTCCCTCTTCCTATTTTTAGTTCGTGTTGACGCAGATGTTGACGCAAGAAGCAGTGATAGGGTAAGTCCCTTTTGTATAGCGGGTCCTGAAGGCCCCAGCAACCTGAAGGTTACCAATTCCGCCACTTTGATCTTGTCGCCGGTATGATAAGAGGTATCAGCCAAAGGTGCTCTTGGAGGCAATGATGTACTTAGAGTGCGGGTTTGAGTTGGAATGACATCAGGTGGCCCTTTACCATTTCCTACAGCAGAAGCGGGGACAGCATAAGCCCGCTCCGAAGTGAGAGCCCCTTTACAGAGCGAGGGATCAGGTCTGAATTATTGACATTTTCAGCGGAAGTAATCTTCGTAAAGGGCAGAAATTAAAAGCGGTTAGAGGTAAACATGTCAGAAATTCAGACATGACCCCCTCGGGCTTCCTGCCTGCTGGACCGTGCGGTCCCGACCCTGGTGGCAGAATGGGGCCTCGCCACCTTCTTCGTGTTCGTGACGGCGCTAGTCTGGTCTCTTCGTTTCCGCTCCGGCGCCTGGAGGAAGAGCCGGGTGCTTCACGAATAGGAGGAAGACCTGTAAGCAGCCCCGGCCTGCGATTCACTCAAGGAAATGCCACCATCCCAAGCAGCGCTATGTTACCCCGACCTCTCTTTTCAACTGCGACTCCCTAGCATCAGGTAAGCCACCTGAATGATTAAAGCCTCTTTCTTTGATAGATGGCTGCCCATTTTTGCCTGAGCTTCATCCTCGAGGGGGTGAGCTTCAACCTCGCCATGATGAGCTTCATCCTTGAGGGGTTGAGCTTCAACCTCGCTATGATGAGCCTCATCCTCGAAGGGGTGAGCTTCATCCTCGCGATACTGGTTTTCATCCACGCGAGGGTGATCCTCACCACCTTGCCCCCCGCAGGTCGTATCCACCCGTTGCGGCATTGAAGACTTGTTCAAAGTCTAGCGCCTGGGAATGGGTATTAGGAACCTGGGGTAGTCGTGGCGCCACTAGCTTGAGAAAGTGATCGGCGGGCTGGAGGATGAGGAGAGAGTGAGAATAGAGGTGCTGTAGATCTGGAGATCGGCAAAGCCCGGAGCAACTGTCCCTCCTGCCCACAAAGAACGTCCCTTTGGTGCCATACCGACTTGACATCTGATGTAAATTGATCATATTTTGGCGTTGATTAATTGGCCGCTGCTCTCAATGCGCCTTCCAAACGGAAGCGGTACCGGAAAAAGGTAATAGCCATGCCTCCAAAGAAACAGGTCTACCAGTTCAAAATCACCCTGAAGGACGTCAAACCGCCGACCTGGAGAAGGATCCAGATGTCGAGTACTTACTCCTTTAGGATTGCATGTCACCATCCAGGACGCCATGGACTGGCTTGATTGCATTCTTCACGAGTTTCTTATCCGAGACATCAACGTGAACTAAGGGGACGCCCCTGGGAACATTCGTAACCACGGTAACATCTCGATATTATGGGTGCTTGGGTTCCCGCATCCAGTCAATGACATTTCTCCTTAGTTTGAATGAGGCTTTTTGAAGTGAAAATTTTGCAAGTTCGCAGGGGCGTCCCCTAACCTTCCCTCTTTCTGTTTGAGCACCCTCCCATCCTCCAAACCTTAGTTTCTTTTGGGACACACGGCCCGTCCCACAGAGCCGACCTTTTTGGTGAATCTGCTCAGGTCCTATCCATACCGGCACATGTTGCAAAGGATGGCAGCGGCGAACAGTCCCACGCTGTAAATTCAGGGGGCGAATCGGGAAGGTGACTTCTCGCGGTGGTCATGACCATCGGCCTCGGCAGCTCAGGCTGACCGTAAGGCGATCTAAAGCGACGCGAAACCAGGCAGTCCAAGAAGAACAACGAGAAATATTACTCTCGAAATATCTATGATACTCTCGAAGGCCTCCCCACAAAGGAGGCTTTTCTTTTTTCCTTGAATAGCATTTGAAGGTAGCCAACTTGGTTCCATTTATGGGGGCCTTTTACCATCCAAATATTTGTCTACAGTCCACTGCACCGAAAAAGTACCCAAAAAGGTGACCATTCATGGAATCTGGAGGGGGGGAAGGTGAGAACCCGAACCATTTTGACGTATTGAAGGGCTTTATCGTTGACATTTAGGAAGAAAAGGTGTAAAAAGCTGCGTAATATTGCGGTGTTATCGGAGGTTGATGGTGGAGTGCGAACGACGGGAAAAATTAAGTAACGAAAGCCGCCCTTATCAGCATGACGCTGACGGCGGCTTTTGAGTTTGTGCAGGAGTTGACGCGAGAGCAACTACGAAATGAATCCGTTTTTTTGCAACAGCAGATAATGTGAGCAGATAAAGGGAGGCGTTGTGGCACAGTGGGCAGATAGATTCAAAAATCATCCGATTTGGAGTCATCTCCAAAACCTTGGACCCGCGATAGATGACGCCCTGAAACGAAAAGGCATAGAGCCTGAGTCAACAGAAGGCCTTGCAAGGTTGAAGGCCGTTCTTGCATTTACAGGGCAACGACTTGCAGGCGCTGACCCTTTCTTACTCCACTTCGGGACTCTTGACAACCTTGGCAATCAGTTTCAAACGATCATACAGGAAGTCCAGAACTTCACGGCGAACGGCAACACCGGCCACATCACTAACGCCAATACGAATGCTGACACCGCCCTCAACACCCTTGCCCAGTTAAATGTCCTGTTGACAACAGAGGATTTTGTCTCTGCCAAGGAAGCAGCGGAGACATATCGCATAGGTTTAGATAATGTCCTGTCCGAACTAAGGAATTCTTCCGGGCAAGTGCAAAAGGATTTGGACGCGCTGAAAGCCAGTACCGGCGAGCTAACAACAGAAATCAATAACGAGAAGGCAAGACTTGGTACTGTTTCGACGGAATTTCAGACGAAATTTATGGCAGACCAAGAATCAAGAAGCAAGGAATTCGCAGCCTCACAAAAAGACCAGCAAGATCAGCACACCGCTCTCCTCACAGAATTCAAGCAAGTTTCTACCGACGTACAGGCAAAGTTTCTAGCTGACCAAGAATCCAGATCCACGGAATTCACGATAAACCAAAAAGAACAACAAGGGCAATTTTCCGCCCTCGTCACGGAATTCAAAGATAAACTGAGTACCCAGAATTCCGAATTTACCAAGCAGGGAACGGAGATAGCACTCGAACATAAAAAGGAACTGGAAGCCCTCAAGGAAGAATTCGTAGAAGCAGCAAGTAAGCTCCGTGACGAACTCTCAGAGCGAAAAGAAGAAGTTGAGAAACTTGTCGGTGTGATTGGGAATCTCGGCGTGACTTCGGGTTATCTCAATACTGCAAATGAGGCAAAGACAACCCTCAGGGTATGGCAAGGGATAACAGTGATCGCGCTGGTCGGTTTAATTGTAATCGCAATTGTGGCTTTCTTGCCGGCCATAGGAGGTACTTTTTCTTGGGGCAGTTTCGCGGGACGTGTTTTTATCTCCCTTACTTTTGGTGTCTTAGCGGCATACGCCGCCAGTCAGGCAGATAAGTACCAAAAGGTTGAAAGGCAGAACCGACGTCTGGCCTTGGAGTTAGAGGCAATTGGCCCTTTCATTGCGCCGCTCCCCACAGAAAAGCAGGAAGATTTCCGAATGAAAATTGGTGAAAAATCTTTTGGCCACGGTGATGGAGACCACGGGGGAATAGAAACGAAGAGCCCTGCAACTCTCGTTGATGTTTTGTTACAGGCAAAGGAATCTAAGGAATTCCGAGCGCTAATAACCGAAATAATTAAGGCTGCGAAATGATTCAGGGTTATCGGATCGGTGCCAACTCCGATCCTGTAATATGTGATGTAATATCAAATCATGGAGACAATAAATGACTTCCGAAGCTCACCGCCAACTTGCCGACTTCATCTGGAAAATATGTAACCTGTTACGTGGGCCTTATAAACGTAACGAGTATCGGAAAGTCATATTGCCACTCACAGTGCTACGGCGTTTTGACTGCATGCTCGCTCCGACCAAGAAAGCAGTGTTGGAAAAACATCAGGAGATTAAGACAAAGCCTGAAACAGTCATCCGCCGACTGCTGGAGGACATAACCGGTCATAAGTTCTATAACCTCTCGAAGATGCAGTTTGACAAAAACGCTGAGAACTCCTTGCTTAACGACCCCAACAACCTTGCCCCTAATCTCAATAATTATATCAATGGCTTCTCCCCCAACGTGCGGGCAATTATGGAGAAGTTCAAGCTTAATGAGCAGATCGCCCACATGGCGGAGAAGAACATCCTTTTCGAGGTGATCAAAGCATTCTGCGATCCCAAACTTGAACAGTTACGCACAATTGACAACATGCAGATGGGCTATGTGTTTGAAGAGCTTATCCGTATCGGGGCTGAGCAATCGAACGAGGAGGCCGGAGAACACTTCACCCCCCGCGAGGTCATCAAGCTTATGGTCAATTTGCTGCTTGCTCCCGAGAAAGATCTCGCCCGGAGTCATGTGGTAAAGACTATCTATGACCCGGCCTGCGGCACCGGGGGGATGCTGTCGGTTGCAGAGCAATACATCCGCAATCTGAATGAGGAGGCTCAACCCAAGCTGTTCGGGCAGGACTGGAACGATGAGGCCTGGGCAGTCTGCAAATCTGACATGCTGATCAAGGGGGAGGAGGCCGATAACATCATCCGCGATGACACTTTCACCAAGGATGGCTTCGACCGGGACAGCGACGGCAACAAATGGACCTTCGACTATATGCTGGCCAACCCACCCTTTGGCGTGGAGTGGAAGCAGCAACAGAAATATATCCAGCAGGAGGCTGATACCCTCGGCTATGCCGGACGCTTCGGGGCCGGTACCCCTCGCATCAATGATGGCGCACTATTGTTTCTTCAGCATATGATTTCCAAGATGCGGCCGACCGATAAAGGTGGCAGCCGCATCGGTATTGTCTTCAACGGCTCCCCCCTCTTTACCGGCGAAGCCGGAAACAACGAGAGCAACATTCGTCAATGGATCATTGAAAATGATTGGCTGGAGGCGATTGTCGCCTTGCCGGAACAGCTCTTCTATAACACCGGCATTTCCACCTATACCTGGATCATAACCAATCGCAAGGAATCAAATCGCAAAGAGAAGGTTCAACTGATCGATGCACGCAACTTTTGGGTGCCGATGGAGAAGTCACTTGGTAACAAACGCCGGCGCATCGGCGATCCATCAGATAAACCTAAAGACCCGGACCACATCGCTGAGATCACCCGCATCTATGACAATTTCACCGACGGCGAGACACGGAGGTTCACGCTTGATGGTAAGCAGAAAGAGTTGGTGGTCAGCAAAATCTTCGACAATGACGACTTCGGATATCGCAAGATAACCGTTGAACGCCCATTGCGGCTTAACTTTCAAGCTACAGCCGAGCACATTGCTCAACTGGAAGATCAGACCTCTTTCCGCAGTCTCGCCAGCAGCAACAAGAAGAATGAAACCGTCCGCCAGGAGGAGATTGAAGCTGGCAAAGCCCGTCAACAGCAGATTCGCGACTTGCTCGCCGCTTTTGCCGAAACGCATGGCGAAACGATGTTTAAGGATCGTAAAAAATTCTTGATTGCCCTACGCGATATCGACCGTGCCCGCGGGGTAAAACTCGGGGCGGCGGAGATAAAGGCGGTATTGGCAGCATTGGGTGAGCGGGATGAAACGGCGGAAATTTGCCGTGACAAGCATGGCAAACCCGAAGCTGACACGGACCTGCGGGACACAGAGAGCGTGCCGCTGAAGGAGAGTATTGAAGAGTACTTCAAGCGGGAAGTGCTCCCCCATGTACCCGATGCCTGGATCGATCACAGCAGGACAAAGGTTGGCTATGAAATTCCGCTCAACCGCCATTTCTACTGCTACGAGCCGCCACGTGAGCTTGAGGAGATCGAGACCGACATAAAGGGGCTAGAGGGGGAGATACTGGACCTGCTGCGGGAGGTCACGGCATGAAGTGGCCGGCCTATGCAATGTACAAGGAGAGCCGGGTGCAGTGGTTGGGAGATGTGCCGGAGGAGTGGGATGTCAGCCCGATAAAATTCCTTGTCTCTACTCCCGTGACAGATGGACCACATGAAACTCCTGAGATATTCAATGAGGGAATACCCTTTGTCTCTGCGGAAGCAATTAATAATGGAAAAATCAATTTCGACAAAATTCGGGGACATATTTCAGAAGAAGACCACAAACGATTCTCAAAGAAATATAAACCGAAATTAGGTGATATCTACATGGTGAAATCTGGTGCCACAACTGGCCGGATAGCCATGGTAGAAACTGATACTGAGTTCAATATCTGGTCGCCGCTAGCTGCAATTAGGTGCAACAGTAAGCTCGTTGATCGACACTTTCTATATTTCTATCTGCAGTCAAAGGAGTTTCAGACTGGTGTTGAGTTAAGCTGGAGTTTTGGGACACAACAGAACATCGGGATGGGTGTTATCCAAAACCTGGCAGTACCTATTCCATCTATACCTGAACAAACCGCCATCGCAGACTTCCTCAACCGGGAGACCGGGCGAATTGATACGCTTGTGGGAAAAAAGCGTACGTTGATTAGCCTACTCAAGGAGAAGCGCACCTCTCTAATCTCCCGCACTGTCACCCGTGGCCTGCCCTCCGGCATCGCCCGAGAATTCTACCTAGAACCAAACACCCGCTTCAAGGACTCAGGCATCAACTGGCTTGGGAAGATACCCGATGGCTGGGATATTCGGAAGTTTTCTCGAGAGGTAAACATTGCGGAGGGCCAAGTCGATCCGGAACGTGAGCCTTATGCATCAATGGTCTTGATTGGGCCGGAGCACGTTGAATCAAGAACAGGGCGGTTGCTACGGCAAGCAACAGCTGCAGAGCAAACTGCAGAAAGTGGGAAATATATCTCTCGCAAAGGCGACGTCATCTATTCAAAGATTCGGCCAGCTTTAAGGAAAGTAGTTATTGCTCCTGAGGATTGTCTGTGCAGCGCTGATATGTATCCACTTAGAGGTGTTCGAGTGGAAAACAAATTCATCTACTGGTTCTTACTCACTGAACAGTTCTCTGCTTGGTCAGTCTTAGAAGCTGATCGCGTTGCCATGCCAAAGATAAACCGTAATACCTTAAATGAGTTGAGAATGCCCGTTCCACCCCTTCCCGAACAATCTGCTATCGCCATTTACCTCGACCGGGAAACCGCCAAACTGGACAAGCTGGTGGAGAAGGTGGATGCTGCTGTCATTCGTTTGCAAGAGTACCGTCATGCACTGATTACCGCCGCTATCACAGGCAAAATTGATGTTCGAGAGGTTACGACGGCATGAATGACTTTCCCATCGATAGTTTCGAAGAGTATCTGCACGTAATACGTGATGAAATTGGTATACCTGAAGGTGATGGTAAGCGAGTGCGACGATACTTCCGCGGTCAAAGCAGGCTTGCCAGGGGTAGTTATGTTTTGAGGCCTTCAATCGGGCGATATCCTCACCTGAACAATTTATCTTTTTACCAGCAGCGAAAGCTGGAAGAAGATGTTCTGGACACTTTCGGGAATCATCTTCTCTCCTATGTAAATCACTTACCGCGCAACGAATGGGAGTCACTGGCCATTGCGCAACACCACGGCCTCCCAACGCGCTTTATGGATTGGACCACCAACCCGTTGGTGGCGCTCTACTTTGCATGTCGCGAGACCAAGAAAGACAAGGACAATAATCCGATGGATAGTGCCGTCTATGTCCTTATCAGCGAACCTACTCGACTCAGTGATCTGAAACGAGCGCCAGCAAATATTATTCCAGTGAAAGACCTGGAAACGGTGAAAGCTGCTGCAACTGATGATCCATACGGTGAAACTGATGATCCATACGAAGATTTTGGAATCAAAGAGGGTGAAAATGTGGAAATTACACAAGATGATGAGCTACGTGAGGGGGAAGCCCAAGCTACAAATGCAGTGCCTCCCAAAGATATTCCCACTCCTTTTGAGATAGACGAAAATATTATTTATGATCCGCCCCATGTGTCACCACGCATCCGTGCCCAGGACGGGGTGTTATTGGCATGCCACCAGCCGCTGCTACCGCTGGAAGAAAAAGACGTCCTAGAACTGGTGATCAGCCATAAGGCCCATGACGATATTCGCCGCCGCCTTGATCAATACGGCGTGTTTGACAAACAATTGTTTCCCGATCTTGACGGCATTGCCAAATGGTTGAAGTATCGGGTGTTCGAGATTAACGGTATGACCTGAAGGAGCCGCCATGCCACAGACAAACGAAAAAGCATTCGAAACATACGTCGAGCAAATGTTGCTGGCCAAGGGCTGGCAGCAGGGTTCTGTGTCGGGATGGGACAAAGAGCGGGCAATCTTCCCAGCCCTGATAACGTCATTCATTGCCGAGACACAACCTGATCTCTGGAAAGAGATGCGTGGACTGCACGACAACAACTTCGAATCAATGCTGATAGCTGGACTGGTCAAGGAGTTGGAATTCAAAGGATCGCTCCATGTACTGCGTCATGGTTTCAAGTTTTACGGTAAAACCTTCCGCCTGGCTTATTTCAAACCTGCCCACGGCCTCAATGAAGATGTACTGACGCACTATAAGCAAAACCGGCTTACCGTCACCCGACAGGCGCCTTGCCACCCTGGCGATTACAGCACCATGGATCTTGTCTTTGCGGTTAATGGCCTGCCGGTTGCCACTTGTGAGCTGAAAAACCCTGGGACTGGTCAAAGCTGGTGTAACGCAGTCCGGCAATACAAGGAAGACCGCAATCCGCGCGCACCCCTGTTCGATTTCAAGAAACGGGCAATGGTGCACTTTGCCGTCGATCCGGATGAAGTCCACATGACCACCCGCCTGAACGGGGCCAGGACCTTTTTCCTCCCCTTCAATCGCGGCAGCCATCCCGGTGAAATCCAGTGCGGCGCCGGTAACCCACAGCATCCTTCCGGCTATCGCACCGGTTACCTGTGGGAAGAGGTTCTGGAGCGGGAGAGCTTCCTCGATATCCTCGGTCATTTCCTGTTCATCGAGAAGAAAGACGAAAAGGTGGATGACGGCAAGGGGGGAAGCCGCATCATCACCAGGGAAACGATGATCTTCCCCCGGTATCACCAACTGGACGCGACGCGCAAGCTGATCGACAAGACGCGCAACGAAGGGCCGGGGCGAAATTACCTGATCCAGCATTCGGCCGGCAGCGGCAAGACTAACAGCATCTCTTGGCTTTCCCACCGCCTGGCCAGCCTGCACAATGTGGAAGACCAGAAGGTCTTTGATTGCGTCGTTGTCATTACCGACCGGCAGGTGCTTGACCGTCAGTTACAGGACGCAATTTACCAGATTGAACACGCCCAGGGTGTGGTGAAGGCGATCGATCAAGACTCAAAACAGCTTGCAGAAGCGCTGATCGACGGCACCAAGATCGTTATCACAACTTTACAAAAATTCCCTTTTGTCCTACGGGGACTGCTCCATGCTGCGGGAGCCGATAATATAGACAGCCCGACCGAGGCGGAACGTGCCCAGGCCAAAGCATGGGAAGCCGAAATCGCCAAGCGTCGGTACGCGTTGATTGTGGATGAAGCGCACTCTTCCCAAACGGGGGAAACCGCCCGAGAGCTTAAGGCAATACTCGGAACTGCAGCAGCCCAGGAAAATCCCGAAGAGGAACCGGATTGGGAAGACCGCCTCAACCAGGTGATGCAGTCGCGGGGACGCCAGCCGAATCTAAGCTTCTTCGCATATACCGCCACCCCCAAAGGCAAGACCCTGGAGCTTTTCGGTCGCACGGGGGCCGGCGGCAAACCGGAGGCGTTTCATCTGTACAGCATGCGTCAGGCCATCGAGGAACGCTTCATCCTCGACGTTGTAAAGAATTACACCACCTACAAGACCTATTTCAGACTGGTGAAAGCGGTTGAGGACGATCCCAATCTCCCCAGGAAAAAGGCCGCACGGGCACTGGCGAAGTTTTTGGAGATGCATCCAACGAACATCGAGCAGAAGGTCGAAGTTATCGTAGAGCATTTTCGCGGTCATGTGCGTCACCATTTAGGCAAGCGAGCCAAGGCGATGGTAGTGACCTCCTCGCGTCTGCAGGCGGTCAAGTACATGGAGGCGTTCCAGCGATACATCAAAGATCACAGTTATGATGATGTGCGCCCACTGGTGGCCTTCAGCGGCACGGTGAAAGATCCGAAAACCGGCCATGAATATACCGAGCCGGGAATGAATATCGACGTGGTCAGCGGCAAGCCGATCAGTGAAAAGCAACTGCCGGAACGTTTCGCTTCACCGGATTACCAGGTTCTGCTGGTGGCCAACAAATACCAGACCGGCTTTGACCAGCCACTACTGATGGCCATGTACGTGGATAAACGCCTTGATGGTGTGCAGGCGGTGCAGACTCTATCACGGCTCAATCGGATGATTCCGGGCAAAGAGTCCCCGTTTGTGCTCGATTTTGTGAATGAAGCCGAGAACATCTATAAAGCCTTCAAACCCTATTACGACACCACAAGCCTACAGGAGACTTCCGACCCATCGCAGTTAGATCAACTCAAACATGAGCTGGATGCGTCGCAGGTCTATCACTGGAGCGAGGTTGAGGCGTTTGCGCGTATCTTCTATCGTTCGCCGGAAAAACAAAGTCCTGCAGATCACGCCCACTTGCAGCGCCATCTACAACCGGCGGTAGATCGGTTCAAAGCGATTAACGATGAAGTACTACGTAGCGGCTTCCGTGAAAAGTTGAGTGGGTATGTTAAGGTATACGCCTTTCTGAGCCAGATAATCCCCTATGCCGATCCCGACCTGGAGATGCTTTACAGTTACGGCCGGTTTCTCCTTCCGCATTTGCCGCTTGATCGTGACAATGATACCGTTAAGCTGGGTGACGAGGTGGGCTTACAGTACTATCGGTTGCAGAGGATATCTTCAGGTGCGATCGAGGTTCGAGAGGGAGAAGAAATTTATGTTAAGAGTCCGACCGACGTGGGGAGCGGCAAGGCGAAGGATGAAAAGGTCCCACTCTCGGAGATTATCGAAGTTCTCAACGAGCGGTTCGGCACCAACTTCAATGAAGAGGACCGGCTCTTTTTCGAGCAAATCAGGGAAAAGGCTACCAATAACCCCCAAGTCATCCAGCTTCGGCAGGCCAACCCCTTTGATAAATTCCAGCTCGGACTGCGCAAGATGATTGAAGACCTTATGATCCAGCGAATGGGCGAAAACGATAAAATCGTCACCCGCTACATGGACGACAAGGCCTTTGAAAGTGCAGCCTTTTCGGTATTATCGAAAGTGATTTATGAGACAATCCCCGCAGAGGGAGAGGAACCATCGATCAATAAGACGTACTGAGTATAACTCTGCATTGAAATCGACCTGGAGAAACCAACGTCGCAGATTTTGAAGCTTGCGGCAAAACGCAAGAAAAAGGAAGGACCCTGTTGCTGACTTACAGTCCCACATATTCAGATAACGATAGCCAAGTGAAATGGCACGGCAAGAGCGTTGATGACCAGGGAGAATTCAACGCTTTCCTGTCCGGGCCAACTCGTAGCCGCCTGTTCGATGAAGAGCAACATACTCAGTATGAAGCCGATCTGCGTGCATTGGCTACTACGGAAATGGCCTATGATACGATCACGCGGCTACTGGCTTCTGAACCTGACAAAGAACCATGGGAAGTTGGCGAGGCCCTTGCCGAATGTCTTCTTGAGGAAGAGCGAGGGGTAAAGTTCCCATGGAATACCGAACGGGATAAGCGAACGCCAAAGGCCAGTTTGCCGGGTGCCGACCTTGTTGGTTTAATGGAGGATGGGGAAGAAGCGCTGTTGGTGCTGGGGGAAGTGAAGACATCAAGCGATGCGAATAACCCTCCCCAGGTGATGACCGGCAAGGGTGGTATGATCCACCAGCTGGATAATCTCGCCACTGATATTTCGATACATAATTGCCTTCTGAAATGGCTGCATCCGAGGTGCAAAAATACTGATCTCTGGCCGCTGTACGAAAAGGCCGCGAAAAGATATCTGGCCTCCGGTGGTCGGGCGATCAAGCTGGTCGGCATGCTGATGCGCGATACAGCGCCGAATGAGTTTGACCTGAAGAATCGGGCCAAACACCTGGCTACCAAGGTATCGGTCCCCACGGAAGTTGAACTGGACGCCTGGTACCTTCCTACTCCCGTTGAAGATTGGCCTGCAGTTGTCCAAGGGGGTGCTTTATGACTTCCTGGATAGTAGATAGCCTTAATCAGGACCTGCTGCAGCGCGCTCGCACTGAGGCGTCACGGCGCTTGCTCGATTCTGCGTTGGGATTGGTCAGAGAGCGGGAGGAAGACAACAATCTGCTTTTTGTCGCAGAGGCTCTTGAGTTGGCCGTTATCGATTTGCTGGACACCGAAAGGGAAATCGATTCGCTTCGGCAGGTGAGCGCTGAAGCTTTCCAACTCTTACGTGTCCTCTCGCGACCGGAATCTTCCCTTGAGGCGGCAAAGACCTGTTTGCGTCTCGCATGTCTGGGGGTAATAGGGGAGCGCGGTGTCGATGCCCGCCGCGTGTTAAAAGAAGAGCCATGGCCCGCGCTGCCGCTGGATTCCGACTCATGGGGCGATCGTACCCTGGCGACTATCCTTGAGGTCTGGTTACGGATCATCCGCAAGGACGGTTGGTCTGACCTCGACGCCGTGCAGGCCCAGGTTGTTGCACTTCGACAGCAACAGGCGAACTATGAGGCCGAATATCTGGATGCCAGGCAGTCAACGGCGCGCACCGCCGCGTGGGAACTGGTTGCCCTTTACCATCTGTCCAAGGCGGCCGAGTTGTTGGCCATTTTCACCACCCAGGGGGAGATCGGCGGCCGCTTCGATGCTCAGCAGCAGCTGGAAGCCCAGTTCGACAGGGCTCTGACAGCCTGCGGACGCGCCGAACTGGTCGAACTGGACACCATGGTGCGGCTCCTCGCCCGCACGGCACAGCAGTTGGTGGACAACTGCATTTGGACCGTCACCCGTGCGGTCAATTCCAGGGTCACGCGGTTTGTCCATCATCTAGTTTCCAGGGAGACCAGCAAGCCGATATTCGAGATGCTTCCCCCGCAACGGCGCACTTTGCGCGAGGCAGGATTGCTCGGCTCAGGCCATCGTGCAGTCGTGGTCAATCTACCCACCTCCAGTGGCAAGACCTTTATTGCCGAATTCCGTATCCTGCAGGCACTTAACCAGTTCGACCATGAGAAGGGATGGGTCGCTTATCTCGCCCCCACTCGCGCTTTGGTGAATCAGGTTGCAACCAGACTGCGGCTTGATTTTGCCTCACTTAATATCAATGTCGAGAAAGTCAGCCCTGCCCTTGAGGTAGATGGTCTAGAAGCAAGCCTTCTCATAGACAGGGAGGATACTACTCAGTTTCGTGTGCTGGTGACTACTCCAGAAAAACTCGACCTGATGCTTCGCGGAGGGTGGGAAGAAACCATCGGTCGGCCTCTCACACTTGTTGTGGTTGACGAAGCACATAATCTTGCACAGCAGGGACGTGGCATAAAACTGGAGTTGTTGCTTGCAACGATAAACCGCGAATGTCGTTACGCCCAGTTCTTGTTATTGACACCATTTATTCCAAATGCGGGGGAAATTGCCCGCTGGCTTGCCCCTGACAGCAACAATGATATTGAGCTGGGCGTGGATTGGCGGCCGAATGACCGGGCGATTGTGCTGAGTCATCCGCGACAGGGAGCTGGGAGAGGGACATTTTCTCTGCAACTGGAAACACTGCACACAACGAAGCAGACCTTGAGTATCCCAGAGAACCTGCCGCTTCCTTTCGACAGGCCTTTGGGTCTGTCGTGGTCGCAGGTGAAGGGAAATTCCAGCAAGGTGGCCGCAGCCACGGCGCAGGTAATGAAAGAACGTGGTCCTATTATCGTTCTCGCCGGAACTATTCCCAACACGTGGAATCTTGCAGAGAATTTCATACATCCGACCAACAGGCCCGCCACGATACATGAAGATGTGCAACTGGTGCAGCGCTATCTGAAGCGGGAGTTCGGAGAAGGCTTCGCACTTTGCGAACTTCTGGAATACGGGGTAGGGATTCACCACTCTGGATTATCAGACGAAGCCAAGGCGCTGGTGGAATGGTTGTTTGAGCGTGAGTTGATAAATGTATTGGTATCGACGACGACCATTGCTCAAGGAGTGAACTTCCCGGTTTCCGGGGTGGTCATGGCGGCGCATCAGTATCCGTATGGAGAAGACATGCCTCCCGAGGACTTCTGGAATCTGGCTGGCCGCGCCGGACGTGTCGACCATGGCAGCGTTGGCATCGTGGCGCTTGCGGCAACAGACGAGCAGAAAGCCGCCAAATTGCGCGAATTCGTAGGTCAGCAGGTCACGTCACTAAATTCGACACTGATTGCAATGGTCCAGGCGGTCATAGCTACAGGTGCTCCGCTTGAGTTGCATAGGCTATTTCATTTGCCGGAATGGTCAGCCTTCCTTCAGTATTTGGCGCATACCTACCGCCAGATAGGAGATCCGCAACGCTTCGCCAACGAAGTGGAGCAGGTGCTGCGTGGTACGCTGGGATTCCAGACCCTGCGCCGAACTCGAAGCGACTGGGCAAATCGATTGGTGGCAAGCGTTCAAGCTTACGGCGAGAGGATTTCCGGGAAATCACTCAAACTTGTAGACAGTACCGGATTTTCATGGGAGACGGTCAGTATTACCTTAGGTAAGTTGTCGGCTGAACGAATCACCGAAGAAGTATGGGACGCGGATCGTCTTTTTGGCAGAGACGGTAAGAATCTACAAAAATTGATGGGAATCTTGCTGGCAGTCCCCGAACTCCGTGATAATTTGGAAGCTGCCACCGGCGGCCGGGGACCGGATGGAGACCGTCTGGCGTGCATGGTCAGGGACTGGGTTAATGGTGCAAGTTTGCCTGATATGGCCCAAGCATATTTTGCGACAAAACTCGATGGTGGGGCAGTTGAGCCAACTAAGGCTTTGACAGATTGCTGCAAAAACGTATTCGGCAAAATCACCCAGACTGCTTCATGGGGGCTGGCCGCCCTCCAAACAATGACCTTTGGGGACAGGTTCGATCAATTGGCCGAAGCAGACCAACAGACGCTTCGCAATCTGCCCGCCCGGGTTTTCTACGGAGTCAATACCGACGAAGCTATTGCATTACGATTGCTTGGGGTTCCTCGAGGAGCGGCGCAACCATTGTCTCAAACTTTGAGAACAGCAAGGAACCTCCCATTGCCACAATTGCGATCTCAGCTTGCTCAGACTGATGCACGAGTATGGACCCAAGCCCTTGGAGAAAGCGGGCAGGATTATTTCAAGGTTTGGAAGGTGATAGAGGGGATTGGATCTTAAATTACCGGTTCGACTGACGGTGAATCGAAAAGCTGACCATCGGAGCCGTAATCTCCAAACCACATCTCCAAACCATGAAAAGACTTCTTGGTCTGCAATCGACATCTGGAGGAGGATTCTAATGTTCTACCATGCACAATCAATTGGCCCCGATATGGAAGCATTAAAAGCCGGATTCAAGAAATGTGGGGAGTTGGCGCAACAATATGGTTACACACAACTGGGATTAGCAACGCCAATGAAGGGAAACCTTGACGGTGTGATTAGCGACCTGATCGGCGAAGAGGCCGTTAAAATCCTGCAACGAGACAACGTTCTAGATCTTAAAGGCATCACCATTCATCTGATAACGAAGCGAGTTTCTCCGAGCCACAAATTTTCCGGTCCTGTGCTGGCCGTTTACACACCGATAGATCAAGTTAGATCTCTTGCAAAGAGTAGTTATTGTAAGGAGTTGATATACGTCCCCTGGACACAGGATGAGGGGCCGAAATTTGAGAAGCTCTTTCAAACCACCGTAATCTATGAAGGCCAGTACGATCTATTTATGTAGATAGGTGCTTCTTTAAGAATAATATTAACTTTTGTAGACGGTAAAAATGGACCCCACTCGCATTGCCAAATGGCTCAATGATATTCAGGGGTGGCTAGAACCACCAGGATGTGAGACAGAGTTTACCGCCCAACCGGGAAGTGAGCGCGATTGCTGTACCGTGGGCATTGTTCATGAACATCGTTTTGCCTTTTATTACTGGGCGCTCTATTCGTCTGAAAGGGGTAAGCATAGACCACTTCCGGCACTAATTACGCTTGATTCACACGACGATGTAGGCGTGCCTGGTGAGGTTGATGTTGACGATTTGGGTAATCTTCACCTTAGCAATCGAACTGAGCTTGGTTTGTTTGCCTGGACGCGTCTTCGCAGACTGAACGATGGACACATTCTGCCAGCACTTTACCTTAATTTTTTCTCTGATGTTTATGTCTTGATGAATAATGAGGAGGATTCTGAAGACTTCGAGTCCTCCTATGAGGAACAGCAACAAGAAGACCGAAGTGGAAACCTACATATTGTTAAGTATTATCAGCAGGTTGACCAACTCTTGCAAGATCTTCCGACAGACATACCGGTATTTCTAGATATTGACCTTGATTTTTTTGCTATCGACAATCCAACGAAGGGTCGCTTAGGCTCAGAGCTTTTAAGACCAGACGATTTCATAAGGTCCTTCCTGGCAATAGACGGTCCAGTTCTAGGGCCGCTTCTTAAGAGAATAGTCGGTCTTACGATTGCTCTTGAGCCCAAATACTGCGGTGGCCTGCTTAATTCACTACGTGTCCTTGACATTCTCAATCGTGAACTCTTTGATGGCACACTTTGTACAGATGACTGCAAATGGAGAATGCCATAACCCTCTATCGACCTATGGTTGTCGCAGAACCTGGAGAGGTAACTGAGGAAACCATTGCCTTCGACTACCATCGATGTTATGTGCTATAGGTTATTCAACTCCGAAGACCGAAGAAGAGGGCAGCTTCCAATGTTTGGAGGTATTTGGGGAGGTATGTCAGGAAAATCAAATTGAGAAATAAGTGTGATGCAGGCGTAGTTCAATGGACTGCACCTTTGTGTGTTCATCTTCCGATGCTAGATAGCGCTGGATAAATGGGTAAGCATTTGCGTTTAGGGGCTTTTTTGGGGGCATGGTCAGGAAATGCAAAAGCTGAAAGCTATGTATAACAAATGCTTGCACCATTGGTTCTATCCCGGCTCCGGCACCACGTTAACAATGTGATATTGTTGAATAAAGCAGAAGGGGCTGCTCCGAAATGGGCAGCCCCTTTGTCATTTTATGTTTGCAGTTTGTTGACCTTCTCCCCCTCTCCCCGCTTTTTGTTGAGCTGCAATGGAGTTGCCATTCTCCCGGCCCCGCGCCCCTGCCACGCTTTTTCTGTACACACCCGTGCTATGTTAGAAGCGAAAACGGACATCGCTTTATTTCAAGGGAAAATCGATGAACAGGCCTATGCGGTCGCCTCTGGGTGCTGTGGGGGAATCGGAGGAAAGCCTCTGTAAGTGCGGGGGGGAGTAGTTGACCCTGACGGCGGACTTCCTCCCCGTTATCTTTTCGATGCCGGAACTCAACACACCGACCGGGTCGGTCAGAACCATCAGGGTCTTATACTGCCATGTAGGATCTTTCTTGCCTTTGATAGAATCGCGCAGGGGCTCGAACAGGTACGCTCCCAATAGCGATCCGGCAACGGGCGTGACGACCAGGTCCTGGATGGAGGGCCTCTCGAAGAAAGCTTCTACTCCGAACTCGTACATTGAGGATATGAGGGTCGAATAGAGGACGGATTCTCCTTTTGTTAACCCGCGCTCCCGGGCCCTGACGTAGTAGGTGGCGCCCCAGTACGGATGCAGGACGTAGTTTATATAGAACTTGTCCTTGTCCATGGCCGGGTGCCCCACGTTCTTCTCGTAGTTCCTGAAACTTTCCCTCTTCTGTTCCCTGCTCCAGCCGGAAACACTCTCAGGCATGAGATAGATGACTCCCACTGCTCCGAATTGTGCGCCGAAAAGGAGTGCTGTGTCCCTCGATACTCCGGCCCAGTCCTTGTCACGCACGCGGGGTGTGTGCGTAACCTTTGAAACATATGCCGGACTATCGCCGACTGGTGCGGGGATGGTGCCGGTGCGGCTCGAACTATAAAGGGTGAGTGTTGGGCCGAAACCGAGGAGGAATGGTGTGGTCAAGATGTCTGCGGATGCTGTTCTGCAGCTGGTACACACAACTATCAATGCCAATGCCGCAGCGAAAGGGATTATGACTGCTCGTGCAAACCATTGAGAGAGTGAGGTGAATGGTGACTGATGGAGCACGCGCGCCTCTCGGTGCTGACAACCGAAATACCTGCCCAAGTAACCCTGGAGTCTGCTGAAGCCAATGAGCTGTCAACACGCTTTTTAATCATTATAGCCCGCCCGGGCGGCTAATTAAAGCTGTTGCAGGTTTATAAACTGGTGAGCAGTTAGATTCGGTCTATATGGGGGGGAATGTGAAAGGTGGGTTACACGAGGGGAGCTGAAAGAAGAGGGGCCACCCACGAGCCGGCCCCTCTTTCTCAGTCGTCTGCTGGATCTCTCATAGCTTTACGAACCGTTTTGGCTCTGTGTTGGTCGCCATGGTCCAGACGGTAGCTACGCCGTCCGTCATGACGTAGACAGCCAGCTGCTCATAGCCTACTTTGTCCACCCAGGGTTTGAGAAAATCGCGCTTTTGTACGATCTCTTTCTTCAAATCCAGATCTTCCAATGGCTTGACTGTTCCTGCGATCCTCACCTGGATCAGGTTCTCGAAGATGCCGTTGCTGAAGCACATCTCTACCTTCGGGTTTACTGCCAGTTGCCGGTACAGATCCTTGATCTTGCCGGTGTTGAAGACTATTCCATGCTCATCTGCCCTATATAACAGCATGCCACGCACGTGGGGCGTATCTCCGTCAACGGTTGCCAGATGGAAGATGGGATTTACGTTGATGAATTCCAGGACCTGTTTTTTGTTCATGTCTACCTCCTTTTGTGTCTGCCTAGACGGTCCGGTTGTTCCAGAAGTGAACAATTTACGTACCTCAGATGCAGCGATAGCTGCATTATACAGCAAATCCGGCTTCTGCGAACTACTTTGACCGGACTTGTCTTTACTCATGCTGCAACGATCACTTTGCTGTTTGTCCTCTTGACAGCGTGGGACTGACAGAGGTACGATCCCTTCCACATCCTCACTCTTCCGTTTCAGGTTTTGTTGTTGTTTCGCATAAAGAGGTGCGTGACAATGCTATTTCCATGGCGCGTAAAAGAGAAGAGACATGGCCTGCTGTTGAACCAACCGCTGGACGACCCTTCCTGTTGCAGTACCTGTGCTGCCCTTTGTTGCCGCTCCTTTCCCAACGTCGACCTCTCCTGGGAGGAGTACCAGCGGCTCGAAGCATTGGGCGCTGCCCGTCTCCATTTCTCATTGCATGGGCCCCACAAGTTGATCATCGAAAACGGCTGCGAGTTCCTGCGCGGCAACAGGTGCGGCATCTACGATGACCGACCCGAGATCTGCCGCCGATTCATCTGCAAATCCGTGCAGAAGGATTGCTGACCGGCTCGCACAACCGGGGTGACCAGTCGCTTTTGGTTGATCGAAGGGTACAATGTGGGATGTTTCTTCGATCAAAGGACAATGGCCGATGAAAACTTCTCCCAAGCCAGACCCGGAGCAGCAATGGCTCACTACCTTCACCTGGCAGGACAGGCTGATTGCCCGATGCTTTCCGCGTTTCTTCGAGCGTTACGCCCCTGAAGAGATCAAGGAGCAGTGGGCGGCTTACCAGGAAAAAAAGCGCAAGCATGACGGTGGGTAAGGGGCGCGCCCATCGAAAAAGGCTAAGCCGCTTGCACGGTCTTAGCCTTTAGCTTTTCGGATACCTCCAGAGGGAATGTCATTCTCCTCACTACTCCTTGGGTGGCGCGACCTCCAGTTCGTTGCTGATCTTGCCCTTGCCGACTACACCTGCAGCTGTTTTCTGTATGGCTGCTTTTTCTTTGTCAGTTTTTACAGGACCTTTCAGGGTTACCTTTCCATCCCGGGTGATGATCTTTACGTTGTGGGCCTTCATGGAAAGAGACTTGTCTTTCATGACTGCGCGCCTGATCTTACGGGTGATCTCCCGGTCGGACCCTGTTTCTTTCTGCTGCTCGGCAGTAGCTTCCTTGCTTTCTACCTTGTTCTTCTTCGCGTTGTCAGCCTCGGCGGGCATATGCTGGGCGGCTGTGACAGTGGGCGGGACGCTGAAGACAACAGCGGCTGACAGTGCGACGGTATATAACAGGGTGACTTTTTTCATGTTTAACTCGCCTCCTTCTCCTGGGTATAAGGGGATTTCCCTTCTGCTTTAGCTGATTCAAGATGATTGTTTCTGCAAACAGTGCAGCCCTGCTCCGATGACTTGATCTTTTGGCGTCGGGCAAAAAACGTAAGAAAAAACTAATATACAATTCATCTTTGTCAACAGCTCCACTTCAGTTCCTCGAAACCGTTGTACAGACTTCGGAATCTCTCTCTTATCGCTTCCGACGCGCCGGAGGTAGAGGGCGGAGAGAGCAAAAACGCATGCTCCTCCTT